>Ga0194138_10000207_pt1 | contig 29224 bp, 20 predicted proteins | sample TARM_MetaG_T2_14_FD_134022 | JGI IMG/M metagenome (GOLD analysis project Ga0194138, IMG submission 134022) | Freshwater microbial communities from Pennsylvania, USA, analyzing microbe dynamics in response to fracking - TARM_MetaG_T2_14 (version 2) | ecosystem: Environmental > Aquatic >...
ACAGTTTTACCATGACAATTTTGAAATCATCATTCATCAAGTAACCCTTCATGAAACATCACAAGAAGAGGATTTGTTGCTGGTTGACTTAACATTCACCAATACGAGTGATTCTAGTGTAGAAGTTAATCCGCTGACTCAGTTTCATATGGGGGTTAATACAATAGATGAGCGTGAAGTAGAACCGGATGCTGGAAGTTATGACACGCTCCTTGGTTCTTATTTTAATTGTGAAGCAAAAAACGGGGTGTTGGCATTTAGCGTTCCTAGTGATGTTAGTGATTATACCCTAATCTTTACCCAGGATATGACCACTATAGAAATTAGTATTCCTTATGAAAATATCAAGGCTAAGAGCTAGCCTTGATATTTTTTTATTCTATGTCTGCAATCAGCGGGAAATGATCACTTAAGTAAATATCACCGTCTGTGCGGTGATCAATCTTGAAGGATTTAAAGATAAAAGGATGTTCGATATAAATGTAATCAATTGGTTTTCCTAATGTATCCCCTTCAAAATCATGAAACGTTCTTAAATGGTCTTGATCGTTAATTAAATCAAATCCGTGATGCAGTCTTAAATTTGTTGTCAGGGCACGGTCAAAATCATCATTAGGGGGTTGATTCAAATCCCCAGTGAGAATAATGGGTTTTGAAAGATACTGTTTTTTTAAATAGTTGGTTAAAAGTTTAACACTATCTAGTCTTGCAGTATATGACCCGTGCGATAAATGCGTATTCACAAAGACGAAACTGTCAAACTCTGCGATGACTAAATTTCTTGGGAATGTTGCATCTTGATGCATCACAATGGTTTCGCTTAGGTGGTCGTTGTTATACCATAGTGTCAGTTGATTAGTTAAGTGTAATGATTGATGATAAAATACAGGGTTTTTCTCTGTTGATTCATCCCGTTGCTTTCCTGCACTTCTGTAGTTTGGCAAAGCATCGAGTAACGCTTTTTCCATCGAATCTCTGACTTCTTGAAACCCAATAATTAAAGGTTTTTCTTCTTCAATAAGCCGAATAATTCCAGGCAGTCTTTTTTCAAATGTATAAGGTTCATCACCGGGTTCATTTACTCTAATATTAAAGCTCATTACTTTCATTCAATCACCTCAATTTCAGTCTAACATTTATGAAAAGTTTTCACAACTTTACTAAAAATAAAAAGTCTTATTTATAATTTAACATGGCTTATTTGAAAAATCGAAAACGTTATAGTAAAACGGTTACAAATATGTTAAACTGTATTCGAAAACGTTTTAGTTATAGGAGGCTATCATGTTAAAACATTACGAAACATCTAAGCATAGCAGTTTAAGACATGAACTTGTTAACCGCAAAACAAATAAAACAAGTGACACTTTAACGATTGATTCAAGTAAAACGTATCAATCAATGTTGGGGTTTGGCGGCGCTTTCACAGAAGCGGCAGCTTATACGTTATCACAAATGTCTAAGGCCAATAGAGACAAAGTTTTAAAGGCATATTTTGATAAAAAAGATGGACTTAATTACAACTTAGGACGTGTCCATATTCACAGTTGTGATTTTGCGCTTGAAAATTATACGTATATTGATGATTACGATGAAACACTCGAAAGTTTTTCGATTGAGCGTGATCATCGTTGGGTCATTCCAATGATTAAAGATGCAGAAAAAATTCGTGGCGAAAAAATTGAATTACTCGCCTCACCTTGGAGTCCACCAGCGTGGATGAAAGATAATAATGATATGAATCACGGTGGGAAACTATTGCCGAAGTATTATGATCTTTGGGCTGAGTATTACTTAAAATTTATAGAAGCTTATAAAAATGAATCATTAAACATCTTTGCGTTAACTGTTCAAAATGAACCGGCTGCAAAACAAGTTTGGGACTCATGTATTTATGATGCAGAAGAAGAGCGTGATTTTGTTAAAAACTATTTGGGACCTAAAGTGAAGAATAGTCCTTATAGCGATACTAAAATTATTATTTGGGATCATAATCGTGATATTATAGTCGACCGTGCAAAAACAGTGTTAGAAGATCAAGCGGCGAATGACTATGTATGGGGCACAGGGATTCACTGGTATGTATCTGAAGCATTTAAAAATCTTTCAGAAGTGCATAACTTATTCCCAGATAAACATTTACTCTTTACAGAAGGATGTATTGAAGGTGGGGTTCAACTGGGTGCATTTGAAACAGGTGAACGCTACGCACGTAATATGATTGGTGACATCAGCAATTATTGTGAGGGCTATATTGATTGGAATTTAACCCTCAATGAAATCGGGGGACCGAATCATGTTGAAAATTATTGTGACGCCCCAATTATTTGTGATACGAAACAAGATGTCGTCCATTTTAATAGTTCTTATTATGCCATGGGCCATTTTAGTAAGCATGTAGAAGCTGGTGCAAAACGTATCGACTCTACTAGCTCACATCCTGATCTAAGACATGTTGCGTTTTTAAACCCTGATGGGTCAAAAGTGATTGTCTTACAAAACGAAACAGAAAATGATATTTCATTAACTATCGATATTGATGGATTTACCCATCAATTAACGATTGTGAAACGCAGTATTTCAACGATAAAAAACTAGAGGTGATGACCATGAGTAATTACTATTTCAAAGGCGGAGACTTTGTTATAGAAAATTATAATAAACAAAAAACATTCGCAAACTTTTTACCAGGGGTTGCAGGGAAGAAAGGGATTCCACTTTGGAATTTCTACGTCAACCGCGCGCAGTGTATGGCAGGGTTTGGACTTCAAGATAAAAGTAAACCGATTATGAGTTTTACACCTGCCAATAAAGCCTATGAAGTCGTAAGCACGATTGGTTTTAGAACATTCATTAAAACAAATGACAAGATTTATGAACCCTTTAAAATCGAAAACAACACGCCCCATAAAATGATTGTCTCTAACGCATCATTTAGGATTGAAGAAACCAATTCTGACCTTGGGTTAAACACAAAAGTTACCTATTTCACTTTACCCAACACCCCACTTGCGGGGCTTGTAAGAAAAGTTGAAATTGAAAGTACAAAAGAATCAAATACATTTGAAATACTTGATGGGTTAACAGAAATACTACCATCAGGGGTGAATAATAGTAATTTTAAAGAAATGTCTAACTTATTAGCGTCATGGATGGATGTTGATCATTTAGATGAGGGAATCGGCTTCTTTAAACTCCGTGCCTCAACCAATGATTCAAGTGAAGTCACCATGGTAAAAGATGGGAACTTTTATCTCGGATTTGATGAGGACGGGTTAATTACACCGGTTGTTGATCAAGATTTAGTCTTTGGCTATAACACGAGTAAAAGTTATCCAACACACTTTGAAGAGACTTCGCTAGATAATATCAAAAGCACAAAACAAGTAACGACCAATAAAATCCCGTGTGCGTTTATTCCACAAACCTTCACCTTAAATAAAGGTGAAACTAAAACCTTTTACGCGGTGAGCGGGTATACCCATGATTATGAAACATTAAAAAGCTATTTAAAGGACTTAACTTCTATTGAGTATATGCAACAAAAAGAACGCGAAAACCAAGAAGAAATCAGTACCTTATTAAACGATGTTAAAACCGATACTGCCCATGAAGTCTTTAATCATTATATTGAACAAAACTATTTAGATAACTTCTTAAGAGGTGGGTATCCGGTATCCATTGGCGATAGTATCTATCATTTATATAGTAGACGACATGGCGATTTAGAACGTGATTACAATTTCTTTAGTTTAGCACCTGAATACTATTCACAAGGCGCAGGAAACTTTAGAGATGTCTGTCAAAATAGACGCATGGACACATTCATTAATAAAGATGTTGAAGCCTTCAATATCCATCAATTTGCAAGTCTTGTACAACTTGATGGGTATAATCCTTTATCGGTTAACGGGACACTTTACGCGCTTGAGGCGGATAAAGTCGATGTGTTAATGCAAAAACATTTTAAAGAACATGATGGGTTAAAAGCACTTTTATCAAGTGATTTTACCCCAGGACAATTGGTAAATTTTGTTGAGAATCATGCAATTACTATTAAGACAAGTGAAACAGCGTACTTAAACGAAATCATTAAAGCCTCAAAAAGTAAAATTAATGCCGCATTTGGTGAAGGTTACTGGAGTGATCACTTCACCTATATCTTAGACCTTGTTGAATCTTATGAAAGCATTTATCCTGATAAACTGCATGATTTATTGTATAAAGATCAATCTATCTTAACCTTTGAATCACCAGTAACCGTTAGACCAAAATCTGAAAAAACTGTCATTACTAAAGAAGGATCAATCAGACAATACGGCAGTGTTAGACACTTTGATGATGAAAAAGTTAAGGCACTTAATTTAGATATTTACGGGCCAAACTGGGCCGTCTTAAACGGTAAACCTTACCAAACCAATTTATTCACGAAGTTACTGACCTTAGTCCTCAATAAACACAGTTTATTAGACCCTGAAGGGTATGGGATTGAAATGGAAGGGGACAAACCAGGCTGGAATGATGCAATGAATGGTGTTCCTGGACTCTTTGGCTCAGGGGTTGGTGAGACGATTGAAGTTTTAAGAATTGTTGAATACTTACTTGCCCATCAATCTGAAGGCGCCATTGAATTACCAAAAGAAATTCACGCCTTATTTGAAGGCCTTACTAAATCAGAAGATTATGCATCTCGTGTAGAAGTAAGAGAAACATACCGTCAAGCGGTCCGTTTAGGACTGAGCGGGGAAACGATTCAGCTTAAGTTAAACACAGTTTATGATTATCTAGAAACCTTAAAAACAATGCTTCAAGATAATCTTTCAGCCCTTCATAAAGAATATGAAGGCATATTGCCAACATTCTTAGTCTATGAAGTGACAGACCATGAACCTTTAAAAGAAAACGGTGAAGCTGTGATTGGGCATTATAAATTGCCACTCACTAAAGCACTTGCTTATAAACGCCGTGCTTTACCGCGCTTCTTAGAAGCACCCGCAAGACTATTAAAAACTGACTTTGCCAAAGACAAACTTGCTCATATGGCAGAAAGCATTATCGATAGCGGGATTTACGATCAAACATATAAGATGTATAAAACCAGTGAAAGCTTAGAACACGAAACCCATGAAATCGGACGTATTCGCGCATTTACTAAGGGATGGTTAGAACGTGAGAGTAATTTCTTGCATATGAGTTATAAATATTTATTAGGGCTTTTAAAAGCCGGGCTTTATAAAGAATATTATGAAGCGATTCAAACGAATTTAACGTGTTTTATGGACCCAAGTATTTATGGGCGTAATACCCTTGAAAACAGTAGTTTTATTGCCCCAAGCAATAACCCAAATGAAAAAATTCACGGACAAGGGTTCTTCGCAAGACTTAGTGGGTCTACTGTAGAAACGATTAATATGTGGGCCATCATGATGACAGGCGGGAAGCCGTTTAAGTATGATGGTGAAACGCTAAGTTTAAGGTTTGAACCTAAACTTGACGCAAGTTTCTTTAAAGAAGATGGGACGTTAAGTTTTACCTTCTTAAAAACCATTAAAGTCACCTATATTAATAAAGCACGACACTCTACTTATAACGACTTTGAAGTAGAAAACATTGAACTGATTAATGATACCGAACGCTTAAGTGTAAAAGCTATTACCGGTGCATTAGCAGAAGATGTACGAGCGATGAGATTTAACGCAATAAAAATATATATTAAATCTTAGGAGGAAATAAGAAATGAAGAAATTATTAGTTTTGCTTTTAGCAGTAAGTTTTACTTTAACACTTGCAGCATGTAATGGAGAGGACGATAATACTGATCCAGTAGTTGATAATACTGCACCTGTTATTACAGGCGTGGATGATACTACTGTGTACTTAGACACAGAATTTGATCCGATGGAAGGCGTAAGTGCAACAGATGATGTTGATGGGGATCTTACCGATTCAGTTGAAATTATTGGATCTGTGGATACATCACAAACTGGATCAAACTATTTAAGATACCGTGTTACCGATGCAGCAGGAAACATAAGTGAAGAAAGTCGCTTTGTAACTGTTGAGGTTGATCCTAGTTCTGTAGGCGATGAATTTGTGCCAAATGGAAACTTTGATCTAGGAATGTCTTTTTGGTCAGTAACACAAGGCCTTGAAGGTGGCGCTGGAAACTTTAATGTGGTTGATGGTGTGTTAGAAATTGAAATCACAGGCGTTTCAGGTGGCCTTTGGGAACCACGTCTTGAAAATATCGGGATGACGTTTGAAGAAGGAAAAACTTACAAAGTTAGCTTTGATGCAAAAGCTGATGCACCACGTTCTGTGCATTTACAAGTTGGAGAATTATTAGACAGTGCACCATGGTTTAATAACTTCAAAGAAGGTCAAACAGAAATTGTTGATTTAACCACAGAAATGACAAACTATGATTATACATTCACAATGACTAAAGAAACCAATGAAAACGGTGCTGTTATTTTTGAAATGGGGACTGTTGAGGGAGAAGTTGGAACTGATAACTTATTAACAACAGTTTATTTAGACAATGTAATGGTTGAAGAAACTGAACCAGTATACTCAGAACCTATTATTATGACAGAAGATATTACAATTGAAGTTGGGACTGAATGGGACCCACTTGATGGCGTTATTGCCCGCGATTTAGTTGAGGGTGATCTTGACCTTACAATGGATAATGTCATTCGTGATGAAGTTGATCCTATGGTTGAGGGAGAATATGAAGTCGAATATTCTGTATCAAACAGTGAAGGGTTAACAACAACGCATATAAGAACTATTACAGTAGTCTCATTAATCTTTAATGATACAGATATCGTTACCAATGGTGATTTCAGTGAAGCGCTTGATGAAGAAACACCAGTATGGCGTTTATTTGAGGCGAACTGGAGTCCTGATGAAAGCCCAATGACTGATGGGGATTTAGAAATTATTGACGGAGAAATGGTGTTAAGTGTCAAGGATATCGGTGCATGGGGAGAACAAGCATGGTTATTACAAGCTGCCCAAGATATTGAGCTTGAACTTGGTCATACATACCGTGTAGAATTTATAGCAAAAGCGGATAGTCCGCGTGCATTAAATTCAGTCGTTGGATTTACAGCACTTAATGATGAATGGGTTGGTTATGGTAGTAGTTTAGTTGACTTAACAGACGAATACCAAACGTATAGCTACACATTCACCGTTGATCAAGATAGTGATGATTTCCAAGTTGAACTGAAGTTTGAATTTGGGAATGGTGTTGATACTGTTTATGTCGATGATGTCAATATTGACATTCTTGATGAAGGACCTACATCAACAAACTCATCATTTGAAGAAACTGGTTGGGGTGTATGGAGCCAAGATTGGGCGAATGATAACGGTGTCCCTAATGTTACACATGGTATTGAAAATGAAGAATACTTTGTTACAGCGGATAACTTAGGTGATGCAAACTGGGCGATTCAGTTCTTACAAGAAGGACTGAGTGTTGTAGATGGGGAAACTTATAGTGTGACGCTTGATGCAAGAGCGAGTGCCGCAAGAGACATTAACTTTAAATTTATTGATGCAAATGGAAAAGAATTTTTAGAAGTAATCTCACTAACAGAGACGATGGATACTTACACATTCGATTTTGTTTATGAAGGTGATGCGACTAGTGGTAAAATAAGTATTGAACTTGGTGTTATCGGTGATGCAACACCAGGAACAATTTGGTTTGATAATATCGAAATGAACCATAACGAAACCAACTTAGTAACCAATGGAACATTCGATCAAATTGTTGATTGGGGAACTTGGGCACAAGATTGGGACGATGCGCCAACAGTAACTACTGAAGTTATTAACGGTGAACTTGTTATGGCTATGGATAAGCTTGGTGCTGAGTCATGGAGTATTCAATTATTCCAAAATGATGTCTCTTTAATCCCAGGGGGAAGCTACCGTTTATTATTTGATATGAAAGCTGAAGTTGCCCGTGATATCAACGCTAAAATCATTACTGGTAGTGGCGAAATTGCGGAGACATTCACACTAACCACAGATATGCAAACGTACATCTTTGATTTTGAATATACAATTAATGAAGACACAGGAAACATTAACTTTGAATTTGGTAACTTCGAAAATGCTGAAGCTGGTGCAATTACAGTCGATAATGTTATCTTATTTAGAACCTTTAACTAAGGCGATATTATGCCAATAAGAGCTGTTAATTTAGGAGGCTGGTTAGTCCTTGAAAAATGGATGACACCCGAACTCTTTAAAGGCACTCAAGCAGAAGATGAATACCATTTATTAAAAGCATTAGGAGAAGGTGCGAAAGCGTTAATTCTTTCGCACCGCCAATCCTTTATCACAGAAAAAGATTTTAAATGGATCAGTGACTATGGCATTGACACTGTAAGAATTCCAGTCGGACATTGGTTATTTGATGCAGAATGGCCTTACATAGCCGCAAAAGAAACGCTTGATTTAGCCTTTGAATGGGCAAAAAAATATCACCTCACTATCATGCTGGATGTTCATGCAGCTAAGGGATGTCAAAACGGGTTTGATAATGGTGGATTAAGTGGTGTGATGAACTGGCATAAAGATAAAAAAAATATAGACCATACCCTAGATTTTATAGAAATGCTTGCTAAAACCTATAAAGACCATGTTGCCTTAGGCGGGATTCAACTGCTTAATGAACCTAGATGGGATATTCCGCTTGATATCATTCAACCGTTTTATCTAGAAGGCTATCAACGGGTAAGAAAGCATTGTAATGATGATATTTATGTGGTCTTTCATGATGGGTTCCGTTTAGAAGCGTGGGAATCATTCTTTAAAGATAATGCTTTTACTAATACCTATTTAGATACGCATATGTATCAAGTCTTCTCAGATAATGATCGCTTACGCGGTATGAGTGAAGTGATTGAAAAAGTCAGTGTCAAACGCTTAAATGAATTAAAAAAAGTGACCCCATATACTAGGGTCATTGTTGGAGAATTTTCACTTGGCATCCATGAACGCGCATTAAGTGAGGCTAAAGATGCATTTACGAAAGATGCGTTGTACCGGGCTGTAGGAAACAGTTTGCTTGTGACATTTGAACAAGTGGATGGCTGGGTATTTTGGAATTATACATTAAGTAAACACTCAACACAATATAATGCTGGGTGGTCATTTAAAAGAAATGTTGAACTAGGCTATCTACCTAGTCAAATAAGAAAGGATTGAAAATATGAAAAAACTATTTTTAATGATGTTAACCCTAACCTTTGCACTTGCAATTGTTGGGTGTAGTAATGGTGATGACACCACTGACCCTGATGATAACGGTGGAACAGGTAATACTGGTGGAACGTCTAAAAACATTGTATTAAGTTATGCGGACTGGGGAGATCCTGAGATGAATCAAGCTTTAATTGATTCATTTATGGAAGCGCATCCAAATATTCGTGTTGAACTCCGTAGTGATATTACAGGTGCAGGGGCTGAGTTTACTGGAAACTTACTCAATGCTCAAGCAGCAGGGGTTTTACCAGATGTATTTGCAATCGATAATGTTCCAACTGGGTATTCAAACGGGATGTTATTAGATATTACTGAGTACTGGGATGCTGATGAGGATACGCAATATGTTTATCCTAATATTGCCGAAACTGCCATTTATAATGGTAGCCGTTATGCGGTACCATCATTTCAGTTTATTAAAGGTATTTTCTTAAACATTACACTTTTAGAACAATATAATATCGCAATTCCTGAAAAGGATTGGAATTATGAAGAATTTGTCGATCTTGCGATTGAAATTCGCCAAGCAGGGATGAATGATTATGTTTACTCAATTGATCCTTGGTATGGAAGTTTAGATTTTGAAGCGATTTGGCCAACTCAAGATTTTGAAGATGTTGGGTATAATACATGGGATGGTGAACAATTTAACTTCACATCTGATGCATGGATTACAGCGTATGAACGTAAACTTGATTTACAACAACGCGATGTAGTCGCGGCGCATACTGAAGATGAGCTTGCTGTTATTGGTGATGTATGGCCATGGGAAACAGGATACGTTGCGATGAAAATTGATGGATCTTGGAATATGTGGATGGTTGATTCTATGTATGAAGATTACGGGTTTGAAGTAGGATTCTGGCCTTATCCTGGTGGCGATGCTGGACAGTTCCCACCGACAATTTTAGATTATCAAGTGGTCTCAAGCCAAACCGATTATCCAGAAGAAGCCTATGAACTTGCTAAATGGATGACATTTGGAAAACAAGGATGGTTAACACGTCTTGATATTATGGAAGAACGCGGGGATTTAATGTTAGACCGTTATCCGGTTGCTGATTATCCTGAAGTATGGGAAAAAGCAGAAAGTTATATTGATTATGTTGAAGGATTACGCGAAAATATTGACTTATTCGAATACTCAAAACCTGATGTTGATAAATGGTTACCAGGCTATAAAGCATTCTGGGAATGGGTTGAAAGTGATGACAATGATTATTGGACACGTATCAATGATGGGTTAATATCACCTGAAGTCTTTGCAGCAGAATGGGAAGCACAAGTGAATCAAATGGTACAAGAAGCATTAGGAGAATAAATATTTAAGGCAAATGAAGCCTGACAACTTTTGTCGGGCTTTCCTTGCTTATTGAGGTGAATGACATGCATTTAAAAAAATGGGTTAAAAAGCATAAAAATAAACTACTCATCGGTCTTGTGATTGTTGGGGTTTCAGTCTATTTTTTCGTCAATCAAGTTGATCGTTCTTTTGTGGAAATGGATTATTATAGCATTACACCCGCAGATGAAATCACAGACCGCTATTTTCATGTTAAAAATTCATGGAACGTGATGGATACGGATGGCGTAAATGTTGAGATTGATGCAAGTGAAATGGATGAAAACGCGACGTTTTCAAGTGCGTATGGAGATGAGACTTTGACTTTAGAATACGGTGAAACACTGTCATTTTCAGCATCCGTTAATCAACGCGGCGCTTATCATTTTGCGTTTGATCAACGTGACATCAGTCAAAATATCTTAAGTAACAAAATTGCGGTTAAAGTCAATGGCGCGTATCTTTTTGAAGAAAGTCGTACTGTGGAACTACCTGCAAGATGGGTCTTTGCACAAGAAACGTTTCAACTAGACCGCTACGGCAATGAAATACTATCAAGTTCTGTAAAACTTGATTCTTTTGAAAAATCTTACTTTTATGATTCAACGGCACTAAACGCAAAAGCTTTAACATTCTTATTGAATGCAGGGGAAAATGATATCGAAATAACCAGTTTAAATGGTGATATTGAAATTGGGAAGTTTTTCATTGAAAGTGAAAAAACCTACCCAAGTTATGAAGAATACTTAACCCTTCATGATGGCACCCTTCAAACGGATGAACTGATTACGATTGGCGCAGAAGCCCTTGCGGCTAAAACCAATCCATCAACGCGCTTAAGGAGTGAACGTGACCCATCAGCCACCAAATATGATACCCGCTATTTAAAGCTCAATGCTTTAGATGGGTATAGCTTTAGAGATGGAAACGACACAATCTATTATGATGTTGATGTGCCTGAATCAGGGTATTATTATATTGGATTTAAGTACCGTCAAGATTACTTAATGCAAATGCCCGTGTTTAGAGAAATTAAAATCAATGGTGAAGTGCCATTTGAAGAAGTCTCTTTAATGCCCTTTAATCATACAAGTACTTATGAAAACACCCTTTTAAACGGTGGGGAAGAGCCTTACATGTTTTATTTTGAAAAGGGAATGAATGAACTCAGTATTCGTGTGGTGTTAGAACCTTATCATCATGCCTATGAAAACATCACAGTCGTGATGGATGAGATAAGTGAATTAAGTTTAGAAATTAAACGTTTAACAGGAAACACCAACGACCGTTACCGTCGTTGGCGACTTGAGGATTATATTCCTGATATTGAATCAAGAATGGATGCTTGGTTAGAGACGCTTTATCATATTGAAGAAGAACTGACAAAATATTCAAACGAGGAAGAACCTGGGGAACTCACCAATATTAATCTCGCGATTGATTTACTTGAAGAACTTCGTGAGAATGTGAATGATATTCCAACAAAAATGGTGATGCTTGCTGATGGGGATGCCTCAGCCTCACAATTCTTAGGCGCAAGCATACAAAACATGTTACAAAACGGTTTAGATATTGAACGTATTTATGTAAGCGGGACTGAAGATTTACCTAATGCCCGCGCCAATATTTTTACAAGAGTTTTTGAATCAACCAAACGCTTTGTTTTATCGTTTTTCCGTGATGATTATGGCATTGGAAATACCGATGAAGGGGTGTTAGAAATTTGGGTGAATCATCCAAGACAATACATCGAAATCATGCAACAAGTCATCGATAGTGAATTTACCCCAGAAACTGGGATTGAAGTTAAACTATCTTTAATGCCTGATGAAAATAAGTTGATTTTAGCCAATGCTGCAGGCACCGCGCCTGATGTTGCGCTTGGGGTGAATCACTGGTTACCTTATGAGTTTGCGATTCGTAACGCAAGCTTAGACTTAAGACAATTTGATGGGTACACAGAAACAGTCAGTCAGTTTGCGCCTGGAGCCATGGTTCCTTACGCATTTGAAGAGGGGATTTACGGACTTCCGCAAACCCAAAACTTCTGGGTCACTTATTACCGTACTGATGTGATGAATGCCTTAAACTTAGAAGTGCCAGATACTTGGGATGAAGTGACCGGTGTCTTACCAGAACTTCAGCGTTTAGGAATGAACTACTACCAACCGATTGCGATGCATGGTGGATTTAAGCCGTTCGTCTCAACCATTCCGTTCATTTATCAGTTCGGAGGAGAGCTTTATGGTGAAGACGGAATGAGTACCATGATTAACTCAGAAGAAAGTCTAGATGGGATGCGCTTAATGACTGAGTTGTTTACAATATACAATATGCCAAAAGAAGTCCCTAACTTTTACAATCACTTTAGATATGGAACCATGCCAATTGGAATCTCCGATTTATCGACGTATTTACAACTTACCATCGCCGCACCTGAAATTGCAGGTAAATGGGATATTGCACCACATCCTGGCGTTTTACAAGAAGATGGTGAAGTTGCAAGATGGGCTGCAAGTGGGGCGCAATCGAATATGATCATATCAACAACTGACTATAAACAAGAATCATGGGACTTTTTACAGTGGTGGATGTCAACGCCTGTTCAAACAGATTTTGCCACAAGACTACAAACGACCTATGGAACAGAATATTTATGGAACACTGCCAATTTAGAAGCCTTTCAACAACTACCATTGCCTCAAGAACATATTGAAGTGATTATGACGCAATGGGACTATGCCTTAGAAGCTAGTCGTGTACCAGGGGCTTACATGGTAGAACGTGAAATTAGTAATGCTTGGAATAAAATTGTTTTTGATGATACCAACCCAAGGATTACCTTAGATGAAGCCGTTAAAATTTCTAATCGTGAAATTCTTTACCGTATGGAAGAATTTGGCTATGTAGAAAATAATGTCATTTTAAAACCGTATAAAGTACCAACCATCGCAAATATTGGTGACTGGTTAAGGGGGCACAACGATGATTAGAAAAATGAATCATCCAGCCTGGTTTTTCACACCGTATGTAATCTTATTTTTAACCTTTATCGTAGTGCCGGTTGTGATGGCACTCGTCTTAAGTTTTACATATTTTAACACGATTGAAACGCCAGAATTTGTTGGATTAAGAAACTATATAGAATTATTAACCCGTGATGAAGTGTTTATGCAATATGTTTTACCCAATACCATTAAATTTGCATTTATTGTTGGACCTATTGGGTATTTAATGAGTTTTATGCTTGCATGGATGCTTGCTCAAATCCCGCACCGACCAAGAACCATTTTCGCGATTATCTTATACAGTCCTTCGATGACTGGAGGGATAGCGATGGCGGTTGTTTGGCGCGTATTATTTAGTGGGGATCAAAGTGGGTATTTAAATGCCTTATTAATGAACTGGGGCATGATTCAAGAACCGATTCAGTTCTTAACCAGTCCAGAGTATTTAATGAATATTATGATCTTAGTATCCTTATGGGGAAGTATGGGTGTTGGCTTTTTAGCAATGCTTGCTGGGATTTTAAATATTGATCAAAGTTTATATGAAGCTGCCTATATGGATGGGATGAAAAACCGTTGGCAAGAAATCTTTTACATCACCATCCCGTCGATGAAACCACAGATGTTGTTTGGGGCCGTTATGGCGGTTGTAAGTACGTTTACCGTGGGCGCGATTGGGGTTCAGCTCTCAGGTGCTAACCCAACCCCGCAATATGCAGGACAACTCCTTGTCAATCATATTGAAGATTATGGGTTTATTCGTTATTTAATGGGTTATGCCTCAGCCATCAGTGTAGTCTTACTCATTATGATTTATGGTATTAGTAAAGTAACATTTAATTTATTAGGTGAAAAGAAATAGGAGGTTAAACCATGGCGAAATTTCAAGGTATGAAAATCAACCCAAAAGGGTTTCATAAAAGTCAATTGAAGTTTTACTTTTTCATTATTCCACTCGCAATCTTTGTTGGTTTACCAATCCTATTTATTATTTCACATGCATTTAAACCAACAAACGAACTCTTTGCTTATCCGCCTCGCTTTTTTGTACGCGTGCCAACCTTGCAAAACTTTAAGGATTTAGTGGCGCTTGCGGCGGATTCAGGGGTGCCATTTAGCCGTTACTTATTCAATAGTATTTTAGTCACAAGTATTGGCGTATTTTTATCTATTCTTGTGACCTCACTTGCGGCTTATGGACTCTCAAAACTAAAATTTAGAGGAAAAAAACTCTTGTTTGAAATCAATACACTCGCTTTAATGTTTGTCCCAATCGCTGTAACCATCCCGCGTTATATTACCATCGCAAGACTAGGGCTAATTGATTCATATATGGTCCTTATCTTACCACTTATTGCGATGCCTGTTGGACTATTTTTAGTGAAACAGTTTATTGATCAAACGCCTAACGAAATTATCGAAAGTGCAAAAATTGATGGCGCGAGTGAAATGGAAATATTCATTCGTATCATCTTACCGATTATAGCACCAGCCGTTGCAACGGTCGGTATCTTAAGTTTTCAGCTGATTTGGAACGATGTCATCGGCTCAACGCTTTATATCGATGATGAAAGTATGAAAACTTTAGCCTTTTACTTTCAAACCTTAGCCGCTCAAACAGGAAATACTGTTGCGGGTCAAGGGATGTTAGCGGCTGCAACCTTGATTATGTTTGTGCCAAACATTATCATCTTCATCTTCTTACAAAATAAAGTCATGAATACCATGGCGCATTCAGGAATTAAATAAGATAAAAAAAATTATGATTGGGTTATTACTGATAACACTGCTTGGATTGTTAGGCACAACAATCACAGCTGAAACAGGTGTTAGGTATCAAACCTATACAGAAAGCAATAACCGTTTAGTCAGAACACAAACGGCGTATGTTCCCATTACTTCGCTTAACAATATTTACGGAGAAGCATTAGGGGAACCCAATGATATTCATGTCGATCACAATAATGATATCTACATCGTAACGCAAGTTGCGGGTGTTGGGAAACTCATTGTCTTTAACTTAGATGAAGAAAACGTCACGGTTTATGGAGAAGAGTATTTAATCAATCCAACCGGCGTATTTGTGAATCAAAAAGGTGAAATATTTATCGCTGACCGCGGGGGTCAGGCAGCTTATCGTTTAGATGAGGCTGGCAATATCTTACATACTTACACAAGACCTACCAGTCCACTTTTTGGGAATGACGACTTTCAACCAAGAAAAATTGTCAGTGATGCAAGTGGCAATGTTTATATCTTAAACCAAGGACAAAGAGGGCTTGCCCAGTTTGCGCCAAATGGTGAATTCTTAGGTTATTATGGGACCAATACCATTACCCCAACCTTAAGAACGGTCTTACAATACACATTCTTCACCGAAGAACAACAAGAAAGACTCTTTAACATCAGTCCACCTGAAATTTCCAATGTTGCGATGGATGATCGTGGTCTTATTCACACCTCAAGTTTAGGGGTTGAAAACCACGGAATTAAACGCTTAAACATTAGTGGTGAAAACTTACTGCCTGCGATGTATAATCAAGCGAACTTAGTGGATTTATTTGTTGGACCTATTGGAAATATTTATAGTATTACCGCAGATGGATTAATTTATGAATATGACGTTGAGGGGAATTTACTCTTTGCGTTTGGTGGGCAAGATGTAAGTAATCAAATCAGTGGCTTATTCAATGTTCCAGCGGCGATTGCCGTTGATGATGATTACAATATTTATGTCTTAGATGAAGGCTCAAACGAACTTCAAATCTTCATGCCAACCCAGTTTGCAAACTTAGTCCATGACGCTTTAAGTTCCTATCAAGAAGGGTTTTATTTAGAAAGTCAAGACCCATGGAATGAAGTCTTAAAGATGAATGATTTCTTTGATCTTGCGCATGCAGGACTAGGGAATGCTTATTATAGTTTAAGTGATTATGAGCTTGCGCTTGAGTCTTATGAAATTGCTTTTGAACGTGATGGCTATAGTGATGCCTTTTGGGAAGTTAGAAATCAGTGGTTGTTAGATAATGTGAGTATCATCTTAATCATAGTATTCATTGTGATTGCGGTTTATATTGTGAATTTAAAGGGGCAGTTTATGCCTTATGTCACCACCCCAATTAAAAAACAATACCGCAACTTACAAAAGAAAAGTAAAACCTTTAAAGAAGTAACGTATTTATTTTATTACTTAAGAAACCCTGCGGATGCAAGTTATGAGATCAAACGAAAAAGTGCGGTCTCTATGACGAGTGCTAGTATTGTATTACTTATGTATATTGGAATTTATATTATCTATATCTATAACTTAGGATTCTTATTTAATATGCGTACCATTAGTAATATCAATGTTGGTGAGGAGTTATTAGTCATCGTGCTACCGTTTACGCTTTGGGTCATTTCTAATTATTTAATTGGATCGATCAGAGAAGGAGAAGGGCGTTTTAAAGATGTGTATATTACGACTATTTATAGTTTAGCACCACTTTTTATCGCTATGCCACTGTTAACCTTTATGTCTCAAATATTAACGTATAATGAAGCCTTCTTAATGACGTTTGTCTCAGCGATTAGTTTTGGTTTAACGGGGATTTATTTCTTCTTTATGGTTAAGGAAACCCATTATTACTCAATCAAAGAGACGGTCCAATCGATTTTAATATCCGCCTTTACTATGGCGATGTTGTTATTATCAACATTTATTATTTATATCTTATTAAATGAATTATTTATCTTAATTAAGGATATTGCAATGGAGGTGTATTACCGTGTCTAATATGATTAAAAAATTACTTATTATTGCAGTACTTGCACTAACTTCGGTAATTGCCGTTTATGCCAATTCCGTGATAAATAATGAAGAAACACCGTATGAAGAGACTTACTATAACTACATTGAAGATGAATTATTAAAATCATCACGCTATACAAGAATGGATGATTTAAGTCTCGTGGATGAGGCACATTATATTGAGATTACTGAAAACGATACCCTCGTTCACAGCAACGCACAGTTTAACCTTTATTTAAATGAAGAAACACTGAACTTTAAAATTGAACACACCGAGACTTCTTATGTGTTTTCAACCGCTATTGATAATGCAAGTGCAGGAAGTTTTACAGGACTATTAAGTAGTGGTATTGGGATTGAATACATCAATAAACAACAAAGTATGAATACCCGTGCGAATGTAGGACTTGTCGACACAGAATTCACCTTAGAAACCATGCCAATTGAAAACGGAATCCGTCTGAATCTTAGTGTTGGTGGATTTTGTACAACAAGAAACTGTTCACGTTTTTATGATAGTTATCTTGATGGGCAGTATACGTTAGAACAAATGATTGAGTTTGGATTCACTGAAATTAATGTGTCCTTCAGCTTAGATGTCACATTAACCGACCAAGGGATTAAAGCTCATATTCCATATGATTCTATTGTAGAAGAAGGCACAGACTGGACCACACTTTCAAGCATTATTTTGTTTCCTGGACTAGGGGCGACAAGAATGGATGATATTCCAGGATACATGGTGATTCCTGATGGGGTTGGAACCTTGATTCGTTATGAAGATAATGAAGGAATGTATGGAACCCCGTTTGAAGAGCGTTTTTACGGGTCTAATTTAGGGCTCACCTCTGGACGCTTATCAGTGAGTAGTTATCCATTAAGCATGCCAATCTTTGGCGCAGTCCACGGGGTGAATCAAAACGGGTTTGTTGGAATTATCGAACAAGGGGATATGAATGCACGCTTACTCGCCTATCCAAATGGCGCAAGCAATTTAGATTACAATCTTATTTTTACTAAATTCGATTATAAACAAACATACCGTCAAAGCTTTACAACCGATGGTTCTGGTGGTGCACAGCGCATCGCAAAGACAAATCAAACGGATGTTACTGTGCATTATAATTTCTTATCAGGTGATGCAGCGACTTATGTCGGTGTTGGACGAAATTATCAAGACTATCTAAAAACAACCAATCAACTTAATGAAAAAACGTTTGACTATGACAAGATTCCGATTCACATTCAAGTGCTTATGAGTGATTCAACCAATCGTTTCTTAGGAAAAAGCTTGGTTGAAATGACTAATGTTGAAGGCGTTTTGACCTTATATGATGCGTTAAGAGAAGAAGGCTTAACCCATCAAAAAGTCTCGCTCCTTGGCTGGAATGATGGCGGTTATAGTGGTCAATTACCAAGTGATGTTGATTTTGAGAATAAACTCGGATCGAATAACGATTTTGAAGCAATGATTGAATATATATTAAATGATAACGAATTACTGCTTGTGAATAATTATGTTGATGCCACTGAAGGGACAAACCGCGTGAGTTACCGTAATGATGTCGCTCAAGGTGTAGACCGTTTTAAAATCGAACGGGAATGTTCGCGTTGTGTGTATAATAATCAGTACACCTTATATCCTTTTGTCACAGAACGCTTAGCCCTGCGCGATTACAGTGATGTTTCAGATCTTGGGGTCAGTGTATTATTTGAAACACTGGGTCATGAGTTATTTTCTTATTATGATTCAACCATGTATACAAGAGAAGATGGGTTTAACCATTACCAGAAGGTGATGGAGCAATATAGTGGCCAGGCAAGTTATCAATACCCTAATGCCTATAGTTATCCATATACTGATGCGTTTTATCATACACCGCTTTATAATTCACAACTTAAATACTTTGATGATGTGGTTCCGTTATTACCGGTTGTGTTAAATGGGTATATGGAACTGTATTCGAATCATTTAAACTTTAACAGTTTAGGACAAGAACAAATTTTAAAACTCATTGATTATGGGATTAATCCATCATTTATATTATCTGAAGCCCGTGCTTCTAATTTAAGAAATACGGATATTGAGTATTTGTATTCAACCAACTTTGATGTTTGGGAAGATAGTGTGGTTGAGACATACAACTATATCAATGGCGCTTTAAATCAAGTGATAGGTGAAACCATTGAGTCGCGTGTTGTCTTAGAAACAGGCTTAGTAAAGGTTACTTATAGTAATGATGTTTATATCATTATAAACTATACCTCACAAGCTGTTGATTATGACGGGGTTAGTGTTGAGGGGATGAATTATTATCTTGGAGGTGAGCGTTCATGAACAATCATTTTAAAAAGCTCACCCACTTATTAAGAAAAGTGGTTGTGAAACCGGTAATGAATGTCTTCAATCAATTGATGACACTGTTAAAAAGAATGATTAAACCAGTCTCAAAGTTGGCTTATAACGCGGTTCACAATAACGTAATTCGCCATTCACAAACAAAAATTGTCTTCTTTAATAAATTTACCTTTAAACTGACTAACAAAAGAAGAGAAAGTATTATTGGATTATCATTTATCTTTATTTGGATTGTTGGGTATTTAATTTTTACCTTATATCCGGTCTTTTATAGCTTATATTTAAGTTTCTTTAAAGTTCGTATGGATGGACAAAGTTTAAATATGATGTTTGAAGGGATTAATAATTATCGTGCAGTATTCTTAAGTGATCCCTATTTTGTTAGTATTTTAATAGAATATGTCGTAGAGATGCTTATCAATGTACCAATAACGATTGTTTTTGCGCTTGTGATTGCGATGCTTATTAATCAAGATATTAAAGGAAAAGGCGCTTGGCGTACTGTGTTTTTCTTACCGGTTATTATCACCTCAGGCCCTGTCATTGGGGAGTTAATTAACCAAGGGGCAACAACACTGCCATCAATTAGTAACTATCAATTTATTGATACAATTATTGAAAACGTGAGTGACTTTTTAGCCAATCCAATTCAAGGATTATTCGATCAAATTTTATTGGTGTTATGGTTTGCTGGGATTCAGATTTTAATCTTGTTAGCGGGCCTTCAAAAAATTGATAAAGCAATTTATGAGGCGAGTATGATTGATGGGGCAGGCCCATGGGAATCATTTTGGAAAATTACTTTACCATCGATTATGCCTTTAATCTCGATTGCGATTGTTTATACAGTGGTATCGATGAGTGTCTTTAGTTTAAATGAAGTCATTATTTATATTCAAAATATTATGCTCGGTGAATCAACCCCAGCACTGACAACAGGTTATGGGTATAGTGCGACCTTATCTTGGGTGTACTTTATTGTTATGAGTTTAATTATTTTATTCTTTATTGGCGTTGTCAATATTAGAAAGGGGTTTAAATCATGATAAAATCATTAAAAAAACCCTATATTTACATGAAAGATATCGTGAGTCTTATTAAAGATAAAGACTTTGATCAACTAGGGACAAAGATTAAAAGAACGTTTGTCGGGATGCAGTTTGTGGATGGGTTGCTGTTTAAATTAATGATTTATGCGTTATTAATTAGTTTAGGCTATGTCTATTTATATCCAATGCTTTATATGGTGACCAATAGCTTTATGACGATGAGTGATATTATCAATGTCGCTGTAAGGTGGATTCCATCAACACTAAACTGGGAAAATTACCGTTTAGTATGGACAGAAATCAATTATCCTAAAGCATTACTTGATGCCATTACGCTTGCAGGGGTTCCTGCATTAAGCGCAACGGTTTCTAGTGCAATTATTGGATACGGCTTTGCCCGTTTTAGATTACCGTTTAAAAAGACCTTAATGGTGTTAATGATTATGTCATTCATCATTCCACCACAAATTACAATGTTGCCAACCTTTAGAATGTTTTCTAATTATGGATTACTTGGGTCGATTCGTGCCTTTGTTTATCCTGCGATTTTAGGACAAGGATTAAATGGCGCAATTTATATCTTAATCTTTTACTCATTCTTCAAAATGATTCCTAAAAGTTTAGAAGAAAGTGCTCAACTTGATGGGGCTGGGCCATTAAAAGTCTTTACTAAAATTGCGTTACCACTAGCGATTCCATCCATTATTATCGTATTTTTATTCAGCTTTGTATGGTATTATAATGAGACGTACTTAGCGGGATTATTCTTAAGAGGGTCGGATATGTTAACCTTGCCTTTAAGAATTGAGCAATATATTAATAACTATACAAGTATTTACCCAGAAGGCTCACGCGCAAGAGAACTGATGCAAGCGGTGAAACTGGCTGGGAATATACTATCAATCTTACCTTTACTTGTTCTTTACTTCTTCACACAACGTTATTTCGTTGAAAGTATTGATCGTACCGGTATAACGGGGGAATAACAATGAACAAAACATTGATGATAGTCACCCTTTTCTTATCCGCACTTTTCATCTTAAGTGCGTGTAATGGTGATGCAAATGATCCATCAGATCCAACAGGTTATGACAATCGCAGTTTAGTCACAGAAGAGTGTGAACACCTTGACAACATCGACACCTGGCAACCTGTATGGTGTGATGAATTTGACCAAGACGGTTTGCCGAGTAGCGCGCACTGGAGTTATGATGTTGGCGGTCATGGTTGGGGTAATAACGAATTACAATATTATACTTCTGAACGCCTCGATAATGCGTTTGTAGAAGATGGTATTTTAAATATTAAAGCGATTAAAGAAAATTATATGGGCTCAACTTATACCTCAGCAAGACTAGTCAGTAAATATAAAGGAGACTTTGAATACGGTCGCTTTGTGATTTCTGCACGCATGCCATCAGGGCGTGGAACTTGGCCTGCAGTATGGATGCTGCCTACAGAATGGCGTTATGGAGACTGGCCTTTTAGTGGTGAAATTGATATAATGGAGTATGTAGGCTATGACCCAGGTGTCGTCCATGGTACGATTCATACGGGTGCATACAATCACGGCCTCAATACCCAAATTGGGTATAGTAAAAACGTCCCAACGGCAGAAGATGAATTTCATGAATATGAAATGATCTGGGAACCAGGCCGCATCGTTATGATGATTGACGGGGTTCAATATGCACAGTTTGGGTACAATCCTGAATCGAACATGGATATCAGCAACAGTGATGCATGGCCATTTGACCAACCATTCCACATGATTTTAAATCTTGCGATTGGTGGAAACTGGGGTGGAGCGCAAGGGGTGGATCCTAACTTAGAAGAAGCCTTATTTGAAGTCGACTATGTCCGTGTTTATCAAAAAGATTATAGTGGTATGGATGAAGAAGCACCAACTGAAGTGAGTGATTTAAGACTTCATCATACCACACACAACACTGCGCGTATTGCGTGGGATAAAGCAAGCGATGATGTGTTAGTCCATGAATACCATATCTATGTTGGTGAAGACTTAGTAGGGACAACGACACTCAATGCCTTTAATATTGAAGACTTAGACCCAAAAACACGTTACACAGTCAGTGTTGAAGCGGTTGATTTTAAAGGTCAAACCTCTGAAAAAGAATCATTAACTATTACAACAGAATCGGTCAGAGAGATTACCGAAATCATTCAAGCAGAACGCTATGATAATGACCCGGATGTTTCCTTAGAACGCACTGAAGATTCAACGGGTGAATATAATGTTGGGTGGATTGATGATGGGGATACATTAGAATATTTATTAGAAGTGAAAGAAGCAGGCGATTATGTTGTAAATTACCGCGTTGCAAGTGAAAGCAGTGGGGGAGAAATTGAGTTATTATTACGCTCACGTTTTCCATTAACATCCACAGTCTTTGAGGCAACAGGTGCTTGGCAAGAATGGACAACAATAACGAGTGAAACAGTGTCTTTAGACGCAGGGATTTACACCTTTAGATTACGTGCGAAACAAGGCGGGTTTAATCTGAACTACTTTACATTTGAGAAGGTGGAATAATGGTTACAATCAAGGATATATCGAAAGTGTCAGGCTTTAGCATCACAACCGTTTCTAAAGCGTTGAATAATTATTCGGATATTTCACAACCGACAAAAGATCATATTTTAAAACTTTGTAAGGAAATGGGTTATGTCCCTAATTCACAAGCAAGATCATTAAAAACGCATAAATCCTATACAATCGGGATTGTCTTTGAAGAAGTGACCAATCAAGGACTTCAACACCCGTTATTTTCAAGGATATTAGAAAGCTTTAAGCGTGCGGTTGAGGCGAAAGGCTATGATATTTTGTTTTTAGCTAGAAATATGCCAAATGGCGGGTCATATTTACAACATTCTAAGCGTAAACAAGTGGAGTCTATTTTAGTATTATGTGCTGATTTTAATAGCGCAGAACTGACAGAACTTTATCAATCAGATATTCCAGTCGTCATGATAGACTTTGCGGCTAAAAACACCACCAATGTTACCAGTGATAATAAAGAAGGGGTTTATCAAGCTGTTCAACACCTTATAAACCATAACCATACAAAGATTGCGCACATCTATGGGGATAAAAATTCATTTATCGGGGGTCAACGTAAAGAGTTTTTTGAACAAAACATTCAAGAACATGGTTTAACCCTTAACGAAGACTATTTAAAAGATGGAGAATTTTTCAGTAAAGAAGAAGGCTATCAAGCCATGCAAGAACTCATGGCTTTAAACAATCCACCAACTGCGGTGTTTTGTGCATCCGATATGTTAGCGATTGGTGCAATCAATGCCATTTTAGATGCAGGAAAAAAAGTGCCTGATGATTTTTCAATTGTTGGCTTTGATGGGATTGACCTTGGACAACTGATTACACCAAGACTTACAACCATCAAACAGGATGCGTATGCAATGGGACAACTTGCAGCCGATAAAATGCTTGGGATGATTCATCCTACTAAAAAAGCTAAGAAAGAGGAAAACCTTTTTGTCGATACCATGCTTGTAGAAGGCGATACTGTAAAAACACTGACAAAGGAGTCACTATGAAACTTATAAAACATTTCGATTTTCAAAATATGGACCATTTGCCAAAGACCGATTGGAACATTGAAGTTGGAGAAAAGTGGGCCAATAAAGAATTACAACATTATGTAAGTGATCAAAAGAACTTAACCTTTGATCAAGGATTAGTCATCAATGCAACATTAAAAAACGGCATTTATGAAAGTGCCCGTATTAATACCAAAGGGAAATTTGCCTTTAAATACGGAAGAATCGATATTGTGGCTAAGGTCCCAAAAGGAAAAGGGACATGGCCAGCGGTATGGATGATGAGTAATGACTCACGATATGGACACTGGCCAAAAAGTGGTGAAATTGATATTTTAGAACATGTTGGTAACGAACTCGACGATATCTATTTATGTATTCATACAGAAGCCTATAACCATACCAAAAAAGAACAATACTTTGAAAAGGTCCATATTGACCATTTAAGTGATGATTTCCATACATTCAGTCTTGTTTGGGATGAGTCAAGCTTAACCTACCTTATTGATGATAAGCAATATGCTTATTATGAAAAAGGTGAAAACGGTAAAGATGCCTCGCATAAAGGGTGGCCATTTGATCATGAGTATTACCTTATTATTAATTTAGCCATTGGCGGTATGCTTGGTGGGAATGTAGATGATACATGTTTTCCACAACAGTTTATTGTCAAAGATATTAAAGTTTATCAATAATTATTTATCTAAACACAGTGCTCATTTGCATAAACTATGATAAAATAACACTATAAAGTGAAAGGGTGATACTATGGGTCTGTTCTTTTGGCGTAAAAAGAAAAAAGAAGCATTCAAAGAAACAGAAGAAATCAAACGCGAAGAAGCATTAAAAAAAGACGAAGAACGTCTTTCTAAAGAAAAACCTAAACGTTATCATGTCTCACAAAACAAAGATACAAAAAGTGAACACTTTAAATCATGGCGTGTAAGAAAAGAAGATTCTGATAAAACGATTAAATATTTTAAAACGCAAAAACAAGCCATCGATTATGCAGAAGACTTGGCTAGAAGCCAAAAAACGAGCATTGTCATTCATAAAGTTGACGGGTCAATCCGAAAACAAAACTATTAAAACTCTAATTTTTTAGAGTTTTTTAATTTTTTTCCAACAAAACCACACACTCACACGTATACTTAGTAACAAAACACTAGGAGGAATTAAAAATGAAAAAATTATTATTATTAACAACAGTATTTATTACAGGGTTTGCATTATTTGGTTGTCAGGCAATTGATGATTATTTAGATAATGATAAACCACTATCAACACAAGAAGAAGTTTTAGGGTTTTCAGCCATTAGTTCAGTTGTTGCATTAAGCGACACTCAAACACCTGTGGCAAAAACATCAAACGGTATTACATTATTAAATAGTGAAGAACCTACCTTAGACTTATTAAATGACATCGAAGAATTAGAACCGTATCTACCACTTATCAATACATTTATTGGTGGAACACCAAGCTTTAGTGTAGAAGAAAAAGAAAGTGATTTAGAAGATTATGAAGTTCTACTTGAAATTCAAATGCTTAATCTAAATCAAGAAGTCGAAACGTATTCATTTTACTATAATGAAGAAATAATTTCTGATTCAAGTGAAGATGATGACGACGATGATGATAAAGATCAAGATGTAGAAGATGAAGATACAGATGATGAAGAAGAGGAAAATGAAATTGAGAGTATCTTAAGTGGAATCATGATTATTGGAGAAACAACGTATACACTTGAGGGTGAACGTAAAATGGAATCAGAAGAAGATGAATCAGAACAAGTTCTTAACTTAGTTGCATCTTTAGATGATGAAAACTATGTTACAGTTGAATATACACAAGAAACTGAAACTGATGCATCAGAAACTGAATTTGTTTATGAACATTTTGTAAACAATCAAATGGTTAAACGTACTGAGTTTGAATTTGAAGATGAAACAGGAGAAAAAGAATTATCACTTAAATTCTTAGCAGGCGACACTGAAATGGAATTCGAATTTGAACTTGAAAACGAAAATGGTCAACGTGTCATTGAAGTTGGGTTTAAAAAAGTCGTGAACGGATCAGTCGTTGATGAAGGCGAAATGGATATTGTAATCACCTATAATCAAGAAACTGGTGAGTATAGTATTGCTTACGAGTATGAAGGTGAAACAATTAAAGAATCAGATTCAAATGATGATGACGATGAAGATGAAGACGCAGATGTAGAAGATGAAGATGCAGATGTTGAAGATGAAGATGCAACTGTAGAAGATGAAGATGCAACTGTAGAAGATGAAGATGCAACTGTAGAAGATGAAGATACAACTGTAGAAGACGAAGATGCAGCTGTAGAAGATGAAGATGCAGCTGTAGAAGATGAAGATACAAATACTGAAGAAGACACAAATACAGATGAAAATAGCGAAAACTTATAATAAAGTGTCTATATAAAAAAAGCCTAACTGAAAAGTTAGGTTTTTTTAAGCACTAACCGAAATCCTAAAGCAATCTTTTAACATATAAAATCAATGTTAATAGCAATGGTCTAAAAAAAATCCCTGGTTTTCACCAGGGATTCTAGTTTGCATAGATTTTTAGTTATGAGTTAAGAGGCTTTGTTAGTCTCTTAAAGGTTTTAAAGCTTTTGACCAAGCTAGCACTTGATCTAGTAATGTGTCGACATTCTCTTGATGAATGTCTTGTGGGTTAAATTTTGCGAAATTTTCAAAGTCTGTAAATAATGATAATAAGACTTGAGTACGAACATCGGCTACTTGTAGTTCTCCGAGCACGTTTCTTAATTGTTCAGCTGCTCTAGCTCCACCAGCTGAACCATAACTCACAAGCCCTGCGGCTTTATTGTTCCATGGGTCTCTCGCACTATCAAGGGCGTTTTTTAATGCACCACTCATTGCATGGTTGTACTCTTGGGCAATAAAGACAAACCCATCAAGTTCAGCGAGTTTTGCATTCCATTTTTCAACAGGTTCCATATCACTAGATTCTCCTAGTAATGGGAGTTTGTACGCTTTTAAATCAACAATTTCATAGTTTGCATCATTTCTTTTTTGTGCAAGCTCATAAAACCATTGTCCAACATCAGGTGATACGCGTCCTTCTCTTGTGCTTCCTAAAATAATTCCAATATTTAATTTTTCGTTCAAAGTAATCAATCCTTTCTTTTACTATACTCTTATTTAATCATAATTATTATAAAGTATCAAAGTTAGTGTTCTTTTTTCTAATCACCATCATTTTTTATAAATAAGTTCGAATTCGAAATAAAAATTTGGTCATTTTCGGTTAATTCAAATTAAATTCATACTTATTTCATATAATCATTGTAAGGAGGTAATGTCGATGTTTAAAATTTTAATCGCAGAAGATGATCATCACCTAAGAACATTACTCACCCATCATTTAACCCATGCTAATTTTGAAGTCCTCGAAGCAAAAGATGGTTTAGAAGCCAAAATATTATTAAACTCACAACATATTGATTGTGTTATTGCGGATATTATGATGCCTAAACTTGATGGGAATCAACTCCTTTACTATATTCGCTCAAACCATGAAGATAAACCGGTTATTATGCTTACAGCCCTTGATGGGTATGACGATAAAGCGAAGAGTTTTGAAGGTGGCGCGGATGATTATATGACTAAACCAATTGATTTTAAGGAGTTAATTTTGCGTGTAAGAGCAAATTTAAGACGCTATAAAATCATGCATGAAAATGAAATTGTCCTACCGCATACTAAAATTGATTACTCTACACAATCTGTGTGGATGAATGATAAAAGAATAGAACTGCCAAAAAAAGAGTTTTTACTATTATTTAAATTATTATCACAGCCCAATCAAATCTTCACAAGGGAACAGTTAATGAATGAAATATGGGGCTATGATTCAGAATCTTATGACCGGACAGTAGATACGCATATTAAACGCATTAGAGAACGACTTCATTCAGAAGATTTTTCTATTATCACGGTCCGTGGTCTTGGGTATAAAGCGGTGTTATCATGAAAAAAATCACATTAAAGATTTTATTAGCCTTTTTATTATCCTTTACAGCTGCAACCATTTTACCAAGACTCTTTATCATTTTATTTTATAATCCCGATGAACACTTTACTATCAATGAAACAAGTTTCTTCATCGGAACAATCGTTACAACAGCCCTAGCTTTAATCCTTTATTCTATAGCGATGAATTATTTAATCGTTAAACGTATAACCACCCTCAGCATAGCCACTCAAAAAGTTGCTCAAGGCGATTATGATATCAAAATTAATCCCATTGGTAAAGATGAAATAACCACCCTTGAACATAACTTTAATTTAATGGCACAAGAATTAACCAGTAATGAATACTTAAACAAAGCCTTCGTAAGAAACTTCTCTCATGAACTAAAAACCCCCATTAGTGCCATTAAAGGCTATGCTGAATTATTAACATCTCCAAGCATTGATGAAGATAAACGTCTTGAGTATTCATCCATTATTGAAACTGAAGCCAAACGGTTATCTGAACTGTCTACATCGATGATCAATCTTTCTTTACTAGACAATAAAACCATTCTTAATAAAAAAAGTGCATTGAATGTGGCAGAACAAATCAGGAATATATTACAAACAATGCAACCTGTCTGGGAAGCAAAACATTTAAATTTTGATTTAGAGTTAGAAGAAGTAACGATGCATTCTAGTAAACCATTACTGCATCAATTGTGGCAAAACTTAATCAGTAACGCCATCAAATTTTCAGATGACTCAAGTACCATACATTTAGAACTAAAAACAGAAGAAG
>Ga0194138_10000208_pt1 | contig 29194 bp, 49 predicted proteins | sample TARM_MetaG_T2_14_FD_134022 | JGI IMG/M metagenome (GOLD analysis project Ga0194138, IMG submission 134022) | Freshwater microbial communities from Pennsylvania, USA, analyzing microbe dynamics in response to fracking - TARM_MetaG_T2_14 (version 2) | ecosystem: Environmental > Aquatic >...
ACTTTCATCAAGTAATATATTCTTGATTTGCCATTGGCTGTTTCGGTCAAGTTCCCGATAAACGTTTGTGAATTTTGATTCTTGGAATATCTTATTATCAGTCCAAGGTCTTTCTTTTTTGTCAATAAACCTTCTCTTCCAAATCATTTGACGTTCATACATAGTCTCAAAGAATAATCTCAAATGAGGCTCATACACTTCCAAGTTTTCATTCGGTAACTTGTTAAACCACGCTGCATATTCAAACATATTTATAAAGTTTTTGAATTTACTCTCATTACAAATTCTCTCCTTGCTTCAACATTTCCTTTAGACATTAGTTTCAGCAAAGGAACTTTTTTCATATTCCTGAAAGGTCTATGAAGTGAGTTTATTAACTTTGCTTCACGAACATCTAAATTACATTTTTGTCTATCTCCACTTGGATAGAATTTATTAAAAATATACGCAGACAATAAAGGACAATACCAATTGCCGTGAAATCCGTAAATTTCAAATTTAGTTTTGCCCCAAACGCTGTCATCTCCGTCTCTGATAATGTCTCCTGCTTTGAAGTATTTCCAAACTTTAGGGTCAGTATTCTCGAATGTCATAATATAACTTTTTTCTTATATAACTATGTAAGAAAATGAAAGGGAACTAAGTTTTACAACCTCGTTCCCTTTATTTAAAGTCACTTATTTACACTAAAATCTTAATGCTAAAACCTGACGTGGTGAAAGTTCAAATTGATTTTCGTCATTGAGAGTTTTTAAAATCTCACAAGCCTTAATATCAACCTTGATATTGCAAATAGCTCTAACAATATCATTATACGCTCTACGACAGTTTGCTTGTTCTTGATTTTCAGGAACATTGCCTTTCTTATCTTCAGCATCCTCTGCAGAAAGAGAACTCATCATCTTTCCTCCGTCATTGCTTGGAACATAGGTTTCTTCCCAATCATAGATTTTGTAACCGCAGTCCATCTTGATACCGTCTGTCCACCATTTGTCTGGGTCTTTAGTCGGAGCTGTTCCGCAGTTCTTCAACTCCTTCTCAGCTTCCGCTTCCTTTACAGCCAAATCAGCCGTCATAGCAGGTAGTAAAACAGTGTCAACTTGGTCTTTAATCTCCTTACCAGTCTTAGATACTTTGATGTCTCCCTGATAAGATAAAGCATCCATTACATCGGACTTCTCCATGCCTTCTTCTTCGGCTGCTTTTTCAAATGGATTTTCATCTACTTCTTTACTCTTTCGGATTGAATCGTCATCCGAACTAACTTGTTGAGCGTTGGAGAAACTCCCATAAATACGTCCAACTTGAGCGGCTCTCGCTCCTTTAATTGCTTTGCTAATTTCGTCCATGGCTTATTCCTTTACATATTTGTTATACAATACATGAGCAATCCAGCCAATGGTAATACCGACAGCTCCGAAAATTACATTTGAGATAGACACCCAAACAGGAGTGTAGTGCATATACACCAGTACTCCGATAACTACGGCTACAATAACCGCAATCCAAATAATAGTTTTCTTTTTCATATTTTCACTTATTTAATTGTCATTCCGTAAAATTCTTCCAAAGTGTACTTTTTATTATAACTGTAGTTGTTCTTTTGATTATTAACGTCATCAAGCATATTTTCTAACAAACTCTTGCCGTTCTTGGTTTGATAATCTGTATTGTTGTAAACAGATAAATTTAACCAAGTCATTTTAAGATTGAAAAGAATTTGACCCAACAAGTCCTCTTCTTTCATCTTAACAAAATCTGCGAACCTCGATGATATCCATTGAGCCATAGGAACTAAATCAATATTTTTAGGCTCATCATAAGGAGTTATATGTTCTATGAATTTATCAAATGCCTTTGGTCCAAAACCAGTTTTCAATTTAGGTATATTATCTGAAGTATCTCCCATGATAACCTTATACAACAAAACCTCAAACGGTTTTACCGATATCACTTGAATATCAGTTTCTAAGTATTCATTCCAATAAACTTCTTTTTCTGGAATGCAATACATCTTCAAATTTTTAGAATTGTTATTGAAAAGAGAAACATTTTTATTCATAATCTGCCTTATGTCTGAATCTCCAGTGATTATGACCAATTCTTCATCTAAACAATAACCGAAATATAAAGCCCATACATACAGAAGGTCATCCCCCTCTGCTCCCATGACTCTACTAACAATTAAACCTTTCTTCCTAAGAAGAGCCTCAAACATATCTAAAACAGTCAGGAAATGCTTGTAAAATGGGTCTCTGACTTTAGTTAGAGCATATTTATAATCGTCATATAAACTATAACGCCAAGAAGATGAATCAATGACAAACGCTACTCGTTTCACGTCCTTGAACTTTCTTATAGTAAAACACAAATCAATGATGCATTTACGAAGCAAAACTTGTTGCTTCTCTGGGTCGCTTAAAACCTCATTCATATCTTGACCTTTATAGTAGGTTGAAAATATAGAGAAGTTGCGATGAAATAAATAGTTACCGTCAAACAATATATTCATAATTTTAACATTTTCTTATAATAACTATGGGAGCCATTCCGAAGAACAACCCCCATAATCTCAATCAAAGTCACATATGGTCATTTAAGCAATTTCACTCCATCGGCTTGACTCTTAGCTCCTGCACTTACTTGTTTGTGAAGCTCAGTGTTCTTGCCATCTTTATATCCGTAGGCTCTGGCTGAATCAAAATTCTCTCTTCTTGCTTTACCCTTACCAACTTTATATTTGTTCTCAATGTACTCGGTAACGGCTGTATCATTACGAACTACTAAAGCGGTAACTTTTGCTCCAAACTCAGCATCTTTAGCTTTTTCACGGTCACTCTCCTCTTTTAACTTAGCGTCCAGCCCAGCAGCGCAGCCCATTAGATAACTTCTTTGATACTTATCCATACTGATAGGCTTCATAGCATATTCAACTGTCTTTTGATATTCTTTGAATCGGTTTTTGGAGAACGCTACGAAACGTTCAGCAAGCATAGAGCGTAACCACTTAACTGTTTCAATATTTTCTTTCTTACCGAAAATCATCAATCTCTTGTAAGTTCCTCCTAATTGAAAACATTTGCAAAAATTCCACTTGCAAAGAACGTATAACAAACGGAACTCCCATTCACCTCCGATACTCTTATAAGTGAACCCATCCACTTTCTCCTCAAAAACGGTATCTTTTGCTTTTTCTTCATCCGTTCCAATCTCGTCCATCGACAAATTGTACTGGGTGAGAAGTCTCTGAATAGCAGCAGCCGCAGCGTTTGCTTCTCCTTCAGAGTTGATTTTCTTTGCGCCTTCATAAAGGTTTTGTAACTTTCTTAGCTTTTTTAATACGCTGTCTAAATTTTGATTTGTTGCTTCCATATTACAATTTCATTTACAATGTTATTTACTATTATGATACAAAGGTATAAACTATTTTCCAAACGGCAAAATATTTCACAAACTTTTTTATGTTTTTACCAAAATTTAACTTTTATGCTGAAAAATCCTTTATAAAACCAAGAAAATGCTTTGCTCTTGTAAATGCGACATAGACAAGGTTGCGTTCTTGTTCTGCCATCCAAGGAACGGTCATACAATATTTCAAATAGAGCTTATCTTCACATATGATGAAAACTCTGTCGCTCTCCAACCCCTTCGATTTATGAATTGTACTCAAGCAAATACCGTTCTTATTATCATCTGAAAAAATCATTTCTATTCGGTCAATAACTTCTTGTGAAGTCGTTAAACCTTCTGATAAAACTTCTATTGCTTTCAACTTATCTTCGTAGTTCTTATACATTTCATGTTCCTTCGCTTCAGCTTCGGTGCATCCCTGCTTTGCTACCACCTTTCCGATTATCCGTGATAATTCCCTTTCAAGTCTCTCCATAACGCCCTTAATCTGCTTGCGATTGGTTTTCTTTATCATGTTAATAAGATTGGTTCCAATATCCCTTCCTTTCACATATGCTTTCACTCCTCTCCCGATATATTGCATACATAATTTAACCAACGGAGCTGAAACTCTACAAAGTATCATATCACCATCCTTAACATCCGCCATAACGCTCTCCCTACTTACTACACCTGATGGCGCACCTTCTCTTGCTTCTATCTGAGGCACTATTTCCTTGGCCATACCGATTATGTCTCCATCGCAACGGTAACATACGGACAAAGGAAGTTTCACGGTGTGCGGAAGTCTCTTCAAAAGATTGAAACTTTCAACGTCTGCTCCTGCAAAACCATAGATTGCCTGTCTTGGGTCTCCTACGGCTACAAATCTTCCATTCGGTTTCAAGCATTTCAGGAATAAGTTTCTTTGGGCAGCATTAAGGTCTTGACACTCGTCTATGAATACCCAATCATATTGAAACATCTTTATCTGTTTGACGTTCGGGAAGTATATCATGTCTGTAAAGTCTATGACTTGTGTTTCCCTTTCTCCCCAATTGATACCCTTAATAGCAATATCAACCTCGTTATCTTCTAAATCAATATTATGTTTCCAAGCAAGTTCTTCCAACTCCTTCTCGGACTTAACCAAGTTCACTCTACCAAGGTCAATGAGCTTCAAGATATTTTGCTTCCAAGTATTCATCTGCTCAGGCAATAGTTCTGACTTCGTAGTTAATAAAGAATATTTGACTCCATTATTTACCCAAGCCGTATATTTATCAACCTGAAGCTGAGAGTTCAAAGCTCGCATAGTTGATGATGCCCCCAAACTATGTAACGTTTTAATATCTACATTGTTGAGATTACCTACTTTGATTTTCAGTTCTTCTACAATTGCTTTGTTAAAAGCTAAAAATAAAACCTTTTTATTGTTAGGAATAAGTTTCAACGCATTTACAATAGTTGTAGATTTTCCTGAACCTGCTACTGCGTCTATAACCGCATTGCCTTTACCCTTTTCAATATAGATGTAAACGGCTCTTTGATATTTACTTGGAATGAATGCTCCCATGACTTTGTTATATTGATTATCTGGTACGAAGTTACGAACTTATTTTGTAACCGCAAAACTTTTTATAAGAAACTTTGCTAAATTTAACTTTTGTTAAAAAAGAAAGGAGCGGCTTTCACAAGTAGCTCCTCCCAAATCATACTTAAAATGAGACAATTAAATTACACATTCAATATCAAGTTATCCTCTTCCATCAGTTTGACAAGTTTTTCCTCAGTAGGAATACAACCGCAAACAAATATGATTTTATGACCTTTAGCTTTAGCAGCTTTATGCCAAGCATTCGATAAAGCCTTGAACCTTTTATCATTCATATATAAATCAAAATCTGAAACGGAAATTTCCCACCATACGTGAGTCATAGGAGCGTTGCCTGTTTTATAAGAATAAGCAACAACCCCTTCTTTCATGCTCTCAACCTTCTTGAGAATACTTAATATAAAACTTTCAATCTTCATATTTATTTTAATTCACAGGCTCCTCCAGAACATCCTACGGCTACCATGTCGCCTGAATAGAAGTTACCACGGTTGCTCATTATCTCGTTAAAATCTACTTCGTGGGTATCAAGATACTCTTTAATAGCATTGTACTCGCTTTCAACTTCTGAGGAAGATAAACGCTGGAAAGGAGCGTTATCATAAATTTGGTCGCCCATTTTAGGCAACAGACTTACACCAGTGAATAGATAATCGTTGGTAAATAATACGGCTGCTACTTCATCCCATTCATCGTCTTTCACCTCTACGGTAGCGGATATATTGTTAGCAACAGCTTTGGTATTTACGCTCCCTTTGTTTATCCAATAATGTTTTACCATTCCGATAAACTTGAGATGCTCAACGGCTGATACCTCGTCTTTGAATATCATATTCGGGTCATCAGATTCAATTGGGAAACTTATTACAGCTTCATCACCTCTCAAAATCTTTACCAACGGAGTATCTTTCAAAGCAATGAACTCTGGCCCATAAGTCTTGATGCGTACTCTACGAAGGTATTTGTTAGCATGAGCTGGATGAATACCGCTACAATACAAACCAAGAATAGAAGAAGCGTTGCCGCTCGGTTTAATTGTCGTACAAGTACGGCTCTTATTTATTCCAAAAATAGATGCCCATTCAGCATTTGTTTCTGAAACTACCTTCGCACCTTCTCTTAATACCTCACCCCTAAGAATAGGATTGGCATACATGCCTGTGATGCTCACTCCTACAGCTCTATCACGCTCGGCTATTTCACGTGAAGCAGAAGATAGATATTTGAAATCAGTATAAAGAGCCTGAACAGTAGCAACAAAAGATGCAATTCGACATGCTTCCAAAAACTCTTCTTTTGTTTTGACCCTTTCAGCATTTATTTCCACGAGATTGCAAAAGGCAAATCCAGTCTTTCCGTTAATTGAAGGCTCCATTACAATTTCTCCGCAAGGATTAACTGTATATTTATAATCTTTAACATTTACAAATCCAGGCTCCCCGAACTGGCGTATGACTTGAAGTTTTTCTTTCAATTCATTGTAAGGAATAGGGTCAGATAAAGTTGAAAGAATGCTATTGTTCGCCATTGCTCTTTGAGGATTTTCAGCCCACCAATTTCCTGTTTTAGCTCTCAACATCAACTCATCGTCTTTGTCGAACAAAGCAATCATAGCAGAACGTCTCACCCCTCCACTCACAACGCTGTCGGCTATATAACAAATAATGTCATGAACTTCGATACTCGTGAGCTTTCTGCCTTGAGCGACTTTCATGACTTCTTTGATATGATTATGAGCTTTTATCAACGGCTCTGGACCAGGTGCTATAAATTTACCGTCAATCAAAGCTCCTTCTGGACGTATATGATTGAATGATATTTTAGGAATCACGCCATTGAACAAAGAAGACATTAATATGCGAATTGATTCAGCCCATCCTTCGATACTATCTTCAATTTCATATTCAATCTCTCCAAAATTGTTCAAATTCTTAACAACTGGAAGTTTATTTATATACTCTTTGTGAAGTGAATAACCTACTCCACATCCACAAAGAAGTAAATACATAATTTCACTAAATACTTCTGGACGGTCAACGTATGTACTACAGCAATTATACAACTTTGCCTCATGCTTTAAAATACCACTTGTTTCCTTCGGAGAAGCAAACTGCCTTCCTCTTTGTGAAGAAAGTATCTTTTTATCACACTCTAATTTCTTAGCATTCTCAATCATGAGTGCTACTTCTTCATTTAGCAAATTAAGTTTTTCTAACTTGACTTTATGCATATCATATATGCGGTCAATAGTTTCATTCCAACGCTCCAAGTTTCCGTCCTTTTTGCGCTGAGAATACTTTGAAAGAAAAACATAATCTGCTAACAAATCAATACCGTTACTTTTCATTGTTACGCAAATTATTTTAATCGTTCTTTTAATAAATTGAGATGAACCACTTCATCCGCTACTAATTTAGCAAGCAGTTGAAGAGCTATTTTAATGGTGGGAGTTTCTTCTAACTTCAAAAGTTTATCTTGTAACTTTTCATAAAAGTCAATTGTCTTTTCTTCTGCTCCGATAGCTATTTTGATTGCATCATCCTCATCCTTTCCTACGGTTACGCCTGAATTATTGAAACGCTGGTCAATCCTTCCTCCGATTTTACTGATAAAGTCAGATATTTTAGCATAATGTTTCATTTCAGTTAAACCTATACCAAGCATGAGTTCTCCAATATTTTCAAATGTAGCTTCCTGAGTAGTGTACATATGAATAGCAGTAAGCTCGGAGAAGTCATTGGTACCATTGAAAATGGGATAAAACCATTCAGCCATAACTCCATCATCAGACTTTGCTTTATCAAAACTTGGATATTCATATCCTGGATTGGAATAACGCATAGCATTCACAAGACCATCAGTAAGGTCGTCAAGCTGATTTTTACTCAACGGCTTTTTGATTGCAAAATTTTTCATAATTATCCAAAACCTTTTGTTTATAATCATCGTTAGGAATACCCTTGCCGATTATACTACTTTCTACGATTTCAAAAACTCCGTTTTCTACTCTACGCATAACAGTAGCGACGGAGAAGTCGCTGGAATGATTAGCGAAATCAACGCCTACAACCAAACCTCCTCCGTTGCTTATCATATGGAATGAACCGTTCACGTACATCCTTATTTAGTTCCTGTATGACCAAATCCACCTGCTCCTCGTTCCGTAGTCTCGGAGAACTCATCAACAAACTCAAAGTCTGCCTGAACAACATTCTCTACGAATACAAACTGAGCAATTCGTTCACCCTTCTCAAAGCTCACTTCTTTGTCTCCGTGATTGATAAGAAGGATATTGCACTCACCCTGATAATCGCTATCAATAGTGCCAGGAGCATTCACGCAAGTAATACCATGTTTCATAGCAAGTCCGCTTCTCGGTCTTACCTGAACTTCCATGTCTTCGGGCAATTGCATATAAATACCCGTGCGAATCATCTTGCGTTCATTCGGCTGTATTGTGAAAGTTTCATTTGCTCTCACATCGGCTCCTGAACTTCTCGGAGTAGCATAGACAGGAGCTTTTCCCCCATCTTTCAAAATCATTTTTACTTTTCTTTGTTTCATATAATTATCAAATTAATATTTGTTTATAGTAAAACTCTGTTTAACCTATGAAAGTATATTTGAATCCAGTAGTAATAAGGTTTGCTGCTAATTTGGCTAACCAGAAAGAAGAACTAATATCATCATGTTCTCCTACGCTCTCCAGTCCTTTATCAGTAAATGCTACAGAACCAAGGTCGCTGAATATAAGGTCTTTTACATTTTGAGAATAAGTATCTCCAATTGGAATATGTATCTTACCTCTTTCAAAATCAATAGCCAATCCTGGCCAGCCTGTTTTCAAGTCGTACTTATCTATACCAGTGGTATGTCCTATAACTGGCAATCCCTGTTTATCGCTTTCCTGAACGAATATCTGTTGGAATGTGTTTTGCTCCATCACCATTGTATCAGGTCTAAATCTTGCATTAATTCCTTTCAAAATTTGCATCTGTTCGTGGAATGTTTTTCCCTTATCTCGGTAGAAGTTTAACAACCAACGCTCCCCTGTTTCGTCATCTACTCCCCAAGTAGTGAATACAGTGTAGTCACTTCCTACATTAGCAGAAATAGCAAAGTCACATCCAGTAACAACTTTGTTAAACTTAATTGGGAAGTCATCCCTATTACGAACCAAAGTGTAGTTCTCCATACGAACCAAAGAACGCTCCAAAACCTTTAATGGGAATATAGAAGCCTCATTGGTAATAGGTCGGCATAAATTCTCACGTGAAAAAATTATGTTACCTTGGGTTGACCTCTTATCCATAAGGTCAAAGAAGCTCCAACGTTGTGGCCATAAAATACGTCCATCTGGAAAGATAGCAGGATATTCAATAACAAACCATCCTTTTTTGTTATTAGTAGCAAAACGACTTTTGCTTTTTAAATCTCCGTATAAGTCAGATGCGTGAAAAGGAGTTCCAACAACAATTATTTGACCTCCAGGTACAAGCATGTTCATAATAACGGAATGAAAATAGTCTATACTTTTCTGCCTTTGTAGGGCACTATATATTACGTTATCTTTCAGTCCGTCGTCTACTACTATCCAATATGGGTGAGCACCACGTACTGATGACCCAAATCCCTTACACGTCAACCTCGCTCCGTTCCTACATACTATGTTCGTGCTCGCCCAAGCTCCGCTATTTCTTGAATCAGGATACAATCTGTCTTTGAGAATATCGTTGCTCTCAATTGTTCCTTTCAAAATCTCCATAAGGTCAACAGACTGTTGTAATGAAAAGCTGAAAAGATAACCACGATTAGAATTTGATTTTGTAGGTCTTGCTGAAAATACGCTATTCTTTGGTTTAGCATAGCTATATAATTTCCAAGCGCAATATGCATTTGAGAAATAATAAGATTTTCCGTGGTCCCTCGCTGCATTAATACATAATTTATTGTATCGGTGTACCAAGTCTCCCCATTCTAAATGATGCCAAGACAATTGGAAGTCGGGCATTACCGAAGTGATAAAGTAAGTAAGATTGCGTGTTCTCAAAGTCTCTTCAATTGACGCTGATAATCTCTCGGTATATTTGGGAGCAAAGTCAATATTTGGGTCTCCAGTGTACATAACCTGATAAGTATCTTTCATCATATTATCTAAAACCCAATCCAAATCTCCTCCCGAACCTTGCATGAGTTCCAATATGCCTTTGTCGTCCATGCCGTCAATTATTTCGTCAATGACATTAAGACACTCCAATCTATGCATTGGAGAACTCAACAAAGTATTTCCTACATTTGATATCATATATGTTCCTCTTTTATACGACAAAAGCTAACAAGGATTTAACGCCCTGTTAGCTTATAATATGTTATGTTGTTAAGTGCTTAAAACTCGATAGTAGAATCAATAGCACTTTGAAGTGTTTTATACAAATCATCTTTTTGCTCCTTCGTTAATTCGTTGTCTGCTTCAATTGACGCTTTATATCTCAAAACGTCATTGTTAAGAGCCTTACACATAGCAAGAACTTCTGTTTGAATTGTTTGATGACAACGCTTTTTATTGAAATGAAGAACAAACTCATGAGTTCCTTTAACAAACTCTAACATTCCAAAAGCTCTCAAAAGCTGAAATACTTGCTTTGATTTACCGTGAGAAAGGTTTGTTTTCTTGACAACTTCTGTTTCGGTGAAAATTCTTTTTCCTGAATCTTCAATCGGCTCTCCTCCTGTAAGTATCATCCAAAGTTTCACGCATTGGTCTTCAGCGTGAAGCCTGTTAGAAGTATTATTCAAAAATTCTCCCAAATCTCTCTTTTCTTCATCCTTACCTCTTACTGAAAGATAATCGTGAATTACACGGTCTTCCAATATAACTACTTCAACACCTTTTTCTTTAGCCGCATCAATAGCCTTCTTTGAAACCTCAGGTTCAAGACAAGCCATTATTAAAACAGAACGCTCAGCAGGTTGTTTAGTAGGTTTAGCAGCGTGTTCTTCGGGTGCTTTAGGTGCTTGCTCTTCGTTCTTAGTAGCTCCTTCAGCCTTCTTATTAGTTCTCTTAACAGGAGTTTCACCTGCGGCACGGGCAGCTTCAATCTCTGCCTTAGTTCTCCGCTTTCTTTTCGGAGTTTCGTTTTTCTGTTCAGTCATAACAATTTGAATTTACAGTTTATGTTTATAATACTTGCTTTTCTTCATTTATAAACTTTGCTATTTTGCTCCGCATTTGAATTCAAAGAACTCATTACCTTTTGCTCTTCCTTGATTAGATTCATTTACACTGTCTCCTTTTTTAGCTCTAAGTTTACGCATATACCATCTCAATAAATCGGCTGTAGCTTCAACGTCATTCATTGCTCCGTGAGCATCCGTCAATTTAATTTTAGCAGCTGTACAAGAAGCTCCAAGATTTATTTTTTCTTCTCCGTTTATTCCGAACGCTAATTTTGCTAAAGGAAAAGTATCAATGATATTAGGAAACATCCACTCTTCAACATTAGGTTTTTTCAAATAATTAAGAGCCCAATTCAACATTCGATTATCGAAAGGAATATTATGACCAACTGGAACAAGTCTCCCCATTTCTCTCTTCTTTGTTTTAACACGATGAGCTTCCCAAAATTCAGTAGCAGTTGCTATGAACTCTTTTACATTTAAACCTGAATTAATATCAGACATACTCACCATAGTTCTGTCCAACGCTTCTTGTTCAATCACTAAATCAGCATAAGGTTTTACAAAAGTTTCCCAACGGTCTATCTCTTTTAAAGTCTTACCGTCAAGAATAACAGCAGCATATTGAGTTATCGGATTTTTTGATTCATCCAATCCTCCTGTTTCGCAGTCAAAAACAATATAATTACTTTTTATCATATCAATGTTATTAAATAATGAAAACCGTGTAACTTACTTAACTTTGGTTACACGGTTTTATTTATTTTTGCCCATTTAATAGCTTTACTTGGATTTAAAGTCCATATTGAGCTCAACTTCGTGATTAAATAGGCTTATGTAAAATAGGGCAAATTCAGACTATAATTTTTACCAATGTCATAAGCAATATTTAAACATCTGTATTGTTTATTGTTTGCCGGCAGTATATATTGTTTGATATTATATATAGATTTTTCTGTTTGGGGGCAAATAAGTTCATCCGTAAACGCATACAACTGCGTCACATCTGAAGTAACTTGCATATCTGTCCTTTGGCAGAAATTAAAATCGGCAACGGCTGCCTGTGTTTCAACGGAATAAACGGTTTGATTCATTTCTGTTTTTACTACCTTACCAATATCCGTATCGGCAGGAGTTGCTTTGATTGATGTTACGGCAAACAGAAATATAACCGACATCAGCATCATAACAAATCTTTTCATTTTGATTGTTTGATAAAAAGTTCAACGACTTATGGAGCGTTGTTTTACCCATTTCAGATTTTATAATAGCTGTAGATTACTTTTCAGATTCTTCAGACGGATGCTTCTTCTGATTGTGCATCCTCTTTAGATGATTGCTCTTCGTTCTTAAAAGCTTCTTCAACCTTTTCCTTCGTTTCCTCTTTTTCCTCCTCTGAATCATGATTGAAAACCATCTGATAGATGATGCAATCTTTCTTGTTTTCGCAAGCATCGCACTTCTCTTTGTCCAACTCCATTCCAGGAACTACGGCAAAATCAATCTTTTCTGATTCACCAAAAGGTCTCAAAGTCTCAGCATACTTTTCGATTTCTTCGCCCATAGCTTTTTGACCAGCCTTATAACCTTTCTTAAATTCTCGGTTTACGATATGACCGATTAAATCAGAAGTAGCTTTTTGTGATGTTTCTAAAACACCTTTAACAATCTGGTCAACCTCCTCCTTAGTAAAAGTTTTCTTGTTTACACCCAGAACGTGCTCGGTTGAATTCATAACCATTTGAACAGCGGCAGCACCGTCCACGTTTCCTCTCCTACGATAAGTGTGATTACTAAACCAAAGAGCGTTCCAAATCATAACTCTTTCTTGTTTACTGAGCAATAAGCTCATCATAATTCTCTTGAACTTTTTCATTTTACTTGTTTTTATTTTTTTGTTAATAAATCAAAACTATCCCAACCTTTTGTGTATTTTAATGTGAACTTACCATTTTCATCTTTACGATAAACAACAACATATTTACTTCTGAAATGTGAAGGATTATTGTTAGGTTTAATAAATTTGAACATATGGTCATACTTATCACATCTGACTTGTTCTTCAAACGGAGCTACTTTTACAACTTCACCTTTCTTGTAAGGTTTTAATAACCATTTATTATGACTTGCTTTTTCAGGCTCCCCATTCACAATAAGGAACTTTGGCAAATCTTTCTCTTTTGTTACTGCTTTCATTTCTATACTTTGTTAAATTGTAATTATAAACTTTGGGAAGAAAAAGAAACGGAGAAAAGCAAACATTATTCGCCAATCTCCGTCTCAAAGGAAGGATACATTGATTTACTTCTTCGCTTTCTTTGCTGGTTTCGGCTCCACTACCTTCTTGATAGTAGTAGTCGGAGTGAACTTCAACGTATGGCTTTCCTTCACGTCCATAGGCTGTTTGGTAAGCGGATTGATACCTTTACGGGCAGGATTGATTTTTTGCTTAAACTTACCAAGTGCTGGCAAATTCACTTCATCGCCTTCATCAACACAAGCCTTCACAATCACTGGACACATAGCGTCAATTACTTTGTTCACGTCTGTCTGGGTCATCCCAGTTTCTTTAGCCACTGCGGCTACCAATTCATACTTCTTCATTTTACTTTACAATTAGAATTTAACAAAATGTAACGGTACTATAACTGTTTACTGAATTTCAATAACGTTGAGACCTTCTATTTTCAGTAGTTCCATCAGTTTATCCCATTTATTATCCCTAACTTCTTCTGTGTTATACCACATAGATAAGTCTGTTTTGTTGATGAACTGCCCTGGGTTGAGTCCTTTGTTTATCGTGATACCGAACTCCCAGTGAGCAGTCGGTTTTTCGACAAATCGCATATCCTTCTCAATACAGTTTAGGTCATAGGCTGAAATAACAATTCCCTCCTCTCCGAAGTTAATCATTGTTTTCTTCAACCGTTTCGGCTCGTCCTCCTCAGGCTCCTCTCCGAAGTCGTCATCATCTTCCTCGTCATCGAAGTCCTTTGCCTTCTTTGTCGTGGTTTTCATCTGTTTCTGATACTTCGGCTTGCCGCTTTCTTCAGGTATTTGACTGACTCTAACTTTGACCATCTTCATCCTCCTTATGTTCCTCAGGCATCTCTCCTGCCTGCATCCAAGTAGCAGGGTGTCCAGTTGCTTTCTCAAACTCTTCCTTGTAACTGAAATTCATACCAGTTCCCTTCTCTCTCGGCATAACTGGTGAAATCTCTCCTTCAGCATCTTTCCTCTCAAGCAAGTAGTTAGCTTTCCAACGACTTTGGTCTTGTAAGTATCTACAAACTGCGGCAAATCCCATATCGCTTATAACTCTCAAACCTGAAAAGTCCCAAAGATAAGTTTCAACCTCCGTATCTAAACTACCATATGAAACAACTTCCATGCTTTTGACGATAGGAACTTCAATTTCACGTCTAAACTCGGAGAAAACAAATACAACGGCTTTACCTCTAACAAATGACTCAACTCTTGGATGAGGAGAAATAACCGCTTGACCAGCAATTGGTACGTCATCAGGCTCCCCATAAAATATCCTGTTAGTAGGAGCTTCACCCTTGATATAGAACTCGTTGGGGTCAGGCAGTACTTTCAGCATATACCGCATCCAACTTGCTGGTATAGCTTGCTGCTTTTTCGTAGGCTCTTCACGCCTTCGCTTCCAAAATTTCCAATTGATTTTCATAACAATCCTTGTTCTCTAAATTCTGATAAAACATTGTTTTGTGCTCTGATGAACTCCGTAGCCATCGCCCATGCTTCCGCACTTAACATCCTTAACCCTGCTCCATAAAAGTCCCAGAAGTAAGTCTCAATTGCGGTTTGAACACCGTACACTTCATAACTGACATTCTCCTTTCTCAGAGGAATGAAGATATTCATGTTGTAGTCGGTTATGTGGACAATAGCTCCTCGCTCTCCTTCGTGAGCGGTTATTTCCTTGACGAAGCACTTATGGTCGTACTTCATTCCACCAAGCTCATCTACAAAACCCATGTTCCGTATGCTAATATCTGATGATGATATTTTGCCTACTCCTACCGCATTTGGGTCTGGTAGGCACTTGACTATACATTCAAGCATTAATTGCGATACAAGATGTTTACGTCTCCCAAAAATTTGTTTTTTCAGTAATTCTATGTCTTTAGCATATTTTCTTGCTTCCTCCATAGATTCACTTATTGCTTTTAATTCATTTCTCAAAACCCAACGGGCAAATTTCTTAATCCAATTCATATTTACAATTTTTGATATTAGTCTGGATAGGATAACTTTGATGATGTACCCCTTATATGGCAAAGAAAGTACCAAAGAAACCATATTCAAATTTCTTAGATACTTTCTATTTCTTGATTTTGCTTTACGTATGTACATACGCTCGCTCACGCTCGCATATAAACCCCCTTAAACACCCCCTTTTTCGCAAGATTTTCCTTGTCGTAATTGAGCTAATTTGTTTTGATAAGTAGACAATACCTCACGCAAAACAGGAATAGGCTGTTTGGTATAATTTTCCAACCTTCCTTCTACAATGTCGGATATGATACGAATATCACGTTCCAGATATTCAATCTGTATCAAATGGTAGTCTTTGTTTTGATTTTCCATAATTCTATTATTTGATTGCTAGTGACTTTCGCTTACTTATCCGATAACTTATAACACCTGAAGCGTTAAATCATTGTAGCAACTTCGTTACACATTTGTATTATCATTTATCACCTATACTTTTATCTGGTTTATTAATATTAATTCCTAATGATTCTATGCCTGCTGAAACTACTGAATGTAACAACGCTGAATCAATCTCTGTTTTTGCGTCCAATACAACTTTGTCCATAACCTCTTGGAAACACTTAGCAAAGAAAGGTATATTTGACTTCACTTCGGTTGTCAGCTTATCGTAGAACAATTTCAGTTCTCTTTGGTCATCCTTCGTCAAAGTCTTTTTATCAATAATATTCTCGACTTGTTTCCAACGCTTGTTAATATCAACCATCAGCTCTGCCATACGTTGTCTGAATTGATTATGAGTATAAGTCTTTTTGCTCTCCATATCGATACATTGCTCAATCCTTTCTCCCAAAACCTCCTCTATGGTGACGGGAACTCCTGAACCGACATTAAGCGTTGTTATAAGCTCGGAGAATTGATTTGCCGACATCTTTACTTTGAATAAAGGTTTGAGAGCAAAGAACCAATCATTTGATAGTTCTCGGTTCATTTCTCCTTCTGAAAGAGTGAGTTCAATGAAGTTATCGGATTGAATTTCACTTCCAAACAAATATCCCGATTTTCCGTGAATACGGCTTAAACTTAACATTCCAAACGATGGATGTTCATATTTCTTTTCTTCATTTTTCATCACCAACCTCCTCTCATTACATCTTCAATCCAAAGGTCATCCTGAATTTGATTCTCTTCTTCAAGAGCCTTAGCAACTTCCTTCTTCACACCAGTCCGAACTCGTTTATGTTCTACAGTCTTGCCTTTCGCTCTCGCTTTCTTTGAACGATTATTCCGATAGGTATCATTGGGATACATATCATGGCCAGGACAGCAACCGCTTGCGTGCTTAACATACTTGTGAATTTCTCTTTTCATATTAACCGCAAATTATATAGTTCAAAAAATCTACTACACCGCTCCACCATTCTAATATCGGGAACATTACAAACCTTATAAATAGGATAGCCAATGTTCCATAGGTGAATAGTCTCCAATATCCTCTGTATTGTTCCTTCAGAACTCTTCTGCCGAAACGTCCGTCAATTGCTTGTAATACTTTAATCATGATTTTTGTTCTCCTATTCTTTTGATTTCTTTTCTTATTTCTTCGCAACGTATATTAGTAAGGTTTCTTGCTGCTGGATGAGGAACGAATAACAACGGTGTTCCTATCTCGGATATTTTAACAATATACTTGTTTACCGTTTCAGCAGCTTGAACTCCGCAAACTAATACCATATCAAACTTGCTTATTTCTTCGATAACTTTTTCAAAGTGTTCATAATTCGGCTTCGGCTTAGCATTCGGAGTATCGGTCACAACGTCCGTAGTATTTGAAAACTTGTAGTAATTATCACCAACCATCTTCTTTACTACCTTAGCACTCTTATTATACGGATTGGGCACAAAGGTGATAGGCAGTTTTCTATCACCCCAAGCGTTCTGTAATATACAAAGTATTCTCATTTCTCAAGTTCCTTTCTATCACATAAGCAAACCTTTGGTCTATCAGCATATACCCAAGTATTGCATTTAGTACAAAGATAACCGTCATGACCGCTGCTGGTTTTAGGTATCCAATTTCCTTGAGGTTCATCCTCCTCTGGATAGTGGTCGAAGTAATGACCAAGAACTCGGTTCAATTCTTCCCATCCTTCTAATTTTTCAAACTCATCTTCATCCTCGCTCTCTTCTCCTCCCATGCCTATTCTTTCAATATCCTCTTCGTTCAGATATTGAGGATTAGCTTTGAAAAATGTTTCAACCGATTGTCTGATGAGCTCAACCCATTTCTCAGGATATTTCTCACGCTCCCAACGGTTACACATTCCGTTATCATATTGAATTGCTTCCATCATCAACTTTGCTACGTTTTCATAGCCTTGGTCATACTTGAAGTCAATCGGATAACCCATTGCTTTCCTTACTTTGTTCTTGATTGGAGTATAACTCTCATTATCTACTCCGCAAAGAGCTACGTGTAAATCATATAACTCCTCATTGCTTAATTCTAATGTTGCCATAATCTTTTTGTTTTTAATTGTTTTCTGTTAGCGAAGGTATAAACTATTTCGCAAACGGCAAAATAAAAAAGGAAGAAATTTTGGTAAACTTCCTCCTTTTAACTAAAATGCCCAAAATTTAACGCTTTTATATCAAATATACTTTGTTACTATCCCAATAAATTCCTATCTTTTCAAGATACTTTGCCCATTCATCACGGTCTGAACTTTCGGAGCTAAAATTTCAGGCTCTATGGTACTTCGTTCCCTCCGTACCTTCGGAACAGTATCATACGACACATTTACAAGCTCATAGATGGCGTTTCTCCATATCTCCGAAGTATCTGTTTCACTTATACGTTCCCTTTTTATGACTGCTTTAGGGTCATTGTAATCCCACTTATCATCGTTACATTTTGTTATTAACATAACCGACAATAAAATTATTATCGCTAACATAATTGTGAATCCTCCTCCCAATAATATAGCTTTTCTTTCAGCTACTGGGTCAATGTAATCATTCTCCTTCATAATCGTGTATTTTAAGTCCGTTGATTACTTGATAACCGTGCTTGTAACGCAAGACTTCCTCAACTTTGTCTCGGTTATCGGCTTCAACTACAAGATTTTTTACTTGTTTGATTTGTTCTTTGCGATGTTTGCTACCAAAGAACTTAACTTTGAATTTCTTCAAATTCGACATCTTTTGCATGTTCTTTTAATTTGTTTAATATTTCTTGTTGTTTACTTGTAAATCGTTTTATCGGAGTTTCAACAACTGTTATTTCTCCTTCTTTTACTTCATTCTCTTCGCAATCAAAAGCCGTACCAATACAAACTTCTATTATAAAATCATTGAAATTGTTAAATATACTCATTATAAGATAAATTTGTTTTAATTATTTCTATTTGCTCCATTATCTTAGTACGATAACTTTGCGATGCTCTTGGGTTGTGGAGCTTTATTGCTTTATCAATATCCTTATCAGGATTATAATGATTTTGTAGTATTTCAAACATATCCAAACTCTTCCTCTTATCGGTACGACAGCTGAGAGTGTAACGTTTTTCACCAAGAATGCGGTTGACGTCCTTAACGAATATAGGTGTTATTTGTAATATCCCGACATCGTTCTTGGTACCAACCGCATCTTCTTTGCCTTCACTTTCTACCTGAATTAACGCCTGAACGAATATATCCCATTCACTTGGCTTTTGTTTAATTTCTTTCTTTATTTCTTTTCTTGTAACTTCTTTATAGCAGTTCACATTACAGCTTGACACTATAAATAGAGCTACCAAAATGATTAACCTTCTACCCATGTTATTTTGATTTTTCTTCAGGGTGTCGTTTGAAGTATTCTTCTAACACCTTGCCGTTATTAACTTTCACTCCAAGTTCTTTTGCTATTGCCTCCAATTCTGGTAAGGCTTCAACTATGGTCTTTGACATATAACATTGTTTTTAGTTAGTATTTCAATTGCTTTATCTTTAGTGATAGATTTACCTTCATAATGGAAGAAAGTCTTGCTACTGCCTTGTATTCTATCTGTAATGCGCTGAATAAGCAGTTCCTTCTCATCCTCCGTAGGAACGTAACTGTTCCAATAATCTTTCATTAAAACTTGTTTCCAATTTTCGGAATAGTCTGGAACGTTAAAACCACGTCTTATACATTCTTCGTATATTTGTTTGTAACGGTCAAGAGTGAATTGAGCTTTGTCTAAAAAGAATGTAACATGTCCAGTTCCCAAAGTAAACTTCTTTGGTATTCTTTTCAAAGCTCCGCTTGTATAAGATTTAACGAAGCAAGCAGGCAATCTCTTTATCTCTCTATGCTCGGCAAGTAAATGTTCATCTGTTAAACGTCTTACTGATATAGCACTATTTATTCTTGTCATAAATTATTTGTTTTTGTTAAAATAACTTTGCTAAAAAGAAAAGGGGCAACTTTCGCTTGCCCCAAATCTCGGTTTACACAACGGCTCTTAGCTGTTGAGGAAACATTTGAATTGTTTTGCCATTTAGGACTTTTGTAAGCTCTCCACTAATCATACTCATACGCTGTCAAATCCACTCACCCCCGTGTGAAGGTTTTTGAAGAGCTACCTACAAACTCAGGGCTGCTGGTTAAGCAAATCCACCATCCTTTTTCAAGGAGTGGAGGTGACGGGAATCGAACCCGTGTCCAAACGTACTTTACTAAAAGTCTCAACGAACTTACTTTATTTATAACTTTGCTAATTTTCAACCTACAATTCTCCAACCTGTTTCCCATTCCTTTCCTTGACGACAAGCCCAAAAGTCTTTCTTTGGTAAACACAAACCTTCTTCGTCTATGAAATAGTCTTCATCGGCTGACCATATGTATTCTCCTTCTGAAAAGAAGCGGTGAGCAACTTTGTAACCGCCCTGCTCCATAGCATTGATTGCTGCTTCTTTGGTTATTGTATTGTTTTCTTCCATAACTCATTCAATTCGTTCTCCGATACTTCAATTGACGTATCAGGATATGTTAATACTAATTGTTTTGCAAAGTTGATATGGTCATACCCATGGTCTCCCATACCTACACTATTCATTTCTTGCGCATCAGACAGGTGGCTTACAATAGCCATTTGTACTGATATGTACCGAACTCCTGCTTTACGCTCTTCTTTCGGTTTATCCTTTTCTATGCCTTTCAAGAATACATACCCTATATTTGTCGGGTAATATGTTCGGTCATCACTAGGAAAACCTTTGTATTTAGGATTAACTAATTGCTGCCATTGTAAGCCCCAAACGCTACCGTCATTAATTTCCTTGAGCTTCTCATATATCTTTATGCAATCTTCGGCATCCTTCTTGAGTTTTGCGTCCTCTCTCTTCAATTGATTCTGAAGATAATCTAAAACTTTTCCCATATCTATATTTATTTACAAATTGAACTAAAAGCTCCTTGCTGAAGGAGGTTGTAATATTTATCCAGCTCATCATAAATTTCGCTGTACTTCTCTAAATTAAAATTAGGATAATCTTTTTTGAAATCTTCAAACGGTTTCAAGTTGTCTATGTAATCTATTTGTCTCAGTCTTATGACCACCGTATCTTCCAATTCCTTATCCTTACAATGAGAGGCAAAACCTCTGCCCTGAGAAAGTATTTCATCATATTCCTCAACCTTTCCGTGTACTTCTCCTAACATCTTGATGATTTCTCCGAACTTTTGGTTTGAGTAAATTGTACTGTCTATGATAATCGTATCGTCAGACAATATATCAACCTCTCCTTCGTACCCATAGAGTTTCTTACAATTATCTTCATTCAAGATAATACCGTCAAACCTACAATTTGATTCCCCTTTTATAAATTCAATCCTTGTTTTATTTTCCATAATGTTACTTCATTTCGTTTTCTTTACAAATCAATACATCCCCTACGATATAATCAAATGGAGTCACGTATTTCCGATACAAAACAGTAGCTCTTTCGTTCAATGGTAAATCCATTATCTTGCCTTCTTCATTTAGTACCATAATACGATTTTCAGTGTCATTTAAGTAAGCGACTTCAATATTTCCACTAACTACTTTTCTTAACTCTTCCAGCTGAAAGTCTGTTCCGTTCTTCGGCTCTATGTCTAACACTTCACCATTTGTCTTATAAATCTTTGCCATACCAATTTAATTTACGATTGTTTGTTACTGTTAACTTTGGGACATGTACTGGGCTTGCAAGCTCCTCCTGCATTTCCTTCCTTGGTACAAACGGCTCTCTGTATTCTGTTAGCATCTTTTGTCCATTTAAGGCTCGGACAGTCGTTTTGCTTTGCGTAGAAGGATTTGACCTTCTGTAACTCGTTCTTGTTCATTGTTTCTCGGACTTTTGTTTGTTATACAATATCGAATACACACTACCATAGAAGCCTACTTCAGAACAGATGCTAACAACGGTTTCTTGGTCATACTCCCCCAAAGCCATATACTCCTCTTTCGTTGGGTCTCGGCCAAGAACAAGCTCCATAGTGATATCAACGTACTTGTCTCCTACCTTATTCCAAGCGTGCTCTATTCCGAACGCTCCGCAGCAAGTCATCTTTCCTTCAACATATTTGACCTCTGGGTAGATATGAGCGAACATCGTTGCGTTACGGTAACATTCCTTGACCTTCGGATTGACAAACTTCTTTATTTCCTTTATCTCGGTATCTGTAAACACCTCTGATAATCTTACAACCTCTATGGGCTTTGCGTCTTTTAGCATCTGACGGTAGAACTCCGCTTGTCTTCCTTCTTCTCCGATTAACTCGACAAAGGTACGGAGTTCTACAATCAGACTATTTTCTTTTGTTGCTATCATTACTTTACAAGTCCAACTGGTATGTACTCTATTCCATATCTCTTCAACATAGCAACTACGCTATCCCAATTACACGCTTTCTTATCACCTTCTGCGTTCTCAAAGAACTTATGGTCAGCGGTTACTCGGTAGCCTTTCATAACAAGTTTTAATGCTTCCTTTTGAGCTTCGCTTGGTTTCTTGTTACCTCTCGCACTCTTAGAAGGTAAAGCAACGAACTCGTCAATTGTTAGTTCCTTCGGAGCTTCTTTTTCAACCTTACTATCTTTGGCTACCTTTTTGTTTGCTGCCTTCTTTGTGTCTTTCTTAGGCTCGGACTTCTTTGCAGAAGTCTTTGCCTTATCGGTGCGTTGTCCTTGCTTCTTATCGGCTGGATTAGTTCTCCAGTCAAACTTTCCTTCAGCATATTCCGTCCATATCCAAGTGGGGTGATTAGGGTGAACGTCACCCACTTTGCGGGCAGTTTTAGCTTCTTTCTCCTTAGGCTGTTCCTTTTTATCAGCCTTCTTAGCTTCTTTCTTTGTAGGTGCTTTCTCGGATGCTTTGCTTGCATCTTCAAAATTCTTCAATCTAGAAACTATTATATTCCAAATATCTCCTTCAACAACGTCCTCCGCTTTGATATTCTTCAACTCGTCAAAATTATCCCAGTTGTTAAGGATATACGTTGCAAGTTCTTTTGCTTCCTTAGCAGCAGGTCTTTTACCTTTTGATAGGTTAGCCATCTTCACAGCTTTGTACTCGTTCAACTTCAAGATACGCTCGTCCATTATAGGAGCATCGAAGTTTTCAACTACTGGTTTATTTTCTTCGGTCTTTTCACCCATGGTTATACCAGCCGCAAGTATTGACTTGCCCTTACCATACAAATTTTCTTTCTTTGTTGCCATATTCTTTGATTTATTTGATTGAGTTTTTACTTCTTGTTCGTTATTAACCTTGTTGCTACTTTCTACTTCATGAAGTCCAGCTTCTGTAAGTTCTCCATCAAAGTAGCTTTCTGCATTATAGGTTAGCAACATACCTTTCTTAGCAAGGCTTCCAGTTGTTGCCGATACGCTTCGTATAGATTTACCAGTTTCTCTCGCTACGTCCTGAAGAATGAACTCAACTCCTGAATCACCTACCTTCTTTGCGTTAGCTACTATTGCTACCAATACTTCTCTTTCGTTCTTTGTTAATTCTACTGCTTTCATGACTTTGATATTTTATTTATTAAATTTATTGTTAAAAGATTCTTGGAAAAGTTTATCATACTTCTTTTCTATATTTTTTACCAACCTGTCTGCGGACTTCTGTGAATATCCGAATTTGCTTTGTAACTTTCCGCATAAATCTCCAACATAAGACATTTTAGCATTCATGTTAGCTGATTTGATTCTGTCATCTAATAAAGAAATTATCATCTCTTCAGTTTCTTCTTCTGCTTTCTTAATAGCTCTCCAATCAAATTTACCTGGTTGGTACTCCATCCACATCCATTTACCATTTGAATGAATATCTCCTACTTTTCTTGAATTATTTGCTTTCATGACCTTTATTTTTAATTGTTATTATTTTAATTACAGAAGTAAAGGTACTAACTTCTTGCTAAACGGCAAAACTTTTTACCAATTATTTTTGGGGAATTTTTAATTTTGGTCAAGATTTAACTTTTCTTTAGCAAAATGAACAGAAAACCCAATAAAAAAAGCTCCGAACTTCACAGCCCAGAGCTTCAAAATACATAAACGTCTGATAAGATAGTACTAATTAAAATCAATCTTTGCTATACCAAAATTCATTTACGTCAATTTCTTTCTTAACAACTTCTTCAATATATACGTTCTTTTTGATTACCCAAATCTTGTCTCCTACAAAGTGTCCACGAATAGGATGTTTGAGTATCACTCTATAGCTTTTGTTTGTTTCGGCAATAACTTCTACTGGAGTAGAATAACGTCTGAAAGTACCGTCAAAATTTGGAACTCTAAAATAGTACGTTCCTTGTTTCGGTGTACTATAAATTCCCATAGCTATTTTATTTTGCTGAATTAACTCTAACATGTTTAAACCATCTATATTGAAAAACTTTGCGAGCTTTCAAATATTCTAATTTTTTTTCATTATTATACGCCTCCTCCTCAAATGATACATCGTGATACGCTTCGGATTGTTTGTTATGGAATAATCTTATCAGAAGATACTCTACAACATACCAAAGATAAAATCCTATAACAAACATTTCCAACATCTGTACGGTATGTATGTTCTCATGATTATACTCTTCGGGTGATATTGTATTTCCTTTTACAAATAGAACTCCGCAAAGGTTGATTATTTTATATCTACCAAAGGGAATGATTTTGTTTTTAATTACTATCATAGCTATTTTATTTTACTCCAATGAACTATTACATCAAGACTGACTTTGTCTTCAAAATCTCCTCCCTAATTTTTATTATTTCGTTCCTTGATTGTTATAATATCAGGGAACGCTTCTTGCATCCTTCTGGTTTCACTATTCATAAACTCTACATTTCTGTAAGTAGAACAACCGCCCTTAGCATTTGAACCGTTTGTTTTGTCAAATGCAAACCTGTTTGTTAATTTTATATCATATCCTATTTTTCGGATTGCTATTCCAGTAGCGAAGTCTTCCTTGATAGGCCAATCTGACATAAATACCTCACTCTGTGAATAGTATTTCTTACAATTTAATCCCCAAATAGCAAAAAACCTTTTATTATATTCAATATCAGGCATACCTTCTCTGTTGAACGGACGAAAAGAAATACCTGATATACCTACATTACTCTCTGACAATGAATCCCAAAGCCAATTAAACATTTCAAATTGAAATTCTTTTATTTCCTCATCAGAGAAATTATCTTTGTTAAGCACTCTTGGAGTCTTGTATCCCAATTGTCTAATACCGAACGTTATATTATCGTCCATAAATATTATCTTTTCTTTAGGAGCATTGTAAGCTAACCATTCTCTTACTTCTGCTAAATTCTTACAAGAAGAATCGTATTCGCTGATTTCTTTTAGCTTCCCTCCCCAGTTCTTCTCATGTAGATTTTTCTCTCCTGGATGACAAAACAAAGAAATATGTTTTAGCACTTCCGGATGTAACCTTTGCAGAGTTTTTTGAGCGTCAACTCTACCTCTTGTTGTTAAAGCAATGAATATGTCTTTATTTATTTTTCCCATGGTCTTTTAACAATATCAGATAATGATGCGTTTTCTTTAGAAACTTTGACTGCTATATTTCTAACTTCTTTTGTTATAGAAGGTAATGTTTTCTTGCCTAACTTATCAGGAAGCAATCCTACACGCATGCTTACACTATTACATATATTACAAGGGAAAAATCCCCTGTCACCATTATACAACATTATTCTTGCTGCTTGGAATCTTTCATGATTCCAAAGTGAAATAATATCCATGTCATTTATATTAGCAATAGGATATTGACCTCTGAAATCGTCACAACAAATAGAAACATTACCGTCCCAACGAAATGATAATTCTCTGAAAGGGACTGTGCATCTTTTATCAGCATATCCTTCAGCAGGAGGAAAAGCAGCACCGCAATGATTCTTTAAGTTTCTAACATAACTTATTTTAACATCAACTATTGGAGGCAATACAAGTATGTCAAACTTCTTGGTATGGGAAAACATTGGTATTCCTTTATCCATATATATTATTTCCTTCTTACCTTCAACTGCTTTTACAACTTTACTCCAGTCTCCTTTTTCTGAATAGTTATCAAGCAATAAATGATTTACTCCGCAATCTTCCAAAAGATTCACATAATCTAATATATCCTCCGATTCTACAATACCCTTGCCGTTAGATATTACATAAAATATATTATTTGGTAAATCTTTCCTGAATATGTCTACTATCTCAAATATATTTTCATTTAAAGTTGGTTCGCCATGCATAGCAAACACAATCTTCGAACTCCATTTTGCTTTCTTTATTTCAGAAGCAATACGCTTTGCTGTTTTAATACTCATAAACTTCCAAGGTCTGGTCCCCTTTTCTCTCATTCCTCTTAGACCGCAAAACTTACAACCTAAGTTACAACCTTCCGTCAACTCTATTTGTACCGTAAATGGAGCTTCTTGATTTTCTATTTTCATAATATAATGCTTTTTACAATGTTTTATTTCTTTTTCTTATTACCTGTATAATATTCCTTATTTTTATTCTTGTACTCCCCAGCTTTCGTCTTGCTCGGTGGTACTTTGTCTTTCCCTCTTCCCTTACCTCTTTCAATAGGCTCTTCTTCATCCTTAGCAGTAGGTCGGTTGCGTTCCGCTTCGGCATCGAAGCCTGCCTGCCTTGCTTCCATCTCTTGCTTTTGTTTTCTTAACTTTGAAAGGAATATATTCTTTACATTTTCAGCAGCACTATGTTCTTTGTCGGTCACATCCTCTGCTTTAACATCCATTATTTCTCGTCCAGCGGTACGCTCTATCATACCAAAGTCATAAGCTGTATTGGACGGATATTGCATTTCAGCATCGTCATCGAAGTCTCCTGAGATGTCAACGAACTTAGCATAATAAGAGTTATGAAGTCCAGCAACTAATTTCTTGGGGTCATAGTTCATTCTTGCCGCTACACGTCCCAATATAATTTCCTTGAGATTGATTGTCTTTAGTATTTCCTTCTGGATATGATTTTGTATTGTTACCTCAATATTAATATCAACCGCTCCATTAACTGTCAATATGTCTCCTTCGGCTTCCTTGCGTATTTGCTCTAAAGTACGAAGCATTGCGTTGTAAGCATCTGTTGAATTAATAGCAACGTATCTTGATTTCATCTTAGAATACATCCAAGCAAGCTCCTCAAGTCTAGGTCTTTTGTTATACAATCTTACATCCGTTACTCTGTTGCGAAAATCCTCACGCTTTCTCTCAATCTCTACTATATGTTTCTTGAGGACATCCTTGACTTCGTTCTCCTGTACTATTATACCGTTATCCTCACCCATAATCTTTACAACTTCGGCAACGGTAAACATTCTTCCAAGCAACTCAATAATATCTTCCTCAAAAGGACTTAATTTGTTTAGCAAGGCAACCTCTTTCTTCTCTCCTCCGTAACGTCCTGCACGTCCATAGGCCATTGCCTTACAAGTCGTTATTTTAGCTCTCATCTGATTGTATTTCCTTTTCAATTCCATTATGTCTTCCTGTTCTTTGGGAGACAGATGTTCTATATACTTTTTCAATCTATGAGGAAGCATAGCAATATTTATCTCATCGCCCTCGCTACTGAGATATATTGTATTGCGTATAATTGGATGTCTTTCCAAGGCAATCATTTTTATGTATTCCTTTGGATTGACTACATCTTCTGGTATAGCTACCTTACTACTATTTTCCATTACTACTATTACGTTTACAAGTTATTACTTTCTCCTTTATATTTGCCTTTGTAGGTGAATCCTTTGCGGTTTTCTTTCTTTCACTATACTTTTTCATTATTCGCAAGCGTTCAACTCTTATCACGCAAATAGGATAATGTTCTTTTTGATTGGGATAATCGGATATCAACAATATCCTCAACGTTTTTATTTTCCTTACTTGGGATATGATTGAGTATCTTTGCCTTTGGGAATAGATAAATATGCGAAAAGACGTTGGGTCATCTTTTTTTACCTCAACGTCTTTATCCTTTTTTCTCAATTCCTTTTCAAGTTCTTTTGGGTTCATATTAAACCTCTATTGAAATGTTTTTAATTTCTTCAATTTTTTCTTCTAACCAATTGCTTTTTAAATCAGCTTTCTTTTCTTCAATCATTTCTTCTGTAATTGAATCTTCCCAACCTTCTTTACCAATATCAATTTCTTCATCTTCGGCAATTTGGTCTTTGATATCTTTTTCGTCTGGTTCTTCATACTCCAAATCGTCAAGACAATCAAATTCGTTTATCGCATTTTCCAACGCTTCGATACGTTCTTGAAGTAATTGACCTGTATCAGATTCTTGAAGTTGTTCAGGCATATTATCAAGTTTGTCTTGCGTTTCATCCCTTAGTTCTTCCAATCTACTTTTTATGTCATCTACAAATTCAGAGACATTGTCAGTATCTTCTGTATTCCATTCATCCATTTCTTCTTGAATACCATAAACAGTAGAAAGAAATTCACTGCTTGTTAATTGACTCCGTTTTGGTTGAGTTTTTGAATAATAAGTTCCTCCGTACATAAAGCTCCAAGTCCAATAACTTTCGCCTTTATTGATTAAAATACGGTCATTCTCATCGGCTGGAATAGTTCTGTCAATTTTACTCAAAATTTGACCTTCTCTCTTACCTTTTTGAGAAACGTACTCAACTCTTTTGCCCCTTTCATAAATAGGTTTGCGGGCATATTTAACAAATGATGCTTTTGCCATAATATTTAATATTTTATTTATTGTTTACTTTAGGATAAAATTGATTATCTTGGTCCATTAACATTGCTACTCCGTAATTACCAGCAAGCATAGTCATTACCGCTCCATCTGTTTTATTAGGCTTTAGCCCAAGACTTTCAGAATGACTTTTGTAATCTACCTCTAAACGTCCTTGTTTCATATACACGAAGCCTGCCGATACTGGAACCCATTCATCGCCTATTTTTACATCGCAATGATTAACGTGTTCATGAAATATAACAGGCATTACAATTTCATCTCTTTTGAATATAACGTATTTCATTCTTTCTTCTCCTTTACAAAATTTAATAAATTGTCAAGAAAGTTTGTCAAGTCCTCTTCGTCTTCTTCTGATAACTCAAGACTTCTCACGCTCTCGGAGTTATCGCAATAATGCGTTGGACTATCTATATCATTAGAACTCTTCCAAAAGCTCGCTTGCTGAATAACAAGGTCGCAAATCTGTTTTTGTTTATCGGTTGCTTTTGACATATGTTTTTATTATAT
>Ga0194138_10000210_pt1 | contig 29077 bp, 28 predicted proteins | sample TARM_MetaG_T2_14_FD_134022 | JGI IMG/M metagenome (GOLD analysis project Ga0194138, IMG submission 134022) | Freshwater microbial communities from Pennsylvania, USA, analyzing microbe dynamics in response to fracking - TARM_MetaG_T2_14 (version 2) | ecosystem: Environmental > Aquatic >...
ACCGGAACGCCCCGAACATAAAACGCAGAAGATCAGCTTCCCTCTGATCCGCCGGGCTTGTTCAACCAAAAGGTGCAGTCGAAAGCTCCGCTACGCTCCGCTTTCGCTGCGACCTTAATTGTTCTCGAATTAGTTCCATTTAATTTCGGCAAGACCTAACGATCTCCTCTGGCACAAAACATAATCATGTAGCACAGAAGTTAGCGATGCAATCATAATAGCATGTCCCGCATGAAACCCTTGAGCTTGATTCAAGGCATCTAAAAGCAAACGGACACAGATCAAGGCTGCGGTGATTGGAAAGATGTATTTTGATTTAGAAGGTGCTTTAAGCAAATCGCTTTGCCGGACCGCGATAACCATTAAAAGAATTCCTGGAATAGAAAATGTAAAAATATCCCATGAAAATGAAGCTTTCGGGGACTCTTCTCCTGTAGTTTCCAGAAATGGAAAAGTGAATATCTCCATGGTCATGACCGACAAAAGAATCAACAAAGTGGTGAGGATATGAAGTCCACCACTGACTCCGTACACGATCCGTTTTGCTGTATTCCAGTTCATTTTCGTTGAGAACGTTACGCTGACCGGACCGACGGATCAAGGTAGGACACCCGGTTGCCCGGGTGCCCCCTTACAGATCCCGGCGTGCGGTACTCCCGCACCGGGCTCCTCGGACACACTCGCTTTGCACTAGCTTGAGGCAAACAAGTCTGGTTGGAAAGGCTTTTCACAATACGCGGAGTACAGATGCCGTACCGTTGGCACATGCGGTTGTACCCCGCCCAGGTGTAACTTCTCTTCTGACTCCTGCGGTTCAGCCATTTGAACAGCAGTTGATTCACTCTGTAGAAGAGTCTGGAGAGGCTCTTGGAGTTTCCACGGACCCCGTAGTAGTTCCAGCACCCTCTCAGTTTTCGGTTCACCGCATCCATAATGAACTCCATCCGTTGATGTCAGTTCTCCACGACCCATTCCTTGAAGGTGGCCACGGATTTTACCAGTTTCTTCGGCGAGGTCCTTCGCTGGCCCCCCATCTTTCCGCTTCGTCTGCGGACCCACCGGAACTCGAACCCGAGGAACTCGAACCCTTCGTTCGACTCCTCGCGGAACCGGCTGAAGGCGAGCATCCGGGTTTTCTCCGGGGCCACTGTCAGTTTGAATTTCTCCAACCTCTCCGGCAGTTCCCGCATGAAGCGTTCCGCGTCGGCTTTGTACTGAAACGCGCATACGAAATCATCCGCATAGCGCATGATGTACGCGTCTCCCCGGCAGACGTTCCGGCTCCAGTGCCGGAACCAGAGGTCCAGCACGTAGTGGAGGTACACGTTGGCCAACACGGGCGAGATGATCCCGCCCTGGGGAGTGCCCGTGGCGGGATGGATCACCTTTCCGTCCTCTTCGAGGACTCCGGCCTTCATCCACTTCCGGATGAGCCTGAGGAACGCGCGGTCTCCCACGCGCCTTTCCAGCATTTTCATCATCCAGTCGTGGTCGATATGATCGAAGAAGCCTTGTATATCCGCTTCGACCACCCAGCCGTGTCTCCCGCGATGGAGGTCGTTGGCAAGCCGACGGCTCGCTTCCCTTCCTCCGCGCCCGGCACGATATCCCCAACTCGTTTCCATGAAGTCTTCCTCATGGATGGCGTTGAGGATTTTCGTGCAGGCGAGTTGCAGGAGCTTGTCCTCCAGCGCCGGAATCCCGAGGGCGCGGGTTTTCCCCTTGCCTTTCGGAATGTGTTTCCGGCGCACCAGTTTCGCCCGGTATCCTTTCCGTTTCAACTTCTCGACGAGTTGGCCCAGGTTGTTTTCAAGGTTCTGTTCGTATGTCTTGAACGTCACCCCGTCCACGCCCGCCGCCGAATTCCGCTTGAGCTGGTAAAAGCACCAGCGGAGGTTGTTCTCATTGAGCAGTCCGTACAGGTTTTGGAACCGTGCGGTTTTGTCGCTTTTCGCTCTGTTCGCTATTCCCCGCAGGGAGGTTGGCATGCCTTTCTTCCAGTCTTGCATATCCGGTACATGTTTCCTTTGCGGGCTGCGTGTTTCCGTCACCCCCTTCCCCATGCCTGCGCCGCCGAAGCGGTGCGTAGGCGTGCGATCGGTCCTACCGTCTCGGAGTACTACGAGGTGATCTGACTCCCACTCCACCTTCGGCTGGCCTCCGGTTCGTCGGCGTCGCCTACCCCGTTCGCACGGGGAGCGGAATGGGTCTCCCAAGTTCCTGGTGCTTCTCTTCCCGCATGCCACCCGCCATACACCCCGACGGCGTCTCCAGAGCCAAGCCATTGCGGCTCTTTCTTGTTGGCTTCCGCGCCTCCTGGTGCGTCGCCCGCCGTTTCTTCCGTTAACGGGGCCGGATTCGGTTCGCGGACAGTGCAGATGTCCATTACGGCCTACGGGATTCTCTGTGTACGCTTACACTATGTCATTCGGCTTTCTTCCTTCTTTCATAGTGCCAACACTCGATACGAGTGGATGGCTAGTCCTTGTTTCGGCGGGAACTTTCATCCCGCAAGAAGCACCAAGCTTCGCTTGGCGCACAGGAGGTGCAATATGAGTTTGCCAAACTTTCCGCCAAAACACAATGGTGGCTACCTGAAATCCTGGCTTTTGATTCAGCCCTACAGCTCAAGAGCCTCTCATATTCCACTCCCACCCGTCTTCCCTGCACAGTCCCAGCATGTGTCGGCGGTGATCGCGATAGATATTCAACGCCTGCTCGAAGTCCTTGCCACGCTGGATTCCCAACCGGTCCACCGCGCGTTCCAGCTCCTGATGGGATACCATCTCCGGGGGCGGCTCGCAGACCGGCCGCGCGGCGCCTTCCACATAATGCCGGATCGCGGTGGTCACCAGGCGTTGGACGCCGGGAGCCGGCTTCCTTCTTGAATCCGGAAGGTGACCCACCAGAAAAAAGGCGTCGGACAGCATCAGCAACGCCCCGCAGGGCGAATCCCGGCGGTGGGAGGAGTGCAGAAATTTCAAAATGGGGTAGGCTTTCTGTTTCAACGCCTGCTCCAGAATCTCCTCCGACTTCGTGACAAAATAGGAGTCCATAGACACCCCGCCGGCCTCGGGAAACGCGTTCTCCACCACCTCCGCGGGGTCCTCGCCCAGGCCATAAAGGCTTCGCGCAAGTTTTCGACGTTCGATCGCGGCCGATAGCACCGCCAACACGTACGAAAGTGTCACCGTGATCAACATGGTGGAAATCAGCGTCGAGAAGATGCCGAACCAGGTCCATGGCATACCCGCCGGAATCAGGTCTCCAAAGCCGAGCCCCGTCAGCATGGTGTTCACAAAATAAAAAATTCGGGAGGCCTCTCCCACCACCGCCCCCGTGCTTCCGTTGACCACCGATCCGGGATTCAGCCAGAACAAGATAAAACACGACCCGGCCAGAAGCAAATACCACAGTAGAATGCCCGCCGGCAGCATCAGCGCCCCGGCGAAAGACAGCACACCATGGATGGGTTTCCAGCGATGGACACCCAACAATACCCTCCACACGCCACGAGTCCACAGACGGGTCAGCGGCCCCGCCCCGCTCATCTTGAACACCGTAATGAACAGATCGTACAACACCCATACGAACAACAAAACGGCTCCGATTTCCAATACAAGCTTCATAGGCAAACTGTACGGCGCTTTCTTGAAACCAAAAGCCGCCGCTCAAACCTTCCTTCGTTCCATCGCACCTCCGAACCATCGAGTGAACGGCGTAGCGGTCACTGTGTGGAGACACAGGGAGGCGAAAAGGATCTCCGTGGCCGCCGCCCAGACCTGTCGTTGACCCGTGTGCCGAAGGGCCAGGCAGGCGTAGTACAGGGCCGCGATTCCCACCGGACCGAACCATCCCAACAGCCAGGCATCCGCGCGCGCCGTGAATACCGGTATCCAACGGCCGGTCATCAGTAGCGCCGGCAAACGCCGCAACAACAACACCGCCACCACGAGGCCCACGCCCCTCCACCCCAATTCCGTCCACTCCCTCCAGGGTGCCAACATGCCGAACACCACGAAAACCGGCAGAATGAAAAAGCGGGTGACCGCCTCCTGCATCCGCTCCTCCCGTAATGCCAGATCCTCCGCGGTAGTGTGGCGAAACGCGAGTCCAGCCGTAAACACCGCCAGCAATCCGTCACTACCCGCCGCCTTGGCCGTGCCCAACGCCAACAGGGCAAGCGACAGCCCCAAGGTCATCACCGACGCCTCCTCGGTATCCCGATGCGATCGCATGACGTTCAGGATCTTCCCCGTTCCCCATCCGAGCCCCACCCCGATCACCGCCGCGCCACCGACACCCCACACCACATGCTGCAACCCCCACGCGGTCAACGACGCCTCCCCCACCAGCGCCACCGCCAGCATCACCAGCGGGTATCCAAGACTGTCGTTGGCGGTCGATTCCGCCGTGAGCGCGTGCCGCAACCGACCGGGAATATGCGTTTCCGCTTCGATCCCGGTGACCAACGTGCTGCTGATGACGGGGTCCGTGGGGGTCACCACCGCCCCCAGCAACAGCGCCGATGCCAGTGGCAGCCCCAGCACCGCCAGACTCAAGCCCGACCCCGTCAGCCACATCAGGGGCATCACCACCCCCAGCAGCATCGCCACCGTACGCGCATGGTTCCGCACGTACTGGTCCGGCAACCGCAACGCGCCCTCCATAATCGCGGCGGCCAAGGTCAACCAGGCCACGCGTTCCAGCACCCGAACCGGATCCCCCAGCACTGTCGGATCGGCCCAGCCCAATGCGACCGGCCCCGTCGCCACCCCGATCCAAAACGCCACAAACGGCCCGTTGATACAGAGAACCCGTTTCAACAGCCCGACGGACAACCCGACGAACAACAGGGTGAATCCGATCGTGCATATCAGTATATTCATTCGACACGTCTCTCTGGAAATTCTTCTTATCTGGGCATTCTCCGTTTCCAAGGCATGCCCTCAGTGTACGCCTTCCTCCGCATCCCACATCGGGAAAATCCCGTAAACAACCCCGTCTCTTTACGGTGGCTTGTTGACGTTCACCGGCTCCCAATGGCTTTTTGACTAGCAAAAAGCCCAATGAACGGGTATCGAGAATCCAGGATGCCCTCCAAACCAGAACCGTGTTTCCCGGATCAAGTCGCCCCATGAAGCGATGCCCTTATTGTGCGGAGGAGATACAGGACGCGGCGATTAAATGTAAACACTGCGGTGAGTTTCTAGAATCCCCGCCGCCACGCGACGCGGACCGGAAAGCGTCTACTCCATGGTATTTCAAAACCAGTTTTATCGTCATCGCCTTTTTTTGCGTCGGTCCTTTGGCCCTTCCGTTGCTATGGTGGAAACCGAAGGTCTCCCCAACCTGGAAAGTCATTCTTACAATCCTGGCTCTGCTTCTCACGTGGGGGATGTACCGCGCCACCCTCGCCTCCTACCGGTCCCTGCAGGAATACTACCAACTCCTTGAGAGTTTCTAAACGGGTCACCCCGCCCTGAAAACCGGTTTCCCCCGCCGCGCCCCGTCGGCCAGCAGGGCCGCGGCCGCGCTCCAGCCCATCGGATGGGTGCCGGACGCCACATGGGTTTTGCCATTCACATACTCGGGAAAACTCCACGCCTCGCTTTCCCCCTCGGCATTTTCCTTCTTCAGCCGGTTCGCCCGATGAATGCCGTCGAGAAACCGGTCCGCCCGCTCCGTTTCCCCTCTGCGGTACAGGGCCGCCGCATGAAACCCCGTGACCATGGGCCACAGCCCGCCGTTGTGATACTCGTAGGGTTTGTTTTTAAAGGTATGGGAAAACGTCAGCTTCAATTCGTCCCACCGTTCGTCCTGCGGAGTGATCACGGGCGTGAACGCTGGAAGCAACCACATTTTCCGGTCCAGCGCCTCCTCGTCGATATAGGTGTCCACCTGTCGGTCCCGTTCCTCGTCCGACACCCCCGTGAGCGACGCCAGGCTGTTGGCCAGCGCGTCGAAGCGATACCCGTAGCCGAAGGGAGAAAAGAACGGCATCCAGTACCGCCTCCGTTCGGAGGGAAGGTGATCCCTCCCCTTGCGGTACAGGATCTCGTGATAGACGTGGTCCGGCAACGTGTCTCCGCCCTCTCCAAACCAGTAGTTGTCCCGGATCAAATGCTTCAACCGCACCGTGCGGTCGGCCAGTCCATGATCCTCCGACTCGTGCACCTCCCGATGCAACCGGCACAACGATAGGTGCATTTGGTAATACAACAGCTGATCGAACAACACGTAGCCACTCTGTAAATACTCGTCCGCCCAATCCCCCGTCGGCGGAATATACAACAAGCCGCGAGTATTGAATTCCCAGGACCCCAACAGGAACCGCACCCGCTCCATCGGCTTCAGCATCGTATCCAGAAAACCGTCGTCCCCGGTTTGCAACACATACTCGCACCCCAGGATCACGAACCACAGATCCGCGTCCACCCGCCCCGCCGTGCCCCCGTAACTCACCCGCTCCGTATCCGGATCCACATTGCTCGGGATTTCCCCATGTGGACCCTGATACGCCGCCAATGTCTCCAGACTCTTCCGACATCCCTCGATCAGTTCCGCATCGTCGGACTGCAAGGCGGCCAGTCCGATAATGCTGCTGTCCCGTCCCCACACCCGATTGTAATTGCTCCGGTCCGTGGGCGTCGCGACAAAGCCATGGGGGGTAAGACAGGCGCGCAGAAGATCGAGCGCCCGCTCCCGGCCCTCTTGCCACAATTCCGGCTCTTCCTTCGCGTCTCCGCCCATACGTCACCCCTTCTCGTTTTTCTCCGTCACATGTTTTTCGGCCGACACCTCGTTGTCGCACCGGCCCTCCTCCTCCACTTTCCGGATGTTCGCCAAAGTGGTGTCCACGATCGCATGCAGGGCCTCGTGGGTGAAAAACGCCTGGTGGCCGGTGACGATCACGTTCGGAAAGGTCAGCAACCGCGCGAGCTGATCGTCCTGAATCACCTTGTCTGACAAATCTCGGAAAAAGAAGTCGCCCTCCTCCTCGTACACGTCGAGTCCGAGGCTTCCCAGTTTTTCTTTTTTCAACCCGTCGATCACCGCGCCTGTGTCCACCACACCGCCACGACTGGTGTTAACCAGCATCGCGCCCGGTTTCATTTTCGAAATCGCCTCGGCGTCGATCAAATGCTCCGTCTCCGGCGTCAACGGACAGTGCAAGGTCACGATATCGGACTCCTCCAACAACTCCGGCAGATCCACGTAGGTCATCCCCAGCTTTTCGCAGTCCGGATTCCTCACCGGATCAAATCCCAGAATCCGGCATCCGAAGCCCTTGAGAATTTCCGCCACGCATTCCCCGATTTTCCCGGTGCCCACCACGCCCGCGGTTTTCCCGTGCACGTCGAATCCCATCAGGCCGTTCAGCTCGAAATTCCCCTCCCGCACCCGGTTGTAGGCGCGATGTACCTTGCGGTTCAGGGCCATCATCAGGCAAATCGTGTGTTCGGCCACCGCGTGGGGAGAATACGCGGGAACCCGCACCACCGTGAGCCTATGTTCCCCGGCCGCCTCCAGATCCACATGATTGAACCCCGCGCTGCGGAGGGCGATCACCTTCACGCCGCCTTCCGCCAGCGTCCGCAAATTCCCCGCGTCCAACTCGTCGTTCACAAACGCGCACACGCACTCATACCCCTTCGCCAGCGCCGCCGTGTCCGGCGTGAGCTGCGCCTCGATAAAGGAAAGGTCGTGGTCATACGTTCGGTTCAGCTCGTCGAAAAATGGACGTTCGTACGGTTGTACACTAAAGGCAATGGTTTTCATGTGTCGGTGTCCAGAGGGTTCGGGGTTCCGTTTTCTTCGAGAATCCGGGCAAACAGGGTTTCGGTGTCTTCCCGGCGACACAACTCGGTGCCCGGGGTGCGAACGGCCGCGGTGCCCGACGCCAGTCCGAAACGAACCGCGTCCTCCGGCTCGAATCCCCGCGCCAACCCGAGAACGATTCCGGCCAGCATGCTGTCTCCCGCCCCGATGGCGCTCCGCACCCGCACCGAAGGCGCCCGCATGCGCACCAGCCCTTTTTTCGACCCATACAGAACGCCCGCCGCGCCGAGGGAGACCACCACCATCTCGGCCTTCCCGGATTCCACCAAGTCGCGGGCCGCCGCCTCCTCGTCTTCCTCCGTGTCGATTTCCCGTCCCACGGACGCCCCCAATTCATTCCGATTCGGCTTCACCAAAAACACGCCTTCCTCCAACGCGCGGTACAGGGGAGGCCCCGACGTGTCCACAAACACCCGCGCCCCCGCGCGTTTCCCCACCCGGGCCACCCGCGCATAGAAATCCTCCGGCACCCCCGGAGGCAAACTGCCGCTGGCCACCAAAAACTCCATCCGCCCGGCCCGCTCCAGCGTCTCCAAACACTGCTCGACATCCTCCGCCGTCATTTCCGGCCCCGGAAAGCCAAAACGATACTGATTCGCCTCCCCCTCCTCCCGCACAATCACGTTCTGACGCGTGTATCCGGAGACCGGCAGTGCCCGGTGATCGATGCGCTCCGCCTCCAACAGTTCCCCCAGACGCTGCCCCGTATGCCCCCCCGCCGTGTAATACGCCATGGACTCTCCCCCCAGTTTCCGCAATGCCCGCGATACGTTGAGTCCCCCTCCCCCCGGTTCGTGGCGGGGAGAGTGGCACCGTAATTTACGCTCCGGCACCACCTGCGCCACCCGCGCGGACATGTCGATCGTCGGATTCATCGTCAGCGTTAAAATGGTCATGTGTTCATTTCTCCCACCTCGTCCCGTAAATAGCAAGTATAGTCATTCATGGAGGCCCACACCAGCTCGAGGGCCCGGGAACGGTCGGCCCAGCCCAGAATCTCCACGGGATTTCCTCCCCCCGTCTCTCCCTTGTAGTTGCGGAAATAATGCTTCATCCGATGAAGCGTGCCGTCGTGGACCTGATCAAGATCCGTCACATCCCCCCACAGGAGATCGCGCTCCAACACCGCAATCAGTTTCGGATCGGCCTTGCCCCCGTCGAGCGTCAACAACGCCCCGATCACCCGCGCGTCCAACAACACCCGGGACCGATCGATCTGATGTTCGCTCAATACGCAGACATCCAAGGCGTCCCCGTCACCCTCCGACCCCCCTCCGGTCACCCCGGCCACCTCCGCGCCGGACAACGTCCGCGGCACGAATCCGTAGACCATCGGCGGCAAACAGGAATTGTACTGGGGACGGTCCACCTTCAAATAGCCCGACACCGGCTCGATCTCGTACTTGATGGCGTCGAAGCGGGTAATTTCCACAAACGCCCGCACCACCTCCGGCGCGTCCTCCCCGGGGGAGAGGCCATGCCAGGGATGCGGGCAATACCGCTCATACGTTCGGATGCCGTCTCCCTCTCCCGACGTCATGAAGGTCCTCCAAACACCGCCAGCAGCACGAGTGAGACCAGAAGAATCCAGAAGAAGATCCCGAAGCCCGCGCTCACGGCCTCCGCCTCCGCGGCCGATTCCTCGTCCGGTTCCACCGGCCCCTTCCAACGCCGTTCCCGCGCGGCCGGCTCGGCCAGCGCCAGCACCAGCAACAGAATCAACACCCCCGTCACCAGCGGGACCGACCAATGGATATTCAACCACATCGGCCCCATGGGCCCGACCCAGTTCACCGCCGCCAGCATCCCGACCGTAAAGAGCAGAAAGAGAAACACCATGCCTCCCACCGCCGACGCCATTCTTGGATGCCGCCACCGACCGGGACCGGACAACAGCGCCGTGAAGATCACGGCCAGCACCACGATAAACAACAAGTCAAACAGGATCATCTGTCACCTCCGGGGGTTCGTGTTCATTCGGGTTCGTCACAACAAAAAGTCCTCTGCCACCACGACCTCGGCCCCCGCCTCCCGCATCTCGCCAAACGCCCGGTCCACATCCCCCTCCTCCAGATTTACGCCTCGCACCGCATCCTCCACCACCTTCACTCGAAACCCCTCTTCCGCGGCGTCCAGCACGGTGAACTTCACACAGACGTCGGCCGCCAATCCGCAGACCACCACCTCTTCGACCTCCTTCTCGCGGAGATACCCCGTCAGACCCGTGCTCACCTTGTGATTCATGTCGAAAAATCCGCTGTAGCTATCCACGCGCGGATTCGTCCCCTTGCGGAAAATCGCCTCCACCGGGCGGGTGTCCAACCCCGGTGCCAACCGCGCCCCCTCTGTTCCCCGCACACAGTGATCCGGCCACAGCACCTGCTCGTTTCCGTCCACGCTCCCCGTGTCCATCGGCTCCTTCCCTTCGTGCCGCGAGGCGAAACTGCGATGCCCCTCCGGATGCCAGTCCTGAGTGGCCGCGACCACGTCGAACGAATCCTGCAGGTCATTGATCACCGGCACCACGGCATCTCCCTCCGGCACCTCCAGGGCGCCGCCGGGAAGAAAGTCGTTTTGCACATCCACGATCAAAAGGGCTCGCGTCGTCATCCAACTACCTCCTTTCGTTCAGGCCCGGTCCCGCAGGTCCGTCTCTCCGGTGCGGCGGGCGCAATGCGCGCAACAATACTGAACGCCGTTCTCCTCCACCCCGTGGCCGACAATCCGACATCCGCACTCGGCGCAGGTCGGCGCCAGCGCGTGAATCGCGCATTCAAAGCAATCGTACACGTGCAACGCACCGTTCACTTCGATTTGCAGACATTTGTCATACTGGTTTCCACAGACTTCACAGGTTTGCATCACGAGCCTCCTCGACAGGTGTTGTTTTAAAGTTCGTGTCCGAACCTACCCCGAAGCCACCCCGCTTCGTATCGCGAAAACCCGGTACGGGTATGTTCGAGATCCGAAAACCGGGAAACCTCCTCCCGGGGTCGTCCGTAAAATCCCTGAACCCACCCTTCCGTTTCCCTCGATTTTTCCCGGCCCCCTTGATGCGCACCGCCGTCTGTTGCACACTCGACCATTGCACGTTCGAACCGAATCTCACGCGGGAGAGTCACGCCTATGACCACATCGACATCTTGGACCCAAACATTTGAAACCCTGGATATGGACGACGTCGCGCAAGTCGGCGGCAAAAACGCCTCTCTCGGCGAAATGATCCAGCAGCTTTCCGAACGGGACATCCGCATTCCCGGCGGCTTCGCCACCACCGCGAAGGCGTACCGCCGCTTTGTGGAGGACAACGGAATCAAAGACGTGCTGGACGAGGAATTAAAGGCCCTGCACGACGAAACCCGTTCGCTGGACACCGTGGGCGAACGCATCCGGAAAGCCTTCCGCCGCTCGGAATTCCCGGAGGAAATCGCCGACGCCATTCGCAAGGCCTACCGCGACCTCTGCGATCACTCCGACACGGAGGAGGTCTCCGTGGCCGTGCGCAGCAGCGCCACCGCCGAGGATTTGCCCGACGCGAGTTTCGCCGGCCAACAGGAAACCTACCTCAACGTCACCGGCGAGGACGACCTGCTGGACGCCTGCCGCGACTGCTACGCCTCCCTCTTCACCGACCGCGCCATCGCCTACCGCGAGGAAAAGGACTTCGACCACCTCAAGGTCGCCCTCTCCGTCGGCGTTCAACGCATGATCCGCGCCGACAAGGGCGGCGCGGGCGTGATGTTCTCCATCGACACCGAAACCGGGTTCCCCGACGTCGTGGTCATCGACGCCGCCTGGGGCCTGGGTGAAAACGTGGTGCAGGGTTCCGTCACCCCCGACGAGTACCGGGTCTTCAAACCCCTACTCGACCACGACGACCTTCGCCCCCTCCTCCAGAAGCAACTCGGCGCCAAGGAAAAGATGATGGTGTACGCCAAAGGCGGCAAACAAACCACCCGCAACAAAGAGACGCCGAAAACCAAACGGCGGAGTTTTGTGCTCTCCGACGACGAAATTCTTCAGCTCGCCCGCTGGGCCGCGCGCATCGAGGAGCACTACGGCAAACCCATGGATATGGAATGGGGGCGCGACGGAGAGGACGGCCCCCTCTACATCCTCCAAGCGCGTCCCGAAACCGTGCAGTCCCAGAAGGAGTCCTCCTCGCTCAAACGCTACCGACTCAAGGAACGCGGCGACGTGCGGGTCGAAGGCCTCTCCATCGGCGCCGGTATTTCCTCCGGAAAGGTAAAATGCCTCGACAGCCCCGACCGCCAGGACGAATTCGAAGAGGGCGACGTGCTCGTCACCGACATGACCGATCCCGACTGGGTCCCGATCATGAAAAAAGCCGCCGCCATCGTCACCGACCACGGGGGACGCACCAGCCACGCCGCCATCGTCAGCCGCGAACTGGGCGCCACCGCCGTCGTCGGCGCGGGCGACGCCACCGACATCCTTACCGACGGCGACGAGGTCACCGTCTCCTGCGCGGAAGGCGAAACCGGTTTCATCTACGACGGTCTGCTGGACTTCGAGGAGAAGGACATCGATCTCGACGCGCTGCCGGAAGCTCCCGTGGACATCATGATGAACCTCGCCACCCCCGGGTCCGCCTTCCGCTGGTGGCGGCTGCCCGCGAAAGGCGTGGGACTGGCCCGCATGGAGTTCATCATCAACAATCTCATCCGGGTCCACCCCATGGCGCTGCTCCACCCCAACCGGGTGCCGAACGAGGTACGCCATGAAATCAAACAACTGACCCGGGGATACGACTCTTCCGAGGAGTACTTCGTGGAAACCCTCGCCCGCGGCCTCGCCTCCATCGGTGCCTCCCAGTATCCCGAAAAAGTCATCGTGCGCCTCAGCGACTTCAAAACCAACGAATACGCCGACCTGCTGGGGGGAACCACCTTCGAGCCCCAGGAGGAAAACCCCATGCTCGGATTCCGGGGCGCCGCACGGTACACCCATGAGCGCTACCGCGAGGGATTCGCCCTGGAATGTCGCGCCGTGCGCAGAGCCCGCCGGAAGATCGGACTCGACAACATCGCCGTGATGATCCCCTTCGCCCGCACCCCCGAAGAGGTCGACCGGGTGCTCGACGCCATGGAGAAGGAAGGCCTGAAACGCGGAGAGGAAAACCTCGAAGTCTACTTGATGTGCGAAATTCCCAGCAACGTCCTGCTGGCCGATCAGTTCGCCCAACGCGTCGACGGCTTCTCCATCGGCAGCAACGACCTCACCCAGCTCGTCCTCGGCGTGGACCGCGATTCCGACCTCTTGGCCGACCTGTTCGACGAACAACACGAGGCCGTCAAACGCGCCATTCGGGACGTGATTCACACCGCCCATGAACACGACACCAAAGTTGGAATCTGTGGCCAGGCTCCCAGCGACTACCCCGAATTCGCCGCCTTTCTGGTGGAAAACGGCATCGACACCATGTCCCTCAACCCGGACAGCGTGGTCGAAGTGATCGAGACCCTTTCCAAACAGACCTAAGCACGATGAGCGAACACGACTCCCACAACGGCACCGGCCCTTCCGACGCCGGAATCTGGTGTGCCCTCAAACCGGAGGAGGCCCTGAGGAAACTCGACGCCGCGCCGGAAGGCCTGTCCCCCGACGAGGCCCGGCGTCGCCTCGGGACCCATGGACCCAACCGCATCGGCGAGCAAAAGGAGGTCCACTGGTGGCGGGTCCTGCTCAATCAATTCCGCAGCCCCCTCGTGTATGTTCTGCTCATCGCCCTCGCCGTCACGCTCTCCATCGGAAGCCACGCCGACGCCATCGTCATCGGCGCCGTGCTCGTCATCAACAGCGTGGTCGGGTTCATTCAGGAGTTCCGGGCGGAAAACTCCGTACAGGCCCTCATGCAAATGATCGCCCCCAAAGCCACGGTGCGGCGGGACAACCGGGAACAACAGGTGTCCGCCGAAGACGTCGTCCCGGGCGACCTGGTGGTTCTCGGCGAAGGCGACGTGATTCCCGCCGACATGCGGCTTCTGTCCACCACCTCCCTTCAGATCAACGAGGCGCCCCTCACCGGCGAATCGGTTCCGGTCGCCAAGACCTCCGACACAATCGACACCGAAGAAGATCTTCCGATTCCCGAACGAACCAACATGGCCTTTACCGGCACCTCCGTGACCGCCGGAAAAGGAGAAGGCCTGGTCACCGCCACCGGCCCCCGCACTGAAATCGGCAGGATCGCCGGGGAAGTCGGAAAAGCCGAAGAGGTGCAAATACCGTTGCAGGCCCGCATCGCCCGCCTCACCAAATGGATCGCCGGCGTCATCCTCCTTATTTCCCTCGCAGCCTTCGGCATCGGCTGGGCCATTGGACGCGACCTGTTCGAGATGCTCCTGCTGGCCGTCGCCCTGTCCGTCGCGGCCATTCCTGCCGGGCTGCCCGTCGTGGTGACCGTCGCCCTCGCCATCGGCGTCGACCGCATGGCCAAACGCAACGCCGTCATCCGCCACCTTCCCGCCGTGGACACGCTCGGCTCCTGCACCACCATTCTTTCCGACAAAACCGGCACCCTCACCCGCAACCAAATGACCGTCGACGCCGTACAAAGCGAGGCCGGACGGTCCGACCCCGGAGACGAGCCAACCTCCTCTGTTCGACACACATTGCTCGCCGGCATGTTGTGCAACGAGGTCCACCTGCCCAAGAACGCCGACGAATCCGACCCGGACATCTCCGGCGATCCCATGGAGGTCGCCCTCGCCTTCGCCGCGCGGAAAGCCGGACTGCGTCGCGACGACCTCGACCGCGCCTTTCCCCGCATCGACGAACTCCCCTTTCAAACCGAAAAACGCTACATGGCCACCATCCACCGACCGGAGGCGGACGCCGAATCCTTCGACATTGACGGCGACGCCCCCCTCGTCCTGGTCAAGGGCGCGCCGGAGGTGGTGCTCGACATGTGCGACCGGGTCCTGAGCGCCGAAGGAGAATCCGTCGAACTCGACCGCGATGCCTGGGAACGCCACAACGACGAACTCGCCGCCGATGGACTCCGCGTCCTCGCCATGGCCCGCGGCCGCGGGGACGATGCGGTGAACGCCCTCAAAAACGACCAGCCCGAAGGGCTCGAATTTCTCGGCATGACCGGCCTGCTCGATCCGCCCCGCCCCTCCGCCGCCGAAGCGGTCGAGAACTGCCACCGCGCGGGCATCCGGGTACGCATGGTCACCGGCGACCACGCCGCCACCGCCTCGGCCGTGGCCCGTGACGTCCGAATCGAGTCCAACCGGGGCGACACCTCCGAAAACACGGCCTGTACCGGACGCCAGATCCGGGACGCGGACGACCACGAACTCGACCGCCTCCTCGAGGCGCACAACACCTACGCCCGGGTCGAACCCGCCCAGAAAACCCGGCTCGTCAACCGCCTCAAGGACCGCAACGAGATCGTCGCCGTCACCGGCGACGGCGTCAACGACGCCCCCGCCCTCAAAAACGCCCACCTCGGCGCCGCCATGGGATCCGGCACCGACGTCGCCAAAGAAGCCGGGGACATGGTCATCACCGACGACACCTTCGCCAGTGTCTACGCCGCGGTCGAGCAGGGCCGCACCGCCTTCCGCAACATTCGCATGGCCACCTTTTTCCTGCTGTCCACCGGGGCCGCCGACGTGCTCATCATTCTCGGCGCCCTCGCCATGAACTGGCCGTTGCCCCTGCTGCCCGCCCAGATCCTCTGGTGCAACGTCGTCACCAACGGCATTGCCGACGTCGCCCTCGCCTTCGAACCCGGCGAAGAGGCCCTCTACCGCCGTCCCCCACGCCCTCTCGAGGAAGGCGTGCTCGACCGGAACCTCACCGAACGCCTGGTCCTGGTGGGAATCTGGCTGGCCGCGGGCGTGCTGGGCGTGTTCCTGTGGAAATGGGGTTTTTTCTCCCCCGACGGCGGAAAGGAATCCAACCTCACCCTCGCCCGCACCGCCGCCCTGACCACCCTCGTGCTGTTCCAGAAAGTACACGTCTTCAACTGCCGCAGCCAGGACGTTTCCCTCTTCAAACGGCCCCTCACGGCCAACAAACTTCTGCTCATCGGCGTCCTCGCCTCCCTGGGCATCCACATCGCCGCCATCCACCTCCCGGTCACCCAAAACCTGTTGGATCTCACCCCTCTGGACGGCGTCACCTGGGCCGTCTCCGCCGCCGTCGCCTCCACCGCCATCCTCGTCAACGAAGCCCACAAAAAATTCAGAACCAACGCCCCCCCCCAGAACACCGAGCACTAAACACCGAACACCGAACACCGAACACCGAACACCGAACACCGAATTCTGAAACCAAAAACAAGAAACCCAAAACCAAAAACCAGAAACAAACAGCTATGGCAACCTACCTCAAACAACACAGTCGTATCCTGAAAATCGAAGGCGGACTCCTCGTCGCACTCGGCCTTTTGGCCATCGTGGTGCCCCGCATGTTCACCTTCGGTATTGAACTTTTAATCGGCATCGTCCTGCTCGTCACGGGCCTCCTTTCCGCCGTGCGCGCCATTCGACTTCAAGGACTTCCCGGCACCGGAATGGCTCTGATGTACGGGATCCTGGCGGCTCTGGTCGGCATTCTACTCCTGGCCAATCCCCTCTCCGGTGCGATCACCCTCACCCTGTTACTTGGACTACTTTTTCTCGTTCAGGGCGCATCGGAAACCGCCACCGCCCTGCAGCACCGGGAATGGCCCTCCTGGGTCTGGATCCTGCTCAGCGGCATCGCCTCTCTGGTGATCGGACTCGTCCTCCTGCTCGGCCTCCCCGGCACCGCCGCCTGGGCCGTCGGCCTACTTGTCGGCATCAACCTCCTCTTCACCGGCTCCTGGCTCTTTCTGCTCGGCCGGGCCGTCGGAGACGAAATCGCCGAGGAACCCCTGGACACGGCATGAGCAATCCACGCTTCATTGTCCAGAAACACGACGCCTCCAGTCTCCACTACGACTTCCGACTGGAGGTCGACGGCACGCTCAAATCCTGGGCCGTGCCCAAGGGCTTCTCCACCGATCCCGCCGACAAACGCCTCGCCATCCAAGTGGACGACCACGACTTGGCTGCCTACGACTTCGAAGGCGTGATTCCCGAAGACGACTACGGCGGCGGCACCGTCCTGATCTGGGACCGCGGCACCTACGAAAACATGTCCGAGAACGAGGACGGCGATCACGCCGACATGAAAGACGGCCTGGACGACGGCCACCTCGCGGTAAAGCTTCACGGAGAAAAACTGCAAGGCGGCTACGCCCTCACCCGCATCCGAAACGGCGAAAAACCCCAGTGGTTGCTCGTGAAAATCGACGACGACCAGGCAGACGCCCGCCGCAACCCCGTCAGCACCGAACCCGATTCCGTCGTCAGCGGACGCTCCATCGACGACATCGCCGACGAGGAAGACCCCACCCCCGCGAAAGACATCGGAAATTAGGCACAGCCCGAAGTAAATTTACCATCCAACCCGAACAAAACATCCGTGAAAATCCGTATCCATCCGTGGTTTTCACCCTGGCACACCCACCATGCACTCCGCCCTCGAACACCTGAATCGTTCCAAAGACGAGTTGGAGTCCAACCGCGCTTTTCCGAAAAACCCGTCTCCCATGCTCGCCAAACTCTGCGACGAGCCTTTCTTCGAGGACGGCTGGATCTACGAGCGCAAACTCGACGGCGAACGCTGTCTGATCCTCATCGACGACGGTGAGGTGCGATTGAAATCCCGCAACGACAACTCCCTCAACGCCTCCTATCCCGAACTCGTCGAGGCGTTCCAGCGGCAGAAGCTTCCCCCCTCCATTTTCGACGGAGAAATCGTCGCCTTCGAGGGCAACACCACCAGCTTCTCCCGACTGCAAGGGCGCATGCAGATTTCGGACCCCAAAGAGGCTAAACAATCCGAAGTCGCCGTGTATATCTACCTCTTCGACCTCCTCTTCTTCGACGGCGTCGACCTCACCCCGTTCCCGCTCACCGACCGAAAATCGGTCTTGCGTGACGCCTGCGACTTCAACCACCGCATCCGGTACACACCCCACCGGGTCCACAACGGAGAGGAGTATTTTCAAACTGCGCGCGAGAAAGGCTGGGAGGGGATCATGGCCAAAAAAGCCGACGCCACCTACCGGCAAAGCCGCTCATCCGACTGGTTGAAATTCAAGTGCGACCGGGGACAGGAATTCGTGATCGGCGGATTCACCGAACCCGAAGGCGGCCGCGAAGGCTTCGGAGCCCTGCTCATCGGCTATTACGACGACGGGGACCTCGTCTACGCCGGCAAAGTCGGCACCGGCTACGACGACGACTTCCTCCGCGACTTCCGGCAACACATGGACCGCCTCGAACGCAAAACCTCCCCCTTTGACCGAGGCGACGTGCCCGACACCCGCGTGCATTTCATCACCCCCGACCCCGTGGGCGAAGTCGATTTCACCGAATGGACCGACGACGGACGGCTGCGGCATCCCCGTTTCAAAGGCCTCCGTCGCGACAAAAATCCCAAAGACGTACACCGGGAGGACGCATGAGCGGCACCGACAAGACCTTCACCTACGGAAACTACACCGTTGAAGCCTCCTCGCTCGACAAACCGCTTTTTCCGAAGGTCGGAATCACCAAACACGACCTCATCCGATATTCGGAAAAGATCGCGGACGTCATGCTTCCGCACCTCAAGGACCGGCCCCTCTCCTTTCAGCGGTTCCCCGACGGGATTGAGAAAAGCGGATTCTTTCAGAAGAACACTCCCGATTATTTCCCCGACTGGATCCGCACCCACGAACTGAAGAAAGAGGACGGAACCGTCCGCCACACCCTCGCCGACAACACCGCCACCCTCGTGTATCTCGCCAACCAGGCCTGCCTTACCGTGCACGCCGGACTCGCCCTCGCGGATCAACCCGACCATCCCGTCGAACTCGTCATCGACCTCGACCCGCCCGGCGACGATTTTTCGGAGGTGCAATGCTCCGCAAAACGGGTGAAAACCCTGCTCGAGGACGAACACAACCTGCCCGTCTTCGCCAAATTCACAGGTTCCAGCGGCATTCACGTCGTCGTACCCCTCCGCGGCCGCAACACCTTTGACACGGTCCGGAACTTCGCGAAACGCCTAACCGACCAACTGGCTGAACAGTTTCCGGACGACCTCACCACCGAACAACGCAAAAACAAACGCCAGGGCCGCGTCTTTCTCGACATCAACCGCAACGCCTACGGGCAAACCGCCGTCGCCCCCTACTCCGTCCGCGCCAAACCCGGTGCCCCCGTCGCCTGCCCCGTCGACTGGGACGAAGCCCTCGCCTCCGACGCAGACCCCCAAATGTACACCGTGGAAAACGTCCTGCGACGGCTCGGACAGAAAGGCGACGTCTGGTCCGACATCCGCCGGCACGCCGTCGACCTCGACTAACGTGGAACGGAAGCTCGCTTCCGCTTTCTACCCCACCATCTCCCTCAACCGCCTGGCGTCCCGCACCGCCGCCGCGTCCGCGTCGTTGTCGAAATACACGTACACCGTTTTCCCCTGGTCCCGCCAGGCGTGTATCGCCCCGGCCCAGCCCGAAAGGCCCTCTCCGCCGTATTCCCCCTCGTATTTTCCATCCGGTCCGTGCAGCCGGACATACACCGTATCCCCCGTCGTGACCTTGGGACTCAGGTGGCCGTCCAGCTCATAGATGCAGAACGCCGCCTTGTGCTCGCGCAACCGGTCGTACACCTCCTCCGTGTACCAGCTCGGGATCCCGGAACTCGAACACCGGTACAGGTCCCTCGTCAGGCAAGGCCTCCAGAAACGCCGTCAACCGCTCCGGATTGCATCCGAAATTCGGCGGCAATTGAAACAGCACCGCGCCGACCCGATCCAGAAACCCCTCCATTCGCTCGTAAAAGTTCGCCACCGGCTCCTCGGGATCTTTCAACTTCTTCATATGCGTGATGTACCGGCTCGCCTTCACGGAAAACCGGAACCCCTCCGGCACCGTCTCCTTCCAGGTACGCAGGGTGTTCTCCGATGGCATCTGATAAAACGAATTGTTGATTTCCACCGAGTCGAATTCGTCGGCGTAATGCGCCAACTGATCCGAGGTCGAGAGGTCTTCCGGATAGTACCGCCCCTTCCAATGGTCATAATGCCAGCCGGAGGTGCCGATGTGGATGAATGCCGTCACGAGGTGAACCTCTTCTCCCGCTTGCGACGAATCAGCTCCTGTTTTTTCCGGTAATACCCCTGTTCCAAACCAACGGGATACACACTGGGGGCCTCCAACCGTCGAACCTCCTTCGGTATTTTCCGCCGTTGACCCGCCGCATAGTCCCGAATGTCCGGCAACGAGGGAAGGTCGCGGACGCGCTGGCCTTCCCGAAACACCGGCACCAACACCTCCCTGGAGGCCATCCGTTTCTCCGCCGTCCACGTGCTTCCATCCGGCAGCGCCATGGCGTTTCCGGACTCGTCCTCCAACGCATCGTACAGCATATCCCCCGCAAACCGCCCGTCCCGTTCGAACCGGCGAATCCCGTGCAACCCAGGATGATTGATTTTCTCCTCCTCTTCCGACAGCTTCAATTCATACCGCCACTCCCCTTCGGCCCGCACCCCGCCAAGTTTGTACACCCCTCCCAGCGCCGGATCGTCCCCGCCCGTGACCAATTTCGTGCCCACCCCGTAGAGATCGATCTTCGATCCCCTCCGGATGTGCTCGCGGATCGCGTATTCATCCACCCGGTCGCTGGCCGCGATTTTCGCCTCGGGAAAACCGCCCTCGTCCAGGATCCGCCGGGCCTCCACGCTGAGCGCCGCCAGATCCCCGGAATCCAGACGCACCCCGGTCATCCCGATCCCCTCTTCCCGCTTCAATTTTCGCGCCACCTTCACCGCGTTTCGCACACCCTGCAAGGTGTCGTAGGTGTCCACCAGATACACCGTATTGCCCGGCATGGCCCGGGCGAAGGTTTCAAACGCCCGTTCCTCGTCCCCGTAAAACATGATCCAACTGTGCGCGTGCGTGCCCTTCACCGGAATGCCCATCAAGCGCCCCGCCAGCACGTTGCTTGTGGAATCAATGCCGCCGATATAAGCCGAACGCGCCGCCGTGAGCGCCCCGTCCACGCCCTGCGCGCGACGCAACCCGAAATCAATGATCGGCCGCCCGTCGGCCTCCTCCACCATGCGGGAGGCCTTGGTGGCAATCAGGGAGGCGAAATTCACCGCGTTCAAAAGCGGACTCTCGAGAACCTGCGCCTGCCACACCGGCCCCGTCACCCGTACCATCGGCTCGTTGGGAAAGACGGGAGTCCCCTCCGGCACCGCGTCCACGTCGCACGCGAAGTCCATCTCTCCCAATGCCTTGATGAATCCCTCCTCGAACAGTGGTTCGCCCCGGGGATCTTTCATCGACGCCAAATACGCCAGATCCTCGTCGTCGAACCGAAAGCCCTCCAGAAAATCGCACACCGCCTCCAGGCCGGCCGCGATGGTGTATCCGCCGTCAAACGGATGGGAACGGAAAAACAGATTGAACACCGCCGGATCGTCCGCCCGACCGTCGCGCCAATAGCCGTAGGCCATGGCCAACTCATACTGGTCGGTCAGCAACGCCAGCGACGGTTTGTACACCGCGTCCAACATGGCCGTCAGGAGGATTTCCGCAAAATCGCGGCCACGTGACGGGACCCGGTGTGGTGCGCCACCTCCTCGTCGGAGATCAAATGAATCTCTCCGCCGTATTCATAAACTTTTCGCGCGCAGGTATCCAACAGGTCCTCGCTTCCAAAGGTTTGCGATTCCCGATGCTCGACTAGAAGATTTTCCGGATTGAACCGTCCCCACACCTCATGGTTGCGGGCGACGAACAGGTGCTCGACCCGACCCGTGGCCGCGAGCGGCAACACGGTGTCCACCGAATCGGCCACCCGCAATTCCTTCACCAGTTCCTTATACCGATTCACCGCCTCGTCCGGCACGCCCGAGAAGTATTCCCGAATCCGACCGGAGGCCTCGTCCCGCAAGTCATCGGTCCCCAACGAATCGGGATGCGTCTCAATCTGAGATTCCTGAACCTGGGAGTAGGTTTGAATTCCCCGGTACAGGCTCAGAACCTCCGGCAACCCGCACAATACCAGCGGAAGAGACTCGCGCTCCAAGCGGGAAGTGATCGGTCCCGCCACCGCCTGAAAAAATCGCTGCATGCGTTCGTCCTTCACATTGTCCGGTCCGCCCTGCCCGTGAAACACCGCGGCCCGATCCCCCTGGGCGGAAGAGGGCGTCTCCGTGTGGAACTGCACGCTTTTGATTTCGTTTTCCTCGCCCAATACCTCCCCGGCGGTCGATGGAATATCCTCATCCTCCACCTCTTCCAACTCAAAAGCCGTTCCCCGGTACAGGGTCAGACGATCATGCGTCAGACACAGCAGGGTATACGGCCGATCCCGAGTCCAGCAATCCAGCAACGGCTTCAGATGCGCCCGGGAATGCAAGGTGGTAATCGCATCCACCTCTTCGGCCAGAAACCAGTACACCGGCTCATGGTCCGGACCTTCATAAAAACAGGCGAAACCGGGGCTCCCGGCCCGTTCCCAAAACTCCGGTCCGAATGTGGTACGTAACGGCTCCAGATAAGCCTCGATCCGTTCAGGAGTCCAGCCCTCTTCCCCCAACATCGCTTTGACGTCCCCCAGAAGATTATGAAACCGGGACACGTTCTCCCGTTTGTCCGCCCCGGCCGTTTGGACGGGCATGTACAAAGACAGAATCGCGGAAGCCTTCCAAGTGAGAAGCCGTTCAAGAGCATCGGATTTTGTCGACGGAATACGAATCATGGGAAACCTCCTGCAAATACGTTGGTCTTCGCAACGGGGTCAAAACGATACGCCCCGAAGCTTTCCATGTACTCTAAAAGATCCGCCCCGGCCCCACCATAGAGGAAACCCCGTAATCCCCTCTTCGCCTATGGCGCACGTCCCCCGCGAACCGGAAAATCCTATCCGTCCGCGAAGGCCACCACCTCCGCGATATCCCGTGCGCCGGTCAGATACATCAAAAACCGGTCCATGCCCAACGCGATGCCCGCGCAGGCTGGCATCCCCTCCTCCAACGCGCCCAGAAACGCCTCGTCCATTTCATACACGTCCCGGCCCTCTTCCCGCCGGAACGCGGCGCAGGCCTCAAACCGACGGCGCTGCTCCACCGGATCGGTCAATTCCGTGTACGCGTTGGCCAGCTCCACCCCGTTCAAATACAATTCCCACCGATCGGCCACCCGGGGATCGTCCGGCCGACAACGCGCCAAGGCCGCCCGGGCAGACGGAAACGCGGTCAGCACCACCGGCCCCGGCAATCCCGCCAGCGCCGGCTCCACCTTCTCCACCAGGTCCAGATCAAAGCGTTCCGCATCAAACGCGGGTATGGGATCCCACCCGGCATAGCTTTCAAACGCCTCCGACACCGTCAACACCGACGGGGGAGCCGACAGGTGGGCGTCCCCCCCGCCGACCGCCTCCAGCAACGCGCAGGTTTCCGGAACCAAATCCTCGCAGGTCGCCCCCGTCCGATACCACTCCAACATGGCGTATTCCGGCAGATGCCGCTCCCCGCGCTCGCCCCGGCGGAAACAGGGCCCAATCTGAAAGATCCGCTCGTACCCCGCGCACACCATGCGTTTCATGTGCAGCTCCGGAGACGTCCGCAACCAATGGTCCCCGGAGGCTTCCGCGTCGATATGCTCCTCCAGCGCCGGGGTTTTCACCCGCACCGGCGTCTCAACCTCCAGATATCCCCGCGCCGCGAAAAACGCCCGCGCGTCGGACATCATCCGCGCGCGTCGCTCCAAGGTCGCCCGTTTGGCCCGCAAGCCGTAAAGAGTGCTCATACCGCGGCCGGGCGTCGCCCGACTCCTACTTCTTGTTGACCCGGTCGGCGTATTCGCCCGTCCGGGTGTCGATGCGCACCAGATCCCCCTCGTTGATGAACAAGGGCACTTGGATTTCGTAGCCGTTGTCGACCTTGGCCGGTTTGGTCACGTTGGTCGCCGTGTCGCCCCGCGCGCCCGGCTCGGTCTCCACGATTTCCTTCTCCACGAAGTTCGGCAGTTCCACGTCGATCGGCGTCTCGTTGAAAAAGAGCACCTTGCACTGCATTTCCTCCTGCAGGAAATATTTCAGGTCCCCCACCACGTCCGAATCCACCAGCACCTGCTCGTAGGTCTCGTCATCCATGAACACGAAATGCTCCCCCTCCGGGTAGGAATAGCTCATGTCCTTCTGAAGCAGATCCGGTTTCCCCACCTTGTCCACGGAACGGTAGGTACGGTCCTGCGTGCTGCCGGTGAGAATGTTTTTCAGCTTGCACCGGTACAGGGCCTGACCCTTCCCGGGCTTCGAGAACTGGAAATCGGTGATCACATACGGTTGACCGTCGATTTCGATTTTCAGACCTTTACGTAAATCGCTGGCTGTATACATTGATTTTCCTGTCGAAAGGGGTTCAAATGGGCTCTTCCCCTTACCGAACGTGTTTCATTTGTCAAAAAAACAACTTCCGCAGTTCACGGCCGCCCTCTCGGTGCCGGTGGCGGCGGCCCTCTTGTGTTTCCCCTCGGGCGTATCCGCGGGCGACCCCACCACCCTGTGGGTGGCCGCCCTCTGTGCCGCCGCGGCCTTGAGCCTCGGTCATCTCGCCAGCCTGCTGGGGCCGCCGCCGAGCTGCCTGCGCCCTCTTCCCTTGCTCCCCATCGCCGTTCCGGCCGCGTTTGTTCTTCGGCTACGCCCCGATGAACTTGGCGTCCTCCTCGCCCTGTTTCCCTTCGCCCTTCTTCTGCTTCACCACCGCGCCGGAGCCATTCCGCGCTCGCGGGTGGCCGTCTGGACCTCCCGCTTCCTTATTCTCTGGATTGGGGCCACGGGGCTGCTTCACACCGCCCACGTTCTTCCTCCCCGGCCCACGCCCCGTCTTCCCTATTACACCGGTTTCTGGGTGACCGTTCTCTTTCTCCTGCCCCTCGGGTTCGCCTCCCGCCAGGTTCTACGCCCCTTCGCCAAAGCGCTGCTCCGCTACGAAATCCTGATTCTTCTCACCCTCGCCTACCTCGGCCCGCCCGTCTGGACCGCGGCCACCAGCCTCAAGTCCCCTGGAGAACCCGCGCGTCACTTCCTGTCCCTCACGCCGGGCCCCCGTTACTTTCTGGATCCCGGCACCCGCATCGACGGCGTCGTGCCCGAACGGCTGCGGGATCATTCCCGGGCCCGGGACATCCTTCGCGCCTTGGACGAAATGACCTGGCACCTCAGCCGTCCCGGCTTGCGAACCGCCTTTCCCGACAACGCGCCGCTCCCTCCCGACGAAATGATCCGGGCAATGAAATTGTATGGGTATCTCGAAGAGGATCTCCACGGGTTTTTCGTGTCCGAAACCTCCTTTGTGCGCGAGCCTCCGCCCGCTTTCGATCCCGACAACCTCCAATGGGTCCGCCACTTGCACGATCACGCGGGCTTCACGCCCACCGAAATCGCCGACGCCCTTGGCCTCGACCCCGGCGATGCGGAATCCCTCCTCCTCCAGATGCGCCGCCTTGAACTGACCGACCGCGTTCCGGGCCCCGATCCCGTCTACCGCCTCACCTCCCAGGGCCGCTACCCGTTCACATCCGGACTCCGCCCCCGGCAACTCCTACTCCTGACCCGTGAGCCGGCGCGCCCGGTCCAAATCGACCGCGACAATTACGCGCCACGCTGGGAACTCGAATTCGAGGAGGTCCGCGCTGAATTGAACCAACTGGTCGACCTTGGAAAGCTGCGTCGGTTTACCGGTATCCGATTTGACAATTACGGGCGTCTGTTGGACCGAAACGACCTCTGGCGCGCCTGTGGCCGCTACGTGGTGGCCGTGCTTCTGGCCCTCCTGGTGGGGTACAGCCTGCCGACCGTTTCCGGCCTCCCCCTGCGCCTGGTGACGACGGCCGCCGGACTCCTGCTGCTCGCGCCGCTGCCCGTCGCCTTCTGGCTTCGCGGCCCCGCGGCCGTCGGCCTCGCGTTGTGGATTCTCCGTCTGCACCGGGATCTCTCATCCACCCGATGCACCCGCTACGCGCTCTTTGGCGCCGCTATCCTGCTCTCGCTCCTCCCCGCCAACACCCTTCCCCTCGACGCCCCCCTGGTCACCCGCGCCGCCTGGGCCACTCTCTGGATGCCGATCTCCCTCGCTTTCCTCATCCTCGCAATCCGTCCTTTGCGGGAATCCAACGGCTGACCACGCCACGCGCCCCACAAGAAGCGAAGTCGACCCGACACCGCCTCATAGGCTTTCATGGAGCGGCACGGTCCCAGTGCCGCATGAACAACCGGAACACGAACACGGGCACCCGTCGCCATGGGCATTCCGGTTTCCGTCGGCCACGGGTATTTCAAACGCCCCTCAATACCGCCGCACGACGCCGACGACCCGGCCGGCGATACGAAAATCGGGTTGATTCTCGTCCACATAAATCGGAAAATGATTATCGCTTTCCGGCTGAAGCCGATACCGTTTTGGCGACTCCCGGTAAATACGTTTCACCGTCGCCTCTCCGTCCAGCATCGCCACCACGATTTCTCCGTCGCTGAACGACGTGCCCCGTTGCACGATCACGTAGTCCTTGTCGTGGATCCCGGCCTTCTCCATGCTGTCGCCGGAGATCTGCACCGAGAACCGGTCCTGCAAGCCGAACAGTTGGGAAAAACTCAGATGCCCCAGAATGTTTTCCTGCGCCAGAATCGGATGCCCGGCCGCCGCCCGGCCCAACAACGGAATCCCCTCCTCCTCCTCCGTCAAATGAATGCCCCGGCTCACGCCCGGCGTCCGCTCGATCCAACCCTTGCGCTCCAGCATCGCCAAATGATCCGACGCCCCCTTCGGCGACTTGATGTTGAAATGGTCCGCGATCTCCCTCACCGTGGGCGGACACCGCTCCCCCTCAATCTTGGAACGGATAAAATCATACACGGCGCGCTGTTTTTTGGTGAGGTCTTCTCTGGCTTTCATGAAGGCAACTATACATGCGTAACCGCCCACGTCAACCCTCTTCCGTGCGTGAAAACGCCCAGCGGGTGCATGACCAAAATCGTCCTAACGTCCAGAACCCCGCGTCCACCTCTCTGGAGTGATCCTTTCGAAATCTTGTCCACACAGGTCCCATTCAAATGAGATCTCCATGAATCAGGCTCCGGAGGAGCCAGCGCGTTCAGCTCGAGGGCCATGCCCCCGAGGGACTTCCATATTGAAAAAGGCGCGCCCCGGACGGGGTGCATGCGGGATGGAGGGCTTTTAGGACGATTTTGGTCATACACCCACGCCCAGCGTGCCCCGGGACGTCCAAAGGGTGTGGGCCCCTTCTCACCTTGAAGGAAACGACAGTCCGGGAGCCAACCCCGCGCAGGTCCCTCCCACCTCCGCCCACACGGTGAGGGCCGACGGATTCCATACCCGCGTATGGTCCACCGACCACCGCAGCCGACGCCACGCCGTCACGTAGTCGAACACCTCGATCACCGTGGCCGGCCATACCTCTCCATCGTCGCCAAGCGCCGCGCACAAGGCCTCCAGCGCGTCCCACTCGTTCCGGTCCTCGATTTCAAAACTGTGCGACCACACCGAAAACCAGCCCGTGCGCCCCGGTTTCGCGGTCAACGACCGCCATAGCTCCGCCGTTTTCGTGGAAAAATGACAGGTCGTCGGAAACCGCAACCACTCCTCTTCCGAGGGGATGCGCAGGGTTCCATGGCTGACCGTCGATCGACAACATTCCACCCCGCACAAGCGCAACGCCTGGATACTCTCCCCGTCGAAATCTCCGAACGGCCAGGACGCGCTCCGCACCGGCGCGTTCATCACCGCCTCCAGATCCTCTTTGTTCTCCAACACGTCCCGCAACCAGGCCGACGCGGGAATTCGGGTCGGAAACGGATGGTGCACCGAATGCAGCGACACCTCGTGCGCGGCGAACAATTCGGGCAGTTCCGCCCGGGTCACCGTCCCCTCCGTATCCAAGGAACCGCTGTTCAGATGAAACGTGCCCTTGATCCCGTATCGATCATGAATCTCCACCACCCGCCGGTCCGCGACGCGCCCGTCGTCCCAGGAAAAGGAACAGGCGAAGCGCTTGCCATCGGGCCATCGGAAAGAAGGGGAAGAAGGAATCATAAGACAACGTCCGGGTTCGGGTTCCCTCTCCCCATGCCGTATCCCGCCGGAGGCGTCAATGCCGCACACTCGCCAACTCACGTTCATCCTGTTAGACTGTCCCCATGACATTCCGCTCCCTCTTTGCCATCCTTCTCCTGATCGGGCCTTCCATCCGGGCCGGCGACCCCTTCCCCGTCGGCGTTCTGCAACAGACTCGCGACCGCCTCGACGCCCAGCGGGAGGCCGGCGCGAACCTCGCGGTGATCGAAGTCGGCTGGAACCGCGCCGAGCCCCGGAAAGACCGCGTTTCCGCCTCTTATTTCGAAGAACTGCGCACCGAAATCGCCACCTTGCGAAAGGCCGGCTACGACATCGTGCTCGATCTCGGATTCCAGTATCCGCCCGACTGGATGTTCGACCTTCCCCACAGCCGATACGTCAATCAATACGGGGACCCCTTCGCCTCCGACGCCATCGGTGTCGACATTCCCAACGCGGTCTTCAATCAAACCGTGCGTGACCGACAGGCCATCCACCTCCAACATGTCTTCGACCACCTCGGCACCGACTTCCGCCTCGTGCGCCTTGGGTGGATGAAATACGGCGAGATCGCCTTCCCCCGGCACCATTACAACGACCAACAGAACTGCTACTGGGGATTCGACCCGATCGCCCTCGGCCAGGTGCCCGGACTTCCCCCCGGCATCCCCGTCAACCCCGCCGCAACTCTGGAGGCCCGCTCCCCGGAAGGTGCCCCCCACCTGAAATGGCGGCCCGGCCAAACCAGCCCGAACCACCGCGAGGCCCGCGCGTTCCTCGACTGGTACCTTCATGCGCTTCAAAACTACCACGACTGGCAAATCCAGGCCGTGCGCGCGCATACCGACGCGCCCCTCGGCATGCTCTATCCCTCCTGGGGCATGCGGCCCGGCGACGCCGAAAAGGCTATCCAAACCGACCTCGACGGCACCAGCCCGCGCGAATCCACCGGAGAAGTTCAACGTGGACTCGACTTCAAACGATTCGTTGAAGGCATTTCGGACCCGGGTGTCGTGGTCTACTGCACCTGGCTCGACTC
>Ga0194138_10000213_pt1 | contig 28615 bp, 24 predicted proteins | sample TARM_MetaG_T2_14_FD_134022 | JGI IMG/M metagenome (GOLD analysis project Ga0194138, IMG submission 134022) | Freshwater microbial communities from Pennsylvania, USA, analyzing microbe dynamics in response to fracking - TARM_MetaG_T2_14 (version 2) | ecosystem: Environmental > Aquatic >...
ATAATTTCTACTTAATAATAGACAACAGAGCAAAGGTCTGATGCGTCAACCAAAGGTGTTATGACTTAATTATCGTAGTATATATTTCCAAATACTTAGTCTGGTAAAGCGACTTCTATTGCTGGAAGCCCCGAACCTTTAGGTTCGGGGGAGCTTCACTTCAGTGCTTACTTTTTTATGGCAAAGACTCCGCTAGGTCCTCTTGAAAATCTTCTTTCTCTGGCTGCTCCCGCTGTTTCTTGGCATCTTCATAAGTCGTTATGGGTGCAGGTTTCTCGTACTCATATTGTCTCTCATATTCTGGAAACTCTTCCGCCAAACGCTCTTTGAAATACTCTTCAAAGATGGCTAGAGACACCGGTACCACAAAAGCTCCTCTAGATATATCATAGACCACCACAGCCACCACAATTTCAGGGTTTTCCATGGGGGCTACTGCCGTATAGAGACCAAAGGCATCTCGCCCAACTTCTGAGGAGTTTTCCCTGAAAGTCCCTGTACCTGTTTTACCACCTGTGGCAATGGGAAAATCTTTAAAGGTATTGTAGCTTCCTCCCCCAGGCAAGGTGGAGGCATGGAGCCCCTCAAGCAAAGTTTCTACTGTAGTGGATTTGATGCCCGTTTCTTCAAGAACTATGGGCTCATTTTCAAAGACCACTTCCCCTTCAGCATCAATAATGGAGTCCATGAGGGTGGTTTTATATCTGGTGCCTCCATTGACAATGGTGGCCAACGCGTTGGCTATTTGAAGAAGTGTATTCTCATTTGCTCCTTGACCAATGGAAGAGTTCATAACATTTCTAGGACTCAGGAGCTCTGTACTCTTATCGTTATAGATTTTAGAAACCAGAACCCACACATAATCATCCACTGAGGAAAGATCCTTTACCACATCCTCTGGTAAGATGGCAAAATAGGCTTCAAATGCTTCTTTTAATGCACGTCTCATCTCTTCACTATTGTTTTTAATGCCCGCATTGGCATTGTCTAAGCTGATGTTTAGTGCTTCTCTAATGGCTACTTTGATGGCCTCTTTTCCAGCTTCAATGGCAGGGTCTCCAAATTCTTCCACCCCGATATCTACCCCTTTAAAGCCATAGAGCCCCCTTTCATTCCTTAAGGTTTCCACCACCTCAAACATAAATAGTCTTTGGGTAATGGCCACCTTACTATAGTGGTTATAGACATTTCCATCTCGACTTTCAAAGATTTCAATCCCTGTGGTGCTTCGCAAAGGTTCCCGTGGGTCATGCCCCATACCTAACTTCCAAGCCCAATTCGCTATGGCATTTAAGCCTTTTTCATTATAGAGGCGATAGCCCATTTCAGCAAAAAATGTATTGGAAGACTTGGCCAGTGCTGTAATGATGTTGATGTCGCCGTAGGCAAATCCACCATCATTGGTAATGGGTTTTCCAGTATATCGATTGGACAGTGAGCCCGTATCTCTATAGATGGAATTACGGGTGATGATGTTTTCCTCTAGCGCCGCTAAGCCCGTGATGAGCTTAAAGGTTGACGCGGAAGGAATGTTTCCTTGAGTGGCATAGTTGTAGAGTGGCTTTGCAAAGGTATCATAAGTATCCACCACAGTACCATCGCTCCTAAAGGTAAACAGATCCTCAGGAACTGCTCTTCTTTTTTGCCCATAAGGGAGCTCCGGATCGGGCACTCGAATATCCATCTTCTCGATGAGTTCTTCTGCAAAAGCTCGATAATCCGGTGCCAGGAGCTCTTCATAAAGTTCGGAGGTCAACCTTCCTGGCACGGCAAAGACATTGGGGTCATATCGAGGATGACTGGCCATGGCTAAGACATTACCACTGTCCACCTCTAGTACCACCACCGCGCCTCGGGTTGCATTGGATGAATTTTGCTCATATCCTACCACATTATGAATGGTATTTACCTGAGAGTACTCATAAATAATGTCCGCCAATGCTTTCTCTGCAACGTTTTGCAGGTTTAAGTCCAAGGTCAGTTTCACATTGCTTCCTGGATAGGTTTCTAACGCAAACAACTCGCTCACTGTACGGCCATTTTTATCCACCTCAACAGTGCGAACGCCTTTAGTTCCTCGAAGCCAACTCTCATAAGCACTTTCAATACCTGCTACACCGATCAAATCTTTCGATATATCGTATCCCCTTTCACGATAGCGATTTTCCACGCCTGCAGGAATGGGATTCAAGTATCCCAGTACATTGGCTGCTAAGGTTTCATAAGGATATAATCTGATGGGATTGGTCTCCACATCAATGCCTGGCATGCTGCTTAGTTGTTGCAAAAAAGTAAATGCGGTCTCTTCTTGCATATTACTGACTAAAGTTACCGCTTTAGACCCTGAATAACTCTCCATACGAATGCTATCTACAACAATTAGGTAATCTCGAATGGTATCCCAATCAAAATAGGTTAGAAGCGCATCATGGATTTCTTGCCCATCCATTTTTTCATACGCCTTGAGCTCTTCTGGTTCTAGAGGCAACGCTTCATACAATCTATAGAATTCAATGAGATAGTAGTACATTTCCATGGGGGACACAGCCAAAATCAACTCATCTAGTTGTTTGGTCTCTTGTTCGTTAAGATCTAGAATTCGAGACTTTCCCGTTTTCTCCCGCATGACTTCATGAAAAATCCGATCATTGATACCACGATCTTTTTTAAACCTCAGCTCATTACTCCGAATAAAAGCAGGGTTGTCTGACCCGAATTCGAAGCGAAAAGGATCTGTTTTTAGGGCAATGGTATCCCGGATCTCTTCCCCGGTGACTTCAAGCAACAAACGCACCTGATCAATGGTACGGTAGAGTTCTCTTCTGGCGTCTGTGGTATCCACATAAATCAGGTTATAGCTTTGCAAGGATGTGGCCAGCACATGACCATCCTTGTCCAAAATCTCCCCTCGGGGCGCATCATGGTCAATGTTTTTAATGAACTCCACATTGGCTCTGGCATAATAGCTCTCCCCATGGACAACTTGCAAGTTCACCATCTCCCTGATGAGGAGAGAGAAGACCAACACCATGATCATGAGTAAGCCTGTATATCTATTAAAACGTTTCTTTTTCTTCACTTGTTTATTCATCTTATTTTTCACCCATACTTTAATTTCTTCTACCTTCATACCATACAAAAAACTTCTTAAGAAGAGTTTAATGCGCGCTGAAAATCAATGGGTTTCCTAGCCCATCTTTTCTATTTCTAGTGTATCATAGAAAGAAAGGTTTCCATGCACATCCTTCACCAACTTTTAAGGTTTCCACTTCACTCTTTTAAGATATTTTTGTTATACTTATAGTACTATTTATGCTCAAAATTGAAGGAATAGAACGAAAACGGAGGTACCCAATGGATAAACAGACCATTCTCATCGTTGATGATGAAAAAGAAATACGAGATCTTATTGAAATATACCTTTCAAATGAAGGCTACGAGACCATCAAAGCCACCAACGGCGTAGAAGCCTTAGAAATTGCAGAAAAAACCCATGTAGATCTCATCATTTTAGACATTATGATGCCTAAGAAAGATGGGATTCAAGCTTGTATGGAGCTGCGTAAAACCAAAAATATGCCCGTCATTATGCTCTCAGCCAAAAGCCAAGACATGGACAAGATTTTAGGCTTAACCTCTGGCGCAGATGACTATCTCACCAAACCCTTTAATCCTTTGGAACTCATAGCTAGAGTGAAATCCCAATTGAGACGGTACTATACGCTGAATGCGGATAAGCCAAGGAATGATAATGTTCTAGTCCTTGATGACATCACCATCAACATCAGCACAAGAGAAGTGAAAAAAGGAACCACGCAAATCAAACTTACCAAAACAGAGTTTGATATGTTAGAGTACATGACCCGAAATACCGGCATTGTCCTATCCGTGGAAAAAATCTATGAGAATGTTTGGAAAGAAGAATTTTTAGAATCAGAAAATACGGTGATGGTACATATCAGAAAACTTCGGGAAAAGATTGAAGATGACCCAAGAAACCCTAGATACATCAAAACCGTATGGGGAGTAGGATACAAAGTTGAAAAATAGGTTCAGAAAACCCAAAGCACCTGAAAATCAAAAGCGCGACAGTGGCATCGATCATTTTTTCTTGCAACTGGATCAATTCATCCGCGCAAAGATCAGCAGCAATATTCAGTTAGAACTTATTTTTGCTGTGGCTTTCTGCCTTGTGCTGGCCTTTCTTTCCTATAACATTACTTTTACTATGACGCGAAAAGTCACCTTAGAGCAGTCCATTTCTTATGAAAAAGGCATGGATGATATTGCTTCCTCAGCCAATGACATTGCAGAGAGAATGCTCAACGATCTTCGGTACAAGAAAGAAGAGGACATCACAGAAGAGATGCGTGAAAATGCACGATATCCTTCTGAAAATGATCCGGACAAAAAACAGTTTAACCTAGATCTTGCCATGAACAATCTCTTACGAGATTTCTCAAGAACCTCCACCTTAAGCTTACTGGTCACGGATTTAGAAGGCACCATCCTCTATAAAACTGAGAACGTCTTGGAAGCTTCTGTGGATATTTTTTCTGTAATCAAATCTGCCTATGACATTGACTATTATAGACAAGATACCTTTCAAGAAGGCAGTGCTGGAGAGCTGATTTACGTGTATCCCATGAATTTTCTTGAAAGAGACATCTATCTGATCATCAAAGATACGCCCATTGCAGACATCGAGACCACCCCCATTTATTCTTACAATACCTCCTTGGCCATCTTCGTAGGATTTCTATTTTTTATTTCAGGATTTTTAATTCTCACCAAGAACAAAATGGATTATATTCAAGAATTGTCCAATACCGTTCGCATCATATCCACTGGAAATCTCAAACACAAAGCTCCTGTAAAGGGCAATGATGAACTGACTCACTTAGCCAAAAGCATCAACATCATGGCCGAAGACATTGACAAACGCATTGAAGAGGAACGGAACTTAGAAAAAACAAAGCAAGAGCTTATCACCAACGTGAGCCACGATTTGAGAACACCCCTCACCTCCATCATCGGTTATTTGGGTTTGGCCAAGTCCTCCACGGCGACACCGGAGCAGAAAGCTGACTATATCACCATCGCCTATGCGAAATCTGAACGACTTAAAGAGCTCATCAGTGAGCTTTTTGAATACACAAAATTACAAAGTCCTGATCAAAAACCCCAGTTCACCCCTGTGAATCTGGTGGACCTTTTGGATCAGTTGATTGAAGAGATGATCCCCATGGCGGAGGAACGTAGCATCACCTTGGAAAAACGGATCCATGAGAAAAATGTATTTCTTCAAGTGGATGTACCTCAAATCGTCCGTCTTTTTGAAAATCTCATCTCCAACGCCATCAAGTATGCCCACACCAACGATCCCATTCTCATCAAGGTGCAAAATGTTGGTCCAGATGACTATGTAACCATTTCTATTGAAAACACCATTGATGATATTTCTGATGAAGAAATCAAAAAAATGTTTGAGCGTTTTTATCGCTTGGAAAAATCTAGATCCAGCGAAACCGGCGGCAGCGGACTAGGGCTTGCCATATCCGAAAGCATCGTGCATCTCCATGAAGGGAAAATCTACGCTGAGAAAATTCATGATTCCAGAATCTCCATCATTGTGAAGTTACCTGTGACCCCCGCTACCGAAGACAATGAAAACTCACGCATTCTTTAAAATTTCTAGTCATGAACATGACTTCTCCATGAAAGCTCCTCCCAGAATACGCCTTTGCATAGTTCATTTCCCTGTACTGCAGAAGGTTTTTTCTAGGGAGAGTTTCGCTTTTCATCATTCCATACTATAATAATACTGTTACAATTACTTGGACTCTAACGTCTATAGGAATCCACTCTCGGAGGCATCATACTATGAATTTACTTAGAAAAGTGTTCAACAGAAAATATTTGTTCCCACTTTTATTTCTGTTGTTGTTCGTCATTTATTTTTATTTGTATCAAACAAGAGACCAAGAAGAGATCTTCTTTGCTCTGTTTTACATTCTCATCGGCTTACTCATCGCACTCTTTTATTTACTAAAAGACTGGATTTATACCCCTGATAAGGTCCATTATACCCAAATGATCATGGAAGATGCCCTCTTTAACCATCGAGGGGAAATCCTTGAAACCTTTGAATCTTATCCCCTATACGATGAATTTGTCACCTTTCATCTCACCAGAAAGTCTGAGGATCCCTATAACGACACCGTCTATTCTTTGCAAGCCGTACGCTATGTAAAGAACAAGATGATTGACTCTTTGTTCATTCCCATTCAGCCAAAGGATCCACACTTGAAGAAATATGCCATGCCTTTAAACAATGCCATCGGTAGATTTTTAAGGTATGCAGGAAATACCCCCATCATTATTTACAACCAACCTTTTACCCATACTTATTTGAATATTAAACTGGATAAAGAGGTACACATTTCCTTTGTGGATGCCATGAAAATGAGTAAAGACCTTTATGGCATCACCAACAAACCCATTGGGCATTTGCAGCGTTACTTAAGGTTCTATAACCTAGAGGGAGATCAAGTTCGTGATGCGAAGGTCATTGGCGCCATTTATCTAGATTATATCTACACTGTCTCCAAGCATCGTACGATGCTTGCCAAAAAACAAAAGGTTACCTCCTCAGCGGCCAAGGCTACAAGCCCCAAAAAAGTACTTTCTACCAAAACCCCCGTCAAAGCTCAGGCACAAAAGATCGCTGAGAAAGACAAGAATACCAGCAACGGTTCTAGACCATCCTCGTAAAGTTATACACACCGCCACAAACAGGAGGAATGAACATGAAACGCCACTTCATTATTTTTACTGGTCGTGTCCAAGGTGTAGGATTTCGGTATTTCGCCTATCAAACTGCCATGAACCTTTCTCTCACCGGTCATGTTCGCAACTTACAGAACGGACAAGTGGCCTGTGAAGTTCAAGGAAGTGAGGAAGCGTTAGGGATCTTTCTTAGGAAAGTTCTCCGTGGAAACGGTTTTTTGAAAGTAGAAGATTATGCCCTAAAAGAGCTTCCTCCCCAGAAAGAGGAAAGGACATTTCACATAGATGCCTAGCCTTTCTTTGTATGGATCTTCCACATCTTCGTCAGAGTGCTCTCCCCATTTATTTTCGTTGAAAGGAGACTTGATCATGGACCAACCTTTAATTGCAGCTCATGAACCGAAACTCGTCCTTCTGAAGGAGGGAGAACCTCGCTATTGGTGTGCTTGTGGACGAAGTAATACACAGCCATTTTGCGATGGTAGCCATAAAGGCACAACGGACATCACCCCCCTGCTCTTTACAGCAGAGGACGCCGGGGAAAAATCTTTATGTATGTGTAAACAAACCAAAACACCTCCCTACTGCGATGGGACGCATAACAACCTTAAGCCCTGACAAGAAGACCTTCTTCAGATGATCTGTCTGAGGAAGGTCTTTTGGTTTAGGGCTGTATAGTGCTTTGACCAAAGCCTTGCCCCTGAAGGGGATCTCTCAAGATTCCCTGGATTCATGTGAATTCTTGATAAAATTTCTAGCATTGATTAGGATTTTAGGATATAATACTTTGTGAAGGCTTAAACAAGATATTATATTTTCATATGTATGAAATAGCGCCAGAGCCTAGCTTGCTAGGTTGACGAGGACGAAGTGATCGAAAATTCGGCGGATGCTTCGCGGTAGACACTACCGATAACTGTTAGGGAAAACCGGAGAGTAATCTCCGTCACAAGACTAACATGGTGTATTAAGCCTGCTCAAAAATATTTTATGAGAGGTGTTTTTTTTATGTGTGGAATTGTAGGTTATGTCGGTGAAAAAGAAGTGGCGGAGGTCCTCATCAGTGGACTCTCCAAGTTAGAGTATCGTGGATACGACTCCGCAGGAATCTCTGTGTTGTCTAAAGAAGGACTCACTGTACGAAAAGCTGCTGGCCGTTTGCGAAATTTAGAAGAAAAGTTATCCATGGAGACCCTTGCTGGATCCATTGGCATTGGCCATACCAGATGGGCTACCCATGGCGCACCTTCTGACGAGAATTCTCACCCCCACAACAGCAACAACGGAAAGATTTCCGTTGTGCATAATGGCATCATTGAAAACTATGTAGAACTTAAAGAAATGCTGCAAGGTTTAGGCTATACCTTCTACTCGGATACCGATACAGAAGTGATCCCAAACCTTATTGACCACTATTATGATGGAGATTTACTGGATGCTGTTCGTCGCGTGACCAAAGAACTTCGGGGCAGTTATGCTTTAGGCGTACTTTCCACGGAAGAACCCAACAAGCTTGTGGCCACAAGAAAAGACAGCCCCTTGGTCGTGGGTCTTTCAGAGGGTGAATCCTTCATCGCCTCTGATGTCCCCGCAGTACTGAATTACACCAAGCACTTTGTGTATCTTAAGGATGGAGAGTTTGCTCAATTGACCCCCCAAGGAACCACCTTCTACTTAGCAGATGGCACCAAAGTGGAAAGAGATGTCACTGAGATTACTTGGAGCGCAGAATCTGCTGAAAAAGGCGGTTATGCACACTTTACCCTCAAAGAAATCTATGAGCAGCCCAAAGCACTCAAGGATACCATGACTGGCAGAATTCATCCAGGTGAGCCTATTCGCTTAGATGATCTGCACATTTCCAAAGAGATGCTTTTAGATTATTCTAGAATCTATGTGGTGGCCTGTGGGACAGCTTATAATGCTGGTCTCATCGGAAAAGTAGCCATCGAGTCCCTTTCCAGAATTCCTGTGGAAGTGGATGTGGCCTCTGAGTTTAGATATAGAAACCCCATCATTGATGCAAAGACCCTTCTTATTGTCATCAGCCAATCTGGAGAAACCGCCGATACTTTAGCCGTGCTTCGCGAAGCACAAAAAGAAGGCGCAAGAGTCCTTGCCATCACCAATGTTGTGGGCAGCTCCATCGCTCGTGAAGCGGATGATGTGTTCTACACTTGGGCAGGTCCTGAAATTGGCGTAGCCTCTACCAAAGCATACCTCACTATGCTGGTGGCCCTCTATAGCATTGGCATGTTCTTTGCAGAACTCCTTGGCACCGCGGAGAAGAGCTATCTAGAAGCCTTGAAGGTTGAGCTCCTAACACTACCAGAGAAAGTATCCAGCATCTTGGCAGACACCAAAAAAGTAGAATCCTTTGCTCATCGGATCCATGAAGAAAAAGATGTCTTCTTCCTGGGCCGAGGACTAGACTACCAGATTGCTGTGGAAGCTTCCTTGAAGCTTAAAGAGCTGTCCTATATTCATTCTGAAGCTTATCCCGGTGGAGAGCTTAAGCATGGCAGCATCGCGCTCATTGAAGAGGACATCACTGTCATCACCAGTTTGACCCAGCGTGGACTCTTTGAAAAAATGCAAAGCAACTTAAAAGAAGTCATTTCTAGAGGGGCAAAAGTCATGGCCATTACTTACGAAGATCATGATGATGTGTCCCACTATGCCGACGAGACCATTTTGATTCCCAGCACCATGGATCTCATCGCCCCCATCTTGGCTGTGGTCCCAACTCAACTCTTGGCTTATTATGTATCCCTATATAGGGGCCTTGATGTAGACAAACCAAGGAATCTGGCCAAGTCAGTGACTGTAGAATAGAAGAATCCAAAAGGCCTTCTGCAAATCATGCAGAAGGCCTTTTGTCCTATGCTCTTTTCACGTTCTTTCATGGATTTACCCTAGACAAGACCATTCATCGCCTATAAGCGCCAATCTCTATTTTATTGCTTCTTACTTGATCCGTATATACTTCCACTTATTGCTTTTAAATCGAGCATAGACAAAGACCCATCGGATGAGTTGATCCACAAGGACCGCAATCCAAGCCCCCATGAGTCCGAGCTCTAATTTACTCACTAAGATAAAAGCGAAAAACACACGGAATCCGAAGACTCCCACAAAGGTAGCCACCAAGGGCCAGAAGGTGTCTCCTGCTCCTCTTAAAGCGCCCGCTAAGATCAGTTGTGAGGATTGGAAAGGTTGCACCAAGGCAATGATTTTCAATGCCATGGAAGCATTTTCGATGATCACAGGGTCCGTGGTGTAAAGTCCTACAATCTGTGGACCTAAGAAAAAGAATCCCACGGCCATTCCTGTGGAAATAAGGGACCCCAATCGTCTGGTTTCTTTGGCATAGAGCTCTGCTTTTTTAAGGTTTTGGGCTCCTAAGGAGCGGCCAACCATGGAAGAAGCCGCTATACCAAAGGCTTGCCCTGGTTGGAAGGACAACCCTAAAATACTTAAGGCAATTTGATGAGAGGCATAAATCACCGTACCAAGACTTGCCACGATCCGCACAAACATCAAAACCCCAATTCTCAAAGCCAAGGATTCCAGGGATGCCGGAACGCCTACACGTATGAGGTTTTGGATCACCGTTTTGTTATAGGTGAACTTCTTCTTAAAATCTATTTTCAAGGGACTTTCTTTTTTGGTGATGTAGCGCACCATCAAAATACTTGCCAAGAAGTGGGAAATGGCTGTGGAAATCCCCGCTCCTGTAACCCCTAAAGCCGGGAAGAAAAAGAGCCCATAGATCAGCACTGCATTGCCGATGACGTTCAAAAAGTTCACCCGAAGATTGATCCTCATGGGGGCTTTGGTCTCCCCAATACCTCGAAGGGCGGCGGTAATGGACATATTAAAACTCTGGAAGAGATACCCAATCATGATGACTTTAAAGTAAGTTGCCCCAGCTGCAATGGTATCCGCTTCAGCACCCATGAAGAGCATAATCTCTTCTGTGAAGAGAAGACCGAAGGTGGACAAAGGGATGGCCAGGAACAAAATGTTCAGAAGGATCACATGCTTGAGCACAGAATCCACTCTATGGGGCTGCTTCGCACCCACATAACGGGCAATCATGGCAGTTCCACCTACATTTAGCGCTTGCGCCAAAGACAACCCAATGAACATGGGTTGATTGGTGATGCCCACCGAAGCCACCGAGGCAGCAGATAAAGCTTTATCCGCAATCCACCCCAGCATCATCATGTCAATCATACCAAAAAGGGAACCCAGCACCAATTCAATGAGAATGGGCCAGGCTAAATGTAGTACATCATAGCGAATGGGGTTCTTTACAAAGAAGAAATAATCTTTCTTCTTCCTCTCTTTCTGTTCTTCTTCTATCTTTTGTTTCTCTTCCATCATTATCTCTCATCCTCAATCATTTCTCGTTTAAATCTAACTCTTAGTATACCATAGGAAAAAACACACCCTTTCCTTTCCCTATACACAAGATTATAGAAAAGAACAGATTTATCTTCTTGAATCCTTATGATCTCAATCAAAAAGAGACCCTCATCTTGAAGGTCTCATGCTCATTTAGTACTGGTATTCTGTGTATTGCTCACTAATTTTGATTTGTAGAGGTTTGTCTTCCCGTAGTTTTTTATAGGAAACCAAAAATTCATTGAGTTCATTATCTGAAAGGTCCACAGGTTTCCTAGAGGTCAAGAGCACTTCTTGATCCTTTAAAAAAATCTCCACCTGGTTTCTGTCATTGGCAATGGTATACAGATAGCCATTGAAATCTTTCAACCGGGCTTTGTATTTTTCCATGAAGCCCATTTCTTTGCGATACATTTGGTACTCCGCATTGTTCGTCAGATTATACTGACTTTGGATATCCTCCATGGATACCCCGTAACGTTCCATGAGCTTTGTTTGAATCTCCATGAATTTCTCAAAGGAGATGTTGTTTTTGGCCATATACTCCATCACCGCTTTGTTGATGGAAGCGATGCTTTGGGTCCCCTGCCCCATCTCACTGTAGAGGGAAAATATATAGTTTTCAAAATCATCAATGTCCTTATCCCGGACTTTGTTTTTTAGCTCATTGAAGTCAATGACATCACTCAAAGTTTATTCCTCCTCGAGGCTTTTGAGATAATCGAGTAGCTCTGACTTTTGGACACGGTTTACACCACTATGTTCAATATCAAACCCTGGATCAATCTTTTCGCCATATTCTCTTTCCATCACTTCTATGACCCGAGGTTTACAGAACTCTCCTTGACACCAGCCCATTCCAGCTCTGGTTCTTCTTTTTACACCATCCACAGTTTTTACTTTAATGCCTCGATGAAGGGCATCCACAATTTCATCTTCACGAACTTGTTCACAGCGGCAAACCAGTCGATCTTTGCTGCCTAGGGGCAATTCGATGAACTCTTTGATGTCCTTCAATGGCTTTAAGGGCTTTTTTGTGACAATGGGTTTTCTGTAAGGGTCAAAATCCTTGTTCTCTTCCCATTCTAGCCCCGCATCCTTAAGAATTCCTATAACCATTTCTGCAATGGCAGGGGCTGAAGTAAGCCCTGGAGACTGAATGCCCGCTACATTGACAAAGCCCTTGACGGTTTCTGATTCTCCAATGATGAAGTCATCTGTTGAGCTTCGTGCTCTTACACCCGTAAAACTTCTGATAAATTGCTTGGAATTGATTTTCCCGTAGAGCGCTTTGGTTTGTTGGAAGATCTTGGCCACCCGATCAATATGGGTAGAGGTGTCTTCTTTCTCTCCATCATCAGAAGCATCTGGACCAATGAGTAGATTGCCATAATAAGTGGATGCCACCAGAACCCCTTTGCCAAACTTTGTGGGCAGTTGGAAAATCACTGTATTGATGGGATCTCCCGTGCCCCTTGTAAAGAGGATGTACTCTCCTGAACGTGGCAGGATTTCAAAACTATGATCTCCTACCATCTTGGCAATTTCATCTGAAAAGACCCCAGCGGCATTGATGACATATTTTCCTTGATAGGTCTCTTTATCCGTCTGTACATGAAACCTTTGCTCTTTCTTTTCAATGGATATGACCTTTTCTTCCAGCTTCAGGGTAGCTCCATTTTCAATGGCATTTTCAGCCATGGCTATGGCCATCTCATAGGGAGAGCAGATGCCCGCACCTTTACAGTACAATGCCCATTTTACATCATGGGTGAGCTCTGGCTCTAACGCTCGAATCCTCTCGGGTCCAATGATTTCCAAATCATCCAGTCCATTTTTAATACCATTTTCCATGAGTTTCTTCAAGGGTTCTTGATCCTCCTCCATGGAGATGACCAAAGACCCCGTTTCTTTGAACCCAAAGTTTAGTTCTTCATTTAATCTCTTAAACTGCACGCGCCCTTTATAGCATAATCGCCCTTTCAAAGCTTCATGTTTTTCAGCAAATCCGCCATGAACAATGGCACTATTTGCTTTGGTGGCGCCCATGGATACATCAATACCCTTTTCCAGAAGAAGCACCTTACTCCGGGACTTGGACAGTTCTCTTGCCAAGGTGGTCCCCACAATCCCTGCACCAATAATTATTACATCATACATAAATCCTACCTCCTCGCATGGTTGAATGTTTATATGTAAACATTTACACTTCTCTTTATTATATCAAATATTCTTCATTCTCGATATTTTATAGACAAAAAATGTGGGTTTTCACCCACATTTTTGAACTACATATCTCTGGTTGCTACGATATTTGCACCCGTATCAAGGATGTTCTCAATGATGACGGTCCCCACCTTAATGGGGGATTGAAGCTCAATCTTTGACAACTCTTCCATGACCTTAAAGTTTAAGCCCTTTGGAATATCTATAGAAGTTTTCACTGGAAGTCTCTTGTGAATACCACCACTGATCTTCACAGTACTTGTGATGACTCTTGTGGGGTTTGTGAGCTCTTTCTTTGCATAAGGTATTCCTCTATTACAAGCATTGCCCATGACGATGATTTCACCATCTGGCTGCTGATCTACACTCAATCGACATCCCTTTGGACATACGATACAAATCATTTCTCTCATGTTATATCACCTCTTCCAATGCTATGGTTAGAAGTCCCTGAGCCTTCTCAATTTCTTCTCTCTTTAGCTTAATTTTTTCCATTTCACCAGGAGCTACCACAGGTCTTCTCATCTTCTTGATGAGTTCTCCTTCACTGTTTCTCACGGTGATGTTGATGTTCTTAAAGACATTGGACACTCTAAACATGATCTCTTGTCCATCTAAAATATTCTCTAATCGAATGTTTTGTGGCACGGTATAGTTTACCCGATCCCCATTCTTAATTTCTGTGACATCTTGACCTTCTTTTAGTTCATCCTTGATGAATCTAGAAGCGCTAAGGCCAGCTTTCTTTCCTTCTTCACTCACAAAGTCTACCAGGTCATGCACGTGCACAACATTTCCACAGGCGAAGATTCCCTTGACGTTGGTTTCCATGGCTTCATTCACCAAAGGACCGGATGTTCTTGGATCTATCGCAATGCCTGCATTCTTGGTGATTTCATTCTCTGGAATGAGTCCCACAGAAAGAAGGAGGGTATCACACTCAATGTCTCTTTCTGTGCCAGGAATAGGATTTCTATTCTCATCTACCTTTTGGATGGTCACCCCTTCAAGTCTATGCTTACCTTTGATGTCTGTGATGGTGTGTGCCAGTAGTAGTGGAATATCATAGTCATCTAAACATTGCACAATATTTCTGTTGAGTCCGTTGGAGTAAGGCATCAATTCAACGCAAGCTTCCACCTTGGCTCCTTCTAAAGTCATTCTTCTAGCCATGATGAGACCAATGTCTCCAGAACCTAAAATCACAACTCTTTTACCAACCATATAGCCTTCCATGTTCACGTATCGCTGCGCTGTTCCTGCAGTGAATACCCCAGAAGGTCTTGCCCCAGGAATCTGGATGGCTCCTCTTGTACGTTCTCTGCAGCCCATGGCCAAAATAACGGCTTTGGTTTCAAGGCTTAGGTATCCTTCTTCGGTATTGATGGCTTCTACCTTTTTCATATCGCCATCATTTTCAATGGAGAGCACCATGGTATCTAGCTTTGTGCTCACCTTGGTGGAGCTAAGCATTTCCACATATCTTTGAGCATATTCAGGACCTGTGAGCTCTTCTTTGAAAGAATGGACACCAAATCCATTATGAATACACTGGTTTAAGATGCCACCCATCTCTTTGTCTCTTTCTAAAATCAGGATATTTTCAATCCCATTGTTGTATGCTTCATATGCAGCAGATAGCCCCGCTGGACCCCCGCCAATGACAATTAAATCATATTTCATCTCATTCACCCCTACTTCTTCGTTTCGCCAATGAGAATATATGACCCATTGGTATCCTGCATAACATCTTCCAGTGGCACATCCAGTTCTCTTGAAATAATTTCAAGAACTCTTGGGCCACAGAATCCGCCTTGACATCTACCCATCCCTGGTCGAACTCTTCTCTTAATACCATCTAAGCTGAGTCCACCTACAGGTCTCTTGATGGCTTCGATGATTTCTCCTTCTGTGATGTTTTCACATCTACAGATGATGCGACCAAACTTTGGATCTTCCTTGATCTTTGCGGCCTTTTCTTCTGGAGAAAGGCTCATGAAGTGGGTTTGTCTTCTGGTAGGGTTAAAGTCTTCTTTCTTCTCTAAAGTAAGGCCAGCTTTCTTTAGAAGCTCCGCTGCATCTTCTGCGATGGCTGGAGCAGCAGATAAGCCTGGAGACTTGATGCCTGCTAGATTGATGAGTCCTTTGACAGACTTAGACTCTTCGATGATAAAATCACCATGGTCTGACTGAGCACGAAGACCTGCAAAGTTTCTAATACTTTCCCTATAATTAATTCCCTTGATAGACTTTGCAGCTTCATCTTTGATGAATTCCATTCTTTCTTTCGTGGTGGTGGTGTCTTCTCTTTCCACATTGTCTTCTGCATCAGGTCCTACGATGAGGTTGCCGTGCACCGTTGGTGTAACAAGAATTCCTTTTCCAAGTTCTGTTGGACATTGGAAAATCACGTGGTTAGCCAAAGGTCCTTGGCTCTTGTCTAAGACGAAATATTGTCCTTTTCTTGGCTTGATCTTAAATTCTCTTTCTCCCACCATACCCATGATGACGTCACTGTAGATACCCGCTGCATTGACGATGTACTTGGTTTTGATAGGATCTACATTTGGATTGGCGGTGAAGATGGTGAAGACGCCATCTTCTTTTTTGATATCGATTACTTCTGTGCTGAGCATCAGTTCAACACCATTGACCACAGCGTTTTCTGTTAAAGCAATACAAAACTCCCAAGGTCCGACGATGCCAGCACTTGGAGAATGGAGTGCGCCCACTGCATTGTCGCCAATATTGGGTTCCATCTTAAACAGTTCTTCACGACCAATGATGCGCTGATTTGGCACGCCATTGTTGTTCCCTCGATGGTAAAGTTCTTCAATGGTTGCCATCTCTTTCTCAGAGAAAGCCACCACCAAGGACCCAATTTTCTTATAGGGCACATCTAGTTCTTTGGCAAAAACCTCTGTCAAATGACAGCCCCGTACATTTAGTCTTGCCATGTCTGTTCCTGTTTCTGGATCATACCCTGCATGGACGATGGCACTATTTGCCTTGGTCGCCCCTTCAGAAACATCATTTTCTTTTTCGATTAAACACACCTTGAGATTATACCTGGATAATTCTCTGGCCACTGATGCCCCAACAATACCAGCACCAATGATTGCTACATCATACATATATTTCCCTCCTAACACAAAAAAGAGTAACACAACAGAACCTGCCTTGCGCAGGTACTTTTTGCTTACTCTTACACTCTCAGCACGCTATTTAGCTTTACCTAATTTTAACACTTTATCCAGTTGTTGTAAACCTTGACAAGTTTATAATTTCCAGATGGCCGTGTCCGTTGACGAGATGGCTGTGGCACCAGCAGATAATGCTGAAATCACATCCTCCTTGTCAGAAATGAGTCCTCCTGCAATGAGTGGAACATTGGCGATGGTGGACAACTTGGTAATGATTTTGTACATTCCCCCTGGAAGCACCTCATAGGTATCCGCATGACCTGCTTCAATATACTTGATGACATTCTTCAGGGATAAGGAATCAATGAGGAAGAATCTTTGGACAGTGATAAGGCCCAAGTCTTTTGCTGCACTGATGATATTTGCCTTGGTACTGATGATTCCGTCTGCCATGGTATTGTACTTGATAAACTTTGCTGCAATTTCTTTGCTGCCCAGCCCTTCAATGAGATCCACATGTACAATGGCAATCTTATTTTTGGCTTTGATTTTCTTCACAATCATGGAGATGTCCGTGATGTTACCGAAAAGAACAAACACAACACGATTGTCTGTCTCCAAAGCCAAATCCAAGCCGTTATAGTCTTTCACGGCGGTAACCACAGGAAAATCCTCCAAGGCGGTATAGAATTCTTCTTTCATAAACAACCTCCTATGCATGGTCATATTCCATTATACAGAATCTCTTTCACTTGTAAACCAATACAGTGTTAAATTTTTAATGGCTTTTTTCAAAAATGATATAAATATTCTAGGAAAAACTCCTCAAAACCTCAGTGTATGCACCGATTTCAAGTACATTAAGAAATTCGCAATGAACGCGCCCATCAGATTTGGTACAAGGACACCTTTTTACCCAATGAATCCAATAACGCTTTTAACTTATGTACAATCATCACTTTTTTCTGATGATCGTAGACAAACCCTTCTACGTCGTGGGCTGGATTCACCGCCATCCCCATATAAATCTTCACTTCCGTGGCCTCCATTAACAGTACTTTTAGGAGCCTTGAAGCACCATGGTCTTGATATAAATGGCCAAGAACCTCCAAACTCTTCATGCCTTTTGTATACTCTTCTAGGATTTCCACCGCAAAGGAGAGGGTTAAAATGCCTTCTGTGATCAGGGTTGCATCTTCCATGGTGGCCATGGGTGGGAGGCCTTTGGTTTTCCCATACAGGGATACGGACAACGGTTTTTGTAGTATTCTTGAAAGAATATTGGCTGTGGTCCCTCCACATATGACCTTTAGCCCTTCTGCCTTTTGAAAAGTTCTGCCCAAGATGTCATCATCTTGAGGATTCTTCGGAGGTCCTGCAAACAAATGGGCTACTTTTTTCTCTTTCATTTTCAAGGACAAAACTGTGGCGTCATCTCCTGGATGAAAATCATAGAGCACCGTGGTATGACTCATAAGCTCATGGGCGGTATAACCCAGGTTGTTTGGTGATGCGATGAGGGTGGAGAGGTGCTCCTTCACATGTTCCCATCGCCACCCAAAGTTTAGCAGTTTGCCAACACCTGCATGAATGACGCCATCGGATACCACCAAGAGTTCATCCTCTTCTGCCAACTGAATTTTCGCCACCTTGAGCATTTTCCCATGAAGCACTTCTTCCCTAAGAGGTAGGGATCCCACACGATCTTTACGCAAGAGAAAACATGTGGGATTATCAAACTCCACCACCTCCACCCAGCCATTGGCATAAGCTCGTAAAATGGTGAAGGTCGCATAGGAGAGTTTCCGAACAGCACATTCAGGTAGGGTGGCCAAAATAGTGGCCAAAGTATCTTCTAAGGTGGCGTTGCCTTTTAGCATGGTGACGGCAATCTTTGCCGTTAAGGTGGCCAAAATATTGGCCTTGACACCGCTGCCTAGCCCATCGGATAAGACAATGATTTTTCCATCCGAAAGCTCTACCACCTCCACATGATCTCCACAAAGCTCTTCTCCGTCTTTATTCACCGATAAATGTGTCACCGAGATTTCATAGCTCAAGATGCTCCCTCCTCCATGACCAATGCTTTTAGTTTGTTTAAAGCAATCTTTGTTTCAGCCGTGGTTTCCCCTAAGAGACTTGCAATCTCGTGGGCCACGCGCATTTGTTTTTCAATGACTTTATCGGTGATTTCCACCGTATGCCTCTTCATGTGGAGCAGTTCTTTTCTTTTGCGCTCTTCTTCTGTAATGTCTGACATGATCACAAGAATCTGGTTGTCCTTTGGTAGATCTATGATGCTTTGCATCACCACCAAGCCATGCTCCTTATAAGAGACGCGCTTATTCAGTGCATGAACGCCCGTTTCTTGAACCCTTTTAAACCCTTCTTCCCGGAGGAGAAATGCCACAGGATATCCTTTGACCACTTCTGCTTTTTCCCCAAAAACCTTTTCTGCAGAAGGATTCATTTGCAAGATGGACAGCTCCTCATCTAAGATGAAAATCATATTGGGCGAATTATAAAAGATGATGTCGTTCATATGCTCGGCTCGGGTGCGCATAAAGGGCATACACATCTCCACATCCGCCATGCCTTCCAGGACAGCCATGGCTTTTTCTCTACACGTGTCATAGCCACAAGCCCCACAATTGAGCTCCTCTTTTTCTTTCACCTTGCCCATGCGCTTTAAAGTCTTTTGAATGTCTTTTATGGTGTGGGTCTTCTGTACAAAAGGTGTTCGGGCATAGGTGAACGATAAATCTACCTGTTCAAATGACAGCCCACGCCCTGCCTTTGGCCACCCTTCTCTTCCATGCTTTTTCACCAGTTGCTTTCTTTGGAAGACCCCAAAGGCATTTTTCGGCACACATGGACCGGAGATACAGGATTCCTTGCAGGCACTTAGCTCGATGAAGGCTTTGGATAAGTGTCCTTTTTGTAGCTCTTCTAAGACTTCGCGCACCTGACTGATCCCCTCCACATGAAGAATGTCATAACCATTTTTTTGAAGAACTTCTTGGAGTCCTTGGCCAATACCGCCTTTTATGGGATACCTATGTCCTAGACTATTGCCGTGGACCTCAGGCGTTTCTTTTGAGAGTGTTTCCACGTCGATCTTGGCCTCTTGAAAGAGCTTTGCCACCTCTTCCATGGTGAGTACACCATCAATGATTCCTTGATGATGAAACATCAGCGGTTCACACTTCTTACTTAAGCATGGACTGATAAAGACCGTCTTCCCCTGGGAGCACTCTTCTTTTAAGGCTTTTCCCGTGGCCATCATGGGGGATACCACCGGCAAAAGATCTTTGGCACTGTCTTCATAATATCTTCTTATGAGAAAGTTCACCGTGGGGCAGCAGCTGGAAATGGCAAAGGTGGGTTTTTCCTGTTCTATGATCTTGGCATAAGCTCTTGTTACTTCCTCTGCCCCCCTGGACACCTCCACCACTTGGGAAAACCCTAATGCTTTAAGACCATGGACAAATCCTCCTTTGTTCTCATAAAACCCTGCAAAGGAGGGTGCGATGAGCGCTGTCACGGGATCTTCCCCTTGGAGCATGGCCAACACCTTCTCCAAATCACTTTTTAGATCTCTGGCATTTTGTGGACACACCAAAAAGCACTGCCCACAAGCAATGCATCTTTCTTCAACAATCACTGCTTGGTGTCCTTGAAACTGAATGGCTTTCACAGGACATGCCCGCACACATTTATAACAGTTTTTACAGTTGGCTTCTTTAAAATTCATCAGTTGCATGGGCCTCTTCCTCCTTCCACTGCTTTTTCACCAGGGCTGTCACCGTATCTTCTGACACCGCATAGACTTTTTCTCCAATTCTTAAACTCACCCCTTGGGTACAGTGCCCCATGCAAAAGCATCCCCCAAGGCTCACCTCTTTGGTCAACCCTTCCTCTTCTAGAAAAGCTTCTAGGTTCTTCACCACTTCATAGGAGCCTTTCACATGACAAGAACTACCTACACAAATCTCCACTTTCATGACCCTCACCCCTTCCTACAACTTCGGTTATTATACCATTTAGTGAATTTATTCACAAATCATTCTGGACTCAACGGGGGACAATAAATGTTTCGCGTTTTTAGCGCTTACGTTCTCTAGAGGCTTTTCGGAATGCCCTGTGGGATGTTTCTTCTCGCACCAAAATAGGAAAGAGGCGTTCTGAAGGACTTTTTTCCTTCTTCACGCCTCTTTCCTATTTTTTTCTATCCAGACCTCCTAAGCATTCTCTTCTGCAAAAGAGCTGAGCTCCTTGATTTCTTCCTTTTGAAGACGGACCATGAGGTCTCTTGTGGGATAGGGAATCTCAATGCCATGCTTCTCAAACTCCATGAGTACGGCTTCATTGAGTCCATAGGAGGTGGGGAAGAAATGTTCCCTTTTCACCCACACCTTAAGATCAAAGTCAATGGAACTGTCACTATGACTAGACACGCCTAAAATGATGCCCTTATCTGTCAAAATGGTTTCATCGTCCATGACGATGTTCATGAGCACTTCTTTAACCTTTTGCACATTGGTGCCATAGGCCACAGAATATACTTTATCCACTCTTCTTTCGGGCTCAATGCTGTAATTGATGATATGGGAGGTGGCCAAATGATTGTTTGGCACCATGACCCGTTTGTTATCCAAAGTATTTAGTGCGGTGTAGAGCATCTGAATGGAGAGCACCGTCCCTGAAACACTGGAAGACTCAATGAAGTCTCCCACACTAAAGGGTCTTGTGGTCAAAATCAAAATTCCCGCCGCAAAGTTACTTAAGCTGTCTTTAAGCGCTAGCCCAATGGCAAGACCTGCCGCGGAAAGCATGGCGATGAAGGTGGTCATAGGTACACCTAACATTCCTGCTGCGGTGATGATCACCACTAGTTTGAAGAGAAACCCAGACATGGTTAAGACAAATCCATGAATAGATATATCTAGCTTACTCTTTTTTAAGTTCTTCTCAATAAGGTTCACCAAGTATTTGGCTACGGACCATCCAATGATGAGCACCACCAAAAAACCCAGTAGCTTAAAGCCATAGTCCACCAATAGTCCTTCTATACGTTCAAACAAAATATCTTACCTCCTACTTTCTTTTGTACGATTATAGTTCCTCATTATAGAGGGTTTCGGTGAGTTTTTCAATTTCGTCAATGATTTCACCGATATAGGCAATGGTGTTTTTTAGAGGCTTATCCGTCGTGATGTCCACCCCTGCCATGGCGGAAAGGGTTATGGGATCTTTGGTTCCACCGGCACGAAGGACTTTTTTCCAGTCCTCCACGGCAGGTGCACCCTCTTCCAAGATTCTCTTGGAGACCTCCGTGGCTATGGTGAGACCCGCACTATAGGTGTAAGGATACAATCCTTTATAATAGTGCTGCTGACGCATCCAGGTACGCTCGGCCCCAGGAATGATGTCCACCTCTTCTCCCCAGAAACCCTCTAAGGTAGCCCTCTTTAAGTCATTTAACTTCTTAGCGCTCAGGCTGCCCCCTTCATCGATGATCTTATAGACTTCTCTTTGGTAGTGGGCCTCTAACATGTGGGTGACAAAATTATGATAATAGGTTCTAGAGATCATGGAAGACAGCACCCAGCGTCTAAATCTTGGCTCCTGTTTTTCCTTGAGTAAATGATTGGCCATGATCATCTCATTGATGGTGGACGGAGCTTCAATGAAATACAAAGAAGGTCTGGCATCAAATATATTCTGGTTTTGCTGACTCAAATAAAAATGGCCGGCATGACCCAATTCATGGGCCAGCACAAATACTTCCCTCATCCGCTCTGTCCAGCTGATGAGGATAAAAGGATGCCGACCATAAGGACTAGCGCAGAAGGCTCCTGTAGACTTTCCTTTATTCTGTACAAAGTCGATCCATCTTTCCTCAAAAGAGCGTTCTATCATCTCTTGATAGTCTTCTCCCATGATGTTTAGTCCATCCATCACATATTCTTTTGCTTTATCCATGGTGATGGGCGGCTCAAAGGTTGGGTCTACGGATAGTTTTAGATCATTGAAGGTCATCTTTTCCAGCCCATGAATCTTCTTTAAGAGCTTTGCATACTTTCTCATGGCAGGGGCAAGTTCTTTATAAATCACATCAATTTGGCGATCATACATATCCCTTGTGACTTTTTGGTCAAAGAGCAAATAATCAATGACAGAATCAAATCCTTTGAGCTTTGCCATGGCTTTTTCTTTTTGAACTTGTACTTGATACACCCCCGCCACGGTATGTTCATAGTCTCCAAGCTTCTTGGAAAAAGCATCAAAAGCAGACCTGCGGATCTCTTGATCTTGATCATAATCATAATGATTTTCATACAGCACAAAACTTAATGGATGCTCTTTCCCATGGGCCTCAAAAGTCCCAAAATCCATATCCTGTAGTTTTGCTTTGTTGTAAAGACTCATGGGCGCATTCATCACCGAGGATAAGGTGGCCAGTGCTTTTTCCACTTCCATGGATAAAGCATGGGGTTTTCCCCGGATTAGATCTTCAAGATAATGGGCATGTTCTGGATCTTCCTCCTTGGCTTGAATCAACAGTGCTTCCTCGTTTTCAAGGAGCTCCCCTTCAATAAAAGAAAGTCTACTCATAACTTCGGATAAGAGATTGGACATCTCTACACTTTTTCCTTGATGGGCATCATTGGTCATATCTACACTGACGGCTAAAAATCTGTAACTGGATAAGAGCATGGCCAGTTCTTGAACTCTTTGAAGACTCTTTAAGCAGGACTTTATGGTTTCTACCTCCTGAAGATTCCCTTTATAGGCTTTCTCCATGTGAAGACTGAGATTTTTCAGCTCTTCTTCTGCCGCCTTTGCTTCTTCTTCATTCTTATAGATGGCACTTAAGTCCCAGGTCCTTTTTTCCTCCACCTCATGTCTTAATTGTATGGTTTTATTCATGGTACATCCCTCCGTGTATTTTTTCTTACCCTCATTATACTGGTATCCATCTTTTTAGAACGCTAAAATAGGTACAGAATCTTCTCAAAACACACAAAAACCGTTTTTCAAGCCTTCCTAGAAAAAAAAAGAGAGGATCCTCCTCTCTTCAATGCTTCATGGCGCTAATGGATAGATGCCATAGGTTTTATAGGCTCTTTGGCAAAGCCCATGGCATCATATTTCAGCCCACACCGTGACTTATCCACCTTTTGAACCCCTCAGGTCACCGCCCTTATGCCTAAAGCTCTTTGTAGTAGTGCTCATAAAGGGTATCCATATAGACTGCTGAGGCCAAAGAATAGTCTTTGGTCATCACCGGACTTTCCAGCACGCCTTGCACAATACACTCATTGACATGATTGATTTCATAGACCATTTCATAGTCCACTGGATGATGAATGTTAAAGTGCTCTCCCTCATGAAGCCGTACTTCTAAGCTTCTGGCTTTCCAAAAATCTTGGATGAGGATCTTGCCTTTTTCTCCATGGATCACGCAGCAACTTTCTCCATGACTTAGGGTGGTGATTTTCCCTTGAAGAAGCACCCCACTTTTGCTCCGCAGATGAAAAAGACTTTCTAAGTCCACTTCTTCCCCTAAGGTGGCCATGCCTGACATGTCCACGAAGGGTTCTCCTAAAAGATCCATAGCGTGACAAAAAATATAATTCCCACTGCCAAGAAGCGCTCCACCTCCGGCTGCTCTTTCATAAAACCATGAAAAGGTTACCCCGGGCACGTAGATGTCATACTCTAGTAAATGAATCTTCCCTAGGAGGCCTTCTTGTAGAAGTCTTTTGCCTTCTAGGGTCACCGGTAAAAAGAGAGACTTTTGGGCTTCCATAATAAAGAGCCCTCTCTTTTCCGCTTCCTCAAAGAGCTTCTTGGTATCGTCAATGTTCAGGGTCATGGGTTTTTCCACCAATACATGTTTTCCATGGGAAAGGGCCAACAGCGCATTTTCCTTATGGGCCTTATTGATGGTGGGCACATAGACCACCTGAATATTTTCATCTTTCACCAGCGCTTCATAGCTGCCATAGGCCTTCGGGATATCCAGTTCATGGGCTTTTCTCTTGGCCTTTTCCAGTTCTCTGGACGCCAGTGCCACCACTTCTCCTCCTGATGACGCCTCCACAGCTCGAACAAATCTTTCCACAATGGCCCCGGTCCCCAAGATCCCATAGGTGACTTTTTTCATGAGGAAGCCCTCCTTTCGCTTTTCTTCTTTGTAAAATGACAGAAAAGTTCTATAATAGTATTATACAATGAATGAAGGATGGATTGAAGTACATAGCAAGCTTTAAAGACCCATCCTAAGGAGGTTTTTATGAACGATACCTTAAAACTACTGCAAAATCATCGCAGTGTTCGCCACTTTAAAGACTATCCCATCAGTGAAGAAACCTTGAAGGAGCTGATCCTCTCAGGGCAAAGCGCTGCCTCTTCCAATTTTGTCCAAGCCTACACGGTGATCCATGTGAAGGACCCTGAGAAAAGGAAGATTATGGCAGACATCGCCGGTGGTCAAAAACACGTCCTGGAGGCTCCGCTATTTCTTGTCTTTGTGGCAGATTTAGAACGAGCTCGCATCTCATGCAGTCTACATGAAGAAGCTTTCATGGAAGGCCAAACAGAAGCCTTCATCATCGCCACGGTGGATACCGCTTTAATGGCACAAAACCTTATGGTGGCTGCAGAGTCTATGGGCCTTGGCGGTGTCTATATTGGTGCTCTTAGAAACAACCCAGAGGTGGTATCAAACCTTTTAGATCTTCCCGATCATACCTATCCACTTTTTGGCATGTGTCTTGGGTACCCCGCAGAGGAAAATGAGATCAAACCTCGCCTACCCCTTGGAGCAGTCCTAAAAACCGATAGTTATCTCTTTGCAACGGAAGTGCCCACCCTAAAAGACTACGATGACATCACTGAAGCGTATTATGGCAAAAGAACCACCGCAAACCGCTCGGACAACTATACCAAGCAGCTATCTAGGATGTTTTCAAAGCCCTTAAGACCTCATATGAAGGCCTATCTTGCCACAAAGAAACTGAATCTCACCTAATAGACAGGCCCATGGATGACAAAGATCCATGGGCCCTTCCATTCTCCTCACAAGCGCTCTAACGCTGATGCTTCAAGGATTTCTATGGACTTTTTCAAGGCTTCTCCTTTGGGGGAGAAGGCCACAAGTCGTTGATTGCTACTGCCTCGAAAAGGGAGCTGAAGGGTTCTTCGCGCTTCCACGTAAGGTCCCTCAATGAGAAGATCTGTATGGGAGAGAAGACTTCTAAGAAAAGGGTTCTCTCTACGCTTACGAAGAACGTCCACCAGAAGAAATCCCGTATAAACGATGACATCTCCGCCCCTTTCTTGAACTCCTTTCGCTACCTCAGCCAGCACTTTGGGTTGAAGAAGTGGCTCTCCTCCAGAAAGCGTGATGCCATCGGCATAACTTTCTTCATAAGCCCTAAGCACCGCCTCCAAAGACATGACCGTTCCCCCCAAAGGATCCTGGGTGTCTTTGTTGTGACACCCAGGACAGTCATGGAAACATCCTTGGGTAAAAAGCACAAAGCGAATCCCTGGACCATCCACAAAAGAGTTTTGAACCATGCCAGCTACTCTAAGCACAGGTGCATCCACTTTAACATCCATGCTCTCTTCTTCCTTCCTCCATGGCACCATGGGTGACCCGCTTCTCTACCTCACTTCTCTTGGCATCGTTAAACCTCTCCAAAGATCCTACCAAATATCCCGTGATCCTACGAATACGATGAAAGGGCTCTTCTAAGGTTTCCTTTCTCCCACATTTGGGACAAACCTCCTGAAGGAGTCCTTGATATCCACAATGGGGATCCTGGTCCAAGGGATGATTAATGGATCCATACCCGATGCCTTTTTCCTTCATAAAGTGGATGATTCGGGTCAGTCCCTGAGGATTAAACCTAGCTTCGCCATCCAGTTCCACATAGGTGATGTGTCCAGCATTGGTGAGCCCATGATAAGGGGCTTCCAGCTCAATTTTCTTGAAGGCACTGAGTGGATAATACACAGGAATATGAAAAGAATTGGTATAAAAGGCTTCTTCCGTGATGCCTTTTCGGAGCCCATACTTTTCACGATCCAAGGATACAAATCGACCAGAGAGCCCCTCTGCAGGGGTCGCCAATAGGGTATAGTTGAGTTTTTCCTCTTGGGCCCGTTCATCGCACTTCTTTCGCATGAAGGCAACGATCTTTAGGCCAAGTCTTTGGGCTTCTTCACATTCTCCATGGTGCTTTCCCACAAGAGCCACCAAAGTCTCTGCTAGACCGATAAACCCAACGGAAAGACTCCCATGCCTCAGCACTTCTCCCACCTCGGACTCCATGGATAGATGCTCAGAGTCTAGCCAAAGACCTTGCCCCATGAGAAAAGGATAATTCTTTACACGTTTTCTTCTTTGAATTTCAAAACGATGGCGAAGCTGCCGAAATACAAGATCCATCCGCTCTTCCAGCAAGGAAAAGAATATGTCCAAGGATCCCTTGGCTTCCATGGCAAATCTTGGCAAATTGATGGAGGTGAAGCTGAGGTTTCCTCGCCCTTTCACCACTTCCTTTTCCTCATCAAAGACATTGCCCATGACCCTGGTGCGGCACCCCATATAAGAAACCTCGGTGTTATCATCTCCTTCACGATAGTAGGCTAGATTGAAGGGCGCATCTAGAAAACTAAAGTTTGGAAAAAGCCTTTTGGCCGTGACTTCCACAGCCCGCTGAAAAAGATCGTAATGGGGATCTTTCGGAAGTCCATTGACACCATCTTTCACTTTGAAAATTTGCACGGGGAAAATAGGGGTTTCTCCATTGCCTAGTCCATCCTCTGTGGCGTCTAAAAGCTTTTGCACCACAAGTCTCGCTTCTTCTGAAGTTCCTGTGCCATAGTTGATGGAGCTAAAGGGCACCTGAGCACCAGCTCTAGCATTCATGGTATTCAGGTTGTGGATGAAAGACTGCATGGCTTGATAGGTACATCGATGAAGTCTTTTCACCGCCAAAGAAAGGACCTTCTTCTCCACGGTCTCTTCCCCCTCTAACAGGGCCAATCGATGAAGAATTTCCCCTAAACTCAGCTCTTCTTTGTAGAAGAACGCCAAAGAAGACCCCAGAACTACCATTTCTTCTTGAAGATCTTTCAGAATCTTTTGCAGGCTTTTTTTCACCCCTTTCTCCATGACCCTATCAAAGTTTGGAATAGACTGACCTCCATGCATCTCATTTTGATTGGCCTGGAGCGCAATACAGGCCAGGGCTGCATAACTTTCTATGCTCTGAGGTGCTCTTAAGATCCCATGGCCTGTGGAAAATCCATCTTGAAACAGCTTGTCTAAATCCAATTGACAGCAGGTTTCTGTCAAGAGATAAAAATCCTTGTCATGGATATGAAGATCGCCTTCTTTATGGGCTTTGGCCATATCCTTGGGCAGCACATGCTCATCGATGAAATACTTGGACGACTCTGAGCCATATTTTAGCATCATACCCATGGCGGTATTGCCATCCACATTGGCATTTTCTCTTTTTCCATCATCTCCTTGGGCATCGGTATAAGACAATTCTTTAAACCGCTCCATGAGAAAATCTTTATGGGCTCTTAGATCGGCTCTTTGAGCACGATAAAGGGTATGGGCCTTGGCGGTGAGAAAGGCGCCATTTTCCATGAGTACCACTTCCACAATATCTTGAATACTTTCCACATCTGGAATCTCATCCTCCGGAATCTTTTCCAGTACTTTTGTAGTCAACCGGTCTAACTCTTTTGACGTGAGTTTTTCTTCAGGCACTTCTTTTGCAGCCTTTTCCATAGCGCCTCTAATTTTAAAATAGTCAAAGGGCACCTTACTTTTGTCTCTTTTCTTTATGTGCGTGGGGATTTTTTTGTCTATGAGTTCGTAATTCATACAGTCCGTTACTGAAAACTTATAAAAAGTTACAAACCTTTATGTTCCATTCCTGATTCATCCAGTCCGATTTCGCCTAAGCTACTTTCGTTTGATGTAACTGTCCACAGGCTTAAATTCCCGATTA
>Ga0194138_10000215_pt1 | contig 28368 bp, 22 predicted proteins | sample TARM_MetaG_T2_14_FD_134022 | JGI IMG/M metagenome (GOLD analysis project Ga0194138, IMG submission 134022) | Freshwater microbial communities from Pennsylvania, USA, analyzing microbe dynamics in response to fracking - TARM_MetaG_T2_14 (version 2) | ecosystem: Environmental > Aquatic >...
AAGTCGTCGCTGCTGTCACTGGTGCCGTTCGTGCTCTACGGCGACACCGGACAAAACGGTGCCCTGACCGATCTGCGGCGCCGGGGCAGCGACGAGAGCGAGCGGTGCGGCGGCTCCATCGCCCTCACCCACAACGGGGACCGGATTGAGGCCAGCCGCTGGCTGACCCGCACCCGCCCCAAGGGCAAGATCAAGGAGACGGGGCACGCGTCACTCGCCATCAACGGCGAGACCATCGACGGCATCACCCCGACCCGGCTCACCAGCGAAATCACCCGCATCTTGGGCCAGCCCAAGGACGCGTTCCGGGGCGCGAACTTCATCGGGCAGGGAGAGGTCGACGTACTGGCGACCGCCACCCCGACCGAAGTGCAGGCCCTGGTGGAGCATCACACTGGCCTCGCTTCGCTGACACGGGCACGCCAGCGGGCCAGGGAGGCGTCCCGCGATGCCGCGACCAAGGCCAAGGCGTTGCCCGGTGACGAGGCCGAGCTCGAGCGGGCCGAGATCAACCTCGCCGAGGCTGAGGAGGAGACCGCCGAAGCCCGCGACGCTGCCCGCACCGCGGGAGCGCAGCGGGAACGGGCCCGCGAGAATCTTGACGCCGCCACCGCGGAGGCAGACCGGCTGCGCGCAGCCTCCGATGCCGCCAGGTCCAGCAAGGACCGTCTCGTCGGGGCTCGCGCGATCGCGGAATCGGCGCGGGACCAGCTCGCCCAGACCACGCGAGAGGCAGAACTCGCCATCGGTGGCATCGACCTCGATACGGTCGCCGACCAGTTGGCGGACGTGGACTCCAAGCTGCAGGAACTGACCGATGCCGGGGTCTCCTACAAGCACTCCCGGACGGCTGCGGCCCGCGCAGAGTCCTACGCTGCCGAAACCCACCGGACTGCCCAGGGCGTCGACCGGGAGTCGGTGAACCGCGAGGTGGAGGATGCCAAGGCCAAGATCGCGGCGGCCGATTCCGATGGCAGGTCTGCAGCCGAGCGAGGCGCGGCAGCCGAGGCCGAGATGAAGCGGCTCGAGCGCGCCTTGGGGCAGCTCGACCATGCCGAGTCGGGCAAGGCCTGCTGCCCTACGTGCCGGCAGCAGGTCGCGGACTTGGACGGGCTGCGGGCTCAGTTCCAGCAGGAGGTCGCCGACTGCCGGGACCGGCTGGCCAAGGCCCACGCTGACCGGCGCACCGCGGGCGCTGCGCACGAGCAGGCCAGTAGTGCACTGGAGCGGGCCACGGCCACCCTGCGCGACGCGGATACGGCCGCGAGGGACGCCGCTCGGGCCGATCAGGACCGCCACGCTGCGGCCGCCACTGCCGACGAGCGGGCGCAGGTGCTGCGTGCGGCCATCACGGCCCTGGACGGTCAGGTCGATGTGGACTGCGACGGCCAGGAGTTGCTGGATGCCGGGCTGGCAGCCCACGCCGGCGCGAAGCAGGTCGTGGCCGGGATGCAGGCCGCCCAGCAGGCCGGGCAGGCGATCCGTCGGGCGCACGCTGCGGTCGCGGACGCCGACCAGGCTGTGGCCGCTGCACAGGAGGGACTGCGCGACGAACCGGACCCGGAGGCTCTGCGGGTGGCCGTGGAGACGGTCCAGCGGCTGCGGGCCGACCACGACGAGAAGGTTGCCGCCGCCTCCCGCGCCGACCAGCTGCTCAGCGCTTCTGAGGTTGGGGTGGGGCAGATGCAGGTGTGGGTGGAGTCCGAGCGCGCCAAGTGGGACGCCAAGAGCAAGGCCCTGGCCGACGCGGAGGTCGCCGCCGGCACCGCCGACGCGATCACCGCTCTGCGGTCGGAGTTGCTGGCCGAGTACACGGGCCAGATTTCGGCGTCAGCCACAGAGCTGTTGGCGAGGTTCGGTGGCGAGCACGTGGCGTTCCACCTGGACTCGGACTTCGTGCCGCGAGTGGAACTGTTGGACGGCACCCTGGTCGATACCCGCACCCTGTCGGGCGGAGAGAAGGCCCGGGCTGGGCTGGCGTTCCGTCTCGGGATCACCCTGCAGATCACCCAGGGCGGAGTGCCCGACCAGGTGTTGGGCGACGAGGTGACCAACTACCTCGATGAGGACGGGCGCCGCGCGGTGATCGCCGCACTGCAGCAGCTGTTCCCGTCGGTGGTGCTGATCTCCCACACCAGCGAGGCGTTGGATTTCGCGTCTCGCACGATCAGCTTGGAGCGGGATCCGCTGGGGGCCACCACCGTGGATGGTCAGCCGCGGCCCGAACCGGAGTCGACGATGGCCGAAGCCGTCTGAGGCTCGCGTCGGGCCCCGTGGACGACTTGCCCGCGGGGCCCGCCCTCACCAGGTGCTGGGCATCGACTGGTGAGTGGAGCCGGAGACCAGTGCCCCTCCCGTGGCGAATCGGTCACCGAGCCGACGGCGGAACAGTGCCAGCGTCTCTTCCCGGTCCGCCAGGGTCGGGGCCTTCGACACCAGTGCTTCCGCTGCGAACTCGACATCGACTGCGATCGCCAGGTCACGTACGGCCAGCAGTTCACGCAGCGACGGCACCCACCTGTCGAGACCGTCGGCACGGTCTGCGTCCGCCCGCCTCTGCAACGCCTCCGCTACGTCGATCACCACGGTCGGAACCTCCAGCTGGTGAGCGGTGGCGAAGTCGGTGGGCACGTCGACGATCAGTGCCATGCGGTTCCGTACAGGCTCAGATAAGCCCGGTCCGTTGCCCGGGTTGAACGTCAGAATGAGCGTGAACCCGTCGGCAGCCTGCAGGTGCTGGGTGCCGGGTCGGTCGATCACGTCGATACTGCGGCGCGTGTCCAGAGCCGGATGCAGCGCAGTCTGCACCCCTTGGTGCAGGGCGCCGGCATCGTCGAGCAGCAGAGGGCGCCCTTGTTCCATAGCCCGCCACAAGGGGCCGTCGATCCACTTGAACGGGCCTTCGACGCCGGGCACCGGCTGGTGCAATCCCACCAGGTCCGGCCACGTTGTCGCCGTCGAGCAGGGCACGATGATCAGCTCGTCACCGAGCGCTTCCCGCACCAGGGTCGTCTTGCCTGAACCCGGCGGGCCGCCGAGGGCGATTGGCTGTCCGGTTTCGGCGATCGTGCGGATGATGTGCACGTCGGACCGGCCGGCCAGAGTGCGGGGAATGTAGGCGTCCCGCATCTGACGGGCCAGGTCTGGCGACAGCTGAACGATCATCTCGAGGAACGTGTCTGGATCGGCCCGCATCGTCCTCTCCGCGTTCACGGCAAGTGCGAACTCGCGGGCGAGAAACTCCGCCGGCTTTGCCGCTGTCGGCAGGTCATCTTCGACGTTGACCACTCCCAGCCGCACATGGTGGGGCACTTCTCCAGGAGCGCACTGCTCCTCGATCTCGCGAGCCAACGCCCTCAGCGCCTCAACTCGAGCTTTCGTCGATGGGGGGAGTGCCTCGTGGCGGGACAGGGGATCGGTGGCACTGCCCCAGACCCGAATCCCGGTATCGGTGACGAGATTGACGTAAGTCGAGGCGACCTCATCGTCGAACTGGTCCTCGTCGGGGACGAACCCAAACCCGAACGCCAACATCTGCCGAGAACGTCCCTTCGTGTGCCACCCCTGCGGCCGGGGTCGTTGGCGCGATCGTATCGGCCCACCGTGTCGCTTCGATCCGCTACGTGACTGGCCGGTCGGCGGCATGCCCGGCTGATACAACAGGTGCCTGCATCCGTTGCTGGCAGCGAGGAGGGGCCGCACACATGGCGTTATGGTCCGTCACCGAGGAGTCGGTGCTGCTGATGCTGCAGGGCTGGGGAGTGACGGTTGAACAGGTCGTCATAGTGCCCACTGGCTCGTCCGGGGCGCCTGCGGCGGCGTACCTCGACGGCGACACCGCAATGATCGAGGCCGAGCCTGCCGGCCTTCCCCGTTCCATGCAGGGAGTGCAGGTCGACTCCCTTACCCATCAACTCGCCGATCCCCGCGCTGCCGCCCGCATGGCGGCCGTGTGCGCCCCGTTGGTCACCTCGACCTGGCGGCAGGCTGGCCTACCGTCCGATCGGCGGCTCGCTGAGACGATGCTCGAGCTCGATCAACTGCGCGCCGAAGCTCAACTGCGACGTCGGCAGCCCTCCCTGCGGCTTTTGCTGCCGACGATCAGTACTTGGCTGGCCCGGGCGCCCATCTCCGGCAGTGACGATGCCGCCGCCTACCAACTACTGACCACGGTGTGCCCGAGAGCCGACGGCCTGGTGTTTCCCACCTCGACTACCGAGCACGTCAAAGCCGCACTCGTGGACTATCTCGGGCCCGCCGTGATGCGCGAGTACGTCACCACGTGGCGGCGCATGCTGGCGGCCCCCGACCAGCGCTCCGCGGTGATGTCGCTGGCCACCACCTGGCTCCAGCTGGCCGATGCCCGGCTCCCACGACACCATGACCGCGCTTCCAGCCCGGAACTGCTGTCCAGGGCCAGTCGCCGCGCTACCTCCGCCCTCGAGGAGGCCGAGGCGACCGCGCTGGAGGAGGTTGCTTCACTGCGCGCCGACTTCGCCGACACCGCGACGGAGGTGCAGCGCACCACGGAGTTGGATCCCGACCATGGGATTGCAGGCGCCGGAACAGGCCTGCCCGCGCACCGATCCCTACGGCACCGGCCCGCCACGGAAGAGGATCAGCTTCTGCGGGCGCAGCTGCGTTCGGCACTGTCGATAGCCCAACGGCGCCAACTCTCAATCGTCGATCACCCCACCCAAACCCCCACCGGCCGAACCGACACCCGCGAACTGGTCCGCATGAGCGCACAGCAGCACGCCGGCACCCCGATCACCGCCACCCCGTGGACCCGGCACATCCCCGAAATGGACGACCAGCCCGACATTCGGGTCGCTGCCGTGCTGGACACGTCCGTGTCCATGGCGCCGTGGCTGGAGTCGGCGACCGCGTTGATGTGGGCAGTGGCCTGCGCAGCCCGCGACCTGGGCGGATCCGCCACCGTGTGGGGGTTCGGCGGCGACGCCTTCGAGATCGTCCGCATCGGTTCCTCACCCCACCTCGTACCGCAGATCCGTGACACCGGCGCCGGCTCCGACGGGTACGCCGACGCGGTCAGCCTGGCCTGTGACTCCGCGGCCCTGCTCGGCAGTCGAGGCGCGCGCCTGCTGGTGGTGCTGACCGATGGTCGACTGCCGGACCCGGAGGAAGCCCGCCGGCTGCAGCAGACGGTGGCCGACGCCGTTGCCAGCGGCGTCACCGTCTTGTGGGCCCTGACTGGAGGCACGACCAACGCTCTCGCCCCAGACCAAGCAATCGTCGCGCAGGGGGTGACCCCGCGCCGCTTCGCCGAGGCCGTAAACCGCGTCCTGATCAGCACCGTCAGCGGCTCCTGACCAGGGCGTCGTCCCTACACCACAACTACGACAGTCCGCCGCTACGGTGGCCCCACCACAGCCAGAAAGGACCCACCCCATGACCTCCCCAGCACACAACAGCGACGTCACCCCCATCACCGCCATCACGATGGACCAGCTAGACACTCTCGACCCGAACCTGCTCACCCCACCCCTGGTAACCAGCGACGGACACCACGATGAGATCGGCGCCGCGCACGGCCGCGTCCTGCCGATGATCGGACGGTGGCGACCGTACGTAGTGGACGTCAACGCCACCAAGCTCGCAGGCAAGAGCACCCGCATCTACGCCGACACCGCCGACGATGCCGTCGCGATGCTCGTCGGCGGGGACGCCCCGGCCGCGATCGCCGAACTGCGGGCAGCTCGGGACGACCTCGGCGTGGACCCTGCTCCCGAAGCACCCCCGACTCGGGAAGAGTTACTCCTGATCGGCGCGGACGATGCCGACGACGAGGCCCTCGCGTTCGTTGAAGAGCTCGACCCCGAAACCCAGCAGGCGTACGACGCGTACCGGGCGAGGCGTGACCGGCTGGAGACGGCGCAGATGCGGGTCGCTGCGCTACTGACCGATCACGCCACCGGGGTGCGGATCCAGCTGCAGCAGCAACTCAATGCCGCCGCGGTCGACGATGGACGCTGGGCGCGACTCGACGCAGACGAGCGCGACGAGTTGACTGCCTGCGCTGCCGCCGGCGATGAGGGCCGGCGCCCCTTCGGTATCCCGGAAATGGTGCCGTTCTTCGACGAGGACGGCGAGGAGGCCGGGGAGGTCGCGCAGGGCGAGTGGCGGGCCGATGTGCAGCTGGTGTGTCTGCGCACCGACTACCTGCCGTTCACGGGCACGGTGTCACCCATGTCGGTGATGACAGGGACGGCCCCCACCGGGGCCCAGTTCTGGGTGCCAGGCGATCCGAATCTGGTGTGGCTCAACCCCGCTGATCCCGCCGATTACCTGCAGTCACTTGCTGATGCTGGGTTGGTGGAGGTCACGGAGCGGCCGGTCGATCATGCCGTGGAGCTGATGCGTCCATGGTTGAGAGAAAAGCGTCAACGCGACCTCGAGCGGGCGCAGGCGGCGACCGCCAGCCAGGGCTAAGCCAGAGGGTTCCCTGTGCTCGATCAGGGGCGGGCACTGCTTCGGCGGTGCCCGCCCCTGTTTCGTTCTGCCACGAACTATTTCCCGCCACCTGCAACCCCAGACGTGGCCTGCGGCGACACGTGTGGCCTGCACGAATGGCCGGACAGAATCGTTGACAGTGGGGCCTGCGTGCGGCATCGTCACAAGCATCGGAATCAAACTTGCATGAAGGGAAAGTCCCCATGGTGTGTCGGGAAAATAAGGGCCGTTCGGCGATGATCGGGCTGGCAAAGTCGTTCCAGCGGATGATGGGCCACCCGGTCGATCACGATGCGAACCTGCAGTCCATGCAGCACCAGCTGCGCCACGAAGTCGAGGCCGCGGACTCCAAGTACTCCAGCTTCGACAGCTGGCCCCAGGACGAACAGGTCAAGGCGTGGAAAGAACTGCGCGCACGGGTGGAGGAGCTGCCCGAAGGGACCATGAGTGCCGCCCGCCGGTACGGCGAGGCCAAGACCAATCCGGGCATCATCACCCGCATTGACCAGGAGATCGCACGGCTGGGCTCCGGCAAACACGAGAACGGCTCCCCGCTCAAGGGGGTTCAGCGCAACACCGGCGCCGACATGGTCGCCTCGATGAAGATCGTCTCCGTCATGGAACGGCTCGTGCCGGCCCGCCGCAGCTTCCTGGAGAACCAGGCCCGCCGCCGCGGCGTCCCGTACGCCCAGGTCGAGTCCGAGTGGCTGGAGAAAATCAACGAGAAGGGCAACTTCTCCAACATCAGCCTGACCGACGAGTACAGGGACTCCCTCGCTGTGTCGGGCGTCAACGCCCAAGACCAGGCTGACCTCGGCCAGTCCGGGCGGGCCCGCGCCGCGATGGCGGCGATGGAGAAGAAGACCCAGGAATCGCTGGCCGAGCACCGCAAGAAGCACGCGCCACGCCCGTCGATCACCGACAAGCACGTCCTCGGCACCTACACCAAGCCAGGCGGCGAAGGCTCCGTGCGCTGTGCGGGCTGTGGCCAGTTCGGGCACGAGCAGAAGGCCTGTCCGAACACCGACCTGACCGAGACGCTGGACGCGGTTTCGGCGCAGTCCCAGATTCTCGACCGGCATCAGAGCGTGTTGGACCGCAAGGAGATGCTGGCCACCCGCACCGAAGAAGAGATCCAGGCCGTCTTCGACGCCAAGGCGCCAGGCATGACCGTGGCCAAGTTCAAGGAGTCCGTCGCCCGGGACGAGAAAGAGCTGGGGGAGCCACTCAAGAGCGCGGCGGCGGTGCAGAAGATGCACCGCAAGTTCGAGAAGGAAGGCGCAGCCGCCCTCGCTGAACTCAAGTCCCGCGAGCCGAAGGTTTCCAACTGGGTGCAGTCGGTGGCCTACAACCCGAACAACGGCCTGCTGCAGGTGACGATGCACCCGAGCAAGTCGGGCAAGAAGTACCCGCCCCGCTACTTCCGGGCCCGGCCCGAAGAGGTCGACGCACTGATGGACCACCCGTCCGTTGGAAAGGCCCTGCACGCCGGATTCTTGAGCAAGAACCAGGCCGTCGAAGGTCACGAGTTCGAGAACGCCACCGACCTGGCTGAGGCCATGGAGGAGACTCGCTGCCCCACCTGTGGCCGGTGGGCGTCGCTGAACTCGAGCCACCAGTGCCCGGTCATCGGCGGCCCGTCGGAGGAGACCGATCACCTGCGGGTCCGCAACGTCATGGCCTACCAGGCGATGGCCCGCACCGCCCGCGAGAACGGTGAAGTGATTCCCGCCAAGCCCCCGACACTGGTGCAGTCCCTCAAGGGCGCCACCGACCACAGCGGCCTCCAGCATCCGAAAACCAAGGAAACGATCGCTGGGGCGCTGCGTTCCGGATCGAAGCAGGAGGCATTGACGGTCACCGAGGACGGAACCCGCATGTGGGACTCCGCAGTGTCGTTCAACGGCTCCGACGACGACTGGCACGTGTCGGGGCACGTGACGGTATGGAAGGACCCGGAGAGCGGAAACCGCGTGCTCGGTATCGACGGCCAGTCCGGCAACCCGGGACTGCGGTGCCAGTGCGCGGAGTACCAGCAGACGCGCCGCTGCCCGCACGTGCGTGCAGTCGGGTACCGCCTGGCGAACAAGTACGAGGCTGTGCCGGCCGCGCGTTCTGCCCGCGCGGGCGAACCACTGCGCCTGCAGAAGGAGGGGCTGGCCAACGACGCGGCATCACTTCCGCCGGAGCGGTTGAGCTACGAGACGATGTCGGCCATGCGGGTCGATGCGATGCGGCAGACCCTCGAAGCTGCCGACACCCATGGCGTAGCTCGCTTGCCGGAAACCCTCTGGCCGAGCAAGGCCACCGACCTCGAGACAGGCGAGAGCATCGACACGCCTGAGGCGTGGGACCGCCACCCCGAGTTCAAGACCGCCAAGGCCAAGCCGGTCGACCTCGCCAACACCGGCCAGGTCGTCAGCCGGATCCGCCGCCTGTCCCAATCCAAGACGCAGCTCATCCCCGTGACTGAGCCGGTCCCCGGCGGGGGCACTCGCACCGTCCTCAAGAAGGAGCGGGTGCAGTACTCGGTGCGGTCCGAGCCTGACGGTTCGATCGTGGTGAACGTGCCGCCGCAGGTACTCAAGGACACCGGCAACACGGCGCAGGCCCGCGCCATGGAGCAGCACCTCATCAAGGTCATGGGCCTGCCGGAGGGCCGCAGGGTCATGCCCCACGGTCTGCGGATCTCCCCGGACAAGTCGGCCAGGTACGCGGCACTGGACGCCATCGCCGGCGACCCGCCCCGCATCTCCCCGGCCCGCATGTACGCCCCGCAGGAAGGCTCGTTTGACGCCGCCCTGCATCGCGGACGCTCGGGCAACGACGCCCAGTTCGCCCCTGCCTGACCAGCCCCGCCTACAGCCGCCCCGTCCCGGTTTCCGGGGCGGGGCGGCGGCATGAGCTGCACCTAACATCAGCGGCACCAATCGGACTCTCAGGGAGGCCCTCATGCCCGCAGACAGCGACGTCGACGACGCGATGAACGCCGTGCTCGGCACCTCGACAGCCACCGTCGATCGACGCCCCGCCGCTGAGGTTGCTGAACCCGGCCAGGGCCCCTGCAGCAAGCCCGAGGCCGAGGAGCTGGTGGAGCGGGCCATCGCTGCCGCGGAGACGTTCTACGACACCATCGTGGAGATCATCCGCCGCCAGGCATGGGTGCCGCTCGGCTACGCCAACCCGCGGGACCTGATGCTGCGGAGCCTGGGCGGCACTGCCGTCAACCCGTCGACGGGCAAGCCCTACAGCCGTTCACACGTCCACCGCATGGCCAGGGTGTCGTGGATGCTGTGGGCCATTTCCGACCGCACCGGTGTCGACCCGGGCGACTTGGAGATCCCGGAGCGCACCCTGCGCGAGCTCGGCGGCGGCATGAGCGCCGACCTCGAGCTCGTCGACACCATCAGTGACCGGGTGGCGGCGTCGATCGCCGACAAGGACGCCAGCCCCGATGACGTGCAGGACGTGCTCAACTCGGCCCTGTCCGAGGCGTCCGCAGAACGCGGCGGGGGAGAGGGCCGCAACGGCAGCAGCGCCGCCGGCGGCGACGACGAGGACTTCGACAGCCCTTTCCCCGAATCCAGGCCCACAGGCGGCGCCGGCGTCGGCGAGACGGACGACGATTTCGACGACTCCGATCCCGACGATGAAGACTCGGGCACCGCAGGCCCGTCCTCGCCGGCTCTCGATGCGTTCGGTTCGTTCGACGACGGCGACGACTTCGGCGATGAGGACAGCGCACCGGTGATCAACGCCTCGGATGCGTTGTCGCAGATGCGGGCCAACGCCAACTACGTGCAGCACCTGCAGGACATTCGGGAGATCGGCGGGCACCTGCCAGACGTGATCGCGGTACAGAAGGAACTGCCGCAGTTCCTGGACATCGTCGACGACGACGAGCTCGATGAGCTCAAGGAACTCCTCAAGCAGACCCGCAGCATCGTCGATCGTGCCCAGAAGGCCAAGGAGGCTATTGATGCGGTGATCGCCGCCGCCGATGAGCGCCTCGACTTCTAGGGCAGGGCGACTGCCACTGCCCCGAAGTCGCCTCCGAGCACTGTCGGGTCCGCGAGCGCGTAGTAGCTGAGCAGGCACACGGCCCCGGTGCAGGCCGACAGCAGGATGCGGTCGGCCATCCCGTTGGCCCGGATACGCAGGGGCCCGGGCGGGCCGAAGTCCCACCACCGTTTGCCGCGGATCGACACCACACCACCGAGGAGCGGGACGCCCCGCTTGGTGATCATGTCGCCCAGCAGGTGGGTCAAGCATCCGACGGCGACCGCGGCGCCGAGGGCCGCGCTGCCAGCGGAGGCAGGCAAGATCGCCCACACCGCCAACGCCAGCGCCAGCGACAGTCCGGTGACGTACAACCAGTCCTGTTTCTTGGTCCAGGTGGGGGCCAGTCCGCGGATGGCCAGGCCGAGCATGAAGAACAGCACGCCCACAGCTGCGGTTTTCCCGAAGCTGCCGACGAGGGCGGAGGCGGCGCCACCTGCCAGCATGGCGAACCAGATGGTGTGTGTCGCAGTGCGGTGCCCGTTGTTGATCGGGTCGTCTTTGCGGGTCTTGGTCAGGTTGTAGATCGCCTGGGAGGTGTTCTCCACGACGTGGGCGGCTGTGGTGGAGACCAGGCCGAAGGATCGGGCGAGGGTGCCCTGCGGGGTGTCGAGGTCAGGCAGGAGTGCCGCGCCGGCGGTGACGCCGGCGAAGACGAACAGTTCGGCCGCGGATTCTGCTCCGCCCCAGTGGGCGGGCAGGAACGCGCCCAAGGCCAGTCCGGCGGCAGCTCCGCTCATTGCGTGTGTCGGGCCCATAACCATTGGGGGGCTCCTTACTCGCCGATGGTGGGCGGGTTGTAGCTGCCGTTGTCGGGGATTTGGTCCACCAGGCTGGTCAGCGCGTCGATAGCTTTGGGCAGCAGCAGGATCGTTGTGTCGGCGGCGCCGCCGATGATCTTCTTGGCGGCGTCGACGATGGTGTCTTGCCCTTGGCTGAGATCGACCTCGGTGGCGCCCTGCAGGACTCCCCACAGGACGAGCGCCCCGACGATGCCGAAGATCCACTTCATGTCGCTGTCCTTTCTGGGTCAGGGTGCGGGGATCGCGGGCTGCCCGGCGCCGGCCCCGGGGTCGAGCGGGCCGGATTGGCCTGGGGCGCCGGGAATGGGCACGAACTCCTGATCGGTGGAGTCCAGGTCAGGGATGTCGCCACCCATGTCCGGTTTGGGCAGGTTCGCCGGGTCAGGCAGCTTGTCTTCGACGGTGTCGCCACCAAAATCGACGGCAGATTCGACGTTGGCGTAGAACGTCGGCCACCACCCTTCGGAGAAGGGCTGCTTGCCGTCGGCAGCCCAGGTCAGGAATCCCCATCCGACGCCGGTGAGGACCAGGGCGAGGATCACTGTCGAGACGAGTCGCACCGGGGTGCCCCTTTCGCTACGCCCATGGGCGCATCCGCTGTATGTACTCCGATGCCCAAATCATCCCCCATGGTCATGCCGGCGGCTTTTCCACACATGACTGGGCTCGGTCTTAGGTGCGCCGATAACGCCGACTGTTTGGCGACCTGCGGGCTTAGGACGGAGGAGCGGTGCGAGAATGAGCGCCCGTTAAGAACTCATCTGGAGGCCTGTGAGCGTGGGGAAGACAAATCGAGACTTGGCCTGCAGTCGAGGCGTCGCCGGTCGGCTATGGAAACAGGTGAGCCTCGTTGGCGCATTGATCATGGCGAGCGGCTGCGGGGGGCCTGCCGAGGAAGTTGTCGTCACTAGCACTGTGACGTCCACCCAGACCACAACCGTGACCCCAGCTGACTGGCCAGATCAAGACTGCCTACCGCCTATAGTTGAGTCCTTTGAGATCGACTGGGAAAGAAAGTTCGGACCCGGGATTCCCCCCATGCCGAAGCCAGGAGAATCAATTGGCCACAATTACTTCGCCAGCTATGCGCCAAAGAAGGCCACCGTTCGCTTGCTCAACCTGTCTCCGAACAACATCTATGTCCGTGGCGTCGATTTTCAGGTCTCCTGGATGGACCCTGACCGCGAGATTCACTCGACTGGCTACAAATACGGCGTCCCAGTAGGCGCTATTCCCGACCCCTACTTTGGGTCTATTCCAGAACACAGACTTGACCGCCTGGCCGAGACGAGGTCCCCGAAGATGGTCTATGGCCGGGACTCGAGGGAGTTCTCCCGCGAGTACTCGGGAGTCGGGGATGTGAGGGTCGCTGGCGGCGGAGAGCCGCATAGCTGGGTCGAGCCCGGCGGAATCGACTGGTGGTTTGCCGACCCGGACGATCGCCAACGATGCGCCCAGAACTAGGGACGCCCAGGCTTCCGGGTCGTCAGTGCTGTCGTCAGGACCACAGGGCGTCCTCGTCCTCGCCGTCGTCGCCTGGGTCATCTGGCTGACTGCTTGTCGCGGACGGCTGCTGCTGGCCTTCTGCGGGTCCGGAGGCGCGACTGGCCTTCCGGGGGCCGCGCGGTGATGGCTGTTCGGTCGCTGGCTGGGCAGGCGGCTGCGCAGGTGGCTCCGAGGTGTCCTGGGGGGACGGGTACGGAGCGTCGGTCTCGGGAGCAGGTGCCGGCTCTTCCTCCGGCGAACTCGGTTCTACCTCTTCGACCTCGAGGGCAGGCTCGGGATCTTCTGCCACCAGACGAAGTGCTGGGGTGTCGCCGGAGTCGTCGACCAGGTCCGCGGCGACGCTTGGGGTGCCATTGTCGGGCTCGTCGAGGATCACCCACCGGGGTTCCTGGCCGCCGTCGGCGTTGGTGACAGTGATCTGCTGATAGCCGAGGTCGCGTAGCCGTTCCCGGGTCATGTCTTTGGTGCCTCGCAGCGTTTGCGCGGGGTCCCAGGGGCAGGGCATCGGGTCGTCGGGCAGGAACATGACCTGCACCTGCCGGTATCCGTTCTTGGGGTCGTAGCCCCACGCTCGGCCCTTGGGGGTGCCGGCCTCCGGGAAGCGGGTGCCGTGGTTGGAGTTGAGGATCTGCTCGGACTCGTACTGGTCCAGGGGGCCGACGCCGAGACGGAACCCGAGCTGGGAGCGCAGCTGGGTAGAGATGATCTTCGCGTCCGGCTTCTGTGCGGCGCACACGATGTTGGTTTCCAGTGCTCGGCCAAGTCGGGCGATCTTCTCGAGGCTGGCTCGGGCCTCGTCTTTGAGCTCCTCCATCTCACTGTCCGCGCCGCGGGCCAGGAAGTCGGCGATCTCGTCGAAGAACAGGATGACCCGCTTGGGGACAGGGCCGTACTGCGCTTCCAGCTCTGGCTGTTGGGAGTACTTGACGCGCAGCAGGCCCAGGTTGCGGACCTGGGTGCGGTTGAGCAGGGTTTGAGCGGCGTCCATGCTCGCGCGTGCCGCGCCGACGGCTGCGCAGATTTCTTCGTCGGTGGCGGCGAATCGGATCACGGAGGGGAACTCTGGGGTCCAGGTGAAGTCGGTGCGTTTGGGGTCGCACACGATCACCGACAGGTCGTCGGGCAGGTACATCGCATAGAACAGCACGATCGACAGGGCCACCGATTTCCCCGAGCCCGTCTTTCCGCCAATCAGGCCGTGTGGGGTCTCTCCTAGATCCCAGTCCAGCCACCCTCCGCCCTTCTGTGGCCCGAACCGGAAGACGCCCTTGTGGGCGAGCTTGACCGCCTCGTCGAACTCCGGCGTGCCGGGTTCGGGGAAGGCCAGTTCGGTCGGTAGAGGCGGGACCGCGGTGATGGTGACCTTCCCCTTGGGGGCATCCCACGAGTAGTGCCAGTCGTTGTCGGTGCTCAGGCTGTCCCAGTGGTCTTGGAAACCATCGCGGGTATCTCGGGCGTTGACGTCCATGGACCCGAACTTCACCTCGGCGACCTGCACCATCGCGGAACCGTCGGCACTGAGGGCTGGCTGCCACTCGAGGATGTCGCAGTCGACGAAGTTTTTACTGGATCCGAACTTGGACTCGATCACGTTGCGCAGGTTGCGTTCGGTGACCTTGCGGCGGGCCTGCTTGCTGCGGGACGGGTGCGCTGTCGCCTCAAGTCGGGTAGTTCCGCCTGGTGTCCAGTCGTACAGCCAGGTCAGGCCTTGGTAGCTGGCTTCCATGGCGGTGTCGAAATCTGACTCGAACTTGTTGCGTACGCGGCGGTCGCCGAGGTTGAGGGTGTCGAAGTCGATGGACACCGCCACCGGGTAGTGCTCGGGGAACTTCTTGCCCTCTGGCATCCACCGAGTGACCTCGCAGTCGATGCTGGTGGTCTTGGTGGTGCGGATCATCGAGTAGACGTCGGCGATGATCTTGCGGGCGACGATTTTCCGACGGGCCCGCAGGTCGTCGTCGGCGACGAGCTCGATGTGCAGCTCCCCGTCGGTGGACCAGTCGTAGACCCACACTCCGGGGCCGCGGATCTTGCGGTCGAACTCGGCGGTGACTCTCTCACGAAATTGAGGGTCGGTGGCATCGAACCCGCCGTATGTCCAGGTCACCTTCGTGGGGAACTGGTAGGTCGTGCCGTTGCGTTCGCTCTCGGTGCGCTCTTCCACCGTCAGGGCGAAGTCGTAGTCGGCGGCGTTGCGGACTGCGTCGAACAGGGCCCGGTCGCCGAGCGATCTGGCCATCTTGCGGTCGTGGCTGCGCTGCCAGACGCGGGGGTCCTCAGCCGGTACGGCGGTCGCGGTCACGTGTGAGGCATCGGCCCAGTCGAAGAGCCATTCCTGTCCGTCCGCCGGTGGGGGTGTGGCTTTCTGGATTGCCTGCTCGAGCGGCATCCGCAGATAGGGGGCGGTGGTGGCGGGGGAGTCGGGGCCGACGGTGAGGGTGAAGGTGTTGGGCCTGGCCTTGGCTCCCCACTTGGCGACAGCGACGTAGGAGTCGGGGTTGACCGGGGTGGTGGCTGTGGACCTGGGGAGGGCCGCGGGCCGCTGCATAGCCGCGTAGATCGCCGCGGTGGCTTTGCGGCGTCTGGGCATCACTGCCCCGGCCCGGGAAAGTGTGTAGAGCAGGAACACGGCCAGGGCGATGCCGGCCCACATGCGGGGTACGACGGCGAAGTACAGGGCCGCGATGAGTGCGATCAACAGTGCCCAGTTCACCGCCACCAGGGGGGCCGGGCCGAGCTTCGTGCCGTCCTTCACCCAGGTCAGTGCAGCCCAGTCGCTGAGCAGTTGCTGCCCTTGCTTCTGGGCCTGCTGCTGCATCCTCGATGGTGGGCGTTTCCGGCCGCGAGCCATAGATTCGCTGTCCTTCCGGTGGCTGGTCGGCCACATCGTCCCACCTGCTCATGCCGGGGCAGGGCGTCGCTCTCGGGGCAACACAGAAGGACCCGGCCCCGTGTGTCGGGGCCGGGGCCTTTCCGCCGGCGCTGGCGGGTCTAGGCGGGCTGCAGGAGCCGGAAAGCGCGCTGGCGCGTGGCGGCGTTGGTGTCGTTGAACTGGGACAACGCGCGGGCGGAGTCGCCGCCGCGGGTGTTCTTGTGCCAATCCAGGAACTCTCCGACGCTGTTGAGCGCCGCCCAGCGGGTGTGGCGACCCTCCTCCTGGGTGAAGGCGGTGCCCCACAGGTCCATGAGGGTGTTGCGCCGGTTCTCCCAGCGGGTGACGGAGGTCTTGCGGGCCTCGTCGGGTCGGGGGTCGAGCTCGGCCAGGAACCGATCGAACTCGTTGGTGGTCATGGGGCTGGCGATGAGGGCTTCGGCGTGGGCGGTGAAGGCCTTGGCGTACTGCATGGCGCCCTGCATGGCGGTGCGTGCTTCGATGAGTCGCTGATCGGCGGACGCGGAGTGCCGGATCGACCAGGTGCGGGGCGTTGATCCGTTGTCGACGCCGACTGTCAGGCCATTCGTGCAAACCAGACGCCGGGCGGTCACCGACTGCACCGCCGCACCCTCTCCAGCATGGGAAGTCGACATCACGACCTTGAACTCGACCGGGTCCTTACCGCCGACTGCGGTGGTGGCCTCGGGGATCGTCATCGACAGGTACGTGGTGCGGCCGTGGTCGATTTCGCCGGCGGCGTCGAACTGGGCGCCGAGGGCGTGAGCGTGGTCGGCGACCTCGAAGGCGGCTGCGTTGTCGATGGTGGTGTACCGGGAACCGACCGCAGCCAGGATGGTGTTGTCGTCGTCGCGGGTGATGAACCGCCGACCGGGCATGCTGCCGATGGTGATGCCGTCAGCGCCCATGAGGGTGACGGAGTCGCCGGGGATGTCGCGCAGGCCCCAATTCAGGCCTGCAATGGTCAGCGCCTCGTCGACAGTGTGGGCGGCGCGGATGTCGGTCCCGAGCTGGTGCTCGAACGGGATTCGGTCGGTGATGGTGAGTGCGGAGCTCATGTCGTCCTCCTAGGGGTGGGATCTTTCGATAGCTCAACCAAACCACCGACCTTCGGACGTGCAGCACTTCTTGAAACTCGACCGACCGGGAATGCAGACACCCACCGTGACCAGCCCTTATATGGCGCTTTCTGGCCCTGGGCCACTGCGGACGTGGGAGGCTCACGGCATGGGAGCAGCTGCCAAGCGGTACGGGATCAACGACGACGACTGGGAGCGGCTCATCGCTGCCACCATCAAGGTTCTGAAGCAGGTCGCCTCGAGAGACGGGGTAACGAACTACTCCGACCTCAACCGCGAAATCAGCGAGCAAACGGGCCTGCCTCGGTTCGACTTCACCCACCCCGAGGGCCGCAACGCACTCTCCGAACTACTCGGGGAGGTCGTCGAACGCACCGTCGACGAGATCGGCGGGATGCTGTCTGCGGTCGTGATCTACACGGACGGCAACAAACCTGGCCCCGGGTTCTTTCATCTGGCAGTTGAGCTGCGCGATCTCCCCGCTGACGCAGACGAAGGCGCCAAGCTGACGTTCTGGAACGACGAAATCAGACTCGTCCAGGCCGCGTGCAAGGCCAAGCGCCGCCGGCGCTGACCAACGGCCCACCCAACGCACCCCAGAGCTGCAGGGCGCGTCCCTGCCCGGCTGCCAGCACCGGCACACTGGGCGCATGACGATCGCTGCGCTGTTGGTTCACGGGTTCGGAGGGGACCGGACGGTGTGGAACCCGCTCGCCCCGCACCTCGAGCAGAGCGGGGTGCACGCTCGCCGGCTGGCGCTGTCCGGCCATGAGGACGATTCGGCCGCACTGGCCACGACGCAGTGGACGACGTGGCTGGCTGAGATGCGGACCGCTGTCGCCGAGCTGCGCGGCCAGGCCGACCACGTGTGCCTGGTCGGCTACTCGATGGGCTCCACTATCGGGCTGCATGCCCTGGCCGAGCAGCTGGTCGACTCTGCGGTCCTGATCTGCCCGAGCACCAGCGTCCCCCCAGCGCAGCGGGCCGCGGTGGGCCTGCTGTCGACGCTGCGAGTGCGCGAGATCCCGCGGCGGTTCGTCGGCACCGGCGACGAGGACGAGCCGGGGGAGGCGTTGCCTGTGGCGGCGCTGCGCACGAACCTGGAGTTCAAGGCCAGCGCCCGCGAGCTCGAGCTGCGCGACCCGGCCCCGACGCTGGTCCTGGCTGGTGCCGACGATGACGTCGCCACCCCGGATGCGATCGCCGAGGTGCTGGGCAAGTTCCCGGCCGGCACCCGCGCGGTCACCTTCGCCGGCGGCGACCACGCTCTGGTCGACGGCCCGCTGTCCGGCCAGGTGTCGCAGCTCGTGATCGAGTTTCTCACCGCGACTGCCGGGGCCTAAACGTAGGCCGGCCCCGCACCTGGTGGTGCGGGGCCGACGTTCCGGTTCACGCAGTGTGGCGCTCACCGGGGATCTAGAACGGGGGCTCGTCGTCCTGGCCTCCGAAGCCGCCGCCGGCGTTCGCTGCGGCCGGGGCCTGGCCCCACGGGTCGTCGATCTGGTCGGAGCCCTGACCGCCTCCGAAGCCGCCGCCCTGCTGGGGCTGGGCCTGACCGCCGCCCTGCTGGGGCTGGCTACCGCCGAAGCCTCCACTCGGCTGACCGCCGCCGCCCTGGTTGCCGCGGCTGACGCGGGTGACCTTGGCGGTAGCGAACTTGAGGGACGGCCCGACCTCGTCGGCCTCGACCTCGTACACGGTGCGCTGCTCACCCTCGCGGGTCTCGTACGAACGCTGACGCAGACGACCGTTGACGATGACGCGCATGCCCTTCTGCAAGGACTCGGCCACGTTCTCGGCGGCCTGGCGCCAGATGTTGCAGGTAAGGAAGAGGCCTTCGCCGTCCTCCCACTGGTTGGTCTGGGAGTTGAAGCGGCGCGGGGTGGAGGCGACGCGGAAGTTGACCACCGCGGCCCCTGACGGGGTGAAGCGCAGTTCCGGGTCGGCGACGATGTTGCCGACGACGGTGATGGGGGTATCGCCCTGACTCATGGTGTCTCCTAGCTCGTGGGTTCAGGCGGTGAGCCGGTAATCGGTCTCGGAAAGGAGCATCGCACGACGATTTGCCGTTGTGGCGTCGCCGCAACCTGCACGTTCACCGCTCGCGTGCGGAGCAAGTTGCAGTGAGCCGAAGCCCATCAGGCGGGGATCTGCTGGGGGTGCTCCTTGTAAGCGTCGTGCGCTGCCTTGGTGAACGCCTTGGGGTCGGCCAGGCCAGCGCGGACCATGTGCTCGAACCGGTCGGCCGGGATACCGCTCGACAGGTGGGTGCCGAACTTCTTCTGCAGGATTGGGTGCAGGTGCTCAAGGTGCTGGGCCATGCCGATGGTCTCGATCAGCTCATCCCACAGTCCCTGCAGGTCGTGGCGGTCAGCCAAGGTCTGCCCCTCCGATGCCGCCTGCGCAGTGTGCTCCTCGGCGGGAGCTGGGGCAGGCGCCTGCTGATGCTGGGCTGACTCCTGCGTGGCCTCCTGCTGGGCCGGCTCCTGCTCGGGGACGTTCTGGCCGCCTCCGTCGGGTCCGCCGCTGGAGGGTGCGCCGACGATGTCGGATGCCACCTCCAGGGCGAGCGCGTACAGGTCACCGGCCGCGGCGGCGACCTTCTTGATCCATTCGGAGCTCTCGTGCCGATCCTCGACGTAGTCGAGGGTGAAGGGCAGCTCAGCCAGGGCGACCTGGGCGACCCACTTGGCGGACTCCCGCCAGGACGGCTCAGTCTGGCGCTGGTAGCCCAGTGCGGCCTGCTGGACCCGGCCGGCGGCCCACATGAGCGGCTTGATCAGATCAGTGGCCGCGCGGCTCAGACGCTCATCGCCAAGCTGTGCCGCCTTATCGGGGTCGGCGTACGCGGCTCCCTGCACCAGGTCGAGGGCGTCCTTACGGGCCCAGCGGACGGACTGCACAATGTACGAGGCCGGGTTGAGTCGACCGTCGACGCTGACCAGTTCCCACGGCTTGCTCTCGACGGACCGCAGGCGTTGCACCGGCCGGTCGACGTCCTCCCCGTGCATGATCTTGACGACCTGCTCGGCGATCTGACGGGCATCGACTGCGCCGCCGGCAGCAGCGCCGGGAGCGGCGGCCGGGGCAGCGTTGTCGGAGCGGACGATCGCGCCGCCGGTCTCGCCTGCCTCGGTGAAGATGCGGGCCCAACCCTCGGGTGGTGTGGAGCCGTCACGGTTGTGCCGGAACAGGTCCCACTCTTCGGGGTTGGTGGCGGCTTCGGCGCTGATGATGTTGCGTTCCGGCTCCCCGGCGGGCCCGACGACGGCGATCACGTTGGCGCAGTTCTCGCCGGTGATGTTCGAGTTGGCGCTGCTGCCGTCGGGTTCGGCGCCACGCAGCACGTACATCGGGACGGTGTACGGGATGACCTCGCCGGACTGGTTCTTGTAGCGGCGGCGGGTTTCGATGGCCACGTAGACGGGCAGGTTCCGCTCGTGGCACCACTGGATCGCTTGGTGCACGCCGGAGTTCTCGACGGTGGAGGCCGAGAAGTTGTGCTTGAGTCGCTTGTCGCTTCCGGTCTCAGAGGAGGAGGCGTCGAAGGTCACCGACACCGATCGCACCCCGCCGCGGCCCTCCCGGTCGGAGACCTTGATCTCCTTGACCAAGATGGAGGTGAACTCGCGGACGAACACCTCGGGTCGAACGGGCCGCTGTGTGGTGTCGCCGTCTGAGGTGAGCTTGACCGCGACCGGCTTGGTCGGGGCGGTGGTGTAGCCGATCCAGCTGGTCGGGTGGGTCTGGCGGGTGAAGGTCGTCATTGCTGTTCCTTCGGTGTTCGGGGTGGGTCCGTGTTGCCCACATCAAATCACGTCGTACTGACACTGCAGCACGACGAAAATTGGGCTGATCAGCGCTCTGGCCGCCGCCCCGCTCCTGCGCGCACCGCGCGGTGGTCGACGCCGTGGCGGCGGCATGACCCGCCGATAGGGTCCGGCCATGACCAGCATCGACCTGGGCCAACTGTTGGAGTCCGGCACCCATAAGCAGTGCCCCGACTGCCAGTTCCGCATCATCCCGACCTCCGCACGGTGTTGCAGCCAATGCGCCGCCGGTATCGCGGCGCCCCTGAGTGCGCCGCCGAATCGTCGGCGCACCATGGCTCGCAGCGGTGGCCGGAAAGTCGCCTCCACTGTCCGGCACCTGGGAGATGGGTCCCGCACCGGCGCCGGCACCGTAGCTCCCGCTTTCCGAGGGGGACTGGACGCAACTACCGGCGGGGTGTTCTGGCTGGTCGCACACGGTGTCCCTGTCACCCAGGGGTCCATGGTGGCAGTGGCCGCCGGAAAGATCCGCCGCGACAACGGACCCGAACTGGTGGCCTGGCGCGACGAGATCACCCGCCGGGCACTTCTGCAGGCCGGAAGCGGCTGGACGCCGATCAACGGGCCAGTGCAGGTCGCCGCGTGCCTGACCGTGCCGTGGCCCGCTCGCATGCCGTTCAACGGATTCTGCGAGGCCATCGACGCGGTCGACGACGCCCCGGCCAGGCTCGCCCCCATGGGCACCCCGGACGGTGACAAACTGCTGCGGGCAGTCCAAGATGCTCTGTCGCCGCGCGGGGCCAACAGGTTCCATCTGGTCAGCGACGACAGCCGGGTCATCGACTCGCAGGTGACCAAGACCTTCGCCGCCCCGGAGCACACTCACCCGTGGGCGTTGGACACTCCAGGGCTGGTGCTGCGGGTGTCGATTCTCGGGGCGGATGTCGCGCCGATGCCCGGCTCGTCGCTGTCCGATCCCGGCGGACTGCCGGACCCGGCACTGCGGCTGCACCGGTCTCTGGCCCGGCAAACCCGCTAGTCCGCACACCTTTCCTTCCCGTCGTTAGGCTGCGCCACCATGACCGAAACCCACCCCGGGCACGTCCAGCCCGCCAGCAGTGCGGGCGGGGACGCCACCAGCCTGTCTGAGCGGGTTGTGCTCGGCACCCTGCTCGATGGCGACAGTGAGTTTCTCCGCTCGGCGATGCCGGCCCTGTCTGCCGAGTCGTTCACCAGGCCTGACTGCAAGGCCATCTTTCACGCGGTGGCCACGCTGGACCGGGTTGGCGATGCCATCGACGTTCCCAGCGTCATGCAGGCCCTGGACGAAGTTGGCCAGCTCGCCGGCGTCGGCGGACCGTCGGCGGTGACCCGACTGGTCACCGACTCCCTGGCCGCGGCCGTCCCGAGAGTGCATCTGCAGCGGGTGATTGAAGCGACCCAGCTGCGGCAGGTACATGAGGCGATGTCGCGGCTGTTGGCCGCGCGGGCGACACCGGACAGGGTGTTCGACGAACTCGATGCGATCCGGGACGTGGGCGCCGATGTGTCGGTCACGCTGCCAGACCTCGCGGACCAGCTCGACGCCTACCAGCGGGAGCTGCAGCGTCGACGGTCGATGGACACTCCGCTGGTGGGTGTGCCGACCGGGTGGCGAGACCTGGACGGCATCTACTCGCCGGATCCGGACAAGCGACGCATCGGCCGTCTGCCGGGTGGGTTCGAGCGCAAGCATCTGGTGATGGTGGCGGCCCGCCCCGGCGTCGGCAAGACGTCGGTGATCATCGACTTCCTGCGGTCGGCCTGCAAGTCCGGCAAGGGGGTCGTGTTTTTCTCCAACGAGATGCCGGCGCAGGAGATCATTGAGCTCATCGTGTGTGCGGAGGTGGCTCTCTACAAGCGGGACCGCTACAAGTTTCCCGAGGACATCCCGCCCAGCGGTTGGGACCGGATCGCCGAGGTGCAGGCTGACATCACCCAGAACTGGCACCTGATCATTGACGACCAGGCATCTACCCTGGCCGACCAACGGCGCGTCCTGGCCGCCGCTCGCATGAAGTTCCGAGCCGAGGGCGTGGATCTGGACATCGCGTTCCAGGACTTCATCCAGCGCATGAGCACCCCGGGAGGCCGGGGAAGCAAGGCGCAGCACGAGGAGTTGGGCGACTTCTCCAAGGGCTGGAAAGACATGGCCAAGGAGCTCGACATCGCCGCTGTGGTGGCGGCTCAGCTCAACCGGTCCAGCGTGGAGGTCGATCGGTTGCCACGCGCCGACGATCTGCGCGGGTCAGGCTCCCTCGAGCAGGACTCTGACGTCATAATCGGTTTGCACCGGCCCTACGCCACGGGCGGTCAAGAATCCGGCCACACCGCTGATGAACTGCAGGTCGTGATGATCAAGGTGCGCCACGGCGCTGCCGGGCACGTCTTCGAGCGGGCGTTCGTCGGCGAGCTGGCACAGACGATGGAACCGGCCCGACGGGCAATGCCAGAGCCCCCACCGTAGGGACGACTCGAGGCCTGTCAGGCGTCACGCATGTCTTTGGCCTTCATCATCTGCCGCTCCCACAGCAGGTTCAGGGTGGAGATTGCTGTGTCGGTGACCGACCCTCGGATCGTCAACGCGCCCTCCATCGTCAGGTCGCGGTAGCGGGACACGGCGTACAGGGTGCTCGTGGTGCCGAGGTTCCGGCCGTCCTGCAGTCGGGTCAGCGTCACCACGTAGACACGGTTGTCGTCCATGCCCCAGTAGTCCTTCTCCACTGGCAGAACCTGAACTTTCTGCACGTGGTTGACACCGTCCTTGTCGAAGGTGACGCGGGGGCACGCGGCTGTCCATTCGTCGATCACCGACAGGGAGCGCAGCTCCGGGTTGGCGATGTCGATGTTCATCTGCGCGTTGTAGGCCACCAACGTCAGCGTCTCCCCAGACCAGTTCGACGACCAGTCCCGCGAGACCTCCTGCGCCTTCTGGTGCAGATCTCCGCCAGGCACGCACTCGGCGGGGGATGCGTCCGTTATCGACTCGTCCGGCTGGGCGATGCCGGGCGGGGCCTCGCGCGGTTCGCCCATCCACCCGGTGAATGTCGGAGCCGGCAAGTCCTGGCCGCCGGTATCGACTAGATAGTCCTGGTAAGCGGTGGTGTCTGTTTTCGGTTCGCGTCCCCACAAGAACATCGTCGTGGTGAGCAGCAGGCCGATGATGACCACCATCACCCCGGCACCCATCGCGGTCTTGGTGCTGCTGGACTGGCTCGCAAACCAGTCGCGGGCACCGCCGGCCGACTTCCGCAGTGCCGTCATCGCCTTGTTGCTCTTCACACCCACAGGGCCCTTCTCGCGCAGTTCATATCCCGAATCAGCGACATCTTCTCACCGGCTCATGTCGCCACTTTCGCCTCGAGCTGGCGGCGGCACGGCCATAGCCCATGCTTGTAGCCGCACCGCCAACGAAAGGTCAGTACACCGATGCCTCCTGTGATGGCCGTCGACCTCGGGTCGGCCACGATCAGCGCTGCAGCAGCCCAGCCGTCAACGGCACCGGACCCGGCAGTGCTGACCGTTGATGGCCAGCCCACCTACTCGCCGGCGACCTGCGTCGACAACGAGGGAGTGCCGCACCCGTCGACGTGGTCGGGGACAGCGGTCGACCACACGCCACGCCCCGACCTGCTCCTGGACCTGCCACCGCAGATCATCGGCGACGTCCCCCTGTCGGGAGCGACCCTGGTCGGTGTCGCCTTCGGCCCGGCGCTGGCGGCGGCCGCAGACCACTTCGGGGCCGAGCCGACGGTACTGATCGGGGTGCATCCGCACTGGTGGACCGCGGGCAAGATCGCCGACTACGAGCGGGCGCTTGGCCGCCTGACTCCCCACACCGCGCTCATCTCCTGGCCAGAGGCCATTGCCGCGCAGACCGTACCGCCGGCGGCGGCCTCCCACGTGACTGTCTTGGACTTCGGGGCATCAACCGCCTCCATCACGGTTGTCTCCTTCTCCCGCCGTGGAGTGCCCCAGGTGCGGTTCACCCACACCGATCGGGCCGGCGGGTCCCGCGGTGTCGACCGGGTGATCGTCGCCGACACGGCGGCCGACGCGCGCATCGACCTGTCCGGAAAGGACCAGCACTGGTGGGAGGAGGCCGCTTCGCAAGTCGCAGCCAGTCGGCACCGTCTCTGCACCGAGACCAGTTCCTGGCCGGCCACCATCGACATCGAGTTCCCCGCACCGCTGGGCGGCCGTCAACTCCGCGGTCCCCGGCTGCGGCAGCTGACCACCACGCATATGCAGAAGGTGGTGGCCAGGCTGATCACGCATGAGGACGTCCAGGCCGCCTGGTCCGAGGATCGCACTTCCACCACCACGCAGCCGCTGGTGGAGGTCACTGGCGGGTTCGGGCAGGACCCGTCGGTGCTGTCGGCGGTCAAAGCCGAGGCCGGCAGGGCCGACCTGGTGCCCGAGCCTGCATCTGCAGCCGCGTTCGGGGCGGTCCTGGCCCACGCCCCGGCGTGGGTTCCCGCCAACCAGAAACCGTCCAGGTTCCGGTTCGGGCGCTCACGCACCGCGGTCCCCGCTGAGCGGGGACGGTCGTGACCGCCAAGGGGCGCCGCTACCGGCGCGAGACGCTGATCTCGCTAGTCGAGCAGATCGACATCACCGTTCCCGAGATGTCGACCACCATGTTGATCCGTCGGTCGATCGCCCACTACAACCGGCGGAACCCGACCTCGCGGCCCGCCAGCCTCGATTCCGAGACGAACTTCTTGTGCCGCCTGATGGTCAACTTCCTCAGGCACCAGTGCTCGGAGTACGACTCCCTGCGCACGTTCCTGCGCCAGCACGCCCACGGTGACGACCACGAGTTCGTGGGCGCCGTCGTCAAGGGCAGAGTGCTGCGGCTGATCGCAGCGCAGTACCCGATGCTGCGCTCCGAAGCCCGGACCCAAGCACTACGGGAAGACCAGGTCGTCAACGGGGCGCCACGCGCTGGCGCCCGCCGCCACGCCACAACGGGACGACCACGGCGATAATCTCGCCCTCAACAGCGCACGAGCCAAGGAGCCCCATGGACAACGGCATCACCCTGACCACCAACGGTCGGTCGTGGGTGTCGGTGGCCAATCCACTGCGCCACGACACGGTCGCCGAGCTGGCCCACGCCCAGGACAAGTACGACACCTCCCAGGTGCCGGCCCGGTCCGGGGCTGTGGCCGTCGCCGCCGGCGCCGCAGTTGGGCTGCTCGCCGTACTTGTTGGCCTGCCGGCACTGCTCGCGGTCGTGTGTGGCCTGGTCGTACTGCCGGTGGCCTGGCTGCTGATGTTCCGGCGACTGCGCTCCCGGGCCACAGCGTTCGAGTCCGCGCTGGCCGCCAACACCGAAGGCCTTGGGCCTCGACGGATCGTGCGGGGTGAGTTTCTTCCTGGGGCGTGCGCCGATGCCGCGGACCAGCTCGTCATCGGGACGGTGCAGATCCTGCAGTCCACCGCGTACCGGTGCGGAGCGCTGGGGGAGACCAGCTTCGTCTACAACGACATCCTCGAATCCACCTGGGCGCTCCTGCACAAACTGCGCACCTACGAGCGGGAAGCGCGTGACATGGCGCGCATGAAGGAGCGGGCGGGCGACGAGCACACGCGCAGCGAGCTCACCGCATTGGCAGAGCGTATGGACCACGTGTGGTCCGAGCAGCTACTGCCGCTGGTCGCCGACCACCGCGAGTTGGTCCGATCGGTCGCCGACCTCGACCGGTTCCTGGACACCCCGCACACCAGGGATCACGGCAAGCAGTTGGCTGCGGCTGACGACTCTCCCCGTCAGGCCAGCGACCATCTGGACGCGCTGACGGGGCGGGTGGCAGCAGCTCGAGACCGTGCATTGGCCTACCGATCTGACGATCCCGACGCCGACACGACCAGCCCTTAGGCTCAGTGCAGCTTGTCGACGGCACTACGAAAGGGGGACCGGATGGATCGCGAAATGCTGATGACGAAGCGCGCTGAACTGATGGCCCAACTGGCTGCCAACACCGTCGAACTGGAACGCGCCGAAAAGCACCTTGAGCAGAGCCAGGCCATCTACCGCTCGACCACTGACGGGTTGGCGATGTCCTGGAGAGCCATCGAACGGGCCTCGATCAATCCGAACACCCCACCCAAAGAACTCAAGCACCTTCTGCGCCTGCACGCCCGCGCGGAGACCGCCGCGGCCAAGGAGTACTCCGAACGCACCAAGCGGTGGGGTCACCGCAGCGGGGACGGGCACCTGTTCGCCTGCCCACTCGGGGACATCCCGCGACTGAACCGACTCATGGTCTCTGCCGACGTGCTGGGCACCTACCGAGTCCCTCCCGAAGACCTCGAGACGCCATCGTTCTTCACTGTGGCGTTGTCGCGGCCGGTACCTACGGGCGATGTGAACGCTGACGGTGAGATGCAGATGGTGAGACTCCGCTCCAGGCTCCGCGTCCCCGTAGAGCTGCGGCAAGGCAACGATCTGACCCTGCGCGATGTCCTGGCCTGCCGCCTGGACGACACCAAGGGAGCCGAACAGCTCGCACGCTTCTTCGGCGCCGACCTACTGGCCTCCGTTCGCGCCTCCCTCAACAAGTAGCACCAGCCACCGGAAGCGGTCCGCGAGGAGCAATTTCGCGCCCCATCCGAGGCTTCCCGACACGTCCGCCCCCTAATCTGTGCGCATATCGGAATCAGACTGCACGCGACCAATCGAGGCACCCCATGTGTCGATCCCAGCACGAACCCGGCGGCCCACGCTCCTGCCCCAAAGAGCCCGGCGACACCGTCGCCATCGCAACCCAGCGCGTTCAAGAGCTCACCGACCGCAAACTCGAGCTCGAAGCCGAACTGGCGCTGATCAACAGCGGCCTACTCGACGGCGACCACACCCAGACCAGCCAGAAACTGGCCGCGACGATCGAAGACGTCACCGCCGCCGACATCGCCCTGCGCGAGGCCCACGCTGCCGCTGACGCCGTCGCCGCCCACAACGCGGCCCCCGGCAGCGAACTGACGCACCTGAGCGACGCCGAACTACGGCAACACATCGACGACCGCGTCAACGCTGACGAATACACCGAACTTCTCGCCGCCCGCGATACCGCCCGAGAGCACCGTGATGCCACCGCGAAGGCTTACACGGACGCCATGTCCGCCGCCGGCGACGACGACCCCGACGCCCTGCGCAAGCTCGCCCAAGCCCGCACCGACGCCTACGACGCGCACTGCGCCTACCTGGAGGCCAACGCCCCGGTCGAGGAATACAAAGACGTCACCGCCCAGGCGGCAGCCGAGCTCGGTCGCCGCAACCCGGTCCCCGAATGGGAAGGCGAGCAGCTCGGGAACTGCTACAAGCAAGGCCACTACGAGCCCGGATCGAGGGAGTGGCTCGAGGCCCGCCAGTCAGGGATCGGCGGATCGGACGTCGGTCCGATCCTTGGCATCGACCATCACGGACGCAGCACCACCGACATCAAGAACTCCAAACTGACCGAGATCAGCGACGCCGAGCTCGAAGCTCAGGCGATCTCGCTGCAGTCCGCCAGTGGCCCACTGGGCCGCGGGCACGCCTGGGAACCGGTCATCGTGCGGCAATTCGCCGACGACCACCCGGACCTGACTGTGATGAGCGCCAAGGCCACCTGGCGCAACGACGACGTGCCGTACTCCGTCGTCAACGTCGACGCGGTGCTGTCCAGCGACGGCGGTGACACCGTCGACGGGATCTTCGAGAGCAAGACCGGCTCCGACGCCGCCCAGTGGGCAGACGG
>Ga0194138_10000216_pt1 | contig 28308 bp, 28 predicted proteins | sample TARM_MetaG_T2_14_FD_134022 | JGI IMG/M metagenome (GOLD analysis project Ga0194138, IMG submission 134022) | Freshwater microbial communities from Pennsylvania, USA, analyzing microbe dynamics in response to fracking - TARM_MetaG_T2_14 (version 2) | ecosystem: Environmental > Aquatic >...
GCCAATCGGGCCTTGCCGCCGGCCACGGCCTCGCCGCCGCGATACCAGCGGCGGAAATAGGCTTCGTCGTAGAGTTTCGCGTCGGTCATGGCGGGGCATCGGCAGGCGGGACGCGCACGATACCCGCTCCGGCCGCGGGCGGCAGCCGGTATCCTGTGCCGATCCAACGACATGCGGGGCCGCACATGCTGTACCTCTGGGTGAAGACCTTCCACGTGCTGTTCGTCATCGCGTGGATGGCGGCGGTGTTCTATCTGCCGCGCATCCTGGTCAACATCGCCGAAACCGACGGCAAGCCCGAGGTGCAGGCGCATCTGGCATTGATGGGGCGGCGGCTGTACCGCTTCGGCCACATCATGTTCGGGCTGGCCTTCGTCTGCGGCCTGCTGATGTGGTTCGGCTGGAAGCTCTCGCCCGCGCTGCTGCCGCGGCTGTTCGTGCCGGGCCCGTGGCTGCATGCCAAGCTGGCGCTGGTGGTGCTGATGCTGGCCTATTACGTGCTCAGCGGGCGCTGGCTGAAGGGGCTGGACAAGGGCCGCGCGCTGCCTTCCGGGCGCACGTTGCGCCTGTTCAACGAAGCGCCGGTGCTGTTGCTGCTCGGCGTGCTGTGGCTGGTGATCCTCAAGCCGGCGTTCTGAGCCCGCGGCGGTGGCCGTGACCGGGCGCGCCCGGCCACGGCAATGCACTCACGGCCGGGTTTGTTCGAAATCGCCGATCTTCGGCAACTCCACCGGCACGCCGTCGGCGTTGCAGGTGCCGGCCCGGCACAGGCGTTCGCGCAGCTTGGGCGTGGCCTGCACGATGACGTGGTACAGCACGTTCTCCTCCATCGTGCCGTGGACGGCATTGCTGCCCGGGCCGGTGGCCCACACGCCGACGTCGTCGCCGCCGTGCGATTCGGCCTTCATCGGGATCATCGATTCCTGCAGATAGTCGGGGTCCTCGGTGTTCACCGCATCCAGGTTCGGCCGGCCGTGCGCGGCGGCGATGTCCGTCGGCTCGTGGATGAAATGCTTGGGCCCCTCCGGCTGCGTGTTGCTGGTGCCGGGATAGCCGGGGCCGTTGGCATAGCTGAGGGTGGTGTAGGTCTGCCCGGCGAGGTCGCGTGCGTACTGGCTGCGGTCGCCGTCTTCGCCGCCGGTGCCGCGGACCTTGCCGAGGATCGGGTTGCCGCGCACCGGGTAGCCCATGAAATTGAGCACGTGCGAGTGGTCGGCGGTGACGATGATCAGCGTGTCCGGCGGCGCGGTTTCCTGCGCGGCGCGCACGGCGTCGGACAGGGCGATGGTTTCGTCGAGCGCACGGAAGGCGTTGCCGTAGTGGTTGGCGTGGTCGATGCGGCCGCCTTCCACCATCAGCACGAAGCCGTCGGGATTGCGCGACAGCGTGCGCACGGCGGCGCGGGTCATCTGCGCCAGGCTCGGCTCGCCGTCCGGGCCGGTGTTGCGGTCGTGGTTGAAGCTCATGTGGTCGTAGTCGAACAGGCCGAGCAGGGCCGGCGCGCCGGCGGCGGCGTCGAGCTGGGCGGTGGTGTGCACGTAGGCGCCCTGCGGGTTGGCCTGTTGCCACTCGCCGATCAGGTCGCGGCCGTCCAGGCGCAGGCCGACCTTGTCGTCGAACTGCGGGTCGCGCTCGCCGGCCGGCATGAACTGGCCGCGCCCGCCGCCCATCGCCACGGTGGGCCCGCGACCGGTACGCGCGGCGGCGAGCAGTTGCGCGGCAATGTCGCGGCAGCCGGCTTCGACCGCGGCGGGCGGCAAGTCGGCGTCGCTTTCCCAGTTGCGCTCGGGCGATTTGGCGTACATCGCCGCCGGAGTGGCATGGGTGAGGCGGGTGGTGGTGACCACGCCGGTGGCCATGCCGGCGCTGTCGGCCAGTTGCAGCCAGGTCAGCAGCGGCTTGTCCAGGCTCGGCGCGCAGTCCGCACGCGGGGTGTCCGATTCGCCGATCACGCCCATGCGCGTCTTCACGCCGGTGGCGATGGCGGTCATCGTGCCGGCCGAATCGGGCGTCTGCGAATCGGTGTTGTAGGTTTTGCTCAAGCCGGTGGCCGGGAAGCGCTCCCAGCTGAGCAGGTTCTCCTCGCCCGGGTTGCCGTGGCGCTGGCCTTCCAGGATGCGCGCGGCGGCCACCGTGGTCAGGCTCATGCCGTCGCCGAGGAACAGGATCACGTTCTTCGCCTTGCCGGCCATCGCGCCGTTGGCGGCGGCCCGCGCCGCGCCGCTGCGGTACCACCACGCGGGGGTTTCACCCTGCGGATGGGCCACGTTGTCCACCGCGACGACGGGCGCGGCGGATCGCGCGCTGGAGGATGTGCGTGGGGCGCTGGCGCAGGCGGCCAACAACGGGAGGGCAATAGCGGAAAGCGCGAGTCGGTAGCGTGCAGTCATGGCCGTGGGGAATATGGAAATGCCGGGGGATTCTGTGAAACCAGCATGACACTGGCATGTCGGATGCGGCGTTCCATGCGCGGGGCTCGTTTCGCGGCGGGCGCTGGTCTAAGGTGCCCGTTTCCCTGATTTCCTGTTGCGGGCAACGGCAATGAAACTGGTCTCGGCCTGGCTGGCCATCCCATTCTGGAAGCGCGTGGTCGGCGGCTTCGTGCTCGGCGCGCTGGCTGGCTGGGCGTTCGGCCCGGCGGCGGACACGTGGTTCGGCCCGCTTGGCGAGCTCTACGTCACGCTGATCAAGATGATCGCGGTGCCGCTGGTGTTCTTCGCGGTGATCAACGCGATCTCGGCCCTGCATGGGCAGAAGTCGGTGGCCGCGCTGGGCGGGCGCACCTTCCTGTGGTTCGTCGTCACCGCGGCGCTGGCGGTGTGCGTGGGGCTGGCCGTGGGCACGGTGATGCAGCCGGGTGCCGGGCACTTCGGCCTGCAGGTGGATGCGGCGTGGAAGCCGCGCGACGTGCCCCGTCCCGTCGACGTGCTGCTCGGCGTGGTGCCATCCAACGTGTTCTATGCGCTTGCCGGCATCGGCACCAAGACCACTGCCGCCGGAGAAACGGTGCTGGCGGCCGGGCGCGGTTCCATCCTGCCGGTGATCTTCCTCGCCGGCCTGCTCGGCTTCGCCATGGTCAAGCTGGGCGACAAGGTGGCCGAGGCGCGCAAGCTGACCGGGCAGATGAGCGCGATCATGATCCAGGTCACGCGCTTCGTGCTGGAGGTCACCCCGATCGGCACCTTCGGCCTGATCGCCTCGCTGGTGGGTTCCTACGGTTTCGGCAAGCTGCTGCCGCTGGGCAACTTCGTGCTGGCGCTGTACATCGCCTGCATCATCCAGATCGTCGTGGTGTACGGCAGCTTGCTGCTTGCGCACGGGCTGAACCCGTGGAAGTTCTTCCGCGGCGCCTCGCCGGGCATGCAGGTGGCCTTCGTCAGTTCGTCGAGCTTTGCCGCCATGCCGGTGGCGATGCGTTCGATCATCCACAACCTGGGCGTCAACAAGGATTACGCCAGCTTCGCGGTGCCGCTGGGCGCCAGCATCAAGATGGATGGCTGCGGTGCGATCTACCCGGCACTGTGCGCGGTGTTCATCGCCCAGTACACCGGCGTGCCGCTGAGCGCCGACCAGTACTTCGTGGTGCTGATCGCGTCGGTGCTGGGCAGTTTCGGCACCGCCGGCGTGCCGGGCACCGCGGTGGTGATGGCCACCGTGGTGTTGAGCGCGGCCAACCTGCCGCTGGAGGTCATCGGCTACCTGTACGCCATCGACCGCATCCTCGACATGATGCGCACGGCCACCAACGTCACCGGGCAGATGGTGGTGCCGGTGCTGGTGGCGCGCGAAACCGGGCTGCTCGACAAACAGGTCTACGATGCGGCGGCCACCAACGTGGGCGTGGATGTCGGTGATGCGCCCGACGCCTGACGCGGCGGCTTGACGCGCCGGCTATAGTGGAAGCGGGCAACGATGGTCCGCTTTCCGTTCGTGTCCCATTTCATTCCTTACCGCGTGCCGCGATGGCTTGGCTTGTCACCAAATACCTGATCACCGCCGCGCTGGTCGTGGCCGTGTCCGAATTCGCCAAGCGCAGCGACCGGTTGGGCGGCTTCGTCGCGGCGTTGCCGCTGGTGACGGTGCTGACCCTGGCCTGGCTGCATCTGGAACGGCAGCCACAGGCGAAGATCGCCAACCACGCCTGGTACACGTTCTGGTATGTGCTGCCGACCTTGCCGATGTTCCTGCTGTTCCCGTGGCTGTTGGCGCGGCTGGGTTTCTGGCCCGCCCTGCTGGCCTCGGCGCTGCTCACCTGCGCCTGTTTCGGCCTGACCGCATGGGCGGTGCGTCCGCTGGGCATCCGTCTGCTGCCATGAGTCGATTGCTCGAACAGTTGATCGAAGCCTTCCGGGTGTTGCCCGGCGTGGGCCAGAAGACCGCCCAGCGCATGGCCTATCACGTGCTCGAACGCGGCCGCGACGGCGGCCTGCGGCTGTCGCAGGCGCTGGCCGCGGCGATCGAGCAGGTCGGACACTGCGAGCAATGCCGCGATTTCAGCGAAACCGCCGTCTGCACGATTTGCGCCAGCCCGAGCCGCGACCGGCAGATGCTGTGTGCGGTGGAATCCCCGGCCGACCGGCTGGCGGTGGAAAGCGCCACCGGTTACCGCGGCCTGTACTACGTGCTGCAGGGCCGGCTGTCGCCGCTGGACGGCATCGGCCCGCGCGAGCTGGGGCTGGAGTCGCTGGACGCGCGCTTGGCGCAGGGCGAGGTGCGCGAGTTGATCATCGCCACCAATTCCACCGTCGAGGGCGAGGCCACCGCGCACTATCTGGCGCAGCTGGCGCGTCGCCACGGCGTGCGGCCGAGCCGGCTGGCACAGGGCCTGCCGCTGGGCGGCGAACTGGAATACGTCGACCGCGGCACGCTGTCGCATGCCTTCGGTTCGCGCAGCGAGATGCAGGATTGACCTGCCGCAGTTGCGGGCACCGACCTTGGTCGGGCATGCCGGCCGGATCGGCGGCGCTATCCTTGCGGTTGTCTCCATCGCACCGCATGCCATGAGCCAGAACGAAAACGACACCATTTTCGGCAAGATCATCCGCCGCGAGATCCCCGCCGCCATCGTCTACGAGGACGAAGACGTGCTGGGCTTCAAGGACATCGCCCCGCAGGCGCCGGTCCACGTCCTGTTCATCCCGAAGAACGAGCACATCCCGACCCTGGACGATCTGCAGCCCGCACAGGCGCAGCTGATCGGCAAGCTTGCCCTGGCCGCCGCCGAGTACGCCCGCCGCGAAGGTTTCGCGCAGAAGGGCTACCGGATCGTGATGAATTGCCGCGAGGATGCCGGCCAGACCGTGTTCCACATCCACATGCACCTGCTGGCCGGCGCGCCGCTGGGGCATTTCGGCGTGCAGGAGTGAGGCCGCGCACCGGCCGTCGCCGGTGAAGCAGGAAATGCGCAAAGAAAAACGCCGCCCTCGGGCGGCGTTTTCGCAGGCCGGATGTGCCGGGCTTACCACCAACCCCAGCGCGGCCCCCAGTACGGGCCGCCCCAGTACGGGCCCGGGCCCCAGAACGGGTCGTAGGGGTACGGGTAGGCGCGCGTGTTCTGCTGCACCACCGGCCACAGGTAGACGATGTCTGCCGCCAGCTTGGGCAGCTTGTAGTCGTAGTCGCCGATCTTGGTGGTTTCGTAGCCGTCGATGTGGCCGATGAAGGTCACTTCGCGGCCGGCCTCGAAGATGGCCGGGTCGTAGAAGCCGGCACGGCAGGCGACGAAGCGGCCGTTGCTGGCGTCGCCGTCGCCGCTGGACGACGGGCGGCCGCTGGCGCCGAGCGGGCGGCCCAGCATCTGGAAGCAGGTGCTGTCCGGACCGGGCACGGTCTTGACGATGTTGCCGCCCCAGCGCACGGTCGCGCCGGTCTGCGCGCTGGCGACCGACTGCTGCGGGGTGAGCGGGGCGTACTGGCCTTGCAGCGGTTTGGGGGCGGTGGCGCAGGCGCCCAGTGCAAGGGTGGCGGCGGCGATGACGAGCGGACGCAGTTTCATGACGGACTCCGGGAGGAACGCGGTCGATGGCGGCGCAGGTCGCGGAGCAGGGCTCCGACGGCCTCGGGTTCGACGTGAGCGTAACGTGATTCCGCGAAACGCCGGCTGAGCGGAATCAGCCCGGCTTCCTGCGGACGGGCGGCCACCACGCGTGCGGCCCAATCGCCGGCCGTTTCGTGCGGTTGCCGCGCCAGCCCGAGGCGCGCATAGCGGCGGCCGAGCCGGTGCCAGGCGCGCAGCAGCGGGTCGCGCTCGCGTTCGCCGCGAGCCAGCCACCACAGCATGCCGGCCAGCAGCAGCGCGGCAAGGGCGGCGAACAGGCCAACCAGATGCTCCGGCTGCAGTTTGTCGATGCCCAGCGGGCGCAGCAGGCGCTGCTGGCGGCTGGCATCGAAGCCGAGCACGAAGTCGTTCCAGCCGCGCCGCAGCCAGTCGCTGCCGGCGGCCCAGCGCGACAGTTCGCCGATGCCGCTGCCGAAACCGTTGTCGTCGGCAGCGCCGGCCCGGTCGGCCAGCGTGTCGTAGACGCGTTCCGGGGCGACGGCGGCGGTCGGGTCCACCCGCACCCAGCCGCGCCCGGCCAGCCACACCTCGGCCCAGGCATGCGCGTCGCTCTGCCGTACCAGCCAGTAACCGCCCAGCGGGTTGCGCACGCCGCCTGCGTAGCCGGTGACCACGCGCGCCGGGATGCCGGCCGCGCGCATCAGCACGACGAAGGCCGAGCTGAAATGTTCGCAATAGCCGGCCTTGCGCTCGAACAGGAAGTCGTCCACCTCGTTGATGCCGGCCGGCGGCGTGGCGAGGGTGTAGGCGAAGCCGGCGTGGATCATCGCCAGCGCGCGGCGGACGATGGCCTCGTCGTCGCGGCCGGCCTCGGCGCGCCATGTCCGGCCCAGGCCCAGCGTGCGCGGGTTGCGTCCGGGCGGCAGGCGCAAGGCGCGCAGCCGGACGTTGCCAGGCAGCGTGGTCTGGAAGCCGGTCGGCCGGGCCGAATGCAGATTCCAGCGCGTCACCGAAACGAGCGGGCGTTCGGCAAGCAGCGAGCGTCCGGCCAGCATGCGGCTGCCGTCCGGCGCGGCCGTGGGCAGATCGAGCGCGACCAGCTGGCGGCGCTCGGTCGGTTCCACTTCGATCCGGTAATCCCAGCCAGGCGCGGCGGCGGTGACCGTCGCCGGCGGCCCGGCATCGAGATCGCGCGCCTGCTGCCAGGTGTTGCCGTCGAAGTCGTACAGCACCGGGCCGCGCCAGTAGCGCTGCGCCGGTGGCGGCACCGCGCCGAGGAACTGCACGCGCAGTGCCGGGCTGTCGTCGTTCATCAAGTCGAGCCAGCCGCCGGGGCTCATCCGGTCGGACAGGCCCGGCTTGGCGACGGCGCGTTCGGGCACGCCCCACAGCGGCGTGGCCATGCGCGGGAACAACCAGAACGCGGCCAGGGTCAGCGGCAGGCCGAATGCGGCGAGTTTGCCGATCGCGCGCAGTTGCGGGCCGAGCGCGGCGGGCGGGCGTTGCGCTTCGGCATCGGCCAGCCGTTGCAGGCCCAGCAGCACGGCGATGGCGGCGGCCAGGCCGAGCACCAGGGTCAACGGCCCCTGGTCGAGCAAGAAGGCGGCAAAGGGGGCGAACAAGGCAAAGCCGAGCAGGCTGCGCGCATCGCGCAGGCTGGCGGTTTCGGCCGGCTTGATGGCCAGCATCGCCGCGAGCAGGGCGCAGCCGGTATCGCGGCCCATGCGTGTGCCCATCGTCGCGGCCACCACGGCCAGCATCGCCAGCGCCAGCAGCAGGCGCAGCCAGCCCGGCAGCGGCCGGCGCCAGCTCAGGGCCATCACCGCGAGGGCAACGCCGGCATCGGCCAGTGCGGCCGGCACGGGCAGCAGGAGCAGCAGCGGGGTCAGTGCGAGCGCGGTGGCCAGCAGCACGCGGGCGCGGCTGCCGGCATCGAGCGTGGAGAGGGGGGCTGCGTCAGGCATCGGGCAGCAGCGCCAGCGCGCGCAGGCAGAGGTGGCGGTGGGCCGGGCCGTGGCCCGGGCCGAGCGGCGGCTGGCCCGGCAGACGTAACAGCGAGCGGCGGCCTTCGCGTTCGGCAAGTTCCACCCAGTGCGCCAGGCGCGCGATGCGCTGCTCGTGCGGCAGGGCGGAAACGGCGCGCCAGTCGAGCGCAGCCACTTCGCCTTGCGGCAGTTCGGTTTCGCGGACGATCAGGGTGTCTTTCCTGGCCGAGGCTTTCCACGCGATGGCATGCGGCGAGTCGCCGCTGCGGTAGTCGCGCAGGTGGTGGACATCGCTGCCCAGCGGATGCAGCCGTGCCTTGCGGGTGCCGCCTTCGCCCGGCGGCAGTGGCGGGCCGTCGCGCTCCGGCGCGGGATAGACCAGCAGCATCGTGTCCGGCCAGACCCACGACCACGCACGCGCCAACCCGAGCGGCTGGGTGGTGGACAGGCGGATGCGGCCGGGGTCGAGCCAGCCGCGGCGCGTGGTCGGCAGGGCCAGTTCCACGATATGGCGGGTGCCGGCCGGCAGCGAAACGAAGGCGGTGGCCGGGCCGCAATCCATGCGCAGGCCGGCCCGTGCGCGGCCATCGTGTTCGATCAGCTCAAGCCGCAGCAGCAGGGGCGTGCCGGCTGCCACCGGTTCTCCGCTCGCCGGCCCGATTTCAAGCCCGGACAGCCGCAGATGCGCGGCGAGCAGACCGGTCAGGGCGACCGAAGTCACCAGCAGGGCCAGCAGCAGCGCGGGGTTGTTGTTGTAGTTCAGTGCGCCCAGCAGCATCACCGCCAGCAGCGCGCCGCAGAACAGGCCGAAGCGGGTGGGCAGCAGGTAGATGCGGTGCCGGTCCAGCACCACCGGCAAGGGCTCGGGACTGCGTGGCCGGGCCAGTCGCTCGAAGCGCTGGCGCAGGCGTTCGCGCCGTGAGGACGCCATCGGTTCAGTCCACGGGCACGGCGTGCAGGATCGCCTTGGCCAGTGCCGCCGCGTTGCCGGTGTCGGCATCGGTCACCAGCCGGTGGGCGGCGACGGCGACGAACAGGGCCTGCACGTCCTCGGGCACGACGTGCTCGCGGCCGAGCAGCAGCGCGTGGGCGCGCGCGCCGCGCAGCAGCGCCAGCCCGGCGCGCGGGGACAGGCCGATGCGCACGCCGGCATGGCGGCGGCTGCGCGCGAGCAGGGCCAGCACGTAATCGATCAGGGCCGGCGTGGCGAGCACGGCCTCCACGCGTTGGCGCAGCGCCAGCAGATCCGCGCCGGACAATGCGGGCTGCAACTGTGCGATCAGATCGCGGCGGTCTTCGCCGGTGAGCAGGGCGCGTTCTGCGCCCGTGTCGGGATAGCCCAGGGAGAGGCGCAGCAGGAAGCGGTCCAGCTGCGAGTCGGGCAGCGGGAAGGTGCCCGACAGGTCCACCGGGTTCTGCGTCGCGATCACGAAGAACGGCTCGGGCAGCGCATGGGTGGCGCCGTCGATCGTCACCTGCTGCTCGGCCATTGCCTCCAGCAACGCGCTCTGCGTGCGCGGTGGCGCGCGGTTGATCTCGTCGGCCAGCAGCACGTGGGTGAACACCGGGCCTGGATGGAAGCGGAACGCGCGCTCGCCGCTGTCGTAGACCGACACGCCGAGCACGTCGGCCGGCAGCAGGTCGGAGGTGAACTGCACGCGCCGGAAACCGAGGCCGACCGAGGCGGCCAGCGCATGCGCCAGCGTGGTCTTGCCGAGGCCGGGCACGTCTTCGATCAGCAGATGCCCACCGGCCAGCAGGGCGACGAAGGCCAAGCGCACTTCGTGAACTTTGCCGAGCACCAACGCATTGACCTGGGCCTGTGCGTCGGCAAGCGCTTGCTGCACACTGTCGCGCGATTTGCGCGGAAGGGCCTCCATCGTGGACATCGACATCTCGGTCGCGGGTTCTCCCGGAGTGTAGCGGCATATGCATCAGGCACAACGCGCGCGGCGCGCCTTCATCGGCGCGTGGATCGCGCTGACGCTGGCGAAGGTGGCGGTGGCCGCACGGTTGCCGCTGTTCGTGGACGAGGCGTTCTACTGGCAGGAGGGCCGGCACCTTGCGTGGGCGTATTCGGACCTGCCCGGTTTGACCGCGTGGCTGGCCCGCCTCGGCACCGAACTGGGCGGCAACCGCCTGCTGGCCTTGCGCATGCCGTTCCTCGCCATCGGCGCGGTCTTGCCGTGGCTGCTGGTGCGCATTGCCGCACGTGCGCAGGACGACGAGGCCGCCGCGTGGAAAACCGGTTTGCTTGCCCTGTTGCTGCCGCTGTCCGGCACGCTCGGCCTGATGGCCCTGCCCGACGTGCCGATGGCGCTGGCGACGGTGCTGTGCATCGGGGCCGGCGCGCGCCTGCTGCGCGGCGTGGATGCGGCCGGGCTGGCGTGGCTTGCCGCCGGGCTGGCGATCGGCGCGTTCAGCCATTACCGCTTCGCCGGCACGATCGGCGCAGGCCTGATCGCCTTGCTGTGCCTGCCGCGCGGGCGCGCCGTGCTGACGGATGCGCGGGTGTGGGCGGCATTGGCGATCGGTGCGATGGCATGGCTGCCGCTGCTGCTGTGGAACCTGCACAACGCCGATGCCGGCCTGCGCTTCCAATTGGTCGACCGCCATCCGTGGTCGTTCCAGCCGGCCGGCTGGCAGTTCCTGCCGGTGCAAGTGCTGCTGGCCACGCCGCTGCTGTTCGTCGCGATGGCCGTGGCGGGCTGGCGCGCGCTGCGGCCGGGCTTGGCCTGGACGCCGGCGATGCGCTATTTCGGTCTGCTCGGCGGCGTGTCCACGCTCGGCATTTTCGTGCTGGGGTTCTTCACCGACGAGGAACGGGTCAGCTTCCACTGGCCGCTGCCGGGCTATCTGGCGCTGCTGGTCGTCGTGCCATGCGTGCTGGACACGTGGCCGCGCGGGTGGCGGCGCGCCACCTCGGCATTGGCGTTGGCCGGGTTGCTTGCGATGCTGGGGTATTACCTCGCGGTATCGGTGCCGGCCTTGCGCCAGTCCAGCGCCGACAGCAAGTTCTACCCGCGCAATTTTTCCGGCTGGGCACCGCTGGCGGCAGCCGTACGGGATGAGCTTGAAAAATTGCCGCCGGGCACCCGCATCGTCGCCGACGATTTCAAGCTGGGCGCCGAACTGGGGTTCGCGCTGGGCGATGCCGACATCGCCGTGCTCGACCACCCGCTCAACCGCAAGCATGGCCGGGCGCCGCAACTGCGCTTGTGGGGGCTGGAAGGCGGAAGCGTCACTGGCTGGCGGCTGCTGGTGCTTGCCCCTGACGACGTGCGCTTGCGCGAGTTGCTCGGGCGCTACCACGCGGTGTGCCGGATGCTGGGGCCCTTGCCACCGCCGCTGCGCACGGTGTCGGTGGATCACGGCGCCACCCGTTTCCTGCTGTTTGCCTTGCCCCCGGCCCGCAACGCGGGTGCCGCATGCGTGACGCCGGGCATGGCGTGGATCGACCAACCCTTGCCGGGGCAGCGCGTGGGCCGGCAGTTCGTGCTGCGCGGCTGGGCCTTCAAGGACGGAGCAGGGCTGGACCGGGTGGACGTCACCCTCGACGGTGTGCCGCTTGCGCGGGCGCGCTACGGGCTGCCGCGCGACGTGCGCGGCTACTGGAAGGAGTCCACCGACCCGCAGCATCCCCATGTCGGTTTCGAGGCCGACATCAGCTTGCCCCCGGGTCTGCACGGCCGGCATTGGCTGGGCCTGCGCCTGCATGGGCGCGATGGCGGCAGCGAAGATTGGGGCGGGCGTTCCGTTTTCGTCCGCGAATGATGGACGTTTAGAATTTCAGGAATAAAAATGGGGTCTTGAATGGATATCTTGTCGCTCCCGCAACGCATGTCGCAATCGCACGGGCCGCATGTGGTGGTCATCATCCCGTGCCATGACGAAGAAGCCGCCATCGGGAAGGTGGTTGCGGAGTTTTCGGCGGCGTTGCCACATGCCGAAATCCACGTTTTCGACAACAACTCGTCCGACCGTACCGTCGAGGTGGCATCGCGTGCGGGCGCGCGGGTGCACCATGTGGCTCGCCAGGGCAAAGGCAATGTCGTCAGGCGCGGCTTTGCCGACCTGGATGCGGACATCTACGTTCTGGTGGATGGCGACGATACCTATGATGCATTCGCCGCCCCGGGGCTCATCAAACGATTGCTCGACGGTCGCCTGGACATGGTGGTCGGGGCCCGCGTCGCGGGCGACCAGGAGGCTTACCGCTCCGGTCATCGGGTGGGCAACAGGTTGCTGACGGGGTTTGCCGGAATGCTGTTCGACTCCGGGTTCGATGACCTGCTGTCCGGCTACAGGGTGTTTTCGCGCCGTTATGTCAAATCGTTTGCCGCGCACTCGGCCGGATTCGAAATCGAGACGGAATTGGCTTTGCATGCATTGCAGTTGAGGATGCCTTCAGCCGAGTTGCCCACGCACTACGGCGCCAGGCCGCAAGGCTCGTACAGCAAGCTCAACACATGGCGTGATGGCAGAAGGATACTGATGACGATGCTGCGTCTATTCAAGGAGGAACGGCCGTTGGCCTTTTTCGGCCTGGGCTTTTCGGGAAGCATGCTGGTGTCGCTGGTGCTTGCGTGGCCTGTGTTCGAGACCTATGCGGCCACCGGGCTGGTGCCCCGTTTCCCGACGGCGGTGTTGTGTGCAACGCTGGCACTGCTCGGTTTTTTGCTGCTTGCGTGCGGGCTGATCCTCGATACCGTCACGCGTGGGCGCATCGAAGCCAAGCATCTGCGCTATCTGTCGATACCGGCGGTTCCGCAAATGGATGCGGAGGACGGAGAGTGAGCCGGCGGGGTGCAGTGGCATGGTTGCAGACGAAGCGGGTGTCTCCGGGGGTGTGGCTGGAAAGCCGTTTTGCATTCGATTCTCGCAGGAAGGCTGTTTCCGCTGCTGTCGCAGTGATGTTGCTGGGGGGGCTTGTTTCCCTGCTGCGGGGCCAGGATGCCAATTGGGATCTGCGCAACTATCACTTGTACAACGGTTATGCATGGCTGCATGACCGTCTTGCGCTGGATCTTGCCCCGGCACAGATGCAGAGCTATTTCAGCCCGCTTCTGGACGTGCTTCATGCGGGGCTGATGCTGGGCCTGCCTGCCCCGGTGGGCGGTTTCGTGTTGGGCGTGTTGCATGGCGCCGTGTTCGTGCCCTTGTCGTGGGTGATCTGGCAGGTTCTCGGTGAACGGCCTGATCGCGCGCGACTTGCGCCTTTGCTGGCGTTTGCCGGGCTCTGCACGGCGGCGTTCCTGTCCGAATTCGGCAACACCATGGGAGACAACCTCTCGGCCGGATTCGTGATCGCGGCACTTGCACTGGCCATGCAGGCGAGACGGTTCGATCTGGTCGATCGTGCTGCCGCCACGGTCTGGTGTCTGGCCGGTGCTGCTCTGGGAATGGCCGTTGCGTTCAAGTTGACCAATGCCTTGTACGCGGTTGCCCTTGGTGTGGCGGTGCTTTTGTGTGGTGGCCGCTGGCGTACCCGGATCGTGGGGGGCGCGTTGTTGACCATGTCCGCCTGCACGGTGTTCGTGCTGCTTGCAGGGCATTGGTATTTCAAGGTTTGGGAAACTTTCGGCAATCCGCTTTTCCCGCAGTTCAATGCGATATTCCACGGGCCGCTGGCGCAGCCGATGGCGATTGCCGACACGCGGTGGCTGCCGCGAACATGGGGCGAGCAACTGACCTGGCCTTGGGTTTTCACCCTGCACCCCAGGCGGGTCAGCGAGATTCCGCTTCGCCAGATCAGTTGGGGCATCTTGTATCTGCTGGCTCTGGCGGCGGTATTCAGAAAGGTGGTGATGAGGCGCTCAGGAGGAGGCTTTTCGGCTGCTTTGCCGTTTCTGCTGGCGTTCTTCGTGGTGGCCTACGTTCTTTGGCAGGTGCTGTTCAGCGTTCACCGTTATCTGGTGACGCTGGAGCTGTTGTCGCCACTGCTTGTCTGGCTGGGGTGCCGATTTGTCCTGCCTGTCGGGTTTGCCGGACGGTCGAGCGTGGCGGTCGTGGCGGCTTGTGCCCTCGTGGCCTTGTGGGGATGGGCAGATTGGAGGCACGAGCCATGGGCGTCGAAGGCATTTGCAATACAGGCGCCGGAGATGGTCGATCCTGCCCGCAGCATGGTCTTGCTAGTGGGCGGGGAGCCGCCGCAGGCCTGGAAAGTGCCGCTGCTCCCGGCCGCTGCCGCGTACGCGTCGGTCGGGTCGAATTTTCCGGAATCTCCTGCTTACGTGATGCGTTTGCATGACATGGCAAAAGAGCGGCCAGCCGTATATGCGATGCTGGAAGCGGCAGCCGATCGCAAGGCGGCACGGCTCGCCACCTGGAATGGTTGGGCCGCGCGATTCGGACTGGATCGGCAGCCGCAATGCTCCACCTTGGGGTGGCTGATTCGGAAGCGGGTGCTGAAGGGTTCCCTTCTGGGGCGTGCGCAGGATGGCCGTTGCCTGTTGGTGCCGGTGCCAGGGGCCGGGGTCAATGTGGATGCATTCGATGCGGAAGTCCGTGCAAACGCATCCACGCAGCTGATGCAACGTGGATTCGGTCTTCAGGATGCTTCATGTCGGCGACTGACCGCTTGGATAGGTGGCGAGGACATGCCCTATCAATGGTGCCGGGTGCGGCGACTGGACTGAGCAACCGCCACGGGTCAGGGCAGCATGAACCCGGCTTCGCGCAGCAGTTTTGCGGTGGCAATCAAGGGCAGGCCAATCAATGCGGTGGGGTCGTTCGATTCGATGGCTTCGAACAGGCAGATGCCGAGGCCTTCGCTCTTGAAGCTGCCTGCGCAGTCGAAGGGGCGTTCGGCATCGACATAGCGTTCGATTTCGTCGGTGGACAGCGTGCGGAAGCGGACCCGGGTCAGGTCCATCGCGGTGTGCGCCGCATGGCCGCGCATCACGCACACGGCCGTGTGGAAGTGGATCGCTTTGCCCGACATCGCGGCAAGCTGGGCCAAGGCATGGGGCCGGTCGCCCGGCTTGCCCAGCGGCAGTCCGTCCAGTTCCGCCACCTGGTCCGAGCCGATCGTCCAAGCCTGCGGGTTTGCGGAAGCAATGGCGGCCGCCTTGGCCCGGGCCAGGCGCATGGCCAGCTTGGCCGGCATCTCGCCAGACTGCGGGGTTTCGTCCACATCGGGGCGCGCGGTGTCGAAGGGCAGGTGCAGGCGCTGCAGCAGTTCTGCGCGGTAGCGCGAGGTGGAGGCGAGGATCAGTGTCGGCATGTCGTCAGGACGAGGTGGCAGCGGGGTCGGGAGTTTGGTCCGGGGCAGGCTGTCGTGCCAACCGCAAGGGGCGGTTTGACATGTCGAGGGGGTGTCCTTAACATTCGGTCGCTTATGTCCGCGAACGCTCCCGAACCCCGTGTGCCCGAAGTACTGGATGCCGCGCGGATGGTGGCGGCGCGGCGGCAGTTCGAAGGCGTCTTGCCGCTGTCTGCCATGCACCGCCTGCGCGGCAGTCTGGTCGATGCCGAAGGCGATTGCCGGTTTTCGTTGTCTTTCGATCGCGACCCGGTGCTGAATACGCCTTATGTGGAACTGATGGTCGAGGCCGCGCTGCCGCTGGAATGCCAGCGCACGCTGCGGCGCTTCCTGTTCCCGGTGAAGACGGTGCAGCGACTCGGATTGATCCGTGACGTGGACGAGGAATCGGCGCTGCCGCCGGAGTACGAGCCGCTGCTGGTGCCGGCCGACGGCCTGCTGCACCCGGCCGACCTGGTCGAGGACGAGCTGGTGCTGGCGGTGCCGGTGGTGGCGCTGTCGCCGGACAGCGACGCGGTCGAGCGGGAATGGACCGCGCCGCAGCAAGAAACCGCTGCCGTCAGCCCGTTCGCGGCGCTGGCGGCGCTGAAGAAACCTTCGTGACCGGCGCGCGTCCGTCGGTGCGGACGGACGGAATCGGCGGCTCCCGCTGCCCGGTTCGGCCCGGAACCTGACCCGACGCAACCGGGGCCGGCTGCAAAAGGCCTCATGCAGGAACACGATTCACCCCGGCGGCCTGATAAAATCCGCCCATCCGACTTTGGAGCAATCCCATGGCTGTCCAGAAATCCCGTGTCACCCCGTCCCGCCGCGGCCAGCGTCGCGCCCACGACGCCCTGTCCGCCAAGCAGCTGTCGACCGACCCGACCAGCGGCGAGACCCATCTGCGCCACCACGTCACCGCCGACGGTTACTACCGTGGCAAGAAGGTGATCGCGACCAAGGCCTCGGCCGTCGAAGAAGATTGATCCGGGCTGCGGGCGCGTCGCGTCCGCATCTGATGTACCGGATGGACACTTCTGCCCCGCTCCGGCGGGGCTGCGCACAACAGGAACCAGCATGAGCGAGCGTATCTACTCGAGGATCGCCGGCACCGGCAGCTATTTGCCCGAAAAGGTGCTGACCAACGACGACCTGTCCAAGTTCGTCGATACCAGCGATGAGTGGATCCGCAGCCGTACCGGCATCTGCGAGCGGCATATTGCCGCCGAAGGCCAGACCACCGGGGATCTCGGTGTCGAGGCCGCGTTGCGCGCGCTCGAGGCGGCCGGCGTCGAAGCCGGCGACCTCGACTTGATCGTGGTCGGCACGACCACGCCGGATCTGGTGTTTCCGTCCACCGCGTGCCTGATCCAGGCCCGGCTCGGGGCACTCGGCTGCACGGCGTTCGACGTCAACGCGGCCTGTTCGGGCTTCATCTACGCTTTGTCGGTGGCCGACAAGTTCATTCGCAGCGGCGATGCCCGTACGGCCCTGGTGATCGGCTCGGAAACGCTGACCCGCATGGTCGACTGGAGCGAGCGCACCACTTGCGTGCTGTTCGGCGACGGTGCCGGTGCGGTGGTGCTGAAGGCCGATCGCGAAACCGGCATCCTCGGCACCCATTTGCATGCCGACGGCAGCAAGAAGGAATTGCTGTGGAATCCGGTGGGCGTGTCGGTCGGTTTCAAGCCGGGCGAGCCCAATGCCGGCGTGCGCATCAACATGAGCGGCAACGACGTCTTCAAGTACGCGGTCAAGGCGCTGGACGGGGTGGTCGACGAAACCCTGACGGCCCACGGGCTGGCCAAGCACGACCTGGACTGGTTGATCCCGCACCAGGCCAACCTGCGCATCATCGAGGCCACCGCCAAGCGGCTGGACATGCCGATGGAGCAGGTGGTGGTGACGGTGGACAAGCACGGCAACACTTCGTCCGGCTCGGTGCCGCTGGCGCTGGATACGGCGGTGCGCGACGGGCGAGTGCAGCGCGGCCAGTTGCTGTTGCTGGAAGCCTTTGGCGGCGGTTTCACGTGGGGTTCGGCGCTTTTGCGCTATTGATGCCTGCATCGCCGCCTGCTCCGATCATTCGCCGCAGCGTCGGCGAGGGCAGAGGTGATTGAATGGCAGAGCCCATCTATTTCGGCGGCCAGCGTGCCTGGCTCAAGCGCTATGGCGTCGGTTCCCGGCGTGCGGCGCTGGCGGCTTTGCGTTTCGTGGCCGACCGTCTGCACCTGCCGGCCCTGCGCCCGCCGCCGCATCGTGCCGGCGGCGCGGCGCTCGAGGTCGAGGCCCGGCGCCTGTCCGAGCTGGAAGCCCAGCAGGTCAACGTGCCCAAGGTGATCGGACAGGCGCGCGATACGCTGGTGCTCAGCGATACCGGCGACTCGCTCAATGCCCGCCTGCGGCAGGTGCGCAATGATCCCGCCCTGCTGGACGCCATGGTGTCCGCCGCACTGGCGGCCATTGCCGATGGCCACCGCAAGGGCGCGTATTTCGGCCAGCCGGTGCCGCGCAACATGACCTGGGCCGAAGGCAAGGTCGGGTTCCTCGATTTCGAGGAGGACCCGCTGGAGGTGATGAGCTTGCAGCAGGCGCAGGCACGCGACTGGCTGATGTTCGGCTACGGCGTGGCCGGCTTCTACGACGATCGCCCGGATGCGTTGGCCGCGCTGATGCGAGAGGCCATGCGCGGCGAAGAGGACGAAGTGCGGCGACAGGCCGGCGAGACCACCGCGAGGTTGGGGCGGGTGGCGCGTCTGTCCTTGCGGCTGGGGCGTTCGGCGCGTGCCTTGGCGCATGCGGTTTTCGTCGTGCATTCGGCCAGCACGCTGCCGTTGCTGATTGTCGCGGCGATCACGTGCGACTGCCTGCTGGACGGCGAGCTGGATCTGCTGAAGCCATTCATCTGAGCCCGGAGACTCCTCCCGGCATACGCCCGGGTACAGACGTCCGGGCGGTTTGGCACGTATCATCGCCGCTTGTTTTCATGCAGCTGGACCATCGAGTGACCGATACGACACTGGCGTTCGTGTTCCCGGGGCAGGGTTCCCAATCCTTGGGCATGCTGGCGGAACTGTCCGAATTGCACCCGGTGGTGCGCGAGACTTTCACGGAAGCCTCCGAAGGTGCCGGCGTCGATTTGTGGGCGCTCTCGCAGGGCGGTCCGGAGGAAATGCTGGGCCGTACCGAGTACACCCAGCCTGCATTGCTGGCCGCAGGCATCGCCGTGTGGCGCGTGTGGTTGCAGCAGGGCGGTGCCAGGCCGGCACGTCTGGCGGGCCACAGCTTGGGCGAATACACCGCATTGGTGGCTGCCGGTGCACTGTCGCTGAAGGACGGCGCGCATCTGGTCCGCCTGCGTGGCCAGCTGATGCAGGAAGCCGCACCCGAAGGCACCGGGGCGATGGCGGCCGTGCTCGGCGCCGACGAGGCGCTGGTCAAGGAAGTTTGCGAACAGGCTTCGGATTCGCAGGTGGTGGTGCCGGCCAACTACAACTCGCCCGGCCAGATCGTGATCGGCGGCGACGTGGCGGCGGTGGATCGCGCGCTTGCGTTGCTCGCCGAACGCGGCGTGCGCAAGGCGGTCAAGCTGGCGGTCAGCGTGCCGTCGCACACGCCGTTGATGCGCGAAGCCGGCAATCGGCTGGCCGACGCCATTGCCGGGCTTGATTGGCATTTGCCGGAACGGCCGGTGGTGCAGAACGCCGATGCCCGCATCCATCCCACGCTCGATGGCATCCGCGAGGCGCTGGTGCATCAGCTTTACCAGCCGGTGCGCTGGAGCGAATGCGTGCAGGTGCTGGCCGATGCCGGCGCACGGCGCATCGGCGAGTGCGGCCCGGGCAAGGTGCTGACCGGCCTGGTCAAGCGCATCGACAAGGCGCTGGATGCGCGCGCGCTGGGCACGCCGGGCGACCTGCAGGCCGCATTGGACGACTGGGCGGTGACGGCATGAGCGCCGTGCTTCCGTTGCAGGGCGAAATCGCCCTCGTCACCGGTGCCAGCCGCGGCATCGGTGCCGCCATCGCCGATCTGCTGGCCGCGCAGGGCGCCACCGTCATCGGTACCGCCACCAGCGCTTCCGGTGCCGCCGCGATCGGCGAGCGGCTGGCCGCGCACGGTGGTCGCGGGCGCGAACTCGACGTCACCGATCCGGCCGCGGTCGAAGCACTGGTGGAGTCCATCGCCAAGGAATTCGGGCCGGTTTCGGTTCTCGTCAACAATGCCGGCATCACCCGCGACAACCTGCTGATGCGGATGAAGGACGAGGACTGGCAGGCCATCCTCGACACCAATCTGTCCAGCGTCTATCGCACGTCCAAGGCGGTGTTGCGCGGCATGATGAAGGCGCGCAAGGGGCGTATCGTCAACATCGCTTCGGTGATCGGCGTGACCGGCAATGCCGGGCAGGCCAATTACGCCGCAGCCAAGGCCGGCATCATCGGTTTCTCCAAGTCGCTTGCCAAGGAAATCGGCTCGCGCGGCATCACCGTGAATGTTGTCGCGCCCGGCTTCATCGACACCGACATGACCCGCGGCCTGCCCGAGGATGCCAAGACGGCGATGCTCGGACAGATCGCGCTGGGCCGCCTGGGCAGCCCGGAAGACATCGCCCAGGCGGTGGCCTTTCTGGCCGGCCCGACGGCCGCTTACATCACCGGCGAAACCCTGCACGTCAATGGCGGCATGTACATGCCGTGAGCCCGCACTGGCGGATTGACCTGCAACTCGCTGATGTTGCGGCACTTTTCGGCGTCTGCCCGGATTTGCCGCTTTCCACTACACTATCCCGCGCGGTCATCGCACGGCGATGGCGTTCCGTTCAACAACCACACTCCGTCTGGAGCGATATCACATGAGCAGCATTGAAGAGCGCGTCAAGAAGATCGTCGTCGAACAGCTTGGCGTAAAGGAAGATGAAGTCACCAACAGCGCGTCGTTCGTCGACGACCTCGGTGCGGATTCGCTGGACACCGTCGAGCTGGTGATGGCGCTGGAAGAAGAGTTCGAGTGCGAGATTCCGGACGAAGAGGCCGAGAAGATCACCACCGTCCAGCAGGCCATCGACTACGTTTCCGCGCACGTCAAGAGCTGAGACCGGTCGCCTCCGCCGTGCATCCGGCCAACAGCCGATGCGCGGTGGCGAAAACCGACATGGGGCCGCGTTCGCGGCCCCGTGCATTTCGGGCGCGGATGCGCCAGCCAGGGTTTTAGGGAGAATCCAATGAGTCGTCGTCGCGTCGTCGTCACCGGCATGGGCATCGTGTCGCCGCTGGGCAATGATCTTGCCAGCAGTTGGGACGGCATCGTCAACGGGCGTTCCGGCATCGGCCAGGTCGACAGCTTCGACGTGTCCGCCTATGCCACGCGCATCGCGGGGCTGGTGCGCGATTTCGACCCCACCGTCTTCGTGTCGGCCAAGGACGCCAAGAAGATGGATCCGTTCATCCACTACGGGCTGGCCGCCTCGCTGATGGCGCTGGACGATTCGGGGCTGGAAATCACCGAGGCCAACGGCGAACGCATCGGCGCGATCATCGGTGCCGGCATCGGCGGCATCCACGGCATCGAGGAACAGACCATCCGCCTGCACGAGGGCGGCCCGCGCAAGGTGTCTCCGTTCTACATCCCCAGCACCATCATCAACATGCTGCCGGGGCAGTTGTCGATCATGAAGGGCATCAAGGGGCCGAGTTTCTCGGTGGTGTCCGCGTGTGCGACTTCCAACCATTCCATCGGCGTGGCCATGCGCACCATCCAGTACGGCGATGCCGACATGATGGTGGCCGGCGGCGCCGAACTCGGCTCGTCGCCGACCTCGATGGCCGGCTTCTGCTCGATGAAGGCCATGTCCACCCGCAACGACGAGCCGGCCAGGGCTTCGCGTCCGTGGGACAAGGAGCGCGACGGCTTCGTCCTCGGCGACGGCGCCGGCATCCTGATCCTCGAAGAATACGAACACGCAAAGGCACGCGGTGCGCGCATCTACTGCGAGCTGGTCGGTTTCGGCTCCAGCTCCGATGCCTACCACATGACCGCACCGTGCGAAGACGGCGACGGTGCCGCGCGCTGCCTGTCGGCGGCGCTCAAGGATGCCGGCCTCAATGCCGATCAGGTCGGCTACCTCAATGCGCACGGCACCTCCACGCCGTTGGGCGACTTGGCCGAGACCATCGCGATCAAGCGTGCGTTCGGCGAGCATGCCTACAAGACCATGGTCAGCTCGACCAAGTCGATGACCGGCCACCTGCTCGGCGCGGCCGGCGGCGTGGAGGCGGTGTTCTCGGCGATGGCCCTGTACACCGGCATCATCCCGCCGACGATCAACCTCGACGAACCGGGCGAGGGTTGCGATCTCGACTACGTGCCCAACGTGGCCCGCGAGAAGCAGGTGGATGTGGCCGTGTCGAATGGTTTCGGCTTCGGCGGCACCAATTCCTCGCTGGTCTTCCGCCGTATCTGACGGTGTGGCGCGGCGCCATTGCGGCGCCGCGCCCCGACCTCGGCAGGTTCCGACGTTCACGCCATGTCGCTGCTCGCGCTGCCCGCCGATACCGACCTGCTCGCGCTGCACCGACGCGCGCCGTCGCGTTATCCGTTGCTCATGGAGTCGGCTGCCGCCGGCACGCCGCAGGGGCGCTACGACCTGTTGCTGGTGGCCGACGGCGGTGGCCTGCGTCTGGATGCCGATGGCGTTGCCCGGACACTGGGCGGCGCCGCGCCGGCCGGTGTTTGCATCGGCGCGACGTTCCTGCAAGCGCTTGATGCGGCATGGCACGCGGCGCGCGATGCAGTCCCGCACGGGCATGGCCTCGATGCCGCGCTGCGCTGGCCGTTCTGCGGCGGCTGGGCTTTGTTGCTGGATTACGAACTCGGCGCACAGATCGAGCCAGTGCTCGACTTGCCCGCGCGCCGCGACGGCTTGCCGTCCGCGCTGGCATTGCGTTGTCCGGCGGCGGTGTTGCGCGACCACGTCACCGGCGAGTGCGTGGCTCTCGCCGAGCCGGGCGCGGAGTATCTGCTGGAGGCCATCGTCGCCGACATGGCGGCCCCGCTGCCGCCGTTGCCGGCGTGGCAGCAGCCGCAAGTCGTGGACGAGGATGCGCCCGGGCACTTCGTCGCCGGCGTCGGGCGGGTGCTCGCGCATCTGCATGCGGGCGACGTCTTCCAGGCCAACCTGTCGCGCGGCTGGCATGCGCGATTCGCCGAGGCTCCCGATCCGGCACGGCTGTACGCACGTTTGCGGGCCGCCAATCCGGCGCCGTTCGCCGGCCTGTTCAACCATTCCGGGCGGACCGTGGTCAGCTCCTCGCCCGAGCGGTTGGTATCGGTGCAGGGCGACCTGGTGCAGACGCGGCCGATTGCCGGCACCCGTCCGCGCTTTGCCGGCGACGACGATGCCGCGCGCATCCGCGAGCTGGCCGGTCACCCCAAGGAGCGGGCCGAGCACGTGATGCTGGTCGATCTGGAGCGCAACGACTTGGGCCGAATCTGCGCGCCGGGCAGCGTCGAGGTGGACGAGCTGATGACGGTGGAAAGCTATGCCCACGTGCACCACATCGTCAGCAACGTGCGCGGCCGCCTGCGCGCGGGGACCACGCCGGGCGAGGTGATCGCGGCGACGTTCCCCGGCGGCACCATCACCGGTTGCCCGAAGGTGCGCTGCATGCAGATCGTCGCTGCCGTCGAAGGCCGCGCGCGCGGCGCCTACACGGGCGCGTTCGGCTGGCTCGGCCTCGATGGCGACATGGACCTGAACATCCTGATTCGCAGTGCCGAAGTGCACGGGTGTGAGCTGACGTTCCGCACCGGCGCCGGCATCGTCGTCGACTCGGACCCGCAGCGCGAGTTGGACGAGACCCGGGCCAAGGCGCGCGGGCTGCTGAAGGCGTGGACGTGACGGGCGCCATGCCGACGCGAAGTGACGGACGTAAGCCGCGCGCGGCGGGGTATCCTGAGCGGCCAAATCGCGCAACGAAGTGCTGATCCGCATGTCTTTCCGACGTTCCGCCCTGCTGGTCCTGCTGCTGGCCGTTCTCGTGGCGCTGGCCGTGGCGGCCGGCGCCTGGTTCGGCTATCTGCGCTTTGCCGCGGCGCCGATTGCCGGCCCGGCGCCGGGGGCCGGTGTCGTGGTCAGGCGCGGCGACGGTTTCCGTGCCGTTATCGGTCGCCTGCGCGAGGCCGGCGTGCATCAGGGCCGCGATTACGAATGGCTGCTGCTGGGGCGCATGACCGGCGCCGCCGGGCACATCAAGGCCGGCGAGTACGCGCTCGCGCCGGGTTTGAGCCCGCGCACGTTGTTGCAGAACATGCGCGACGGCCGCACGATCCAGCACCGTTTCACCTTGGTGGATGGCTGGAACATCCGTCAGCTGCGCGCCGCGCTGGCGCAGGCCGAGCCGCTGCGCCATGCCTCCGCCGGCATGGACGATGCGGCGCTGATGCAGGCCATCGGCCATGCCGGCCAGCATCCTGAAGGACGTTTTCTGCCCGAAACCTACTTGTACCAGCGTGGCGACAGCGATCTCGACGTGCTGCGCCGGGCCCACGCCGGGATGGACAAGGCGCTGGCCGAGGCCTGGGACGCGCGCGCACCGTCGCTGCCGCTGAAAACGCCGGACGAGGCATTGGCGCTGGCCTCGATCGTCGAGAAGGAAACCGGTGCGGCCGACGAGCGGGCGAAGATCGCCGGCGTGTTCGTGCGCCGCCTGCAGAAGGGCATGCTGCTGCAGACCGACCCGACCGTGATCTACGGCATGGGCGAGGCCTACGATGGCAACATCCGCAAGCGCGACCTGCTGGCCGACACGCCGTACAACACCTACACCCGCGCCGGGTTGCCGCCCACGCCGATCGCGATGCCGGGCCGGTCCGCGTTGCAGGCGGCCACGCATCCCGCGCCGGGCGATGCGCTGTATTTCGTCGCCATCGGCGACGGCAGCGGCCGCCACGTGTTTTCGTCCAGCCTCGATGCACACAACGCGGCGGTGGCTGCCTATCTGCGCAACCGTCGTGCGGCGGGGCCGGCACCGTGAGCGCTGGCATTGTCAGCCACCCGCATTTCATCTCGCTCGAGGGCGGCGACGGGGCGGGCAAGAGCAGTGCCCTGGCGGTGATCCGCCAGACGCTGGCCGAGCACGGCCACGACGTGCTGTCCACGCGCGAGCCGGGCGGCACGCCGCTGGCAGAGCGCATCCGCACGCTGTTGCTGGCCGGCGACGAGGACACCGAACCGCTGGCCCCGAAGGCCGAATTGCTGCTGATGTTCGCCGCACGCGTGCAGCACGTGCATGCGGCGATCCGCCCGGCCTTGCGCGAAGGGCGCTGGGTGGTCAGCGATCGCTTCACCGATTCCAGCTACGCCTATCAGGTCGCCGGGCGCGGGCTGGAGGCGCGGCTGGTCGAGCAGCTGGAACACGAGGCGGTCGGGCTGAAGCCGGGGCTGACGCTGCTGCTCGATCTGGACGTGCGCATCGGCCGCGCCCGCGCCGCCGGCCGCGACCTGTGGCCGGACCGGATCGAGCGCGAGCAGGACGATTTCTTCGAACGCGTGCGCGAGGGCTTTTTGCAGCACGCTGCCGCCGACCCGGCCCGGTTCCGGGTGATCGACGCCGGCCGCAGCCTCGACGAAGTGGCCGTCTCCGTGCGCGCGGCGGTCCAGCGACATCTGGAGACATTGGCATGAGTGCCGCCGCGCTCACGCCCTGGCAGCAGCGCGTCTACGACCACGCCGCCAGCGTGCTCGACGCCGGCCGGCTCGGCCACGGCCTGCTGTTGTGCGGCCCGGCCGGGTTGGGCAAGCGCGCCGTGGCGAGCCGCCTGGCCTGGCGCCTGCTGTGCGGGCTGGATACCGCCGCGGCGCAGACGCCAACCAATGTCCGCTGCCGCCAGTTGCTCGAAGCCGGCACGCATCCAGACCTGCAACAGCTGTCCTTCGTGCCGACCAAGACCGGCGACAAGCTGCGCACCGAGATCGTGATCGAACAGATCCGCGAGCTGTCCGAGCGGCTGGCGCTGACCTCGCAATACGGGCAGGCGCAGGTGGCCATCATCTCCCCGGCCGACGCGATCAACCGCGCCGCCGCCAACGCCTTGTTGAAGACTTTGGAAGAACCGGCGCCGGGGCGTTACCTGTGGCTGGTGTCGGACGACCCGATGCGTCTGCCGGCGACCATCCGCAGCCGCTGCCAGCGGCTGGAGTTCCGCTTGCCACCGCATGCCGAGGCGCTGGCCTGGCTGGTGGAACAAGGCCATGCCGAGGCGCAAGCCCGCGAGGCGCTGGAGGCCGCGCGCGGTCATCCGGGGCTGGCCGACGATTGGTTGCGTCACGACGGGCTGGCGCTGCGACGCGACGTGGCCGGCGACCTCGACCGTATCGCGGCCGGCAAGCTCGGCACGGTTGAAGCGGCGCAGCGTTGGAGCGGCGACGAGCGTCTGGACCTGCGCCTGCGCCACGCCGCCGAGCTGGCCAGCGAGCGCGCCGCGCAGGCCGGCTTGACCGATCCCGTGCGATTGCACAAGCTGGCCGCATGGTTCGATTCGGCCAACCGCACCCGCGACTTGCTGCGCACCACGGTGCGCGCCGATCTCGCGGTGGCGGAACTGCTGCTGGCCTGGCGCGATGCCCAACACGCGCAAGCCGCGCCAAGGGGATGAAGTAATGAGTGCACCACACGGACGCCAGGGCATCCTGTCGCTGGCGGTCAAGGACAAGGCCTCGCTGTACAACGCCTACATGCCCTTCATCAAGGGCGGCGGCATCTTCGTGCCCACGCCCAAGCGTTATTTCATCGGCGACGAAGTATTCCTGCTGCTCACGCTGCCCGATTCCAGCGAGCGCCTGCCGGTGGCCGGCAAGGTGGTGTGGGTGACGCCGGCCGGCGCGCAGGGCAACCGCGTGGCCGGCATCGGCGTGCAGTTCCCGGATGGCGGCGAGGGCGAAACGGTGCGCAACAAGGTCGAAACCCTGCTTGCCGGCGCACTGGGTTCCGAGCGCGCCACCCATACGCTGTGAGTTTCCGGCCCGTGCCGATGAGTCTGGCTGGAGGAGTCATCATGCGTCACGGAACGCTTGCCGCTTCCGCGCTGTGCCTGTTGCTGGCCGCCTGCGTGCACGAACAGGTCGTCGTGCTGCCGCCGGGGCCGGCGTGGATCGATCCTTCCAGTGCCGTGCAACTGGCGGCCGCCGCGCCGCGCGACGGCGTCACCGGCGTGTTCGCGATGACGGTACGCGGGGTCGGGCGCGACGGGCACGGCGTCTACCTGAATTCCGAACGCGACTACCGCGACCAGCGCAACCTGACGGTGGTGCTGTCGCCGGACGTGGCCGCGCAACTGGAAGGCAAGCTGGGCGGCCCGCTCGAACAGCGCCTGCGCGGCCATGCAATCCAGGTCAGTGGCACCGCGCGTCGGACGAAGATCGTGTTCTTCGCCGATGGCCGGCCGACCGACAAGTACTACTACCAGACCCACGTGCGGGTCACCAAGGCCGGGCAGATCCGCCCGGTCTGATCGTTCCGCCGCATGCGGTCGGGGCATCGCGTGGAGACAAGCGTGCCGGGCATCCGCCCGGCACGTCGCATCGCCCTTGTCACACCGCCGGTTCGCGCAGGGCGGGGGCATCCCAACCCGGACGCGGGGCGAAACGGTCGCCGTGACGGGCCTGCAAGGTCTTCAGGCGTTCGAACAGCGCGTCGGCGCCGGTGGCGCGGACATGCATGATCGGGCCGCCGCGGAACGGGGCGAAGCCGGTGCCGAAGATCACGCCGGCATCCAGCAGGTCGGCATCGGCCACCACGCCCTCGTGCAGGCAGGCCACCGACTCGTTGAGCAGCGGCAGGATCAGGCGGTCTTCCAGGTCTGACGGCGCCTGGTAGCCGGCGGGGACGTCCGGCTTCACCGCGCGGCTGCCCTTTTCGGTCTGTGTCCACTTGTACAGGCCCTCGCCGTCCTTCTTGCCGCGCTTGCCCGGCTCGACGGCGGCCAGCGCGGCCGGCACCTGCAGGCCGAGGAAGGGCGACAGCTCGGCGGCGACGCCGGCGGCCACGTCCAGGCCCACGGTGTCGATCAGTTCGATCGGGCCCATCGGCATGCCGAACTTCACCGCCGCCTTGTCGATCACCGCGCCGGGGATGCCTTCTGCATAGGCGGTGGCGGCTTCGAGCAGGTACGGGAACAGCACGCGGTTGACCAGGAAGCCCGGCGTGCCGGCCACCGGCACCGGGAACTTGTCCAGCGCCTTGCAGAACGCGGCCAGCCGCTTGACGGTGGTTTCGTCGAGGCGGTCGTGCCGGACGATTTCCACCAGCGGCATCAGCGCCACCGGGTTGAAGTAGTGCAGGCCGGCGAAGCGGGCCGGCGCGGCGATGTGCTCGCGCAGTTCGTCCAGCGGGATCGACGAAGTGTTGGTGGTCAGCAGCGCGTCGGGCTTCAGGTGCGGCTCGACGGACTGGTACAGCGCGCGCTTGGCTTCCGGGTTCTCGATGATGGCTTCGATCACCAGGTCCGCAGCGGACACGCCGAAGCCGTCCAGATCGGACTTCAGGCGCGCGGCCACGGCCGGGCGCTTGCTCTCGTCGCGCACCTTTTTGGCGAACAGCTCCTGCGCGCGGCCGAGTGCGCCGTCGATGAAGCGTTGTTCGCGGTCCTGCAGGGTGACCTCGAAGCCCTTGTACGCCGACCATGCGGCGATGTCGCCGCCCATCACGCCGGCACCGACCACGTGCACGTGCTTGATGCCGTGGTCCTTGCCGCCCAGCCCCTTGAGCCGCTCGGTCAGAAAGAAGATGCGGATCAGGTTGTGCGCCGTCGGCGAACCGGCCAGCTTGACCACGCCGCGGCGCTCGGCGTCGAGACGGCCCTGGATGCCCTTGCCGCCGGCGTTCTGCCAGACGTCGATCAGCGCGAACGGCGCGGGGTACTGGTCCTTCTTCGCCTTGCGCGCCACCTGCTTGAGCATCTGCGGCGCCAGCAGCTTGCGCGCCAGCCATGTGTTGCTGGCCCATGCAGTAGCGCGCTGCTTGAACGGGCGCTGCACGCCGGTGCGGGCCAGTTCGATGGCGGCGTCGAGCAGGGCTGCC
>Ga0194138_10000219_pt1 | contig 28036 bp, 16 predicted proteins | sample TARM_MetaG_T2_14_FD_134022 | JGI IMG/M metagenome (GOLD analysis project Ga0194138, IMG submission 134022) | Freshwater microbial communities from Pennsylvania, USA, analyzing microbe dynamics in response to fracking - TARM_MetaG_T2_14 (version 2) | ecosystem: Environmental > Aquatic >...
AAGCGGTTGATTAATCTCCGGAATATCGCGTTTCGGTAATTGAATGTAGGTAAAGATACCGACAGACACAAGTAAGAGAATAAGGATCCAAAGGATCTTTCGGTATTTCAGTAATGTTTTCATAGTCTTCATCCTTTCCTCTTCTTAATTTATATCATGTTTTTAGACGAATATGCTCCTTTCATTAGTATAGTTTAAAGAATCTTGATTTAATCAATAGAAAGAGAGGTTGATCGACGTGTGTATCATTATTATACACACGTTGAAACTGAAAAACAAAAAATGTTCATGAGAGGTGTGTTCATCCATAAGTAATCGTTGATTTTTTTAAAAAAACTATTGTAAATGCTTACATTTTATTTTATAATGAAGTCATTGAATCGTTTCAATTATTTTTTGAAAGGAGTTGAATCGTTTCAAAAGTTATTTCTTAAGGAGCGAATGATGTTGACAACTTTAAAAGATGTTGCAAAGCGAGCCAATGTTGGAGTGTCAACGGCATCCTATGCATTAAATGGTAATAAATTAATAAAAGAAGCTACAAGAAAAAAAGTTCTTCAGGCGGCCAATGAATTAGGTTATCACCCAAATGGTAATGCAAAGAATTTAAAACGAAGTAAAAATGAAATGATTGGTTTATTCATTAGTGGTTTTACAGGACCCTTTTTCAATCAATTATTAGAAGGTATTCAAGATGTTGTTGTTAGTCATGGATATGAGTTAGTCGTTTGTGCATCAAACGAACGTCATCGCATGTTAACTGAAAGGTTAGTAGACGGTGCAATCATTTTGAACTATCACATTGAAACAGATCTATTAAAAACGGTTGCCAGTAAGAAAATGCCACTCATTGTTTTGGATAGAGAAATTGATCATCCTCATATATATACAGCGCTATTGCCAAATAAAAAAGGCATTTATCAGGCTGTAGAGCATTTAGAAAAAAAAGGGCATAGGGATATCGGTTTTATTGCTGGTTCGGAATCCTCGTTTGATGGTGAAGAACGTTTGAATGCCTTTTATTCTTATGGTGAAAGTCATCATTTTACTATTAACCATGACTATATTTTACGTGCTGATTTTACAGAAGATAGCGGCTATTGTATTATGCAATCTTTTTTAAATGAACAAGATCATTATCCAAGCGCTTTTGTTGCAGCCAACGATGAAATGGCAATGGGGGCTATTCGTGCGATTCAGGAATATGGGTTATCGGTGCCAAAAGATATTGCGATAGTTGGGTTTGATGATATTATTATTTCTCAATACTATCAACCTAGTATAACCACCGTTAGGGTGCATAAAAAAGAGTGGGGTGAAAGAGTAGCTGAAGCAATGCTTGATATCTTAACAGGTAATAAAATCAATCTTGATATTCAACCTCCAATTGAATTCATTGAACGTCAGTCAACATAAGGAAGTGACTTATGATTACATTTAATGAAAAAGCGTTAATCGTCAACGATAAAAAGGTTTATCCATTCGGAGCTGAAATTCATTATTTTAGAGTACCAAAAAAAGAATGGCAGTTAAGTATCCAAAAGGCTAGAGATGCAGGTATGAATATGATTAGTACTTATATACCGTGGAGTTTTCATGAATATAAGGAAGGTTATTTTGACTTTACAGGAAAAACGAAAGATGAAAGAGATCTTGAAAATTTTCTAACGCTGGTACAAGAAGCAAATATGTACTGTTTAGTAAGACCTGGTCCATATAATATGGCTGAACTTGTTGATCATGGATTGCCTACCTGGTTATTAGATACTTATCCTGAAATTATCGCGAAAGATATACAAGGTAAACCACATGGTACACGAGTTGTCAGCTATAATCACCCATTATATCTCGAGAGAGTACGTAAGTGGTATCAAAAGGTTAATGAGGTCATAAAGGACAAGCAAAATGCTCAACCTGTCATTGCTTATCAATTAGACAATGAGGTGGGGATGTTTCACTGGGTGACTCAACAAGGTGATTTTAATTTTGTTGTATGGCATGCCTTCTTACAATATGCAGAGCAATACCTTTCACAATCACAGTATCATTTGTTGGCTTCTGTCACAGATGAGGATATGTATCAACGACTATCAGAAGTAATGGAGCATCCCGAAATAGAGCTTTGTTATCAAAAGTTTATGCGTCATTATTTTTATGAGTATTTATTTACGCTTCAACAAATGGCTATTGAAGATGGCATTTGTGTACCGTTTGTTGTTAATATTCATGGGTTCCATGAAATTGATGTTTTAAGTAGAGGATCGATGTATCCTGTCGGGATTTCTCAACTACAAAAGGTAAACCAATTAAAAAATACCCTGATTGCCGGAGACTATTATATTGGTAACATTCATTATGATAATTATACAGATATTGTTCTCGCGAATGCTTTAACAGAATCTGTACAATCTAAGCGGCAACCGTTATTTTCAGCAGAGTTTCAAGGCGGAAAGGCAAAGGATGTCCCTCGTTTGCAACCCAGCACGTTTGATTTAACAACAAAACTTTGCTTATCTAATGGTATGAATGCGGTAAATTATTATATGTTTCAATCAGGGACAAATAGCAAAGAATATGGTTTGTTAGGGGAAAGGCATGAGTGGCAAGCGCCTGTTATGCTGGGTGGAAAAACAAGGCCCCATTATCAAACGATAAGTACATTAGGCTGTTTAATTGAATCGTTTCAACAACAGTTGTTAATGTCTTATCAACATACAGATACGACGATTGGTTTTTATCCTGATTATTACGGTGTTAATTACAAAGGTAGTAAAAATAGGACGTTTTTTGAAACGTTTCAAAAGGATTTAAATCAGTACTTCTATAATGGTTTGGCCAAAGGTCTTTGTTATAACAATATCAGTTTTAATGCAGTCAATGTAGAAGAAAATGAGATTGACCCAGATCAAACGCCAACGTTGTGGATGCTCTCACTGAAGAGGATGGCTGAGGATGTCCAAGAAAAATTACGCCATTATGTTGATAAAGGTGGCCAGTTGCTTCTGTATCCACAAGTTCCTGAAGAGAATTTGGTTGGTGAACCATGTGACATACTAAAGCAAGCACTTAAAATTGATCAGATTAAAGAAACGATAGATTTTGTTGAGTTAGGTGAAATCACTTCAATTGAATGTGATCGAATAGAGTATTACACAACATCAGGAGAACCTTTTGCAAAAACAAATAAAGGCTATACGTGTGGTTTTAGTCAAGTGCATGGAAATGGTAAAATCTTCGTTTTAGGTGCACATATAACGCTAAACTTTAACTATAAGAAAGATGTATTTCTCACACTGGCAAAGTTAGCGGGAATTAGACCTTTCGTAGAAGCAACACAAGATATCAATGCATCAGTAAGACAATTAAACACTGGTGGATATTTTATTCATCTGCATAATTTTGATCATTATGATAAATACCCTGAAATTAAAATTAATGAAAGGGCCATCTATCAAGAAGGTTGTATAAAAGTTCCTGCCCTTAAAGGGTTGGTTTTACCATATAACCTATCGATTGATGACCACATGAAGATTGTTTCAACGACTGCTGAAATAACAGAAGTGAAAAAAGGTCATCGTGTTAAAACGATTGTTGTGGATAGAAAGTTATCCGAAGAAACAATTGTCATGGAGTTGACATACGGTAAAGTGCTCTTAGACGAGGGGATGTCTGTTAAACAGGAAGGGCAACTCGTTACAATCACTTTATCTAAGACCTTTAACTCAAGGACAGAATTATCTATTCAATGGTAATCACCTCACGATAGTGAGTGATATATAAATTTAAAAAGGGAGTGTAATAAGTATGAAAAAGTGGTTAATGTTATTGTTATCTGTCGTCTTTGTATTTGGTTTAGCAGCATGTAGTAATGATGATGCAGAAGGCACGGGAAGTGATTCCAATGATGATCCTTCAAATGATCAAGGAACTGATTCTAGTGAAGTAGTTGAATTAACGATTGCGAGCTGGGGATTTGGTACAGAAGGAGATGAAAATCTTAACCGTTTAATGGTAGATGCTTTTAATGAACAACATGAAAACATTAATGTGACAATTGATGAATCTATTGATCCAGCCGACTGGAACGGATCATTGGCAGCTGCTGCAAGTGGCGGTGTCATGCCGGATGTATTCATGTTAGCGCAAATACCAACAGGTTTAGCTAACGATTGGTTGTATGATATTTCAGCTATTGCTAAAGCTGACGATGACTTTTCACAAGTACCTGAAGCTGTTGTTGATGCGGTAACTTACGATGAAGGTATTTATGCTTTACCTGCAGGTCAACACTTATTAGGATACTTCGTCAATAAAGATATATTTGAAGAACAAAACTTAGATGCACCAGCAATGGGTGTTTCTATTGATGGATTTGTAGAGGCTATTCGTAATGTTACAGATGTAAATGATGGACGTGTTGGTTTAAATCATCCATACACGATTCCTGACTGGTACCCAATTTCAGCAAATCAAGATATGGGTTGGTTTACTTACTTAGATGGTTCTTTCCAATTGGATAGTAATGAATTTATTAGTGGTGTGAACTTAGGACAAGATATGTTAACAAATGGTTATGCTTATGAAACATTATCAGAAGACCAAAAAGCTAACTTTAATGGTGAAAATCCAGAGGAAGTTTGGTTAAATGGACAAATTGGTATCAAGTGGGATGGTACGTGGATTACAGGTCACTTAGATAGTCAATCTGACTTTGAATGGGATTTCATTGGTATTCCTGGTGAGCGTGTTGTAATGACACATGATTACTATGGTATTTCAAGTGCAACAGAACACCCAGAGGAAGCTTATGAATTAGCTAAATGGATGTCATTTAGTTCAGAAGGTTTCTTAAAACAAATTGAGATTGCTGATGCGAGTGAAAACTTAAACTTAGCAAGTATGCCTGTTACAGCTAATCAAGAAGTATTAGATGCTTACTTTGAACGCTTTGATGCACCAGGGTTACGCCAAGCATATGAAAATATTGATGAGGCTGTAGTAGAACCGGTAAAAACGGTACCAGGATATAATTTAGCCAGATGGGATGCACCTACAGGGGTGGAAGTTGGAGATAATCCAAATGTCAATATGGCAGGGCTTGTTGATGCGGCTGTTCGAGGTAATCTAAATATCCAAGATTACGTTAGTCAGATGAATGAACTTGCTAACAAACAGTATCAAGAAGGACAAGCAGCTATTCAATAAATTATAGCAATAGAGCTAAGGGGGAAATGTGGCATGATGAAGTCAATCATAAAATGGTCTGTAATTGGCTTACTGTTGTTGCCAACGGCGGTAAAAGCGAATGAGGAGATAGAATTAGGGTTACAAGAAGAAGTTATTGAACCCGGTTATCATATTGTGAGTGATAAGTGGCAATCACAAAACATTTCACGCGTTGATTCATTTGAACAACGCGTGTCCCCCTCTGCTTTTATTGTTGGTGAAGCAGAACAACCACTTGTTGACCAAGATAAAAGTAAAGGTTATAGTAGTCGAGTTTTAAAATGGTATGAAGACCAACCAGCTATTATTGAAGTGGATGTACCTGAAACGGGCTTGTACCAATTAAAATTTGATTATTATCCGCTAAGTGACCCCCTCATTTCGATTGAGGGTGCTATTAAAATTAATGGGAAATATCCCTATCAAGAAAGTCGTCGAATCGTGTTTCCTGTTGATTGGAAAAATGAAACAAACGATGTGACGTTAGATCGTCGTGATAATCAAGTGATTCCAAAGCAAGTCGCTATTGAAAAATGGTATAAAACTTTTGCGCTGGATGCTAATCATTATGAAGATCAACCGTTAGAGTTTTTATTAGAAGAAGGAAAAAACACCATTGAATTAAGCGCACTAAGAGGTGAAATGCTTCTTGGTGATGTAACGGTCACAACTAAAAAAGAGACCGTTAGTTATTTAGATTATCTAGAAAAGTACACTAATGAAGTGAAAGTGAGTGAACCGATTATTTTAGAAGCGGAGTTTCCGGCCTCTAAAAACAGTTCATATATTAGACCAATTAGAACGTCAAATCCATCAGTAACACCTTATAAAACAGGGGTAGGTTATCTTAATACATTTGGTGGAGAATCATGGTCCAGACCTGGACAAACTGTGACATGGGAGGTTGACGTTCAAAAAAGTGGCTTATATCAATTAAGTACAAAAGTTCTTCAAACGAATCCTTCCGGTGACACAGTATTTAGAACATTACGGGTAAATAATGAGATTCCCTTTGAAGAAGTCGAGCATTACCCATTTGAATTGAATGATGACTGGTATATTGAAACATTTGGAAATGAAGAACCTTTCTTTATTTACTTAGATAAAGGGATCAATGAAATAAGTTTGACTGTGGATGTTTCACCTTATGCACCCGTTGTCAGAACTATTGATCAAATGATGAAAGAAATAGAAAACTTAACATTAGCTATTAGACAACTAACAGGCAATAATCAAGATCCTAACCGTGATTGGAATATTGTCGAATACATTCCTGAAATTGAAGGTGCGCTATTAAATTGGGCTAAAGCACTAGAGGATGAATTAGCATATTTATTAGCTTTAAATAACGATAATGAGACGACGACCATTGTTTCGCTTAGAATTGCTGCAGAACGTTTGCGGTCGCTTGCAGATGAACCAAATGATATTCCTAACCGAATCCATGAGCTATCAGAAGGTTCAAGTTCAGCTACACAAATGTTAGGAACAATCATGATTGACATACAAGATCAACCTTTATTAGTCGATCAATTATATCTTCATAGTGAAGATAGTGAACTTCCTCGTGCAACTGCAGGATGGTTGACAAAAATGACAGATAATATTAAACGCTTCTTTAAATCTTTTTCAAATAATGATTACTCAGTATCAGAAGTAGATGATGAAACAGTTGAAGTATGGGTTAATAGACCACGACAGTATTTAGAGTTACTTCAACAAATGACAGATCAATACTTTACACCTGAAACAGGAATTAAAGTTCGGTACTCGCTGATGCCAGATGAAGCTAAGCTTATTCTTGCCAATGCGGCTGATTCACAACCAGATGTCGCTTTAGGGATTAGTAACTGGTTACCGTATGAATTAGCTGTACGTGGTGCTGCAGTAGATTTAAGACAGTTTGAGGACTTTAAAGAAGTTGGGAGAAATTATTCCCCTGGGGCATTCTTACCCCTTATTGTCGATGATGGTGTCTATGCATTACCAGAAACGCAAGACTTTTATGTGCAATACTACCGGATTGATATATTAGAATCACTGGGTATTCCGATTCCTAGCACGTGGGATGATGTCATTGATATTTTACCAGAACTACAGCGTTTTGGTATGAACTATTATACGCCAATTGCAGGTGCACAAGGATTTAAACCGTTCCAAACAACGGCACCTTATATATATCAACATGGTGGAGATTTATATGAACAAGATGGTTTTGGTACACAGATTGATAGTGAGGCATCTTTAAAAGGTATTCAGCTAATGACAGATTTGAATACGATTTACAGTATGCCACTCCAAGTACCGAATTTTTATAATCATTTCAGATATACAACGCTGCCAATCGGCATTGCTGAATTTGGTACGTATGTTCAATTAACAGCTGCTGCACCAGAAATTTCAGGTTGGTGGAATATTGCACCACATCCAGGAGTTGAAAAAGAAGATGGGACAGTCGAACGATATGCGACTGGTTCTGGACAATCGATGATGATGTTTGAAGGTAGTGGTAAAAAGCAAGAAGCATGGGAATTAATGAAATGGTGGGGATCAACAGAGATCCAAACAGAATTTGCCGCAACGCTTCAAACGCTATATGGACCTGAATATATGTGGAACACAGCAAATATTAACTCGTTTGAACAATTACCTTGGCCAGAAGAACATAAACAGGTCATTTTAGAGCAGTGGGACTATTTGATGGAAGTACCTAAGACGCCATATTCATATATGGTTGAACGTGAGATTAGTAATGTTTGGAACAGTGTTGTTTTTGATGGAGAAATTACGCGTTCAGCTGTTGATGACAGTATTATTAACATTCATCGAGAATTAAGACGAAAACTAGAAGAATTCGGCTATATTGAGGATGGGAAAAAGGTGAAACCTTATCGTATTCCAACTGTAGAGCTTGTTGAAAGGTGGTTAGAGGAATGACATTTCTTAAAAAGCATCATAGTACGTTAGTATTTCTAATGCCGTATGTTCTTATGTTTTCTCTGTTTATCATTATCCCGGTTGCCATTGCCATTGGCTTATCATTTACTTACTTTAATGCTATTCAAACACCGAGCTTTAATGGATTAGAAAATTATGTAAATGTTTTAACTCAAGATAATGTCTTTATGAGAAATGTCTTACCTAATACACTGATCTTTGCCCTTGTTGTTGGACCAGGCGGCTATATTTTATCATTTATACTCGCCTGGATGCTTGCGCAAATTCCACGTTTACCAAGGATTATTTTTGCATTAGTCTTGTATTCACCCTCAATGACTGCAGGTGTCGCTATGGCTGTTGTATGGCGGATTATTTTTAGTGGTGATCAAACAGGTTATCTTAATGCGCTTTTGATTAATTTAGGTATTATCTATGAACCGTTACAATTCTTGCAATCACCTAATTATCTGATGACCATTATGATCATTGTTACATTATGGGGCAGTATGGGAGTAGGCTTTCTGGCTATGTTATCAGGTGTGCTTAACATTAACTCGGAAATTTATGAGGCGGGTTATATCGATGGGATTAAGAACCGTTTTCAAGAAATCATTTACATTACCATTCCGTCCATGCGTCCACAGATGTTATTTGGTGCTGTTATGGCGATTGTGACAACTTTTCAAGCAGGTGCCATTGGTGTACAACTCTCCGGGGCAAACCCGACACCGCAATATGCTGGTCAACTCATGGTAAATCATATTGAAGACTATGGTTTTATTCGCTATGAAATGGGTTATGCGGCTGCTATATCCGTATTGTTACTCCTATTTATCTATCTGTTTTCTAAATTGGCATGGCGCTTATTTGGTGATAACGATTAAAAAACGTAGAAGGGGGAAGAAAAAATGGCATCATCTTTTCATGGGTCAAAAATTAATCCGGATCGATTTGATAGAAGTCAAATCAAGTTCTTTTTATTCTTAATTCCGATGATGGTATTTATGGGATTACCTATTGTTTATATTTTTTCACACGCATTTAAACCAATTGATGAACTGTTTGCGTATCCTCCACGTTTTTTTGTGGAGAAACCGACACTAGCGAACTTTGTTGATTTATTTAATATGTCAGATACGACAGGGGTCCCAATGTCTAGATACTTATTTAATAGTATTATTGTTACGGCAATAGTAGTGGCCTTAACAATAATTATGAGTACAGCTGCAGCGTATGCCTTATCAAAAAAGAAATTTAAACTAAAGGCATTGCTTTTTGAAATTAATACGGTCGCTTTAATGTTTGTACCTATCGCCGTCGCTATTCCTAGGTATTTATTGATTGATCACATTGGCTTACTCGATAGTTTTTGGGCACATATATTACCGTTATTAGCGATGCCCGTAGGTTTATTTTTAGTTAAACAATTTATTGATCAGATCCCCGATTCATTAATTGAATCAGCAAGAATGGACGGTGCCTCTGATTATATTATCTATTGGAAGATCATTTTACCGCTGGTAAAACCTGCGATTGCGACAATTGCCATCCTTTCTTTCCAAGCGGTTTGGAACAATGTTGAAACGTCAACGTTATTTGTTAATGATGAAAGTTTAAAGACGTTTGCCTTTTTCATGTCTACATTGGCAAGTCAAACGGGCAATAATGTTGCAGGACAAGGTATGGCTGCAGCCGCTTCATTATTAATGTTTATTCCAAACTTAATTATCTTTATTATTTTACAAAGTCAAGTGATGAACACAATGGCTCACTCAGGCATTAAATAAGGAGGGAAACTCATGAAAAAAACTATTTTACTCATATGTGTGATGATGTTATTTATTCAGTTTCCCATCCAAATAAAAGCACAAGAATCTGTTGCTTATAAAACCGAAACGTTGACATCCACTGGCGAAACTGTCGAAACACAGTCTGCCTACTTACCTATTGGTTTGTTTGGCAATCATTATTCGTTTGAGACACCTGAAGATATTTTCATTGATGATAATGATGATGTATATGTAGCTGATTCAGGGACAAAAGAGGTGATTAAATTTACGCCTCAAGGAGAAATCGCACAAATCTTCGGGCGGGAATCTCTTGGTTCTCCCCAAGGGGTTTTTGTTGACGATCGTGGAGATGTTTTTGTAGCTGATTACCAACATGAAGTCATTGTTAAATACAATCAACAGGGGAAGGAATTAGCACGAATTGAAAAACCAAATACGCCGCTATTTGGGTCTTCAACTCCCTTTAAGCCGCAAAAGTTAGCGGTCGATCGTCGAGGCAATCTGTATATTGTGAGTGAAGGAACGACAAATGGGATTATTCAAATGAATGCCAATGGAGATTTTTTAGGATTTTATGGTGTGGGTAAGACACAAGTATCCATTGGAAATATTGTACAAGAAATTCTTACTTTCGAATCCCAACGAGAATCATTATTTAATCGTGTGCCATCAGCACCTAATAACATTTCGATTGGTAATCAAGGATTGGTTCATACAGTTACCTCCGGTACAACATGGGAAGTGATTAGAAAGCTCAATGTTGCAGGAGATAATATGTTGCCGTCTAATATATCTGATGTGACAAATTTAAAAGATTTAGCTGTTGGATTGATAGGAAATATTTATACAGTCGATAATGATGGGCTTATTTATGAGTATGATCGGTTTGGACATTTGCTATTTACTTTTGGTGGAAAAGATGATGGAAGCAATCGTTTAGGACTTTTACAACAACCGACAAGTATTGCTGTAGATTCTATCGGTCGAATATTTATTAGTGACCGTGAAAAAGGTAATATTCAAATGTATGAACCTACAGCTTTCACAGGGCTATTGCATCAAGCCCTCTCACTCTATGGTGATGGTTTCTACATAGAGAGTGAGGCATATTGGGACGAAGTTATTCGACTAAATACCTCCTTCGGCTTAGCACATAGTGCAAAGGGTGAATCACTTTTTAAGCAACAACAATATGAGGAAGCACTTGAGGAGTTTAGATTGGCGAATAATCGTGCGGGTTACTCAGATGCTTTTTGGGAAGTCCGGTACACATGGATGGAGCAAAACTTACAATGGGTTATTCTGACGCTGGCTTTGTTGTATGTTGTAAAAATTGTTATTAATCAATTGAAAAAACGTTCGAAGAAGGTGAATGACTATTTATCTATTCACTTAAAGTTAAAGAATAGAAAATGGATCAAAGAAGTTCTCTACTTTAAAAAATTCTTAAAAGCACCGATAGATAGTTACTATTATCTAAAAGAGAATAAACGGGTGTCAGTACAGTCTGCCACAATTGTATTAATATTACTTGTTGTTTTTTATTTTATTTGGTTCATATTCACAGGGTTTATTTTTAACGCAAATCGAATAGAAGATATGAATCTCTTTTTAGACTTAGCTCTCTTAATTCTACCATTTGGACTTTTTGTCGTAGCAAATTATATGGTTAGTACTATTACAGATGGTGAAGGACGATTTAAACATGTGTATATAGGGACCGTATACGCTTTATCGCCAGCACTAGTGTTACTTTTACCTATAACATTAATATCAAATATCTTAACGTTAAATGAAGGGTTTATCTACTACTTTGCCTTACAAGTGATGATTGTTTGGTCTTTAGTGATGCTGTTTATAATGATCAAAGAAGTGCATGATTTTACAGTTGCAAAAACTTTTGGAAATATCTTCTTAACTATTTTTGCGATGTTTATTGCGGTACTAGTATTTTTTGTACTGTATGTCTTATTTGACCAAGTCTTTAACTTTATCTATACAATGATTCAGGAGGTGATGCTACGTGTTTAAATCAAAAACAACCGTTATAAGTTTGGTAGTATTACTTTTGTTAACTTTATCGATAACAATACTGGCAAATGAAGATGATGCACCATCTATCATTGATGCATCACCTACGACACATAATCAATCGTTACGATATCAGTCGATTCAATATACATCTACAGAAGAAGAAGTAGCGCCAATTGAACAGTCCGTTAATTTTACTGGTTATGACAAAATAGCTGAAAATGATCAATTAGCTTTATATGTCGAGGAATCATCGCTCGCCATTAAAATTGAAAATAAGGTATCAGGTTATGTATGGGAATCTGGCTTATCGCCTGATAAAGAATATAATCTTAATACGACTTGGATGAACCAGGCTGTATCAGCCATTACCATTGATTATCAAACCGCCGATGGGAAGAATGAAACAGAGAGTATTTTATCTGATGCATCTGATGTTAGCCTTTTACCTATAGAAAATGGATTTGAAGCAACAATTAACTTTGCTAATTCAGGCATTTCCATTGTCCTTAGTGTAATTTTACAAGGTGATGAACTCGTTATTCATATTCCGAATGAAGGGATCAATGAAACGGAAAATAAATTAGTGCGTTTAATGGCTTATCCGTTCTTAGGTGCTGTGGAAAAAGACAGCATTCCTGGCTATGCTGTTATCCCAGATGGAAGTGGCGCTTTAATGCGATTTAAAGAAACATACTCTGGTGTTAGTAATCACTTTAGCGCAGCCTTTTACGGTGAGGATTTAGGTTTTATGCGTCAAAAACAAGATACAAATGGAACATTGAATAAGCCAAATCTATTATCGTTACCGTTGTATGGTATGATTCACGGGGTAAATCAACAGGGCTTTCTTAATGTTATCGAATCTGGTGCAACTTATGCAGATCTGATTGTTTACCCTGCAGGCGTATCAACAGACTTTAACTGGATGACAACGCGCTATAATTACCGATACAGTTACTTCCAGCCAACAAACCAAAGCATGGAAGGGTATAACACCATTCAAAAAGAGCGTAATCAATTTGATGTGGTTGAACGATTAACATTTGTTGAGGAAGATGAAGCAACTTATACAGGTTTAGCTAAAGTCTATCAAGAAAAGTTAGTCACTCAAGGTGTTTTCAAAGAAAAAGCAGATACATTTGACCTGCGTTTGGAATTTTTAGCAAGTGAGCATAAACCAGGGCTATTATTTGATAGCGTATTTGAAATGACACCTATTACGTCCATTCAAAATATGATTAATCAACTTGAAAATGAGGGTGTCACGAATCTGTTCACTGTGTATAAGGGCTGGTTTAAAGATGGTTTAACAGGCTCTTTACCGAACAAGTTCCCAGTCGAAAACGCGGTAGCTTCGAGTGAAGATATCGTAAAGACAAGACAATACTTGGATGAAAAGAATATACCGTTTTATCTCCATACGGATTATTTAAAAGCCTATCGAAATGCAAGCGGCTATTCTCCTCGCCAAGATGTTGCTCGGAAGATCAATGCTGAGACAATCAATGGATCAGATGAAGATTATCCGTATGTATATTTATCACCGGAAAAAAGCTTCGATATCCTAAAAAAAGATTTACCTCATTATACTAAGTTAGGTGTAAAAGAGTTAGCTGTTGATCATACATCAGCTCTTTACTCTGATTTTAATGATGGATATATGACGCGAGTTAATCATCAAGAAATTTGGCAGGCGATGTTTAATAGCATCGCAGAAGAAGGGATAAAGACAGCATTATATCAACCAAATGATTATTTATTTAATGTAACAGAACGTTACCTTGATATTTCACTCTATTCATCGGGTTACTTTTTCACAACCGATACGGTGCCTTTTTTACAGACAGTTTTAAAGGGGTATATCCCGTATTATGCGCCGTTTAGCAATTTTAATGCAAACGGGGTGGATGATGTGTTACGTATGATTGAGTTTGGTGCTTATCCGTCTTATTACTTAACAGAAAAACCGTCTAATCTATTGATTGATTCTGGGTCAAGAGATCTATACACGTCACAGTTTAGTGATTGGAAAGAGGATATTGTAAATAGCTACCATCTTATTAAAGAAGCGCTTTTACCAGTTGAAGGTGAGACGATGACAGATAGAATCGTTCATGAAGAGGGATTAATTGAAGTGACTTATTCAAATGAACGATCCATCATCGTCAATTATAATGATGAGGGTAAGATGGTTGAGGATATTTATGTAGAAGGTAAAGATTTTGTTGTAAAAGGGAGTGAGTAATAAATGAAAGTTTCATTAAAGACAGGTAAAAGGTTAATTGGTACTTCATTTATTCTCCCGTGGCTTATCGGGTTTGCTGTTTTTACGGCATTCCCTCTAGGTTATTCCATTTTCTTAAGTTTTCAAAAAGTAAGTATTACACCTAAAGGCATTGTGACAGATTATGTTGGATTGGATAACTTCAGTTATGCCTTTACAGTGGATGCTTTATTTACGCAGGAGCTGTTAACTTATTTAGAAGAATTGATGATTTCTGTACCGATTATCTTAGTTTTTTCACTAATTATCGGGCTTTTACTAAACCAAAACATTAAATTCCGCGGGCTATTTAGAACGATTTTCTTCCTACCGGTGATTATTACTTCAGGTCCAGTTATTGAAGAGTTAATGGCCCAAGGTGTTACCGCTATTCCATCGATCGAAGAATATGCTGTTTTTAATTTAATCTTAACTAACAGCGAAAGCTTTTTTAATTCAACCATTATTTATTTGATGGACAACCTAATTTTTATTCTTTGGTTCTCTGGTGTTCAAATACTTATCTTCTTAGCAGCTTTACAAAAAATCGATCGTCAAGTGTATGAAGCAGCTAAGATTGATGGTGCATCGGGCTGGGAGTGTTTTTGGAAAGTGACTTTACCAAGCTTGTCACCCATTATTATTGTGAATGTTATTTATACAGTGGTAACCTACTCCATTTTTGCGCTTAATCCGGTTGTTAACCATATTCAGAGTAACATGTTTCAAATTAATACAGGTTTTGGTTATGCCTCAGCCTTATCGTGGATCTATTTCGGTGTCATTGCCAGCGTGTTGTTAATTGTCGTTGGTTTATTAACGCTTAGAGCAAATAAAAAATATAGTTAAGGAGTGAGACATATGCAAAGTCCCGAAACAATGGATAAAAAGTTACCTAAGAAATATCGTCATCGTCAAAGAATAAAGCATCTCCTCCTTGGCTCAAATGTGAAGACAGGGATTGTTACGCATCTATTTATTTATAGTTTGCTCATTGGGATTGGTTTCGTCTATCTTTATCCAATGATTCATATGGGTTCGTATAGCTTTATGACATTAGAAGATTTACTTAATCCATTAATTACTTGGTTACCGTCACAGTTATATCTTGAAAACTATACAACAGCCTATACGGTGTTAAATTTCACTTCGACACTCGGTGTCACATTATATGTGACAGTATTACCCGCAATTGCCCAAACGCTTGTTGCAAGTTTGATTGGATATGGATTTGCAAGGTTTGAGTTACCGCTAAAACGTACCTTATTCGGTTTAGTACTAGCAACATTTATTATCCCGCCGCAAGTATTAATGATTCCGCGGTATGTCTTCTTTAATGACTTAGGGATTATCGGTAATATTCAGTCATTTTTATTACCAGCTGCATTTGGCCAAGGGTTGAATAGTGCGATTTTCATTTTAATCTTTTATCAATTCTTCAGAATGTTGCCTAAATCACTCGAAGAAGCGGCCTATTTAGATGGTGCCGGACATTATAAAATTTTTATCCGCATTGCCATTCCTATGGCAGTACCTGCGTTTATTATTTCGTTCTTATTTTCCTTTGTATGGTATTGGAATGAGACGACAATGGCCGCTACATTTTTTGGTAATGCATTAACAACTTTGCCGTTAGAATTGCAACGTTTTAATGCCTCATATGAACAGATGAGTGCACAAAATCTGGGCGGGTCAAATGTGAATATTAACGAAGGAATTAGTATGGCAGGTACAATGCTGAGTATCTTACCATTATTAGTTGTTTATTTTATCACGCAACGCTGGTTTGTTGAGGGTGTTGATCGGTCAGGGATTACCGGTGAATAATTTATTAATTTTAAAGGAGACTTTACATGGATACGATAGCGTTATTAGAGGAAGAAGCGAGGCGAAGTTTTCAATTCTTTTATGAAGAGGCAAATACGGATGAACAAAGTCCTGGCTATGGATTGATTCGTGATAAGACAGGTGAAAATGCGAAAAATATCGCCAGCATTGCTTCCGTTGGTTTTGGTCTAAGTGCTTTTGTCATTGGTGTTGAACGCGGTTGGATTAGTTACGAAGAGGCATATAAACGAGTAAAGGGAACGTTACACACGTTCTATCATCATGTTGAACATGCTCATGGCTTCTTTTATCATTTCGTTAATATGCAGACAGGAAAAAGAAACGAACAATTCCATGATTGTGCCTCCATCATTGATACAAGTTTATTTTTAAATGGGGCACTTACTACCGCAAGTTATTTCGAAGGTGAAGTAGAGGAATATTTCCAAAAAATTTATGAACGTGTTGATTGGAATAAGTATTATGACAAGGAACGCAATGTCTATTATATGGGATACCATGAAGATACTGGTGGATTTGGTCAGTGGGATATGTATGCCGAACAGATGATGCAGTACTTTTTAGGAGTGGCCTCTCCAACGCATGCCGTGCCCGCCAAAATCTATCAAGGTTTCGAAAGACGCAAACTCACATACAAAGATTTTACTTTTTATAACAGCCCAGGTGGTGCTTTATTTACTCATCAATTCTCACATGCGTGGTTTGATTTTCAATCTTACTTAGACTCAGATGGAATTGATTGGTTTGAAAATTCTATTATTGCTTCAAAGGCAAGTCGTGCATTTTCGATTGATCAACAAGCTAATTTTAAAACCTATCACCAACATGCGTGGGGATTAACAGCATGTGAAGGACCAAGTGGTTATATTGTTCCGGGGACACCGCCTTATTATGATGAGGTGAAAATGCAATTAGATGGAACAGTGCCACCGTGTGGTGCAATCGGTTCGATTGTCTTTACACCAGAAGCAGTAAAGGAAACAATGAACTATTACTATCACACGCATCCGCAATTATTTGGTAAGTACGGATTTTATGATGCATATAATGAAGATATTGAGCCGACATGGTATGCAGATATCGTGATTGGGATTGATAAAGGTATTTCATTATTAATGATTGATAATTACTTACACGGAACCACTTGGAAGTATTATATGAAACATCCACTTATTAAACAAGCCGTGACAAAGCTAGGATTTAGGCGAAAAGAAGTAGGTGTAGATTCATGATTGAGATCAAACAAAAAAGAATCATGATTGATGGACAACCGGAACTACTGATGGTAGGAGAAATACATTATTTCAGAGTGCCACGTGATAAGTGGCAAGAGCGTTTTGATCAGTTAAAGGAAAGTGGCTGTAATGCCGTTTCCACATATGTCCCTTGGATTGTCCATGAAGAATTTTATGGTGACATTGACTTAGAAGGAAGGCAGTTTGAAGAACATGACTTAGGTGCGTTTATAGATTTAGCTAACGAGAATGATTTGTATTTCTTTGTGCGTCCTGGTCCGTTTGTTATGGCTGAAATGAAGAATGATGGCATACCTTATTGGCTATATGACAAATATCCTGAAGTCATTCCCATCACCTGGGATCACAAGAAAGCAACAACGGTGACATTAGACTATTTAGCGCCTAACTTTTTAAAGGAAGTAAAACGTTGGTATGAAGCAGTATTTTCAATTGTAGTCCCAAGACTGCATGATTATGGTGGGAATGTGATTGCTGTTCAGTTAGATAATGAAATAGGGATGTTGTCTTGGGTAAGTAATAATCCTGATTTAACAGACGTTGTTTTGGAACAGTTCAGACGATATTTAACTGAAACGTATGATGAACCAACATTAAGTAAACGTTATCCATTCATCGAAGCGTCTTTTGAAGATTTTAAACAGGGAATAAGATCACCTAAAGAAGTAAAACATTTAGCTTTGCATAAAGATTTAGGATACTTTATGCGACGACGTTTTAGTGAGTATGTCCATACATTGAGACAATTTGCGCAAGATTGTGGTGTGAAGGGTGTACCGTTTATAATTAACATTCATGGTACAGGCGGTGGTCGCGCATTCACTTACCCTATTGGCATTAGTCAACTCTATGAAAGCTATACACAAGATACAGGCTATATATCAGGCTCAGATCATTATCTAGGGAACTTGGATATGGCGACCTTTCAAGATTTATATTTGATTAACGGTATGATGGATGCGGTTCATTTAGAAGATCAACCATTAACATCAGCTGAATTCAACTGTGGAGATGGTAATTTCGGAGAAACATTAACTGGCCGATACGATCCATCAGCTGCTGATTTAAAGACACGCATGAGTATTGCTCAAGGAAACCGTTTATTGAACTATTATCTGATGTCTGGTGGCTATAATCGTAAACTACAAATACCAGTAAATGATGGGAATGACCGAATTGCTACAACTGGTGAGCGTCATGGTTTTGCGGCACCGATATCACCAGAAGGAAAGAAAAACTATACGTTTGATCGTATGGCTACTTCTATCAAACGCATGTTAGCGGTGAAAGATAAAGTAGCTGTCATGAACGAAGAATATGATGACTTACATTTCGCTTTTATTCCAGATTATTATATGACCGAGTATCATTACCCTACATCCGATACAGAACGTGCGTTTATCGGTAATTTGACGGGAAATAGAGCGCATGCTAGCTGGGAACTACTAGCCAGAAGCCTGTTACTTAAGGGATTTAGATTCACTGGAATGGATATTCAAAACAAACCAGTGGATGTTAAGAAGACGGGGGTTCTTGTTGTACCGAGTGCGAGGTTTATGAGTAAAGCTATTCAAGAGAAACTGGTCAACTTTATATCATCTGGCGGGCAGGTGTTGTTATATGGTGAAGTGCCGTTATTTGATATGGAAGGGCATTCATGTGACATACTTATGCAAGCGTTGGGGGTCACTTATGAAAAAACTTATGAAGCCAATCAACATTATTATCTTTCTGTTCAACAGGTAGATGATTCATTAGGAAAAGAATTGCGTACGCATTTTGCGCAAGGTTTCTCATTGCAAAATCAGACACCTCTTCTTAAAGTAGTTGGAACAGACCACTATGCCGGCTTTAGAGCACAGATAGGAAAAGGAAAAGTTGTGGCTATTACGACACCATACAAAACAGATCTGGCATTTTTTAGTCGGCTATTAAAGGATTTAGGTACTTATCCAAGACTCACTCACGATTATAAAAATCATGGATTATTCACTACATCAGTTAGACATAAGGATGAACGGTTTATTCATGTCATTAATCTAGAGGCTTATGATAAATCATTCCATTTATTTGATGATCATCAACCGTTATTTGATGGTGCCTTACTCGAACTTAAAGGTTTTGAAGGAATCATGTTACCGGTAAATCTACAAATCAGTGATCAAACCATGATTAACTATAGTACATGTGAGATTATTGCGTATCGTCATGATTCTGTGACATTTGATACGCAAGGCAAAAATGTCAACATTAAGATCACAACATCGGGCTCAGTGAAGACACATGACCATGTAAAAGTAGAGAAAAAGGGTAACAGCGTTATTTTAACGACAAATAAACCACAAGAAAAATTGACAGTGATGTTTAATTAAATAAACCTCCAAAGACGACTCCTTGGAGGTTTATAAAAAAAGATAAATTTGAAACGATTCAAAATAAGGAGGGACAACATGGATATTGATGCGTTACTTAAAGAGATGACACTTGATGAAAAAATTGATCAATTAATGCAACTGGCTGCTTTCTTGTTTGATGGGGCCAGTCATGAAGGGGAAATTACTGGGCCACTGAGTGATTTAGGTATCGACAGTCGTACGATACATAATAGTGGTTCTGTCTTAGGTGGTTCAGGCGCAAAGGAAATAAAAAATATTCAAGACGCGCACTTAAAAACGAATCGGTTAAATATACCACTACTTATCATGGCGGATATTATTCATGGGTATAAGACAATTTTCCCGCATAACTTAGCCATCAGTTGTGCTTTTGATCCTAAGTTAGTTGAAGAAACAGCTGCCATAGCCGCAAAAGAAGCAGCTGTGTCGGGGATTCATGTGACCTTTGCTCCAATGGTTGATTTGGTCAGAGACCCAAGATGGGGAAGAGTGATGGAATCTACAGGTGAGGATCCTTACTTAAATAGTGAACTTGCCAAAGCGTTCGTCAAAGGATTTCAAGGTGCAGACATACATTCTTCAAAAGATTCAGTCGCAGCTTGCGTGAAGCACTTCGCTGCCTATGGTGCAATTGAAGCAGGTCGAGATTACAATACCGTGAATATGTCAAACAGAGAATTAAGAGAATTATATCTGCCGGGCTATAAGGCGGCCTTAGAAGAAGGTGCTTTGATGGTAATGACGGCATTTAATACGGTTGATGGTAAACCGTGTTCAGGTAATAAAGCGTTGATGCGTCATCTGTTAAGAGATGAATGGGCCTTTGATGGTGTTGTTATTTCTGATTGGGGAGCCATTCGGGAATTAATCCCACATGGTGTGGCGAAAGATGAAAAGGCAGCCGCAGCACTAGCGATAGAAGCGGGTGTTGATATTGAGATGATGACGAGCACGTATGTTTCACATCTTAAGGAGCTATTAGAAGAGGGAGCAATTGAAGAATCACGCATTGATGAAAGTGTCCGGCGTATCCTTACACTTAAAAAAACATTAGGGCTTTTTGATAACCCATATCGATTCTTAGATGAACAAAGAGCTGAAGAAGTTATTTTTTCAGAGGAGCATAGAAAGGTTGCTAGACGAGCGGCAGAAGATTCAATTGTACTATTAGAAAATGATGGGATCCTGCCACTGAGTAAAAAAGATTCTCTAGCACTGATTGGACCATTCGCAGAAAGTAATGACCTACTTGGTCCGTGGTCATGGATTGGCGACCGGGAAGATGTGGAGACAATTAAGGCGGGGATAGAAGCTGATGATGTTAAAGCGTTAGTTACCCAGCCAATCAAAGATATTCATCGTATCACTGAGGAAGAAATAAACGCCTCAGTTGAACTAGCAAAAGCCTCTGATAAGGTTATTCTTGCTTTAGGTGAATCTTCTGATATGAGTGGGGAGGGTGGTTCAAGAAGTAAGATTGAATTACCAGAAGCGCAGTTAGACTTACTGAAAAAAGTGTCTGAAGTAAACACACAGATTATCGTTGTACTCATTAACGGTCGTCCATTAGATTTAACGCGTGTCGTACCTTATGCACGTGCGATAGTAGAAGCATGGTTCCCAGGTTCATGTGGGGGGTCTGCTATAAGTCATGTGTTATTTGGAGTCAAAAATCCATCGGCTAAGTTAACCATGAGTTTCCCGGACTCTGTTGGTCAAATACCTGTTTATTATAATCATCACAATACAGGAAGACCTTATGACGATAATAACCCACATAATCGTTATGTATCGAAATTTATTGATGGACCAAATAAACCACGCTATCCATTTGGTTATGGGTTAAGTTACACGACCTTTGAATACGAAGATTTAACGTTATCTAGTCAGGTATTAACTGAACAGACAACAATAGATGTATCTGTGACTGTTAAAAATACTGGGACTACACCAGGTGAAGAGATTGTGCAACTTTATATTAGAGATCATGTTGGAGAAGTTGTACGGCCATTAAAAGAGTTAAAAGCATTTAAGAAAATCCAATTAAATCCGAATGAAGCGAAAACAGTTATGTTCAAGGTGAATGAACAAATGCTGCGATATACCCACAGTGATTTAACGGATTATACAGACCCAGGTGACTTTTCTGTGTTTGTAGGCACGTCTTCAGAACAGACATTGGAAGCATCATTTTATTATCAATTAGGAAGCGAGGAGAATTAATATGACACATCAACCACTGTTGCTCACGAAAGGAAATTTAACATTTGAATTTTTATCTACGGGTGACGTAAAAAAAGCACAATACCAGTCTATTATGGTTAATCAGTGGATTAGTAATCCCCTGGACGGCAGTTTAAATCAGATCTATTTACGTATTCATGACGGGGATAGAATTAAAAGCTACCCTCTTTTAGGAGTAAAAGCAAAAGCGCGATTTACTTTATCAGAGACACAAGCGATATATAGCGGCGAAGTTGATGGGCTGAGTTATCAAGTCACATTAGAACTTGGAGAACATGATACCTGGTTTTACACCGTTGATATAGAAAACGATGGTCGTACAATTGATGTTATTTACGGTCAAGATGTAGGGATTGGTGACCAAGGCGCTGTGAGAAATAATGAAGCTTATGTCTCCCAATATATTGATCACTCAGTCTATGAAGGTAGTCACGGTTATGTTGTATGCTCACGTCAAAACCAAGGTCAATCAACAGGTCATCCTTATCTAGAACAAGGCGCATTAACTAATATTATTGGTTATGCAACAGATGGTTTTCAGTTTTTTGGTTTAGATTATAAGGAAACAAATCAGCCACAGGCATTGTTAGGTGATTTACCTAATGAGGTATACCAGTATGAGTTTGCGTATACATCTTTACAAACAGAAAAAAGTTCTGAAAAAGAAGACGTGACGTATGTATTCTACGGTCATGTAAAGGGCGATCATCCTGAAGCCGTGAGTCAGCCATTAAGACTGCACGATATAAAGGATCTTTATCATCAGCGAGATAAAGTGGAAAAGCCAACAGTATATCAGCTCATACCAAAAGTGAATAAGGAAATAGGTAAGGTTATTGTTGGAGAAGAGCTCACAACAGATGATATCAACAAGCTGTATCCAGACCGAATTGAGGAAGAGGTTTTTGATAATCAACTGCTTGCCTTTTTCACAAAAGATTATGAACATGTTGTACTAAAAGAAAAAGAACGTCAAGTGGAACGCCCACATGGTCATATATTAATGGGGAATCGGAACGACCATGTTACTGATGAAACCATCACTTCGACAACATTTATGTATGGTTTATTTAATGCCCAACTTGTTTTAGGTAATACAAACTTCAATAAGTGGATATCAAATCAACGTAATGCTTTAAACGTCATGAAAGCATCAGGACAACGATTATATATTCACGACGGAGAAAGTTACCGATTAATGACATTACCATCTAGTTATCATATTGGATTGAACTTTACACGATGGATTTATAAATTTAAAGGTGATCTCATCTTTGTAACGTCCTATACTACGTTAAAAGATAAGGCTGTACGCTTACAAGTCACATCACAATCAGGTAAGAATTACCGTTATTTAATAACAAACCAAGTAACAATGAATACAAATGAGCATGACCAGTCGTTTATTATGGAGAAATCTGATCAAGGGCTAGAATTTAAAGCAACAAAAGCAAGTGATAGTGCTCATATTTATCCTGATTTGGCTTATAAATTAAGTGTAGAAGGTACAAAGTATGAGGTGTTTGATGGTCGTCTGTTTGTCGAGAATAGTGCTGAAAACGAAAGCTCACTCGTTGTCCTTGAAACGACAGAAACAAGTGCCTTTACCGTTACGATTGAAGGCACTTTAAAAGGCGCTTTTGATAAAATAGAAAAGGCGTCATTTGTAGAGGCAGTAAATGAATATCGTCATTACTATCAGACATTATTAAATGGGTTTGATTTAACTCTTGAAGGTAAACGTATCGATGCGATCGAGAAAGTGAATGCGCTCGCTTATTGGTATACACATAACATGCTTGTCCACTTCTCCGTCCCACACGGACTGGAACAGTACGGCGGAGCTGCTTGGGGTACACGTGATGTTTGCCAGGGACCGATTGAGTATTTCCTAGCAACTGAAAATTATCAAACAGCCCGGGAGATTATTTTAAACATTTTCAAACACCAATTTAATGATGATGGCAACTGGCCACAATGGTTTATGTTTGATCGCTATCACCACATTAAAGCAGGCGAAAGTCACGGAGATATTATTGTCTGGCCGCTGAAAGTCGTGGGTGACTATTTAGAAAAAACCGGTGATTTGTCAATTTTAGATGAAAAAGTACCTTATACCGTTAGAGGTGCACATCACTTTACAGAGGATGCTTATCCGATTATGCATCACCTTGAGAAGGAAATTAGTTATATTAAAGGTCATTTCTTACATGACACGGCTTTATCATCGTATGGAGATGGTGACTGGGATGATACATTACAACCAGCAAACCAACAACTTAAACAGTATATGGTCTCTAGTTGGACCGTAGCATTAACTTATCAAGCTGTTACTAAACTTGAAAAAATGTTGATAACGCATGATGAAGAAAAGGCAGAAGAGCTGTCAATGTTGGCAGATCAAATTAAAGCAGACTTTGAAAAGTTTATGCTTGCGACAGATGTGATCCCAGGGTTCTTGTATTTAAAGGATGAAAATAACCCTGTACCGATGTTGCATCCAGATGATCAAACAACAGGTATTCACTATCGCTTACTACCAATGCAAAGAAGTATCATTAGTGAACTTGTACCAAAATCAGTGGCTGATAGAAATTATGAGTTAATTCAAGAGCACCTTGCATGCCCAGATGGTGTAAGATTAATGAATCGTCCAGCTAATTATCGAGGCGGTGTGAATACACACTTCCAGCGTGCAGAAACTGCTGCCAACTTTGGTCGTGAAATTGGTTTACAGTATGTACATGCGCATATTCGATATGCAGAAGCAATGGCAAAATTGGGTAAGGAAGACGATGTCTGGTCAAGCCTAGAAAAAATTAATCCCATTGGTATTCAATCTGTTGTGCCAAATGCTGAGATGCGTCAAAGTAATGCTTACTTTAGCTCATCTGACGGGAAATTTAATGACCGGTACGAAGCCCAGGAACATTTTAATGAGTTAAGAACAGGTAAACGTACAGTAAAAGGTGGTTGGAGAATTTATTCAAGCGGGCCAGGAATTTATTTAAATCAATTGATTTCACAAGCTTTAGGTATCCGTATAACGCACAAGGAATTAGTGATTGATCCAGTGCTGCCTCGCCACTTAGATGGACTTGAATTCACTTTCAATATTCATCAAACGCCTGTTACTTTCAAATATCATTTACGTGCAGAAGAAGATGGTGTAAAAGTAAACGATCACATTGTTAAGTTTGGTCGAGAACACAATATTTATCGATCAGGTGGTTTGGTTATTGAGAAAAACGAATTAGATCAGTATCTAAAAGAAAAAGAGAATATCGTAGAAATCTTTGTTTCTAAAAAATAAAGTATAGAAAAAAGGAGCCTGGCTCCTTTTTTCTATATCAAGCTTTCTGTCTTGGTATGGGCTAGGTGATGATAGGCTGATACTTTAGTATGGTATGTAAAGAAGTGTATGAAAGAAGTTTTGAGCGAACCTTGGATGAACCAACAGAAATATAAAGCCAAAATATGAATGAAATGGGTAGGGCTTAAAGGGTCTTTTTGAAATGTTTTTGTTCGGTGAAACAAGCTATATATAAAGGTGTTTCTCGTAATGCCCAACTAAACTAGCAGTAAGTAAAGCTGTTTGTTAGAAGAGATCGCTCTTTGTTTACGGGTAGGTATCAATATGGGAATGTTAAAGCTTTTAATTCAGGCTTTAACGTCTGTCAATTTACACGCAAATGTCACGTGAATAGGTAGTTCTACCATACGGACCGATTGACATGCATTAATCACGGCACGTTTTGGTAGTTTGAAAGTTAAGATTTAAAAGGGAGTTACATTTACAAGGAGGCTAAGTCAATAATGAGAAAAAAGTATGGCATCATCGTATTAGTTAGTTTAATAACCTTTATCATGGTTTTTGTCTTTGTAGGAGAAAAGAAGGACCAAAATGAAAATAAAGTCTTGGAAAAACTATTAACGGATACTTATAGTTACTTTAGTGCACAGACAAATGAAGCGACTGGATTGACTCGAGATCGTATTGATTATGTTTCAAGTGGAATTAAAACGTATAATCAAACCTCACCTACAAACATAGCAATGTACTTATCTAGTCTAGTTGTAGCAGCAGAAGCAGGTATTATTGATTACAAAGAAGCAGAAAAAAAGACCGAAACGGTCTTAAATACCTTACAATCACTTGATCGATGGCACGGGTTATTCTATAACTGGTATGTTGTTGACACAGCCAAACAAATGACTGATTGGGGACAGTTTATTTCTTCTGTGGATAATGGTTGGTTAACAGCCGCACTTATGGTATCGGCTGAGTATTTTAATCCTTTAGAAGAACAAGCAAATCAATTGATTGATGAAATGGATTATGCTTATTTATTTGATGAAAAGGTTGGACAGTTATATGGTGGTTTCGATGTGGAAAAGAATCAGTATACCGTTCATCACTACGGCACTTTTTATTCTGAAACACGTTTAGCAAGTTATGTAGCGATAGGCAAAGGCGATGTCCCATCCACACATTGGTGGAAATTAAATAGAACGTTCCGCAAATCATTTGATTGGCAACAGCAAATACCTAAAGGGGAAGTGGTTAAAAGAGATGGCGTGGATGTCTTTCAAGGGTATTATGAATTAGATGGTGAACGTTTTGTACCTAGTTGGGGAGGGAGTATGTTTGAAGCGTTAATGCCTGCACTGTATATTAATGAGAAAGATTTAGCGCCTGAAGGATTAGGAGCGAATAATCGCCAACACGTTAAATTACAACAAGCCCATGCCAAAGTAAATGGCTATGAGTTGTTTGGTTTTTCCCCAGCAGCCATTCCAAATGGCTACAGCGAATTTGGTGTGACAGAATTAGGGGTGAGTGGCTATGAAGACAAAGCAGTCGTTACTCCCCATGCTACAATCATGGCTATTGATTATGATTCAGAAGCTGTAGAAAATAATTTCACGGTTATGAAAGATAAAGACATGTATGGTGAGTTTGGGTTGTATGATTCAATTAATGTAGATACGGGTAAAGTCACACCGTCTTATTTGGCTTTGGATCAAGGCATGATTATGTTAGCTTTAGGAAATTATTTGCATGATGATGTTATTCGTCAGTATTTTCACTATCATGCATATGCTTCTTCAGCAGAACATTTATTAGATGAGAATTTTATGTTACAAGCGCCCAAATAACATAAGGATTATCATTTGATTAACAATCAGACCATAAGTATTAGTCAATATAGTTAATGATTTTTAGTGACAAGTAGATGGATCTGATTTATCGAGCATGGGTCATCTTCGTGGTGTCCTTAAGGAATGCCCCTTCCTGAAAAACTCGTTAGAATTTCAGGGGGGAAATCAACTAATCATATTAAGTGTCTCAATCCGTATTCGTATGTTAGAATAACGATAGCTTAAAGACTAAATAGTACAAGGGTGAAGCAGATGATTAATACCGATGACGTGATTCGTAAAATTATGCATCAAGCACAATTAGCTTTAAATGAAACGAATCAAACTAAAAAAGAAGCCTATCTTTATTCCATTCAGACATTGTCTGAGCTTGCTGTAGACAGGGAAGGTACGGATGCGCAAGCAATAAATCCGTCTAAAATGATGAATAATAACACACCAACAGCGACAAAGAGTCAACCGGAAGCTTTAGAACTAAAGAAAATGATGGGGAATATGTATCAGCAGAACACACCGCCATCGGTGCAATCGTATGACGATGATGAATATGACCAAGGATCCGGATCATTACTAGACTTTTAAAAAATGCCCGAGCGAAAGCATAAGCTTTCACTCGGGCATTTTTAATGATACAGCGGGAAGTATTATCGAATCGGATACTCGTAATTGATTTCTTCGTCAAATGTAATGTAATCAAGGTAAATGGTTAATAATAAGTAACGCATCACTAGTGTCGCATAAAAATTTTCGGAATATTTTAACAATATTCATAATCTTCTGAAAGTGTATTTTTATATAAAAAAATCCTTTATAATGGTTAGGTGGTAGTAAACCAATCCAAATCCAAAATAAAGGACAAACTCATGGATAAGTTTA
>Ga0194138_10000220_pt1 | contig 28009 bp, 23 predicted proteins | sample TARM_MetaG_T2_14_FD_134022 | JGI IMG/M metagenome (GOLD analysis project Ga0194138, IMG submission 134022) | Freshwater microbial communities from Pennsylvania, USA, analyzing microbe dynamics in response to fracking - TARM_MetaG_T2_14 (version 2) | ecosystem: Environmental > Aquatic >...
TCTTCTCTTGACTCAGCCAACCTATTCTCTTGGGTCAGAACCACCAACAACTCACCTGAAAAATGCTAAGGGATGAAACACCCCCTGCCGTCAAAGGCTTCAAACCATTGGTAACACTGGATTATTGAGTAAATCGCTGTCTATAAAGGTTTTGAAAATTTTTTATGCATTTGATATTGCAATTAAGCATAACTTTCCTAACTTTTCCTGTCAAGAATTTTCTCTTTACCTTTAGCTACAATGCGAGTATACTGAACAGGTTATGCCTTCAACGTTAAATGCGCCTATTCCGCAACACCATTAGCTACTGCATACTAATTCTAGAGTTAATGTAAAATAAGGTATAATATATTTGTGGAAGATATTCTCTTTAAGAGCAAGAAAAGTAGGTGAGCAAAGTGGGAAAATACCAATTGGATTACAAAGGTCAGGCAGCTGTGACGAAGTTTCATGAAAAACAGACGCCTGCCAAATTTGATAAAAAGCAGCAACTTGAAAAAATACGTGCGGAGTATTTGAAAAAGAAGCAAAAATAAACAGATGAACTATATCGGCACTGAAGTACCGATCTTCTGGGAATACCCATAACTTTTCTAGCGAGCGTTTCAGCTCCAAGACAGCGGTTTAGGCTGGTTTTACCAAAGCTAGTCCCAAACCCATCGAGAGAATATTTTTTGCGGCTTTTACATCGCGGTCGTGATGCGCGTGGCAGTTTGGAAAGTCCCATTCGCGGATATCCGCACGCTTAAACCTCTCTGTGCCCTCCACCTCCCTTTTTTACCTATTACTGTAATATGGGGATGCCATAGATGCTGCTCCACTTTATTTTGAGCATAAAAATGAGTACCTAATTTTAAAAATTAGGTACTCATTTTTGTTATTAAATTTGAAAAACGCCATCATTTGCGATTATCTCTTTCGCTCGCTCCTCGGTTATTTCCACAAAATCTGTAGAAGCGTTCATGATGATTTCTTCGTACCAATAATCGGATGCTTCCCAGGTTTTGCTCTCCGGGACGTACTTAAACATCCAGTCACCGTATTTCAAAAGGAAATTTTTCCGATCCGCCCTCGTCGTTATATAATATTTTGTCTTTCTCATCATTTTACCTCTTCCTTCTAGCTAACCTCTTTAAACTAATTACACACCCGTTCTTATTCAAAACGTTCATTGCTAAACATGCCTAACGCTGTGATTATGAATATTTATGCTCATGTAACCGGAAAAGCAAACGGCAAAACAGCTGATAAATTTGCTGCATACGTGAATTTTTAGCATTACATGGTCAATTACATAGTCAAAACAAAAAAAGAGCCCTAGAAACATTTAGGAAATAGCGTCCTATCAACGTTTCTAAGGCTTTTAGTCTAATACTGTATGGAGACGATGGGGCTCGAACCCACGACCTCTTGACTGCCAGTCAAGCACTCTCCCAACTGAGCTACGCCCCCGAAATGACAGGGTATGAAAGACATTCAGCAAAAACGCCTTATGTATGACATCATACCCTATTGTTGATTCTAAATCAAGCCTAATTTTTCAAGTGCGTAGGCAATTCCGCCAGAATTGCAATCTTTCGTGACGAATTTGGCGACATCCTTGACGGGATCGACCGCATTCCCCATCGCAACGCCATAGCCGACGCTGGAAATGAGTTCGTAATCGTTGTTTCCGTCACCGAAAGCTATGGTGTCTTCATGCGCAAAGCCAAGATGCTTCGCCATCCACAGTGCCGTCTGCGCTTTGGAGCCTGGATTCGGCAACACATCGACGCCGGCATCATGCCAACGGACAAAGCGGAATTCCGGGAATGCGCCGTCTTCATAGATGGCTTTGTCTTCATTTTTGTAGAACAAGAGTGCTTGATAAAGCGGATTGTTTTGATAGAACGAAGCATCATGATCAGGGACTTCAAACTCGATGCTGCGCATCGCTTCGGTTGCGTTGTTCTCGATCGATTCGTGGCGCCGAGCCAGCGCATGCGCCGATTCGTAAACAACCTGGTGGCCGCTCTCATCGGAAATCTGCAGCAATCTTTCGAACGCATCCAGATCCAATTTGTTCTCATATTGGAGCTCATGCTTGAAGTAGCCTGCAGCGCCGTTGCAGACGATGTAATTGTCCAATTGGAACGTATCGATGACTTCTTGGGCCAGGAACAGATTGCGCCCTGTCGCGATCGCGATTTCGTGCCCGTTCTGCTGCAGTTGGCGCAACGCTTGGACAGTGCTCTCAAGCGGCATCTTTTCATCATTCAGCAATGTTCCGTCGATATCAAAGAAAATGAATTTTTTGTTGTTCAAATTTTCTGCTCCCCTTATTCTGACTCATTTTTGAATTGGCTGGTGTACAAATCGTAATAAAACCCTTTTCTTTCCAACAGCTCTGCATGTTTGCCTTGTTCGATTATTTCGCCTTGGTCCATGACGAGGATCAAATCGGCGTCGCGGATGGTTGAAAGCCGATGGGCGATCACAAAACTGGTCCGCCCTTGCATGATGCGTTTCATCGCTTTTTGGATCAATGCTTCCAGCCTAGTATCCACGGAACTTGTCGCTTCGTCAAGTATTAAGATTCTGGGATCCGCGATAAAGGCGCGGGCGATCGTCAGCAGCTGCTTTTGCCCCAAGGAAATATTCGAAGCCTCCTGGTTGATGACCGTATCGTAGCCTGCGCCCAATGTCTGGATGAAATGATGGACATTGGCTGCGGTTGCCGCATCCATGACCTCTTCGAAAGTCGCATCCAGTTTCCCGAAGCGGATATTCCCGGTGATCGTGTCCTTGTAGAGCCAAGCGTCCTGCAGCACCATCCCGAATTGGGAGCGCAAGTCGGCGCGGGTCAGCTCTTTCGTGTCGTAACCATCCACTTTGATGGATCCCGCATCCACTTCATAGAAGCGCATCAGGAGATTGATCAGCGTAGTCTTGCCGGCACCTGTCGGCCCGACGATCGCTACGGTCTCCCCGCTTTTGACGTTGACGTTGAAATTCTTGATCAGCGGGTTTTCTTTGTCATAGCTGAAAGAGACATTCTCAAAAGTGACATCTCCGCGGATTTCCTTCGGCAAGTTCGCCTTCACGGTTCCTTGCGCCTCCTCTTTTTGATCGATGAGATCGAAGACGCGCTGGATCGAAGAAGTGGCCGATTGGATGATGGCCGACAATTGGGTGATTGTTGAGATCGGCTGGTTCACTTGCCAGACGTACTGCACCATAGCCTGGACATTACCGATCGTCATCGCTCCGGCTATCGCCTGCAGAATCCCGAGCACAGCGATGAGGATATACGAGGCATTGGTGACAAGCGCTACAGCCGGGGACATCAGTCCGGAAATGAAGGCCGCCTTGAAACCATTTTTTCTCAAGGATTCATTGATGGAACGGAATTCATCGAAAGCATCCTCTTCTTTGCCGTAAAGCTTGATGATGGAGAAGCCGGTCAGCGATTCCTGCACAAAACCGTTCAGCTGCCCGAGATATTTCGCCTGGCCGCGGAAATACGGCTGCGACAGCTGCGTGATTTTTTTGGAAAGGAGCATGGCCACGGGAATCAGCACGACCATGGTGAGTGCCAGCTTCCAACTGATCACGAACATCATGATGAGCGCGAAAGTGATCCCCAACACGGCATTCAGCACCTGCAGCAAAGATTGCTGCAGGGCATTGCCGATGGAATCGACATCGTTCGTGACTTTGCTCAATACGTCCCCGAATTGGTTGCGGTCAAAGTAGGCAATCGGCAGCCGGTTCAATTTATCGCTCAAATCCTTGCGCAGATCATGCATGGCGTCCTGGACGACATCCGTCATGAACAATTGCGAGTAGAGATTCGTAGCTTGAAAAAGCAGGGCCCGAACAAAATAGATGATGAGCACTTTTGCCAAATAATCGTAATTGATGCCGGCCCCTTCCACGCCCTTCAGCATATCCGAAACATTCCTGCCGATTTCCGTGATGGCAAAGCCGATGATGAAAGGTTCCAGTACGTTCAGTATCGTCATTGCTATGGTCAGGAAGATGGAGCCGAAGAACTTCATTTTGTAAAATTTGAGGTAATCCCATACCCGCAGCAATGTTCTTTTGTCCACTTTTTTCATGCGAGTTCCTCCTTGCTCAATTGCGAAGATGCAATATCATAGTAGATTTCGCTGCTCTCCAACAACTCCTTATGGGTCCCCTGTCCGACGACCTCTCCCTCGTTCATTACGATGATCTTGTCTGCATGCATGATCGTACTGACGCGTTGGGCCACAATGATGACTGTCGCTTTGCCGGTCTCTTTTTTGAGCCGCGCGCGCAAGGTCGCATCCGTTTTGTAATCCAGTGCCGAGAAACTGTCATCGAATATGTAGATATCCGGTTTGCGGACGATCGCTCGGGCGATGGATAACCGTTGCTTTTGCCCGCCGGAAAGATTGCTTCCGCCCTCAGCCAAATGCTCATCGAAACGTTTGGGCTTGCGCGCAATGAATTCCTTGGCTTGGGAAATATCGGACGCTTCTTCGATTTCTTTTTTTGTGGCATCCCATTTCCCGTAACGGAGATTTTCGGAGATCGTTCCGGTGAAAAGCAAGGCTTTCTGCGGAATAAAACCGATTTTCTTGCGCAATGCTTTCAGGTTATAAGCGCGCACATCATGCCCGTCGATCAGGATGCGCCCTTTGGTTACATCGTAAAAACGCGGAATCAGCTGGATCAGCGTCGATTTGCCGCTCCCTGTGCTGCCGATGAACGCAACCGTCTGGCCTGGCTCCGCCGAAAAGCTGATATCCTTGATTACCGGGGTATCGGTGTTCCCAGGATAAGCAAAGCTGACCTCTTCAAAGCTCAGATAACCATGCGTGCGGGTTTCCGTGATCCCTTCCTCATTCGGCGAAATGCTGCTGATCGTATCCAACACTTCTTGGATCCGCTTCGCGGAAACAGACGCGCGCGGGTACATCATGAAGACGACCGCAAAATTCAGAAAAGAGAATAAGGCATGGAAACTGTATTCGATGAAGGCAGTCATGTTCCCCAATTGCAGACTGCCTCCCTCGATCTGTTCGGAACCGAACCACATGATGGCGATGATGATCAGATTGATGACATGCGAAAAGACGGGCTGGTTCCAAGCCATCAGACGGAACAATTTTTTGGAAACCACACTGTAGGCTTGATTGACGCCTTCAAAGCGTTCCGCTTGAAAAGCTTCCTGCACAAACGCCCGGATGACGCGCATGCCGGAAAGCGATTCCCTTAAATTCCCGTTGATGTCATCCAAATTTTGCTGTTGCGCCTCGGATAACGGCTGCGATTTTTTGCCGATCACAACGATCATTACAAGCAGTGCCGGAAAAGCCGGCAGCAGGATAATCGATAAGTTCGGACTCGTACGCGCAATCATGAAGGCGCTGGCGAACATCATGATGAAGGTCATCAATCCCATGCGCAACAACATCTGGGCGAATTGCATCAGAATGAAGGCATCGTTGGTGACGCGGGTCACCAACGATGACACGCCGATGCGATCATACTCCTCGTGGGAAAATGTCTGGATCTTTTGGAACAGATCATTCCTCATGTCCGCCACCATATTGGTAGTGATTCTTCCCGTTGCATAGGAAACGATGACCCTCCCCACAAACCCGACCAAGGCCAAGCCGACCATAACTGCAGTCGTCCGCAGAATATTTTCTTTCCCGCCGCCTGCAACCGTTTCGTTGATCAGTCGTGCCAGCATTGTCGGAAGCCCCAATTCGACAAACACGAAGCCGAACGCTCCCAACACATTTAATAAAAACAATTTGTTATACCGATTGATATAACGCCAAATTAAAGACATTTCGATACACCTACCTTAAAGGAAACGATTCGTAGGGGTTCATCACGGCAAAAAAAAGAGCGTGCTCGTTTTTCTTTTCAGCCATTCAAACCCTCTGTCTCCAGTCTAGCCAAATACGCTGTTCAAGTCTACAAAAATATTGATTGCTTCCTATAAAAAAAAACAGAAGAGAATTGCCTTATTTTGGAAAGGCTTGCACGCCCGCAAAAATGATTTTGCCAGTCATTTCTATACTAACTGCCTTAATTGTGGTAAACTCATAGTAACGATTGTATGAAAAAATACAACTATTGACCAAGTTAGCACACTAAGATTGTAATTTTTAAGTACAGTACTATCAAAAACAATAAGAAAAATGGAGTGAACTATATGATATTTAAAGTAACCTACCAACCAGCAAAATTTGATGCACCGACCAGAGAGAATACGGAAGCTCTTTACGTGGAAGCATCCGATAATGTGACTGCAAGAAGACTGGTCGAACAAAATACCCCCTACAACATTGAATTCATCCAGCCTTTGGAAGGCAAACATCTGGAATACGAACAAAAAAGTCCTGATTTCAAAATCACGGAGTTCAATGTATGAAACCTAACATAAAAAATAACGAAGTCGGCGTATTTGCCCTCGGGGGTTTAGGGGAAATCGGCAAAAACATGTACGGCATCCAATTCCAGGATGAAATCATCATTCTCGACTCCGGAATCATGTTTCCGGAAGACGACTTGCTTGGCATCGATTATGTGATACCCGACTACAGTTACTTGGTGCAAAACCAGTCCAAAATCAAAGGGTTGTTCATTTCGCACGGACACGAGGATCACATCGGTGGTGTCCCTTTTCTCCTGAAAGAATTGAACGTCCCCATCTATGCAGGCAAGCTGGCGCTCGCCATGATCCGCAACAAACTGGATGAGCACGGCTTGCTGAGGGATGCTATCCTGCACGAAATCAATGAAGATTCTGTCATCAAATTCCGTAAAACCAGCATCAGCTTCTTCGGAACGACGCACAGCATACCGGAAACCTTGGGGATCGTGGTCAAGACTCCTCCAGGCAACATCGTGTTCACCGGGGATTTCAAATTTGATTTCACGCCTGCAAACGGCAAACCGGCCAATATCCACAAGATGGCTAAAATCGGCGAAGAAGGCGTGCTTTTGCTTTTGAGCGACAGCACAAATGCGGAAACACCCGCGTTTACGCAATCAGAGCAAATTGTTGGCCAATCCCTTAAAAACATCATTCAAAAAGTCTCGGGAAGGATCATTTTCGCTTCCTTCTCGTCCAACATCTACAGATTGCAACAGGTCACTGAAGTCGCACTCGAAACAGGTCGCAAAATCGCAATATTCGGCCGTAGTATGGAAACGAACTTCCGTACGGCCAGAGAATTGGGCTTCATCGTGGCTCCGGATGATTTGTTCATCGAAGCGCGTGAACTGAACAGTCTGCCCGCTGACAAAGTGCTGATCATGTGCACGGGATCCCAAGGCGAACCGATGGCAGCATTGAGCCGCATCGCCAATGGTACACACAGACAGATTTCCATCCAACCGGGTGATACCGTCATTTTCTCAAGTTCACCGATTCCGGGCAACACAACCAGCGTCAACCGCGTCATCAACCTGCTTTTGGAAGCCGGGGCAGCTGTTGTTCACGGTAAAGTAAACAACGTCCACACTTCCGGACACGGAGGCCAACAAGAGCAAAAGCTGATGTTGACCCTGATGAAACCGAAATATTTCATGCCTGTCCATGGCGAGTACCGGATGCTGAAGATCCACACAAGCTTGGCTGAAGCAGTCGGCATTCCACCCGAGAATTGTTTCATATCCGATAACGGGGAAATCCTTGCTTTGACTGCTGATTCCGCGAGACGCGCCGGCAGCTTTACCGCTTCGGACGTTTATGTGGACGGAAAAGGCATCGGCGATATCGGAAACATCGTCCTGCGCGATCGCCGTGTCCTGTCTGAAGATGGACTTGTGGTCGTGGTATTGACGGTCGATTTCCGCAACAAAGATTTGTTGGCCGGACCGGACATCCTTTCACGAGGATTCATCTATATGCGCGAATCAGGCGATCTGATCCACGAAGCACAAGCTATCGTCCGCCAGGATGTTCTATCTTTGCTGAAGGGCAGCGATGCTGTCACCGAGAAGAAACTGAAGGACACTGTCACGAATGCCATTCAGCCTTACCTGTATGAGAAAACGGAACGTCGTCCTATGATTGTTCCTGTCATTATGGGCGTCTGAACCTGAAAACCCGAACCGAAGACCAAAAGAGGTCCTGGATCAAAGATCCAGGACCTCTTTTTCATAAAAAAAAGCAGGTCCCGCGAAGGACTTGCCTGTTAATCCTCTTTATTTTGCGCGATGAAGTTGTACTCCGGTTCGCGTTGTTTTTCATCGAAGCCGACATGCAGATCATAGCCGTTAAAGAACCAATCATCGGCATCCTCGACATAATATAAAATGCCATTGTATTCGGCTTTTCCGATCGGAGATACCGGTTCATCCACATCGAGCCCTACGGAGAACCCTTCATGTATTTGGCTGCTGCCGTATACCTTACCAAGGAAACGGACCCCTTTTTTCCCCGAAATGCCCATTTCCTGTTCAAACCACTTTTGTGCGCGTTCACTGACTTCTATTTTCATTTGTTCGCTGATCGGATGATCAGCCTGCCCCCTCTCGGTACTATCTATCATACCCATCTTATCATACGGAGGCTTCATTATTGAAACACTTTGCTCAAAGTCATTGAATCAGGTGATGCTTGAAAGCATATATCGTTGCTTGGGTCCTGTCGTCCACTTCCAACTTTGTCAAAATGTTGGACACATGCGTTTTGACTGTCTTGAGCGTGATGAACAGTTGGTCGGCAATGTCCTGATTGGAGTAGCCTTGCGCAATGAGCAGCAATACTTCCCGTTCCCGCGCGGTCAGCTCTTCATGCAACGGCCGGATATTTCTTTTTGAGAAGCGTTCCAGCATTTTATCGGTCACTTCCGGCTCCAGGACAGATTCGCCGTGATAAGTGGAACGGATCGCGTCCGCAATTTCATGCGCTGAAGAAGTTTTCAGCATGTAACTGGAAGCCCCAGCCTCCAATGCCGGATAGACCTTCTCGTCATCGATGAAACTGGTGACGATGATGATTTTCGCTTTGGGCCATTCATTCAATATCGCTTTCGTCGCGACAATGCCGTCCATCACTTCCATGACCAGATCCATCAGAAGGATGTCCGGGCGCAGATCAAGGGCCATTTCGTAGCCAATCAGGCCGTTTTCAGCTTCCCCTATCACTTCAATGTCATCCTGGATGGATAAATAGGCCGAGTAACCCAGCCTCACCATCTCGTGATCGTCTATAATCAATACACGTATCAACCTGAACCCTCCTAAAGAAACTTTATCAGAAATTTCTGTCATCTTATTCAGCACTTGTGTCATTTGTATTCACGTTGGTATTCGGGATCCGAATTTCGATTACGGTCCCTTTTTTGGGGAAACTGATGATTTTGCAGCTTCCGCCCATTCCCTGGACACGCTCCTTGATGTTCATAAGGCCATAGCTGCCGGATTTTTCAATTGAAGTATCGAAGCCGACACCGTCGTCATAAACGCGGAGACTGATTTCCTGCAAGGTTTGTTTCAGATACACTTCCAGATGGCTAGCCTTTGCATGCCTCAGCGTGTTCGAAAGCAGTTCCTGGACGATCCGGAACAAATGGTCCTCGATGCCGCTCATTGTGTGGACATCATCGATTTCCCATTTGATTGCGATCTGGACTTTCGATTTCAATTCCACCAGCAACTGTTCGATCCCTTTTTTCAATGACTTTCCTTCGAGTTTGGTCGGACGAAGATGAAGGAGCAACGCCCGCATCTCCGACTGTGACTCATTGATGATGCCCTCTATGAGACGCATCTGTTTCTGTATTTTTTCCGGAAAAGCATCAGCCCGCTCATTGACCGCCGACAACATCATCATGGCGGCAAAGAGTTGTTGGCTGACGGAATCGTGCAGTTCTCTGGCGATGCGGTGCCTTTCCTGCTCGAGTATTTCTTCTTTGGTTTCGCTGCCGATCTGCTGCGGATGCGCGCTCAAATGCTGCACTTCCCGGGACAGACTGAGCATCTTTTTCCTGACCATTTCGATCTCAGCATGGATAGCGTGGCAGTACTGATCCAAAAATAATGACTTATCCCGCTTTTTGTTGAATGCCGTATGCTCATAATTTCCAAGGTAAAGCCAATGCAGCTTGTCCTTGATGCGGTTTTCTTGATTTTTCAAGTAAAAGTGGGCAATCCAGGTCACGACGCTTGCGGCAAACAGCATCAAAACGATGATGTAAAGGAATGCCGGCACATAAAAACGGTCCACTTCGAGCAGTTCCTGATAACTGAAGTAGGGCCTCAAGGCAAACAGCACCCCGGATACGATCAGAGCAAAGACGCCCAGTATCGTGCTGAACAGAATCAAAATTGCCCTCCTCCTCATAGGTAGATCACCTCCAGATCACCCAGCAGGCTATTGGACACGATTTTTATCTTTCTGTTTGCTTCATCAAAGTCCCGGCTGTACAGTTTGACCGTTTCGTTGGTCAAATCTATTTCGTCATCGTTGAACAGAAGCTGGCCTTTGATGGTGGAATGATGGACAGCGACTCCGATCCCCATAGGCACGATTACCCTGGTCTTCCCGAATCCTTTGCGGATCAGGATGATGTTTTCCTCTGTCGGCAACAAGGTGTTCCCCAAATCGATGATGGTATCCCCCATGAATACGGTCAGATTGACATCATCCCATTCGTAGACATCCGTCCCGATGCTGGTGTTTCCGATCCATTTCTGGCGCTTTCTGGAACCGTTCCGCTGTTCCGGTTCTTTCGTCTTGACTGTGCGGAAGGCTTTTTCTTCCCAAGGAACGTCCACAAAAGTATCCAACTTCAGTTCCGACCAGATCCCTTTTCCATGGATGACGACGAACAATATGAAGAGAATCAGCATCAGCCACACTGAAAAAGTCGAAAGGATGCTCATGCCTATCATGAACCATCCGATCAGGCCCAGAATCTGACGACGTTCGCCCTTTCCGGTGCCGAATTTGACGAATATCAGGCCGAACACAAAGACCAGCAGCAAGTCTGTGTCCTGCACCAACTGGAACAGAACAGCCAATCCCAACAGGCCTTCAATCAGCAAAAATAATTTCAAAGCGCTCTTTTTCATCCCGGGCCCCTCCTTTCTCTGCGATGTTCCATAAATTTTCTGATGGGCGTTGCCTTACCTGCGCGGCAAGCAGGAACGCAAGTATCTGCTTCCATTATAGATTACCTGGACCGTTTTGACAGGGCGCTAAGGGTGGATAACTCACTACGACTTTAGTCTTAGTGCGCAAATGTTGCCCGTACTCTGTCATTATACCCGAAGAAACGGAGCAAAACATAAGAAAAGCGGAACGGGTTCGTTCAGCCCTGAAAGAAATTTAGGAAATCTGGCCTCGCAACGTTCCCTACGGTCACCTTGTACTGGGGCTCTAAGGGATGAATCCCTAAGAGTCCCATGCAAATGAGCATCGAAGAGCGCAATTGCTGAGAGACTTCCTGCGTTAGCAGGTTAGTCGAACAGTATCCTTGGCTCGACAGAGACAAGGGGTTCCTTTAATAATTTCCGAAGGGCTAACCCGTGCAGCTAGCCAACATTATGGGATGCATAGAATATTTTGCAAACTTGTGAAACACCTGCGGTGATGAACTTCTGAGTATAAAAAATTTTACTCTCTTGTTATAACAAATAGAGGATAGGGCAAAAATCATTCCGAATGATTTTTGTCCTATCCTCTTCTTGATTGGTGTGTCTAAGCTTGTTCCACTCTGACGATTTTCACGTTCATGTCGCCGCCCGGTGTGCCGATGACGACTTCTTCGCCGATATGTTTGCCCAACAAGGCTTTCGCGATTGGGGAATCGTTTGAAATTTTGCCTTCAAGCGGATCTGCTTCTGCACTGCCGACAATGATGTACGTTTCTTCATCGCCATCCGGCAACTCCACGAATGTCACTTTGCGCCCAAGCGAAACCATATCGGTATCGACGTTTTGGACTTCGATGATTTCCGCAAAACGGATCATTTTTTCCAACGTTGTGATGCGGCCTTCGACGAAAGCTTGTTCATCTTTTGCGGATTCATATTCCGAATTTTCGGATAAATCCCCATAGCTTCTGGCAATCTTGATGCGTTCTACGATTTCTTTTCTTTTATTCACTTTTAAATCTTCAAGTTCAGCTTCTAATTTGGCTTTACCTTCAGCTGTCATCGGATATGCTTTTTCGATCATAAGAAATATGCCCCTTTTGAGTAATGATTCAATATACAATATGCAGCCCAGGATCGCAGTTCCCTTTATTCTGTTGCTAGCTGTCCCCGAAGGTCAAACGGATCCGGTACAGGTAGCTGTCGTCCAAAGTGAAATAATCATTTCCTGTTGCTCTACATCGTTTATTGTCTGCCTAATTAATAGTGAATATAAAATACCACTTAATCCCAGCAAAAGCAATTATATTTTTAAAATATTACAGGTATTTATTATTATTCTGCGTTTTCTGACAAAATTGAAGCAATTTTCGTGGTCATCAGATCGATTGCGACTTGATTTTGTCCGCCCTCAGGAATGATGATATCCGCAAATTTTTTGGTTGGCTCGATGAATTGTTGATGCATCGGCTTGACCACTGTCAGATATTGGTGGATGACAGAATCAAGCGTCCGGCCTCTCGATTCCATGTCACGCTTGATTCTTCGGATGATACGGATATCATCATCCGTATCCACATAGACTTTGATGTCCATCAGATCACGCAGTCGCTGATCCTCCAGAATGAGGATTCCCTCAACAATGATGACTTCTTTCGGTTCGCGATGGATCACTTGATCGCTGCGGGTGTGCTTGGAGTAGTCGTACACCGGCTGATTGATGCTCTCATATTTGATCAATTTCTTCAGATCTTCGATGAAAAGATCCGTATCAAACGCAAACGGATGATCGTAGTTTGTTTTCAGACGTTCCTCAAACGGTAGATCGCTTTGATCCTTGTAGTAAAAATCCTGTTCCAGCAGCAAAATGGAAACATCGGTAAACTTATCCAAGATGGCCCGGCTTACACTGGTTTTCCCGCTGCCCGATCCCCCTGTCACACCAATAACGATAGGTTTTTTCACTGGTGTATTCTTCCTCTCTTCTTGCAGCTCGCTTTATTCGGCTTATTCGCTGTCTACGTATTGGCTTTGCAATTGCAAATGTTCTTCATATGTTTCGGAAAAATAAACGATGCCTGTTTTTATATCCGCAACGAAATACAGATAATTTGTATCGGCCGGAGCTAGAGTCGCTTGGATGGCTCCTTCACTCGGGCTGTTGAACGGTCCAGGCCCCAAGCCTGTATTTCTGTACAGATTATACGGCGAATCTATTTCAAGATCCTCGAAAGTCACCAGTTCCTTGTGCTCATTAAGGGCGTACAAAATACTGATGTCCGATTGTATCGGCATATCGATTTCCAGACGATTAAAGAATACGCCGGCAATGTTCGCACGATCTTCCGGAGTGACCCCTTCTTTTTCAACGAGTGAGGCGATTGTCAGAATTTCATGCAGCGTATGGCCTGAAGCGGCAATCTGCTCTGCATATGGCGCAAGCACCTCGTTCGTCTTTTGCAACATTTGCGAAACGACTTCATCCAAACTATTTCCGGTCATGTAATCATAAGTCGCCGGATAGAGGTATCCTTCCAAACGATAGCGCGTATCGGTGCGCTGCGAAGCTTCCGTCAAAATATCCGGGTATTGCGCAGTTGCATTCGCCAGGAATTCCGGATCATTCACCTTCGCCAAAAATTCGTCAGCTGTAAAGTCCGTCTTCGCTTCGACTTCAGCTGCGATGTCTTCGATCGTATTGCCTTCTCTTACGATGATTTTGTGGTCGCTTGATTGCGGCACTGGGCTTCCGCCCGCTTGGAGCGTCGCAATGATGTCATTCAGACTCATGGAAGGCGACAGTTCATAGAAGCCGGCCTGGAAATCAGAGACATTTTGCGTCTTGATGTAGTAATTGAAGATGGTCGCGTTTTTTATGACGTTGCCTTCTTCCAACAGTTGCGTGATCCCTTTGGTGGATGTGCCGATCGGAATTTCCACTTCAACGACTTCAGTGCTTTCCGGCTCCAATGGCTGAAGCGCGTCCGTAATATATTTGTAGCCGGCAAAGCCAACGATGACCCCTAACAGGATACCTATCGTTACGATTGCAAAAACAATTTTCCGCACCAATGATCGTTCTTTTTTGCGTATTTTCATTTTGTCTACGGCTTCTTTCTCCAGCGTAGGACGAATGGGTTTTTGTTGCTCTTGAGGTTCTTGCTGATCATTCTGTGACAAAGACGATGACCTCCTTACTTGAGTATATGGCTATTTATGAGACTATCAGCCATTCGACTTCCGTAATTATACACGAAAACCTATATAAATTGAATCTTTTTTGTTATTTGCATAGACATATGGAGCATATTGGACAGTTTTCTCATCATTTTTTCAGGCCGGGGTACGCTTGGCTGCCTAAAGCCAAAAAGCCGTTCAGCAGCCGCAAAACAAAAGAGGGTCCAGACAGCAATTGTCCCGATCCTCCCTTATTTCACTCACAAGTCATTTACAATATTATTGAAGGTCTTCGTCTTCCATAAATGTGTTCAGGACTTCTTCGATCATATCCCACTCTTCATCCGATTCGATCGGCTCCAAATCGCCTTCTCCGCCGTCTTCGGTTTCAACATAGGAATAAGCTTGCAATTCGATTTCTTCTCCCTCAGGAGTTCCGGCTGGATAAACCAGAACGTAGGATTTTCCGAAATCTTCCGATTCGAAAGTAAACAAGATTTCGAATAACTCTTCATTCCCGTTCTCATCCACGATCGTGATGTGCTCGTGGTTATGGTCGTGGTCATGATCGTGGTTGTGCTCATGATCATGGTTGTGGTCATGGTCGTGATTATGTTCAGTCATGGTATGCACCTCTTTATCTGAGTATTGTTTTAATCGTCCAAACAAAAGCTATTGTAACGCAAATATCTCGAAAAAACCACTCTCTTTAGTGGCTGTCCAAATAATTCTGCAGAAGGATGACAGCAGCAAGTTTGTCGATTACTTTTTTCCGTTTTTTGCGGGAAACGTTCCCTTCATTGATCAACATTTTTTCTGCTTGTACAGTCGTAAGCCTTTCATCAACGAAATCGACAGGCAAACCGAGCTCTTTTTCCAACAACTTCCCGTAGGCGATGGAGGCCTCCGCCCGAAAACCGATGCTGTTGTCCATATTTTTGGGCAAGCCGAGCACAAACTTCTCAACTTCATACTGTTTGACCAATTCGGCAATCCGATCCAGGCCGAATTCTCCGTTGGCTTCGTCGATTTTGACGATTTCTATCCCTTGTGCAGTCCATCCCATCGGATCGCTGACGGCGACCCCTACCGTTTTGGACCCGACATCCAAGCCCATGAGCCTCATTGGATGATTCTGCCTGTTCCAGAAAGATAGCTCTTGACTAATTCCTCCATTATTTCATCACGTTCGTGACGGCGGATCAGGTTTCTGGCATCGTTATGACGCGGGATATAGGCTGGATCTCCAGAAAGCAGGTAGCCCACAATCTGATTGATGGGATTGTAGCCTTTTTCTTCCAATGCGTCATAAACAAGGGCTAATGTCTCTTGGATATTCTTTTTCAGATTGTCATCAAAATTGAACAACATCGTTTCATCTTTCGAACTCATAGCGACACCCCAGTTTTCTTTAGTATATTAACCATTTTACAAGAAATGAATAAAAACTACAACAAAGAAATGCCGCCGCCGTTTTGTGGATCGGCGTCATGCCTTGTCTGCTGCCCGTTCTGTCTGTATATTCCGCATTCTGTTGAATACTGATCCTAACAACAGACAGGGGCCGCCATCATTTTTTCGATGACGGCCCCCGGGAAAGGATGCTTATTTAGTGTTGTCCGCAATCCAGACCGCAACGTGTTTCAGCGCATCCGGGATGCCTGCCGGATTATTGCCGCCTGCTTGGGCCATATCCGGACGTCCGCCGCCTTTGCCTCCAGCAAACGGAGCGAGCGTCTTGATCAGATCGCCAGCTTTCAGGCCTTGTCCCAACTTATCTTGGGAGACTGCAGCCAACATATTGACTTTGCCGTCTGTAGCCGAAGCTGCCACGAACAGATCTGAGACAGCCTTTTGACGCCATTGGTCCGCCATTTGGCGCAACGCGTTCATGTCCTGATTCTTTGTTTCGTACGTGATGTATGTGACGCCGTTGACGGTCTCCACGTTTTCGAAGAGATCTTTTGCTTCGGCATTCATGATTTTAGCTTTCAAGGACTCGTTTTCGCCTTGCATTTCCTTCATTTCCTGCTTAAGCTGATTGATTTTTCCGGCAACTTCTTTCGTCTGTTGGGCTTTCACAAGGTGTGCCGCTTCGCTCAACTCAGCCTCTTTCGTGCGGAAATACTGATAAGCTGCCTGTCCCGTCACTGCTTCGATGCGTCGTACGCCCGCGCCGATTCCGGATTCCGACAAAATCTTGAAGACACCGATGTCCTGCGAATTTTGGACATGAACCCCTCCACAAAGCTCGACTGAATAGCCCCCGACAGCGACGACTCGGACTTCTTTGCCGTATTTTTCGCCGAACAAAGCCATGGCGCCCATTTCTTTCGCTTTATCGATGGTCGTTTCGGTTGTGACGACAGGCAAAGCTTCCCAAATCTTTTCATTGACGATTTCTTCCATCCGCACCAACTCTTCCGCAGTGACTTGTCCGAAGTGGGTAAAGTCAAAACGCAGCTGATTCGGATTCACCAATGAACCGGCTTGATTGGCATGGTTCCCCAGCACATCTTTCAGCGCTTGGTGCAACAAGTGGGTCGCTGTATGGTTTTTCGTGACGTTTCTTCTGCGGGATTCATCCACGTGCAGGACATAGGTCTCGTTCGCATGGATTTCCGTCAGCACGCGCGCGATGTGCATCGTTTGGCCATTAGGAGCGCGTTTCACATCTTCGATTTCTGCGATCACTTCGCCAGTTTCGGTTTCGATCGTGCCTTTGTCAGCGACTTGTCCACCCATTTCCGCATAGAAAGGCGTTTCGCGGAAAATGATCTGAACGCGGTCGTCGGCAGCTGCCTTTTCGACGATTTCGTCATTCGCTACCATAACAGAAAGTTCGGATGCAATTTTCGTTTGTGCATATCCGGAAAAAGTGCTCGGAACCAGTACATCAGCCCAGACCGGGGATTGCACAGAGAAGGAATCCTCCACTTGCCTAGCTGCACGGGCGCGATTGCGTTGCTCCTGCATCTCCTGGTTGAAGCCTTCCGTATCGACCGTGAAGCCTTTTTCTTCGGCATATTCGCTCGTCAATTCCAGCGGGAAGCCGTATGTATCATACAGTTTGAAGGCGTTCGTGCCGTTAACGACCGTTTCGCCCTTTTCGCTCATCTCTGCAAAGACGCTGTTCAGGATGTCCATTCCTTCGTGGATCGTTTCCTGGAAACGTTGCTCTTCATTCGTGATGACTTTGATGATGAAATCCTGATCGGCTTTGACTTCAGGATAATAGGATTCCATGACATCCGCCACAACCGGGACCAATTCGTTCAGGAACAGTTTTTCGATGCCCAATTTTTGGCCATGCATGACAGAGCGGCGGATCAGACGGCGCAAAATGTAGCCGCGGCCTTCGTTTGAAGGCAAGGCGCGGTCCCCGATTGCAAAGCTGACGGCACGCACATGATCGGCGATGACTTTGAATGAAATATCCAATGTTTTGTTTTCTCCATATTTCTTGCCGTTGCTCAATGTTTCGATTTTTTTGATGATCGGCATGAACAGATCAGTTTCGAAGTTGGTAGGCGTATTTTGGACTACGCTCGTGACACGTTCCAGGCCCATCCCTGTATCGACGTTCTTGTGCGGCAGCGGCTCATAGGTGCCGTCCGGCTTATGGTTGAATTCAGAGAACACAAGGTTCCAGATTTCCAAGTAGCGTTCGTTTTCACCGCCCGGATACATTTCCGGGTCGCCGTCCGGCAAGTCCTGGAAGGACGGTCCGCGGTCATAGAAAATTTCCGTATCCGGTCCGCACGGGCCTGCTCCGATGTCCCAAAAATTGTCCGCGATCGGAACGATGTGATTTTCCGGCAAACCGACTTTTTCCAGCCAAATGCGTTTCGTATCCGTATCTTCCGGATAATAGGTGACGTAGAGCAGCTCCGGATCGAATGCCAACCATTTTTCATCAGTCAGGAATTCCCAAGCCCAAGGGATGGCTTCTTCCTTGAAGTAGTCCCCGATCGAAAAATTCCCCAACATTTCGAATAAAGTATGGTGTCTTGCCGTAACGCCGACATTTTCGATATCGTTTGTGCGGATGCTTTTTTGGGCATTGGTGATGCGCGGATTTTCTGGGATCAATGTGCCGTCAAAATATTTTTTCAATGTGGCTACGCCTGAGTTGATCCATAATAAGGTAGGGTCATTGACCGGTATCAGCGAAGCGCTCGGCTCCACTTTTGACCCTTTTGTTGCCCAAAAATCAAGATACATTTGACGGATATCACTGCTTGTCAGATTCTTCATTATTACCTTCCTTTTCTCTTCATATTATTTTTGAGTGAAAAAAATAAAAAACACCCCACTGCATACAAGGACGAATCACGCGGTACCACCTTGTTTGCAATGAAATGTTTTGATCATTCATTACCTCTCGGATCCGTTAACGCTGGAAGCGATAGTATTTCTACTATATGGACGCAAAGGGAGCATAAACGGATGCGTTTCCTTTCACCAAACGGAAACTCTCTTTTGTTATCCATTCCTATATCCTCTGCTTCAATCAAAAACTAGTATAACCAAAATACCGGCCCCATGCAAGCACGAAAAGCGATCCAGATCACATTTCTATGCGGATGGAACGTCGGGCGCAGTAATAACCAGGCACCAACGGCTCCTGCTGTTTCCCCTTTAAGGCATCCGCATGGTTTTCGTAATAGGAGGCGTAAGGCAGCAGTTTTTCCAGGATATTCTCGGCTTGAATGGAGATCCAGCCGCCTTTGGCCAACAATCCGTCTTCGACGAGTTCCGGTCCCCAACCCATGTTGGCGATTTCCAGACCGAACATATTCTTTTTATAGAGATAACTATCTTCCGGTTCGAACAGGTTGCGGTGCAGCTGATTGCCCCAGCGGAAAAGCCTGCGGGTCGATGCACCACAGCAATATTCCCACTCATCGCTGGACAACAGTCCCATACCATCTTTCTCCAACTGCTTGCGCATCTCGGCATAAGTGGTCTGGTACGGCGCAAAAACGGTGTACGAATCCAGATCTTCGTTCTGCCTCAGGAAGAAGGCATCGTTTTGGACCAAATGCGCCGGGAAATCCGCAAATATCGACGATCCGGTTGCGCTCGGCATCAAAGCTTGATGGATATCCTTCTCATGCAGGCTGAACCACTCACGCTGGCCCTCAAATTTCCCGTTTATGACTGCATAATTCCCGACTTTCGTCATCCCCACATAACTCGGACTGATTTCCACCAATAACGGGGGGATCTCTTTCGTGCGAAGCTCGGACATTTGGCTGTTGACCAAGTCTTCCAATGCATCCAAAGAATGGATCGGTTCGATTTTCTTCTTCATCCAATGATCGTCATGCAGAAACTCAGCGCCCTGAACTGAAAGTTTGAGGCAGTTTTCGATGGCGAGGTACATCTCTTTCCTGTCGGAGCTGATGTCCAACGGGTCCAGGCCATTGATTCCGCTGTCCCAGCCGAGGACCGCTTCCTTGTGCCCGGGCACAAAAACAAATGGTGCTCCGTTGATTTCCACCGTAAACGTCTCGGTCTTGATTCCACCCATCTGATGATAGGCCGGACGGATATCCGCGACAGGCAACAGCGGATTCACAAAATACCGGACAACACTGCTGGCCAGAACAAGTTTGTGCTCCATCGGGATGTTCTTCCAGTTCGGATTCATCAATTGATCAAATAGTTCCATTATACCACTCTCTTCTTGTAGCTGTATTGGAAAACCAGTAAATTGCTTTACTGTCAGTATAGCAGAATAGTGAGGCGGCGAGTAGCATAATTCCATTCCTGTCAGCAACAAAGTCCGCAGGCAAATTATTCATTGCCTGCGGACTTCTCCCGGATTATTTTCCATTCATGAACATTTCCGGCGTCACATTTTCCATGCCGATCATCGGATCGATGCTCCCGGCGGAAATCTGTTCGACCGTCAAATGGTAGACGGGCATTATCTTTGGGGACTCTGTTTTTTCTTGTTTTTTGGTTGCGGTTTGGTTTGCGGCTTTGGTTGCGGTTGGGGCAATCGTTTCCGCAGCTTGCATTCCGGTGTTCGGCGGCTGCGACTCTTTGCCCGCTGTCTGCGCCTTCGCAGTGAAGACCTTGTCATTGTTGATGTTCCGTTCCAGTTTTTCATGCAGCAGCGTTTTGCGGATATCGCCCGAACTTACGACAGCCGTTTCGAAAGCTTCGTAGTCCCCGCACAAAATCAATTTGCTTTTGCTTCTGGTGATGGCTGTATAGAGCAGATTGCGGCGCAGCATACGCCCGTACTGCTTCACCATCGGCAGAATGACCATCGTAAATTCGCTGCCCTGTGACTTATGGATGGAACAACAGTACGCCAGCACGAACTTGTTCCAATTGTTGCGGTTGTAGGTGACTTCGACTGTATCGAACAGGATCGTGATCTGATCGACTTTCTCTTCCGTTTCCTTGGCGAATTGGATGGCAGTGATCTCGCCCATGTCGCCGTTGAAGACATTGTTTTCTGGTTGGTTCACCAACTGGAGCACTTTGTCGCCGACCCGATAGACAACATCAAAAAAAGCGACTTCCCGTCTTTTCTTATTCTCCTTCGGATTGAAGATTTCCTGCATCATCGTATTGATGGCATCGATTCCGGCAGCGCCTTTGTACATCGGCGCCAGGACTTGGATATCCTTCGCGGTGAATCCTTTTGATTTGGCCTTTTCGACGACTTGCCTGATCACCGGTTCGATTTGGTGGGTCTGGCAAGGCAAGAACGACCGGTCCGCTTGATTGTTGCGGAAATCGCGGGGGAGGATGCCGTTCTTGATTTCGTGTGCCAACGGGATGATCGATGAATCGCCGGATTGTCGGAAGATCTCGTTCAATTCGACCTGCGGCAGCGCTTTGCAGTTCAAAAGATCGAACAGCACTTGGCCCGGACCGACCGACGGCAATTGGTCCTTATCCCCCACAAACAGCACTTGCATGCCTTGTGGCACGGACTTCAGGAGCCTGTGCATCAGCCACGTATCCACCATCGAAACTTCATCGATGATCAACAGCTTGCCTTCCAACTCCTGCGTGTAAAGTTCCTCGGACTCCTTTTCCTGACCCGTCAACCCCAACAGGCGGTGGATCGTGCTGCCGGGCAAACCTGTCGTTTCCTGCATCCGTTTTGCGGCCCGTCCGGTGGGAGCGGCGAGCAGGATCGGGAAAAGTCCGCCTTTGTATTCGAGCGGATCTTCCGGCAGATCGTTCAGCTCGGAAAACATGCGGACAATCCCCTTCAGAACGGTCGTTTTGCCGGTGCCGGGGCCGCCCGTCAGGATGAAGAACGGTGAAAGCAAGGCTGATTTTATCGCTTCGATCTGCGACGCACCGTAGCGGATCTGCAGGTTTGATTGCAGCTGCTCGATTTCCAGATCCAGATCCACACCCGTATAAGCGATCTTGGTTTTCCTTTTCAGAAGCCTGTCGATTGATGATGCGATGCCTTCTTCGGCGAAGTAAAGGGACGGTATCGCGAAACGGCTGTGGTCCTCGACCACTTTCATGTCCATCACCATCTCCATCAGGGCTTCGATGACAGGCGCATCCTCGATGATGAAGCGTCGGCTTTGCTCAAGCAAGTGGATCGTCCGCTCAAGCAGCACGGTGCCGTCGACGTACGTATCCCCGCTCGACAGGCACAGTTCCTGCAGCGTCGCGAACAGGCCGCCCTTCAATCGGCTGCTATGATCCGGAGCGAAGTTCAACTCTTCCGCCAATTGATCGGCCTTCTTGAAGCCGATGCCTTCGATGTCCTCGAGCAGTCGGTAAGGATTCTCGTTGAGGACAGTCAGCGTTTCGGTGCGGTAAAAATGGAAGATATTCGCCGCCTGATTGTTGGAAAACCCGTAGTTCCCCAAAGCGATCAGGATTTTCTCGGTCCCTTGCGTCTGCATCAGGACATCCCGCATCATTTCCCTTTTCTTGGGCGTCATGCCGCTGATGTTTTTCAGGGCTTCCGGGTCATCGAGGATGACGTCGACCGCCTCCTCGCCGAAAGTCTCCACGATCTTTTCGGCAGTTCGTTTACCGATGCCCGGGAACCGTTCGCCCGACAGGAATGCAATCAACCCGTTCTTGGATGTGGGTTTTTCCTGCTGATAGGAAGTGGCTTGGAATTGGACGCCGTATCGGGGATGCTCCACGATTTCACCGAAAAAGCGGTAGGCTGTATCTTCGTTTATCTGGCCGAAGCTGCCGGTCACAACAATCTCATCATTCTTTTGCGGGAGATTCGATTCACTGACTGAAATCAGCATGACTTTGTAGAAATTACTCGCGTTTTCAAAAAAAATCGCTTTGATTTCCCCGACGATATAGCCTTGTTCTGTATCCATCCGGATGATCCTCTCCCTTTTACTCAATTATTCAGACTTGTTATAAGATTCCTTAAGAACGATACCACAATTCCCGCCCAAATTAAAGAGAGGCCGCAGAAAAAAAACGGCCTCTCACTTTTCTTATTTAGATGTACTGCAGCACGCGGTCGGCTTGATACGCCTTGTCGATCGTTCCGCCCCCCAGGCATTCCATGCCGTAATAAAATACGACAGCTTGTCCAGGCGTGATGGCGCGGACCGGTTCCGCAAATTCCACACGGGCGGTCGTTTGGTCTTCATTCAGATGGACCGTGACCGCAGTGTCTTTTTGACGGTAACGGAATTTTGCCGTGCAGGTGAAGACGGACGGTTTCTTGCCTTCGGACGTGAAATGGATGTCGGTCGCATCCAGACTGTCGGCATACAGGTTCTCATGATGATAGCCCTGGCCCACGTAGAGCGTGTTGGTCGTCAGATCCTTGCCGATCACGAACCATGGATCATCGGATTCCCCGCCGCCGCCGATACCCAGACCTTTTCTTTGGCCAATGGTATAGTACATCAGTCCGGCATGTTCACCCATCACATCGCCGCTCAAAGTCACCATTTTCCCCGGGATTGCCGGCAGGAAGTTCGTCAGGAATTCTTTGAAGTTCTTTTCGCCGATGAAACAGATGCCTGTCGAATCTTTTTTATTGGCTGTCGCCAAACCCGCTTCTTCAGCAATGCGGCGCACTTCCGGCTTTTGGATTCCGCCAAGCGGAAACATCGTCTTGGAAAGCTGTTCTTGGGAAAGCTGATTCAGGAAATAGGTTTGGTCCTTATTGTCGTCCATCCCTCTGAGCAGATGGGCGGTGCCGTCTTCGTCACGGACGACTTGCGCATAGTGCCCGGTTGCGACATAATCCGCTCCCAGTTCCATCGCATAATCAAGGAAGGCCTTGAATTTGATTTCTTTATTGCACATGACGTCCGGATTTGGGGTCCGGCCCTTCTTATATTCGTCCAAGAAGTATTGAAAGACTTTGTCCCAGTATTCCTTTTCGAAATTGACGGAATAATAGGGGATTCCGATCTGCTGTGCGACGGCTTGAACATCCTTATAATCTTCAGTTGCAGTGCAGAATCCGAATTCGTCCGTGTCATCCCAATTTTTCATAAAAATGCCGATGACGTCATAGCCTTGTTCCTTCAAAAGCAACGCCGTGACGGAGGAATCAACGCCTCCGCTCATTCCGACCACAACGCGTATCTTTGAATTGTCTTGCATACCCATCACACCCTTCCATTATTTGTGCATTTTCTCACTTCTTACATTATACAAGTGACAATCGATACAAAGAAACAGTTTACACCATCCCGGCGAATAATTCAAGCTTTCTCGTCTGTCCCCAACCATAACGGCATTCGCCTGTTTTCACATCAGCCTGGCGATAAGCATAAGGACAACTTGATGGATCGGATAGTAGGCGTAGCCGGCCCATTTCGGGAGCGGTCTGACAGTGATTTTGACCGGTAAAAGCATCGGGATGAGCGCCAAAACAGCGAATGCTTGCAGCGAAGGGAACCGCAGGGCATTCACCAACAAAAACAAGGCAACGCCCGCCCCGGCATGTTTTTCTGTCAGCACATAGATTGTCCATCCCATCAAAAAGCCATACAGACCGTATTCCGTAAACTGGGCCAAAAGGATGGCCGGCAGGATGAAACGGTAGTCTTTGATCGATAAGGCGAACAAGGCCAAGGTGAACAAGATATTGAAGACATTCCCTGTTTGGGCGGTGATCGGCATGCTGACGACCCCAGTAAGGATCAGACGCAGCAGATACTTGCGGAAATCGCGCGTCTCCCTTACCCCTTTCACGGTTGTGTACAAAAAACAGGGGAAGGCAATCCGCCCGATTACCCGCAGAAAAAGGAACGAAGGGAACAGGTAATAACCGATATGGTCGATCGTCATCGTGATGACCGCAATCCATTTGATGAGGGCCGTTTTGTTGTTGTATACCATCCTGTCACTTCCGTTCTTCGCAAATCGAATGAGTTGCAAAATGATTTTTCGCAGTAAAGAAAACAAAGCAGAAAACCTTCAGCGGATTTCTGCTTCATCTTTAAATTCCCTGCCGATCAGACTGTGTAAGGCTTCGCATCCAGATTCAGGTGTGCCAACGCCTGTTCGATATCTTCGATGATATCGTCAATGTTTTCCAGCCCCACCGAAAAGCGGATCAACCCCGGCGTGATGCCCGCTGCCGCCAATTGTTCATCGGTCAGCTGTCTGTGGGTTGAACTTGCCGGATGGAGCACGCAAGTCCGGATGTCGGCCACATGCACTTCATTGGACGCCAGCTTCAGACTGTCCATGAATTTGATGGCATTTTCCCGGCTGCCTTCAATGGAGAGCGAAATGACGCCGCAGGTTCCGAGCGGCAGATATTTCTTCGCCAATTCGTGGTACTTGTCCCCCTCCAAGCCCGGATAATTCACAAATTCAACTTTTTCGGATTGTTTGAAGTATTCGGCGACTTTCAAGGCATTGCTGCAATGTCTGTCCATCCTTACAGGCAGTGTTTCAAGGCCCAGATTCAGCAAGAAGGCTGCATTGGCAGTCGGATACGCGCCCATATCCCGCATCATCTGTACCCGCGCTTTGGTGATGTACGCAGCGTTCTCGAAGCTTTCCGTGTAGACGATACCATGGTAGGAGTCATCCGGTTCGGTGAATTCAGGGAAATTACCATTCTTCCAATCGAAATTACCGCTGTCGACGATGACCCCGCCCATCTGCACTGCATGGCCATCCATGTATTTCGAAGTGGAATGGACTACGATATCGGCACCGAACTCGAAAGGTCTGCAAAGGTACGGCGTCGGGAACGTGTTGTCCACGATCAATGGCACGTTGTTTTTATGCGCGATTGCTGCCCATTTTTCGATATCCAGAACGGACAGCGCCGGGTTGGCGATTGTTTCGCCGAATACAGCTTTCGTATTCGGTCTGAACATTTTTTGGATCTCTTCTTCCGGAAGTTCCTGGTCGACAAATGTGCAGTCGATGCCGAAGCGCTTCATGGTTACAGCGAACAGATTGATGGTTCCGCCATAAATGGAGGCGGTGCTGATGAAATGGTCGCCTTCCTTCAGGATGTTCATCAGACTGATCATGGTGGCTGCCTGACCGGAAGTCGTGCACAAAGCCCCTACGCCACCCTCCATCGCCGCGATTTTCTCTTCCACAGCCGCAACAGTGGGATTGGAGATGCGCGAATACATGTGTCCGGCAGCCGTCAAATCGAATAGTTTCCCGATATGCTCCGTCGAGTCATACCTGTAAGTCGTGCTTTGGTAAATCGGCAGCGCACTTGGCTCCCCGTTCCCAGGATGATACCCTTCATGCAAACATTGTGTTTCAATTCTCATCATTGAACCTCCTCATTAAGATAACGCTCATAATCTCATGTATATTTAACATTTTACCACAATTCCGAAAGGCTTTGTGGGGATATTGAAGACGAATCGAAAGAACCAGAGAGCGGGACAGAACGCGTTTAGCTCCGGATCACTGGAGCGAATAAGCGCAGAATGGTTGCAGACCATTCGAGCATTGTTCGTGAAGTGGAGCCAGGGGCTGCGTTCTGTCCCGCGTTTACGCGCACTATGTTCGGATGCACAAAAAAGCTGGGGATTTTGTCCCAGCCTCTTCCTGACTTGCTATTCTTCGATGAACTGGACCGTGCCGTTTTTAAAAGCCTTGATGCGGGCCAATGAATAGACATCCATGCCTTGCTCTTCCAAAATTTTTCTGCCTTTTTGGAAAGATTTTTCGATGACGATGCCGACGCCGGCAATTTCTGCACCAGCCTGCTTGCAGATCTCCATCAAGCCGTTCGTGGCTTGACCATTCGCCAAAAAGTCATCGATGATGAGCACATGATCGTTCTCATCAAGATATTGTTTCGAGATGGTGATTTCGTTGGTGACATCTTTCGTGAATGAGTAGACGGTAGCCGAATACAAGTTGTCCCGCATCGTCAGACTTTTTTGCTTCCTAGCGAAAACAACTTTAACTCCCAAGGCCAACCCTGTGAATACAGCTGGCACGATGCCGGATGTCTCAACCGTAAGAATCTTGGTGATTTTTTTATCGGCAAAATATCTTGCAAATTCATCTCCCAATTGTTGCATCAATACCGGATCGATCTGATGGTTCAGAAAATTGTCCACTTTCAACACGTCATCGCCCAACACGATGCCATCCTCCAATATGCGCTCTTCAAGCAATTTCATAAAAAATCCTCCTAATTACGTTCCGTTCTATTTTATCGGCCGATTGCGGCAAGCGGCTTGATCTGACTTGTTTGCATAAACAAATAACAGTAAAACAATACAGATAATCTTCGCTTTTGTCAACCATCCGCAAACCTTAACGCCATTCTGGCCATCCGCAAACCCGGAAAAACGAACAAACTTCCTGGCGGACAGTTTTTTATCCGTAGACGCAAAAATGAGAAGGAGCCGTCCTGCGGGTCCTTCTCATTTTTTGTTGTGCATCACCTGAGCCGCTTAGTCTACGTATACTTCGGAATCTTCGTTCATCCATGCGTACAGCAAACCGATGATCAAGCCGCCGCCGATGTAATTTCCGATCATGGCGAAGAACCAGTTCGTCAGTACGCTTCCGACCGTCATCCCTGGCAGAGCGCCGCCGAATGCGAAGAACGCAAGACTGAAGGATGAGAAGTTGGCGATAACGTGCTCAAAGCCTAAGAAGGCAAAGATGAAGATGATGAAAATGGTCGAGAAAATCTTACCGGCGTCATCTTTCATATGCGCACTGACAAATACAGTCGTATTCACGATGACGTTCGCGAAAATACCTTCAGCAACCATCTGGACAGGTGTTTTCAGCAACTTGCCTTCGACTGCATGGAAAAGGAAGTGCTCAGCCGGCAAATCTTGGAAAATATTCGTGAATGACATGATGAATGATGCAATTGTGGCCCCGATAAGGTTGAACAGGATACAAGCGAATAAAATTGCTAAAGCTCTTTTTGGTGCCAACACCTTGCGGTAGATGGCTTCTGTCATGTACATCATATTGGATGTACCCAATTCTGTGTTCATGTAGTTGATCATGACCAAGGACCATGCAAACATGAATGAGTAGAAAAATCTCCCGCTTTCGGGCAGCATATGCTCCGCTTTTTCAGCGACCATAACAGCGATTGATGTACCCAAGGTCAAAAACATACCAGCAAGCATACATCTGATGAAATATTTTACTTGTGAAGTCTCAAATAGATCTGACTTCTTTAGGGCGCTTTTATCAACAGTAGTCATGGCTGCGCCTTGATATTTTTGTTCCACTTTCTTCATCTCCCGAATTGTTTGTGCGATTCTGAATAAGTATATCA
>Ga0194138_10000222_pt1 | contig 27639 bp, 30 predicted proteins | sample TARM_MetaG_T2_14_FD_134022 | JGI IMG/M metagenome (GOLD analysis project Ga0194138, IMG submission 134022) | Freshwater microbial communities from Pennsylvania, USA, analyzing microbe dynamics in response to fracking - TARM_MetaG_T2_14 (version 2) | ecosystem: Environmental > Aquatic >...
ATGGCTAATGAATAATCGACCAAGAAAATGTCTGAATTATCAAACACCTTTAGAAAAATTCATGCACGAAACTTCATTGATTGAGTAAATAAAAAATTGTCGCAATAATTATTGCAATTCGTCCTTTATTTAAAATTATAATAACTTTGTATTTTTATCTGGCGTCCAAGGGTGTTCTGGGTTGATATGATCATAAAACATGATCCCTTTTAGATGATCTAATTCATGCTGTGTCACAACCGCTAAATAATCTGTTAATTTCATTTCGTAAGTATTCCCTTCGAAATCTTGATACTCTAAACGAATTCTTTTCGGACGTGGAACTAAGCCGGGCACTTCACGATTAACGGATAAACAGCCTTCCCCTTCTTTTAAAGCTACTTGCTGAACAGAGTGACTTTTAATGCGAGGGTTAAACATAACTTCACTAATAATAGGTTCAGTCTCATAGCCCTCTTCATCATAATCCATTACATGAACTGCGAAAATTTGTTTGTTAATATTTAACTGAGTTGCTGCCAAGCCAACACCTGGACGCAAACCATATTTTTCTGCTAATTCATCATCTTGGCTGTTAATTAAAAATTGAAGCATATCTTTTCCTAATTGGCGAGTTGCTTCATCTAATGGAAACTTTACAGCTTCTGCTGGTGTGCGAAGTGAAGGATGACCTTCTTCTACGATATCTTTCATCGTAATCATACACTAATTACCTCCTGCATTACGGTTATCTTCGACCAACCTGCGTCGATAACCTGTAAGTATATAAAATTGATGCTCTTCATTAAAATCGATTGCTTCGATTAATGTCTTTTGCCGATATAAAGCGAGTAGTTCAGATTCTTCAGGTTGAATTTCAACCGTGAATTTTTCTGAATTTTCTAAACTTACTTCCCAAATCTTTTGCTTTAAGCGTTCAAGATCATCGGCTTTATAAGCCGAAATTAAAACATTCGGAAACAGAGTCGGTTCAAAGTTTCCATTCTCTATTTTATCAGATTTGTTATAAATTGTTAACAACGGAATATGCTCCATGTTTAAGTCTTTCAGAAGCGATAGAACAGTTTGTTCATGTCTATCTCGTTCTGGACTTGATGCATCTACGACGTGAATCATCAAATCAACATAACGCATTTCTTCAAGTGTTGATTTAAACGCCTGGATTAATTGTGTCGGTAATTCCTCAATAAAACCAACTGTATCGGTTAAAGTAAAGGCTGCTTGACCATTAATCGTTAACTTGCGAGTCAATGGATCTAGCGTAGCAAATAACTGATCTTGAACATATGTTTCAGTTTCTGTTAACTGACTTAATAAAGTTGACTTTCCAGCATTGGTATAACCGACTAATCCCAAATTAAATTCTCGCCCACTCTGACGTCTAATACGTGTTCGTTCGCGATGACTATCCAAATCTTCAAGCTCTTTTTTTATATTATTGATCAAAGACCTAATATAACGGCGATCTGTTTCTAACTTTGTTTCACCAGGACCCCGCGTTCCTATTCCTCCACCCAGACGCGACAAATACTTACCTTGTCCATGCATTCTTGGTAATAAAAATTCATATTGAGCCAATTCAACTTGCAATTTACCTTCGCGACTATTTGCTCGTAAAGCAAAAATATCCAAAATTAATTGAACACGGTCAATTACCCTAACTTCTAAACCTTCTTCGATATGACGATTCATGCTGGGCGTAAGTTCATTAAAGAAAATAACTAAATCAATTTCTTCAACTTCGACTTGAGCTTTTATCTCCTCTAGTTTCCCACTACCAACAGCAGTTCTAGTATCTAAACGTGTTAATTTCTGTGTCATAAGCTTTACAGGTTCACCACCTGCGGTTTCAGTTAGTGACGAAAGTTCTTTCATCAACGATGCGAAATGCTCGTCTGAATACTTTTGTGTTTGCACCCCGACGAGCATGACTCGCTCGGGGCTACTCTCAACTTCTATCATATAATTAATTCACCTAATCCTTTTCAATTTTTATAAGATGTTGTTTGACAATTGCGAATGCTTTTTCAATAGCTAGTTGTTCATCCGAATTATCTAGCCAATTTACTTCTTTTAAGCGATTTCTAAACCAAGTTAATTGTCTTTTGGCATATCGACGAGAATTTAACTGAATCGTTTCAATCACACTCTCTTTACTAATACCCCCAGTAAAATATGGCCACCATTCTTTATAGCCTATCCCCTTCATACTTGGGATTCTATCTCCTTGAGCGATATCAAATAATTGCTTAGCTTCAGCTTCCAACCCTAGTTCAGCCATCATGGAAACTCTTCTGTTTATTCTATCATATAATTCAGATCTAGGGCGATCTAATATCAAGACACACTCATTAAAGACAGATTGCTGTTCATTATGACTCTGTTGGTCAGAGAATAATTCTCCCGTTAAATGAATAACTTCTAAGGCTCTAATTGTACGTCGAACATTTTGTTCAGGTATCTTTGCAGCTGCGGCTGGATCTAAGGAATTTAATTCTTCCCATAGAGCCTTTTCACCTAATTCGATTGCTTTGTTTTCGAACGACTGACGTATCATGGGGTCGCTACTAGCTCGGCCACCAAATTCTAAATCATATAGTAAACCTTCAAGATAAAGTCCAGTTCCGCCAACCACTATCGGTAGTTTCCCTCTACTCCAAATTTCCTGAATTAATTGAGTTGCTTCCACTTTAAAACGACTAGCATCATATTCTTCAGTCACTTCAAGAATATCTAACAAGTGATGTGGAACACCATTCTTTTCTTCAACTGAAATCTTCCCGGTCCCAATATCAAGGTGTTTATACACTTGCATACTATCACCATTAATAATTTCACCATTAAATGTTTTCGCCAGATGAATACTCATCTCAGTTTTTCCAACGGCAGTCGGACCTCCAATAACAATCAAGGGTATATCGGCTAAATCACTCACTAAAATTCTCCTAACTAATTTGACGCTAACTCACTTCGCAAAGCAAGTGCTTGTCGTGGGTAATCCGTCATGATTACTTCTATATTTCTTTCTTCATTCAATAAAAAATTCCGAATATCAGCTAAATCATTTACAGTCCAAAGTCGTAATGGTAAATCACCCTGATAAGATGCTTCTAATTGTGTTACCAATCTAAAATCAATGTGTAAGCCATGTGGCGCTATTTCTGGAATTAAGTGTTGATATTTCATTAAAGGTTGAGCAAATAACAACGCCAATTCACCTTGCGGTTCTAATTGTTTCATACGATTAATCGTATGCCAATTAAAACTTGAATAAATGATTGTATACTTTCTTGGCTTGCTTTCAATCGATTCCTTCACCAACTTTTCAATACCTTGATACTCATTCTGATCTGTTTTTAATTCAATATTTAACTCACCCTTAAATGACAACTCATCTAATAAATTTAAAACTTCTGCTAAAGTTGGCAGAGGTTCCTCACTAACACTGCCATTAACATTCAATAAGTTTGCTTGCTTCAATTCAGCAAGTGTTAGTGTTTGAACTTCACCCGATTTGTTAGTAGTACGGTCTAGTGTTTCATCATGAATCACAACCATTTTATTGTCCTTAGACAAATGTACATCTAACTCAATACCCTCTACACCTAATTCTACAGCCGATTGAAAAGCCGCTAGACTATTTTCAGGGTATTCAGATTTATTTCCACGGTGCGCATAAATTTTCATCAAAAGAAAGCTCCTTTATTAGTAACTAATAACAACATCAATTTAACGATTGCTTTGATAATCTTGTAAGAGTTCTTTGGCTAATTGTAATGACGTTTGCGTTAACACTTTCCCAGACATCATTTGTGCAATAACTTCACTACGATCATCTAGGTTTAAACTTTCAACACGAGTTGAAGTCCTTTCACCAGTTACTGCTTTAGATATATACAATTGATTTTCTGCAATAGCGGCAACTTGAGCTAAATGAGTGATACATAGGACTTGATGACGCATACTGATTTGATGAATTTTCTCAGCAATTGCTTGAGCCACTCGTCCAGATACTCCTGTATCAATCTCATCAAAAACCATGACTTTAGCAAGTTCTGCTTGCCCGAAAACAGCTTTCAACGCTAACATAAAACGTGATAATTCTCCACCACTTGCAACCTTAACTAATGGCTTTAAACTTTCTCCAACGTTAGTTGCGACAAAAAATTCCACTTGATCGTAGCCAGTTTCATCTAGCGATACAATCGTTTGCTGTTTAATTAGTTGGACATTATTGTCACCAAACGCATTGTCTTTGATTTTTTGATTAAACTGAACATCAAAGCGACTATTTTCCATATACAAATCGACTAATTCAGCTTCAATTTGACCAATCAATGCAGACGCACTCTCTTGTCGAATCACATGTAATTGATCTGCTAGCCCTTTAGCTTCTTCATATGCCAATAATAATCGTTTAGCTAAGTCATCCAAATATTGCTCACGATGTTTTATTTGATAAACTTCTTCTGAAATTTCATCAAAGTAAATAAGAATTTCTTCAATCGACATATTATACTTACGTTTTAATTGCCCAAGCTGACTCAAACGACTTTCAATCTCATCAATTGATTGATCATCTGTTTCTAAATTCAATTCGGATGCTGCCACCTGATGAGCAATTTCTTGCAATTCATAGTAAGTACTCTCTAACCGTTTTAGTAATTCGGGGTAATGTTCATCATAACTTTGAATTTCTATTAATAATCTTATAATTTGATCCGTTTGAGTTAATAGACTCGTATCTGAATCACTGAACAACTGATTTATACTCGCAATATTGGAAGCTATCCTCTGAGCACCTTGTAACTTTATACTTAGTTTTTCTAATTGTTCATCTTCAGCAAGCACTAACTCAGCTTCTTCGATTTCAGCTATTTGAAATTCAAGAAAACTGACCCTTTGTACTTGCTCTGTTTCAGTCCTTTGTCCTTTTAACCAAGCTTGACGCAACTCGCGATACGTTTTATAGGCTGTTTGATAGCGTTTTTTAATTGGCTCCAATTTTTTAGAAGCATATTGGTCTAATAAGTTTAAATGTTGCTGATTATCCAACAACGCTTGATGTTCATTTTGACCATGGATATCTACCAAGTAACTTCCAATATCCTTTAATAGAGTAACATTTGCCAATTGCCCATTAATTCGTATTAGATTTTTACCTGAAGCATGGATTTCTCGACGAATAATAAGTCCTTCAGTAAGTGCGGATTCATGATCTACGTCCAAACCAAATTGTTGAAAAGCTATTAGGAGGCCTTCTGGTACTGTGTTGAAGGTAAATAATCCTTCAACTAAAAGACGTTGTTCTCCTTTCCGAATAAATTCGGTAGAGCCGCGACCACCACATAGAATTCCTAAGGCATCAATGATAATAGATTTCCCTGCTCCAGTTTCACCAGATAAGACAGTCATACCACTAGAAAAATCAATACTCACATGATCAATAATTGCAAAATTTTCAATTGATAAACTCTCTAACATGTTCTTCTCACCTATTCTCTGGGTAACTTATGAAGTATTTTGATAACGAAAATTTAAAAAGTTGAATGCGCTTCTTTCACAATTGCTTTTATGTCAATTGCTTGCCAACTATCATTATTGATTTCTTTCGTATTCTTCAAATGTGCCAAGAATTCAATGTTACCTTCTCCTCCTGTAATTGGAGAAAAAGTTAAATCAATAATTGAAAAACCAATGCGCGCGATGAATTGTAAAACTTCTGAGACTACCTCTAAATGTACTTGTGGATCCTTAATGACACCATTCTTCCCTAGACGTTCTCTACCTGCCTCAAATTGCGGTTTAATTAATGCTAATACCGACCCGTTATTCTCTAGAATATCTACTAAAGGTGGTAATATTAAGGCCAATGATATAAACGACACGTCAATACTTGAAATAGTTGGTTGGCCCTGTGTGAAATCATCCGGTGTTGAATAACGAAAATTTTGTCTTTCCATGACAACCACTCGTTCATCCTGTCGTAAGGAATAGGCCAACTGATTATAACCTACATCCAAGGCATAACTTTTCTTCGCACCAAATTGTAGGGCGGCATCCGTGAAGCCCCCAGTAGAAGCGCCAATATCTAAAAGAATTTGACCAGTCATATCAATATCAAAAATCTTTATTGCTTTTTCCAATTTCAAACCACCACGACTAACGTAAGGAATCGTTTTACCTTTAATATGAAGTTGTTTTGCGTTATCAATTTTTTCTCCTGGTTTATCATATCGCTGATTATTTTCATCGTAAACTTGTCCTGCCATAATATAACGACGCGCTTGCTCTCGCGATTCCGTTAAACCAGCTTGAACAACTAATTTATCTACACGTTCTTTTTTCATGATTTATCTCCACGCTCTACCAGTAGTTTATCTAGGAAATAAGATAAACCTGTATAATTTTTACCTGTACGGTCTGCTAAAAGTGTTAGTTGCTGACGAGCGGAATTTAATTCGTTGTTTAGCGCCTCAATTGCTCCATCTAAACCTAGAACTTTAGGATAGGTAGTCTTATCTAAATCTGCATCGCCTTGTTCTTTTTTGCCGGTTTCTTCTTCAGTACCTAAAACATCCATCAAATCATTGTGAATTTGATAGGCAGTTCCAAAATGATGAGTAAAAATTTCTAAAGGTTCAGCAACATCATGAGGTAAATTACAAATAATTGCAGCAGCTTTCGCGGCAAAAATAAATAATTGTCCTGTTTTAAGTAAGTGGATTTGTGCAAGTTGCTCCAATGTAATTTTAACCTTTTCTGCTTCAATATCTTTAAGTTGACCCGCTACCATCCCTTGAGATCCTGCAGCTAAACTTAACTGTTGGGTTAAGCGTATTTTCTGGTTATCATTTAATAAGTCATCCTCAGCAATAATCACAAATGCATCTGTCAATAAAGCATCTCCAGCTAATATCGCAGTCGCTTCATCGAACTGAATATGATTAGTCGGTTGACCTCGTCTTAAATCATCATTATCCATCGCTGGTAAATCATCATGAATTAAAGAATACGTGTGAATGTATTCTAGTGCAATCGCAGAGCGAAGACCTTTTTTAACATCATCCATCGAATTGATTTCTAACATCGCCAAAAGTAATAACGGGCGTAATCTTTTGCCTCCATTTTTTAAGGAGTATAACATCGGTTTTAACATTTCAATCGGTGTCATCACATAGCGAATTTGTTGGTCTAAAGTAGACTCAAAGATATCACGTAATACATTTAAAGTGTTTGTCATTATGCTTTTACCTCATCTAGAGGTACCTCACCTGTTACTGTCATCATTTTTGCTACTGTTTGTTCCGCTTCTACTAGTGTTTTCTGACAAAATTGACTCAGTTCAACACCATCTTTGAACGCTGTTAAAGCATCGGCCAAAGGAAGCTCCCCCTTCTCTAACTGCTGAACAATTTGTTCTAATTGTTCAATCGCTACTTCAAAACTAGCGGGTTTATCTGTCTTCTTAACAGCCATTAATTTCTTCCTTTCTTAATACCTTCTCTTAAATTAGTTTTTCTTCATGAATACTTTTCACTTCAGCCACAACTTGCCCATCAACAAATTGCACTTTCATTTCATCACCAATCGATAATTGGTCAATAGTCGTGACATGCTGTTGTTCATGTTCTATCAAAGCATAGCCTCGCGACATACTTTTTAACGGACTATACGCATCCAATAAATGAGCTTGATGCTTTAAATTTTGTTGTTTCTGCTGCATTACTTGTTTGAATTGTTGTTTTAATTGATTATCTAAATTATTAACAATTTGCTGCCAATGTTTTAGCTGCTGATTCGGATGCTGACTGTTCAGACGTTGCATCAAGTAATTTAAACGATAAGTTAATTGCTCAAAATAACGATGTTGTTGCGCTTCAAGACGTTGCACACTCAGGTCTAATTGTTGGATATATGCTTGATATAAACGTTCTGGTTGCTTTAATACATACGACTCATTTGAACGCTCAAACTGTTTGCGAGCGACAGTTAGCTTTTGCTTCATCGCATAGTTCATTCGTTGTTTCAGAATTACGATTCGTTCCAACAAATCCGTTAAAACCGGAACAGCGATTTCTGCTGCTGCGGTGGGAGTAGCAGCGCGAATATCTGCTACTAAATCAGCTAAAGTTGTATCTGTTTCGTGACCGATTGAAGAAATAACGGGTAAACTACACGCAAGAATTGCTTGAGCTACCGCTTCTTCATTAAAGCACCATAAATCCTCAATCGATCCACCACCACGCGCTAAAATTACTGTATCAAATTCTTCAGCAACGTTCTCTACTTTATTAAAAGCAGCCACAATCTCCGCAGTAGCTTCCTTACCTTGTACACGCGTTGGAAAAACGGTCACTTCCACAATTGGGAAACGACGCTGGATAGTCGTCAGAATATCTCGAATCACTGCCCCGGTAGGACTCGTAATAACCGCGATTTTCTTTGGAAATACTGGAATTGCTTTTTTAGGCAAATCAAACAAACCAGCTGCTTGAAACTTCTGCTTCAACTGTTCCAACGCTTGATACAGTGCTCCTACCCCATCAGGCTCCATCGAGTCAATGGTTAATTGATACTGTCCACTTGGTTCATAGAGCGTAATACGCCCCACAGCTAAAACTTTCATTCCTTCTTCGACTTTAAACGGCACTTTGTTAAAAGCGCCTTTATACATGACCGCATTGATTCGCGCCCGTTCATCTTTCAAACTGAAATATTGATGCCCATTGGGACGCGGACGAAAATTTGAAATTTCTCCAATTACCCATACTCTTTGTAGGTATGGATCACCGTCAAATTTTCTTTTAAGATAACTCGTTAAAGCATGAACACTCAAATATTGCTGCTGAGTGGTTTGTTCTGACATTTAATCACGTCCTAAATATTCTTGTGGATCAAGATTGTTTTGTATACAAGCACATAGAATAGTTTGTTCCATCAACATTGCCACCGTCATTGGGCCTACTCCACCAGGTACCGGTGTAATTGCACTGACTTTATCGAATACTTCCTCATATTCAACATCACCTACTAGTTTCCCACTTGGTAGACGATTGATACCAACATCAATGACAACTGCTCCGTCTTTCAAATGGTCTGCCGTGATAGTCCCTGCCCGTCCAACTGCAGAAATTATAATATCTGCATTGCGAGTATGTGCTTTCAAGTCAGCTGTTCTTGTATGGCAAACGGTAACCGTCCCATTTAAATGTGTTAATAATAATGATAATGGCAAACCAACAATTTGACTACGTCCAACTATCGTTATATTTTTACCTGATGGATCGATATCATACGCTGATAATAAGTTAATAATCCCTTTGGGAGTACATGCCACAACAGTCGCATCATTAGCCACCAGTTTCCCCACATTATAAGGATGGAAGCCATCGACATCTTTGCTCGGCAGTATTTCTTCTTTAACTTGCTTTTCGCTTAAATGTTGCGGAAGTGGGAATTGTACAATCATCCCTGAAACGGTATCATCTTCGTTCAATTGGCGAATTTGCTCAGATAATTCAGCTTGCGTTGTACTTTCTGGCAAGGTTAACCAATCAAAAGACATTCCAATTTTCAAGGCAGTTTTCTGTTTCTGTCCAACATACACTTTACTCGCTTCATCTTGCCCTACTGTTACAACGACCAGTTTAGGAACCACACTAACTTCTGCTAAACGAGCTACGACATTTGTGAAATCAGCAACCAATTTTTGTGAACGTAATTTACCATTAATTATTGTTGTCATGAACATCCTCCTAAGATACACGTTAGTACATATTTTATCATAGATTTTATATTGAAACTATTGAACACTGTCGTCTTTAAACTTTACTTCGCTTACGTTCGTATAACTAAGAAAACCTCGGACGAATCCTAGGACTTTAAATACTGTTTAGTAGTATAGCTTGACTATATCGTAGTACTTTATTGGAATTCTTAACGGAGATCAGCGAGTTGTTCTCCATAGCGATATACAAGGCAATCCATTGCTACTAATAGAATCCCTTGCACTATCTATGAGGAAAACAAATTAGATAGTGCCTAGCCGATTGAGCTTGAAATGCCTTCACAACCGTGGGATTTAGAAGCAAACTCCGTCTCGGGAAACAATCAGCTGAGCAAAGTACAAACTTAGTATATCAACATAAAACTTATAAAATCTAATTTTATAACAAAAAGCCTAGTCGTTTTAACTAGGCTTTCTCCATATATGGCTAACTAATTATTCTCCTACTTCATCAGAACTCGTTACATCTTCTTGACTATCTGTTGTTGTTTCACTCTCTTCTGAAGATACATCCCCCGTTGATGTTTCTTGTTCAGTTGTTTCTTCTATAATTTCTGTCTCTGACAATACTTCTTGAGTTTCTTCTTCCGTTACCTCGGGTGCTGGGGCAACATATCCCGGAATTGTAAAATCAGCCGGAATTTCAGCTGGTACGTAACTATTCAAAACATCTACCCCATAAATCGCTGCAAAATTAAAGGTGGGCGCTAAAGTAATTGCTTCCCCTGTCACTTCATCATATTGAACGATACTATCATCCGCTAAATTAAATTCAATATCTGCCACTAAAGTTGCGTGACTAACCTCATCAAAACGAATAAAGAAATTAATGTATTCATTTGCTTGCGTCATTTCCGAGTAGCTGTATACTTCTGGCGCTAAACCAGTAGCATTTGCGATACGTTGAATGATTTCACCTAATACAGGGTTTGCACTTCTTAGGCTTTCTGCCGCATTTAACTGTTGTAACCACTGATCTTTTAGCGTTACATATTCAATTCCAACAGATGCTGCGGCTGCTTCTCTCTCACTTTCAGCATTTGCCGCATATTGATACATTAAGGTTCTAACTTCATTTAGCGCATCTAGCTCAGTTGTCGTTAACTCTTGTACTAACGTTTCAAAGATAAATGTATGTGAATATAATTGTTCGATTGAACCACCAGCTTCAACAGTACTATAAAAATTATCATAGAAAACTTGAATTAAAGGATGATAAACCGTTGTATCACTAAAGTCATTTCTCTCAGCAGCTAATAGATCTGCTGCAGTTGTCGAACCTTCTTGGCTTGCTAAAATTTGAGACCAAGATTGGCCAGCAGTATTGGCTTGCGTATCTTGTAGTTGTTTTGCTACATCTGCATCTTTGGCTTGATCAGTTTCTGCAAATGAAGCTGCCCATTCAGCTAGTTCAGCAATTGTCTCAGACGAAACATTAACTTCAGTATTATTGACAGTTGTAGAATTATCAATGTTTGTGCTGTTGTCTATATTGTTAATTGTATTAATGATTGTTTGTTCAACTAATGCAGTAATATCTGCCTCAGTTAAATTTGTTTCCTCGTTTTCAGTTTTTTCAATAATAATCTGTTGCTTAATTTCAGATGCAATTTGATTCGCTTGTTCATCAGTCAATTCAGAATCTTCTTGCACCTGTTGAATCACTTTAATTTCCTTTTCAGCAACCTGAATAGATTGTTGATTTAATTGAACACCTGATTGTTCGAGTAAAGCATAAACACCCGCTAGAGCTCCCTCACCTGTAACTGGACTAATTGTCGCAATTTTTACCAGCACATTTTTCGCTCCAGCTGTAATTGCCGCGTTTTGATAAGTTGCTGGTGTTACCACCGTAATATTCTGGGGTGTCACCACTTGCACTTGTACACCATAACCTTCTGGTTGTGATTGAATAAATGCACTCGAATAAACAATCGTATCAGCATTAGAGCCATCTTGTAAGAAGCGGTTGATAACCGTACCATCAACTAATACAGTATTTGTCGGTGTCACCTCAGATGCACCTAATAATTGAATGGTCTGTTGTTGTTGTTCAGCTGTCAATGAACCACCTAATGATAACAATTGTTGAGTCTCTACTTCACTTATTGCTTGAACATATGCACTAGTACCGCTGATTAAAGGACTAGTTACTGGCGCTAATGCAATAGTTGCTAACATTGCTGCTCCAATTCTTAAGCTTTTTTTCATATTTTCCACACTCCTAAATTGTTTAGTATGACAAATTTTATAAACATCTGATTCAATCAGACAAAACGCTATAAAAATTTCAATTAAGAAATAAACTAATTATAACTAGTTTAAATCCTTTCTAAAACGATAACAAGCAACTTTCTAATTATTCATAATTCAGCAAACAAAAACCCAAAAAAAGAAGAAAATTCTTCACACTTTTTGGGTCTAAGGTATTAAGCTTGGTTTTCGAGCACTTTAGCTAAAACGCCACTGATAAAGTTTCGCGATTTATCGTCACTAAAAGCTTTACTTAATTCAATCGCTTCGTTTACAGCAACAGTATTAGGTACACGTGCGTTGTCAACAAAAAGAATTTCATAAAAGGCGATGCGTAAAATAGTCAAATCAATTTTTGCAATCGTTGAGATTGTCCAATCTGTTAAGTATTGAGAAATCTGTTGATCAAGTGTTGCTTGTTGTGCCATTACCCCTTCAACTAATTCACGTAAATAAGCATCTACATTGCCTGCATATCCCTCTTCTGGATCATTACCAGCAAATAATGCAAAATCCAATGCATCTTCTGTTGTAATATCTTCTAATGGCGCAATTAACTGAAATACTGTTTGAACAGCTTTAATCCGTACTTCATGTCTTGTTAACTTATTATTCAAAGGTTTCACCATCTTCAAATTCTTCATCAAGATGCAAATATTCTTGTTCTGTAGCTGGTTCTGTTTCAATTGATACAACATGAACGTTTACTTCTTGAACAACTAAATCTGTCATAAATAAAATTTGTTCTTTCACTCTTTCTTGAACTTTGATGGCAACTTCTGGAACAGAAAACCCATATTGTAAACGAATTTCTGTATCAATCGCAATCGCATTGTCTTCACGACGTACCTTAACACCAATACGGTTTCGACTACGCGTTACAAAACCACCAATTTCATTCTGAACACTCGCGTGTAATTTATATACGCCTTCAACTTCACTTGCTGCTTTAGCTGCAATGCTCTCTAAAACACCGGTCGTGATATTAATTTCTCCTAAATTTAAAGAAACACTTGATTCAAACGGCACATTTGTTTTCTTAGACATATTGTCGCCTCCTTTTCTATACAATTAAGTATCGTGTATATTTTAGCTGAAAATCACACAATTTACTATAAGAATATTAAATGTTTTGGGCTATTATTCGTACTTTCTACACCATCTTCTGTAACAATTAGGTCATTTTCAATACGAACGCCACCTAAACCTGGAATATAGATACCTGGCTCATTAGTAATGACCATTCCTGCTTTAACCGGTTCGTCGTTTTTAACAGAAATTGCTGGCAGTTCATGGACATCTAACCCCAATCCGTGTCCAGTACTGTGCCCGAAATACTCACCGTACCCTTGTTCTGTAATATAATCACGAGCCAACGCATCAATTTCTTTACCAGTCATTCCTGCTTTTGCACCACGATTTACACGCTCATGTGCTTCTAAAACAATATGATAAATCTTTTCTAATTCAGGATTAACTTTACCAACAGCAATGGTTCTTGTCATATCTGAACTATAACCATTGTAGTAACAGCCCCAGTCTAGTGTAATCATATCACCATCTTCAATCACTTTATTAGAAGCAACACCATGTGGCATTGAAGAACGAACACCACTCGCAACGATCGTATCAAACGACATTGCTGAAGCACCTTTACTTTTTAGAAAGGCTTCCAACTCATTGGCAACTTCTAATTCAGTTACACCAGGTTTAATAAATTTCAGAATGTGATCAAATGATTGGTCCGTAATCTCGCAGGCAGCCTTAATTAATTCTAATTCTTCGGGCTCTTTAATTTCACGAATTTTTTCAACTAAACCTTGTGTTTCAACAATTTCAGCAGTAAATAATTCTTTAATTTGTAAATACGTCGCCACATTCATCTGATTTGCTTCAATTGCAATTTTAGTTACATTGATTTCATTTAAAAGTTCATTCACTTCTGCCATAATCGGTTGTTTATGAATTCTAATATTAAAGCCCACTGCTTGCTCGGTAGCTTGTTCCGTATATCTAAAATCCGTCACAAAATATGACTCAGTTGCTGTAATGATAGCGACACCAGCACTACCAGTAAAGTTGGCTAAATAGCGTAAGTTTTTAGACTCTGTCACTAATAACGCATCAACATTCAGTTCGGTTAATTTATTTCTTACCTTATCAATTCTTGACATAAAACATCCTTCTTTCTATTCATTCTTGATTAGTATACCAAAATTTATTGCATTTAAGAAATATTTCTGATTAATCATATGGGTAAACAGAAAAAAGTGTCAACTCTCAATGAACTGATAGTCAACACTTAATAATTAGCTTTACATCCTATAAATCATGAGTTTCTGAAATATCTAAATGATTATGATTGTCTAATTTTTTGGCTAAGAATGGAGTGATAATACTTGAGAGCACTACACCGAAAGCAATTTGAGCAGTAGCAGAAGCGACAAAAGGCTCTATTGCTGGGGTTGTCTGCGAAATAATAAAAGGCACTGATACTGACATCCCTGCAATCGAACTAATCGCTAACGATGAAATACCATCCGTTTTAATAAATTTCGTTTCTACCAGTAATAAAATTGGAACCATTAGAACGTAAAACATTATCGTAATAATAACACCTTGTAATCCAGACTGAACCGCTTCAATCAAGTTGATACTCGCTCCAAAGCTCCAACCCATGAAAGGTGTTAATAAAGAAACGCCTGGAGCAAGAAATTTTGCCATATTCTCATCTAAGTTTCCGAGTAACATACCTAAAAGAATAGGAATAAGAGTAGAAATGATTGGCATCCAATCGATAGCTGTTTCTTGTGATAACCCAAAAATTAACATTGGATATGCCGGAACACATAATAATCCAACTAAACCAAAGGCAGAAACATCATCAGGTGTTCCCATTTCATTTTCAAGTGCCAAATATAGTGATGGATTGGTGCTACAAATAGTAGCAATAAATGCAACTGCACTAATTCCCCAAATACCTGCTTGTCCAAATAACTGGATAAAAATAATACTTGCAATGACACAAATGATAATTTTTGTAAGCAATAAAACACCTTGCTTTTTCAATACTTTTCCAATCCGATGAACATTCAGTCCTGCTCCAGAACAAAAACATGTTAAACCAATTACATAGTTCAAACCATCGGTTGTGAACATCGCTTGTGTCATTCCACCGATTCTAAATAAGTTCGGTGAAAAAGTATAGAATAATGCACTTAATAACATTGGAATTAGCAGTAGTCCTCCCGGGAACCTTCTCATAAAACTATACATATAATGCCTTCTTTCTATTAATCTTATCCTATATTAACACCATTCTCGAGAAAAACAAATATTCCTTGTAAGTGCACAAACAATTCAAAAAAATTATTTTTAAGTTTAAAATCAACACCAATAATTAAAATCATTTTATTACTTTTAAACACATATAAATAAAACTACCATTCAAAATACAACATTTTGAATGGTAGTTTTTATGTTTATGACTATTGAATTTTTTATTTAAATCTATGGAGTTTATATTGTTTGTTTGTTTGTTTGTTTGTTTGTTTGTTTGTTTGTTTGTTTGTTTTTATTAATATATGCTTGTATTTTTTAATTGCTCTTTGAATATATTTCTGCTTGCCAAATAATTAAAAATTGAGTGTAATCAATCTCTTTTGATATAGACCTATTAAAATTAGATTGTTTTAATTGACTACTCAACTGATATTGGGTGGTTTGATTAGTTAATAAAATACTACCTGTATTGAATGTGAATAAGGTTTGAGGGAGTCCTTCAAAAATCCAATTTTTTAATGCATTGCGCTGAACTTGTTGTTCTAAAATAAATCCCACATTAATTAATTGATTTTTTAAGTTCATAAAAACCTGATTACTCAAATTGGTGTTATCTAAGGGAAACGGGCTGTATGTTCCATTCTTATTTAATACTCCTTCACAATATATCGTTTCAAATAGTCTACAATTTTCTTTTGAATCATCATTTATGTATAGGGAATGGCGATAAATAATAATTCTTTCATCATTTATATTTTGGCTGAGTAGGGTTGCCCAACCAACTTGATTTTCTTCTAATCCCCATTCAATTATATTTAATCTATTTTTCATCAATTCATGTTGAATAGATAAATCAGATAAAACTTTATTCTCGAGAGACTTTGTCGAAAGGAGAGTGACGTTATTTAGTATGTCTTCGGTCATAAGGTGCTGTATCTCATCTTGATAGTAAGATTGGAACTGCAAATATTGTTGACTATTTAATTGATTCAAATGCAAAATTCCCCAATACACTACTTGACTAATTAACATAAATACAATAACAATCGGCAAAACAATGCCTCGTTTTCGCAGTTTTTTATTATTCATTGGAGGCTGAATTTTGATAAACTGCTTTAAAAATATTTGTGGCATTTTAATCTCCTGTTAGGATGGTTGCTGAAAATTTTTGTTTATTATTAAAAGTAACAGTCACAGTAAGGAAAGGTTCATTCCATGAAAGTTGCCAATCTAAAACATCATATAAATAAGGTTGGTGGCCTGGGGACTTATAAATCTTTTGATTGGCGAGAATCACCTTTTGTGATTTATTGGAAGAGCTTAAATTAATTTCACCCCTAGATACTTCCAATGATTCAAAAGCGTTTAGCTCTAAACTAAGTATTTTAATAAATAATTGAAATTCTAAGAATTTATCTGTACGAAGCGTTTCCTCTACTCGATGATAACTTGTAACAGCCATGTTCATGCTGTGCATTATTAATGCAGATACTAACAAAGTGAGCAATGTTTCGTAAAGTGTAAATCCCAATTTACTATTCTTCGTAAACATCGACTTTCTCCAAATTTATCCTTAATGTCGATCCATCAGAAAATTCAATCCTACATCTATAATTTTCACAAAGAAAAGAAGCTACATCTAAGATTTCATTCTCTTGATTATGGTTCAATATGAAATGTTCTAAATTATCGGCTTGATAATTTTGACTTTTACTAGAATAATCAAGTTTGACTAGTTCATGAAACAGATTCCATTTTTGAGTTTCTGTCCTCAATTCTGTCATCCTTGTCATTTCCAAATAAAATGCCGGTAAATAAAGCATTAAAATTAAGCTGAATAAACTTAAGGCGATTAAAGTTTCAGCAAAAGTAAACGCACGTTTATTGACGAATTTCAAATTTACCACTTCCTAATTGAAAAACAATTTCTACACGCTGACCTTCTCGATGTCTAAAAACCACCGTGCTAAAGTTATTCGTTCTGCCATCCGGATGATGAGTAAAGGTAAAGGTAGTTTCTAAATACCAAAATTCAGGGATTTCAATCTGACTAATTGACTCCACCTGACCAACTACTTGAAAATCAATATAGGGTAGATTTTTCCAAAAACGTACATTTACTTGTGTTTCTTGTAGAACACTCACTCCTTGAGCAAGATTAAGTCCTGCAACAACTTGATCGAAAAAAAGGCGTGATTCAATTTTTTCAGTAATATTCTTGCTTGGATAAAAAGAAAAGAAAAGTAATACAATTGATATAATGAGTAGCACGAGCAATGTTTCAATCAATGTAAAAGCATTTTTTAACTTCTTAATTATACAGGACACTAGTTACCCGGAATGGCAATTGGTAAAGTAAGGTTTGTTTCTCCGCTGATATTTAATAGTTTTTCAGCTTCGGATACCTGTTTGCTCGTAATATAGCCTGCATTGTGTAACTCGTTCATTGAAACATCTGGATCATTCTCCACCAGCAAATATGTATTGGCCTGAGTCTCAATAATATCTGCAATATTCTGGGTCGCTTGTTGGTTGATGCGATCTCTTTGTCCTGCCACGTTCGGTATGATAATCGCCATCAATAATGCTACGACAATCAACACGATAAGCATTTCTAAAAGAGTGAAACCACGATTATTCTTCAACAATTTCTTAATTTGCATGAAAGTTCTCCTACTAAAAATCCATTGTCAACATCGGCAACATAATTGTTAAATACATAGCCATAACAAATATGGCAATTACTAAGAATAGAATCGGTTGAATATAACCAATTCTTTTTGATATATCTTGCATTAAATCAACAAATAATTTTTCTGAATATACTTTACACTTTTGCGCTGTTTGACTTGTCAATTCTCCTTGATAAATAATTATGGGTAATTCAATGGTAAACAACTCCAACTCAATTAATATTTCAGTCAGAGGCGTTCCTAGAGTCATACCTTCTTTTAGCTTCTCTGCTATTTCGGTTAGAAAGGGATCTATGGGATAAAGGATTAATACCTCTATCGTTTGCAACAGTGAATACCCTCCTTCAAAGAAATAACCAAGTTCTTTAGCTATTTTATAAGAACAGTAACTTCTAACCCAATGCTTTATCATGGGTATTCTTACAAGATGTTGATAGCGTAATAAATATGACAAGTTTAAATAATAAAAATCAAAAATCAAATAGCCAATTAATAACACTGCCGCTGTTATCATACTGATTTGCGGCAAGTAATTAAAGAAGACGATTAAAATGCGTACAAGAAAGTTACTATCATAAGTCTCTTGCGTAATGAAACTCATAATATGAGGAAGAAGTAACAATCTCATACCAAACATCATCGCAACTAAAAACACTGTCATTAGCAAAGGATAAGTTAATACTTTAATTATTTTTTGTTGATAATCATGCATTTTTTCGATTTGTAGCCCTGCTGATCGCAGCGCTTGAATAAATCTTCCTTGTTTTTGAGCGTAAAATAACTGAGCGACAACTTCATTAGAGTAACCTAGGATTTGAATACTTTTTTCAAAGGACAGACCACTTTGTAGCGCATCCATCACTTCATCAATTAGGTGTGCCTGAGGCTTCATCAGTAATTTAATAAAAACCAAACTCTGGTAGATTGAAAATCCTTCTTCAAGTAAATCAGCGAGAGTCAGAAGAAAGTATGCTTTTTGTTTTTTTTTCAATTTTTTTGCTTCATTACTAGAGAATTTCAAATTGATTAAGAGAGTTTTTGTCGATATAGCCACAAGCCCACGCCTTTCTTAATTTTTGATTGAGTGTCAGAAAATTTAGGTCTTGTTCTTTAGCTGTTAAAGCTGACTTCAAATCAGCACCCGCTAGTATTTCTAGAATTGCAGATCTTTTGTTTTCTAGAGGCAACCAGTCACAATCTGGCAAACAATCCCCCTTACAATTGTAGCAGTAACGAGGAACTAAACGTTGAGAAACTACACCAATTAATGTTTGTTTAAGTTGTTCATCCGTAACTTTCAGCTCCTGTAATCTAGCGATTACTCCTAAAGCATCTTTTGCATGAATTGTAGCGATCATTAAATGTCCAGTTAAAGCACCGCGAATTGACATACGCGCTGTTTCTTCATCCCGTATTTCACCAATCATCAATACATCTGGATGGTGTCGTAAAGATGACTTAATTAATACGTCATAAGAAATACCAGCCATTTCATTTACTTCAGTTTGAAGGAATTTTTCTTCGTAAATTTCGACGGGATCTTCCATTGTAATTATTTGAAGTGTTTCTTCTGCCATCCTTGCTCTAAGGAGTTGATAAATGGTTGTAGTTTTCCCAGATCCAACGGGTCCCGAGAAAAGTATCAAGCCACTCTTTCTCCTGATTAACGAAGTTAGTAATAAGATGTCCTCTGGGAAATAGGTTCGAATGGTCGGTTGATTTTTAGTCTGTTGCCGAATCACTCTAATAACAAGTGACTCAAGTAATAGAACGTTCGTTATTGTCGAAAAACGTAATTCGATGGCATGGTCATCAACCATCAAATGCGCTGCACCAGACTGTGGCTTTCGTTTCTCGCCAACATCCATATTTGCTAAAAATTTAAAATAACTAATCAATCGTTTACCCCACTCAATTTTTTTCATTTCAAATTGAGTGAGCTTCCCATTAACTCTGAAATAAATACAATAAGAATCGGCATTAAACGGAAGCAAATGTATATCAGAGACTCCGATCTTAACCGCTGCTTTTGATTAAATCTTGTGCATCTTGTTCAATCATCTAATCGCTCCTTTCTAATATTATTAACAATTTACTTGTCATATATAAATACAATTTTTTTTGCGATTTGTGCTTTTTAAATATTTAAGTTTTTATTAAGATAATGAATACCTTTTCAAAAGGCCCACTTGGTATACTTGAAAAATAAAGTATGCTAAAATGAAAGAGGCTAAGAGTGGCAAACGCTCAACACTCAGTTGAAAATAAATAAAAGGAGTTAAATATACAAATGATATTTAAAGTAATTTACCAAGAAAGCAAAAATCAAATTCCAAATCGGGAGAAAACACAATCAATGTTTTTAGAAGCTGAAAGCATTATTGATGCTAGAGAAAAATTGGCTAACAATACACCATACAATATTGAAATGGTCCAAGAAATCTCTGGCGCTCATCTAGAATATGAGCAAGAAAATAACCCAGACTTCAAAATTGTGGAGTTCTAAATATGTCAGTTAATTTAAAAAACAACGAAGCTGGAGTCTTCGCTGTTGGAGGTCTAAACGAAATTGGCAAGAATATGTATGGCGTTCAATTTCAAGACGAAATCATTATTTTAGATAGCGGGGTTATGTTCCCGGAAGACGATTTATTAGGGATTGATTATGTCATTCCAGATTATCAATATATTTTGCAAAATCGTCATAAAGTTAAAGCTTTAATTATTAGTCACGGTCACGAGGACCACATCGGAGGAATTCCTTTCTTACTCCAACAAATCAATGTACCTATTTATGCTGGAAAGCTAGCTAGCGCATTAATTCGTAACAAACTACACGAGAGAGGTTTGCTACGCGACGCTAACATTACAGAGATAGATGAGAATACTGTTATTCGTTTTAGAAAAACAAGTGTTAGTTTTTATCGGACGACTCATAGTATCCCTGAGGCATATGGTGTTGTCGTTAAAACACCGCCAGGAAACATTGTATTTACTGGAGATTATAAGTTTGATTTCACTCCCGTTGGAGAACCAGCAGATTTACATCGCATGGCTAGAATTGGTGAAGAAGGTGTTCTAGCTTTACTAAGCGATAGTACCAATTCTGAAATTCCAACATTCACAAAATCAGAACAAATTGTAGGGCAGTCTATAAAGAATATTATTCAGAGAGTTTCTGGTCGTGTTATTTTTGCGACTTTCGCTTCTAACGTTTCGAGATTGCAACAGGTTATTCAAACAGCCAAAGAAACTGGTAGAAAAGTTGCCGTATTTGGTAGAAGTATGGAAAGCGCAATAAAGACTGGCCGTGAACTAGGTTATATCCAAGATGAAAATAATGATGTTATTATCGATAACCGCGATATAAACAATCACCCAGCTGAACAAATGATTATTCTATGTACTGGATCTCAAGGTGAACCAATGGCCGCCCTTAGCCGAATTGCAGCAGGTTCTCACCGTCAAATCCATTTACAACCTGAAGACACTGTTATTTTTTCAAGTTCTCCGATTCCTGGGAATACAATCAGTGTAAACAGGGTCATTAACCAATTATCAGAAGCTGGCGCTAATGTTATTCATGGTAAATTTAATAACATTCATACCTCTGGTCATGGTGGTCAACAAGAACAACTTTTAATGCTACGCCTAATGAAACCTAAATATTTCATCCCGGTTCATGGTGAATATCGTATGCTGAGTATTCATGCTGGATTAGCACAACGAACAGGTATCGCTAAAGAAAACTGTTATGTTATGGAAAATGGACAAATGTTAGCCTTAACTGCCGACTCAGCTCGTTTAGCTGGTCGTTTCCCTGCTAACGATGTCTATGTAGATGGTAGTGGAATTGGTGACATTGGTAGCATTGTACTAAGAGACCGTAAAAGTTTATCAGAAGATGGTTTAGTCATTGTTACTGCAACCATTGATTACCAAAATAAACAATTAGTCAGTGGTCCAGACATCATGTCGCGTGGCTTCATTTATATGCGTGAATCTGGTGATTTAATTCATGATTTACAAAATAACTTACGTTCAATCATCAATCGTGGTTTAAATGAAAATGGCAATAATGTAACCGAACGAATGATTCGAGACTTAATTTTTGAACAAATTCATCCACTAATTTATGAAAAAACAGAACGTAGTCCTATGATATTACCTGTCTTATTAGACATCAACAAAGGCGTGCGTAAATGTACTGCTAAAATCGAACAAGAAGACTAAACAAATATCCCCCAACTTTTATCGCGATAAAAGTTAGGGGATATATTTATATTTATCGACCACGCATTGCACGATCGACATCTCGTTTAGCTTGCTGTTCTTTTAATGCATGTCGTTTATCATACTTGTCTTTACCTTTAGCCAAGCCAAGTAAAATTTTTGCTCGACCTCTAACTAAATAAACTTTTAAAGGTACTATGGTCATTCGATTTTGCTTCACTTCTGCTTGTAAAGTTGCAATTTCTTTTTTATTCAATAAAAGTTTACGATCTCTTATAGGATCATGATTAAAAATATTACCATAATCATAAGGGCTTATATGTACGTTTTTCAACCACGCTTCTCCCCTATATATTGAGATATATCCATCTTGAATATTAATTTTTCCATTGCGAATCGATTTAATTTCAGTTCCTTTAAGCACTAACCCTGCCTCATAAGTATCAATTATATGATAATCGTGGCGTGCCTTACGGTTTTGTGCTAAAGGCTTATCATGTGTTTTTGCCATTGCAATCCCTCATTTGCTCTAGTTACTTCTTTTGCGAATTTTAAACTTCTTTTTACTTTGATTACTATTCTTGCGTTTATTACCGTGTGATTGCTTACCTTTATCGTTAGCGACTTGCTTCAAATCTTTTCTATTTTGTTGAGGGTGGTGCTTTCTTGAATCTTTGTTTCGAGCATTCTTTGCTTGTTTTCTCTGACGATCCAAAGCATCAACATCTAAACCTTCAACTGGATCAGCTTCTAGTATTTGGAAGTCAATTTGACGTTCAGCTACATCCACATTTGTCACTTGAATTTTTACTTTTTGACCAATTCGATAAATTTTACCTGTTCGTTCACCAATCAATAATAGATGCTGTTGATTAAAATTATAATAGTCATCCGTTAAACTAGCTAAACGTACTAAGCCTTCAACCGTATTCGGTAATTGAATGAAAATTCCAAATGATGTGATTGAACTAATCATTCCGTCGAACTCTTCACCAACCTTATCAACCATATACTCCGCTTTCTTCAATGCATCTGTTTCTCTCTCTGCATCAACTGCCCTTCTCTCCATCTTCGAACTATGGATCGCTGCATCTGGAATAAATGCCTCTAAACGGTCAAATTCTTTTGCTGTTGGACGTTCTTTTATGTACTGATGAATTAAACGATGAACTAACAAATCTGGATATCGACGGATAGGCGAAGTAAAATGTGTATAATCTTCTGCAGCTAATCCATAATGACCTAAAGGTTCTTCACTATATTTGGCTTGTTGCATACTTCTAAGCATCATTGTCGAAACAACTTGTTCTATTGGTTGATCGGCTACACTAGCTAATGCTTCTTGTAATTGTTTCGGACTAATTGTAGAGGCTTCTCCTCTTAACACAATTCCGAAAGATGTCACAAATTCTGCAAATCTTTCCATTTTTTCAACTTTAGGTTGCTCGTGAATACGATAAATGAAGGGATAACCTTTAGTTGTAAATTCTCTAGCGACAGTTTCATTCGCGATTAACATAAATGATTCGATTAATCTTTCACCTATGAATCGTTCGCGCAACTCTATATCCAATGGTAAGCCATCTTCATCTACAATAATTTTTGCTTCAGGTGCATCAAAATTTAACGCTCCACGCTGTTGACGCATCTCTTCAAGAATATGATGTAACTCAGCCATCTCTTCTAGAACAGGAACGATCGCTTGATATTTAGTTCTTAAAGCTATATCACCGTCGAGTATTTCATTTACATCTGAATAAGTCATTCGATATGAGGAATTAATGACACTCGTATAAATCGAATACTTAATGACATCACCCTTCTGATTAATAGTCATTTCACACGTTAAAGTCAGACGATCTTCATTTGGGTGTAAAGAACATATTCCATTAGATAAGCGTTGTGGAAGCATAGGGACTACTCGGTCAGTTAAGTAGACAGATGTCCCTCTCTCGTATGCTTCTGCATCAATGGGGCTGCCTTCTGTAACATAATGTGAAACGTCCGCAATATGTACGCCTAGTTGATAAGTACCATCTGGATTTTTCTTTAATGATATCGCATCATCCAAATCTTTTGCGTCTGCACCATCAATCGTCATAATAGTTTCGTTTCTTAAGTCTCTGCGTCCCTCGAGTGCTTTTGCATCGATAACTTGGGGCACCTTTTCAGCAGCTTCTTTAACATTTTCCGGAAATTCGTGTGGAATTCCAAATTGGAATAGAATAGATAGTATATCAATCCCCGGTTCATCTTTATGGCCAATTTCCTTCGCTACTAATCCTGTCATAAAATTAGGTCTTTGGCTTGTTGGATAATCTTTAATTTTTACAATACAAATTGTATGGTCAGCTGGATGAATTCCTTCTGGAAGAATATTAATTTTCAACTCATCCGCAAAGTCCCCCTTAGGAATGATATAACCTAAAAAACCTGTTTCTGCACGTAGCTTCTGGTCATATGCGAAAAACTCACCCACTAATTGACTAGATGCTCGTTCGGTTACTTTCTCTACTCGAGCTTCAGACCCCTTACCTGTTGAGGGATCGATGTGCTTAATCACAACTGCTTCAACAGTGTCGCCATCCATAGCTTCACCAACATAAGGCCCTGGTACAAATAAATCTGGTTGTTCTTCATCATAATTAATAAAACCATAGCCTTTACCGTTTGAACGGAAAGTTCCCGTTATAGAATCATCGCGTGAAAATGCTCGGAATTTTCCATTAGGTGTTAGTTGAATTTCCCCAATTCTTTCTAAGAAAGCCAAAGCCTTTACTAATTTCTTATAATTTTTATTACCACCATAATTCAAGCGTGTCGAAATATCGTTAACGCTAAAACTACGGTCCTCATTTTCTTTTAAAAAGGCCAATATTTTTTGTTCAAAACTTGATAAACTCATATTCAGCCTCCTCTCTCTTTTATTTTATATTTTGTTATGCATATTTTTCTAAGAAGTTTATGACACTATTCTCAAAGTCAACTCGATCACGATTCACTGTAATGACATGTGTATTCTTCGGAAACCAATGGAAATCGATTTGAGCATTTAATAATTCGTCCTGTAACTCAAATACGTCATCTTCATCTATCAACTCATCTTGTCCAGATTGAGCAATATAAAATGGTAGATTAATTTGCTCGAGTTTTGGTCTAATCGATTTTTTGACTGCTTCTAAATCTTTCATTTGCTTCCAATGGGCATCATAAATTTTCTTTTCATTTGTTTCAAATTGACTTAATTGTTGACTAGATCTTGCTACATGAAGAGCGTAAGTCATAAAGGCTTTAGAAACATCAATTTTTTCTTTCGTTACGACTGGTGAATTAAACACACCGCCACCAGCTATATTATTCTCCAATTTTGTCATTAAGGCGGTTGCCATGATCCCCCCCATTGATAAGCCAAAAACAAATACTTTCTCAAAGTCTTGTTTAGTTAACCAATCGTAAGCAGCTTGCGCTTCATCTAACCACGTAAAGGGTGATTCATTTAGAATATCAAAGATATCTGTTGTCCAATGACCTTTAAAATTTGGACATAAAACAGTGTAGCCTGCTTTATGTAGTCGGCGTCCCAAGAGATTCATGTCTTTAGATGACCCTGTGTAGGCATGCAACAAGAGTACCGCTACATTTGTTTGATCATTTGGCAAATAAATTGCTTTTTCAAATGGTACGTTTATGCTCATTATAATCTTCCTTCCGTCTCTCCTTCATTCTAACTTAATGAGCGATACAATCAAGTATTAACTCATTAGTAAAAAAAAATCCCTGATGTCATATCAGAGATTACTTTTGGGATTTATTTAGATGAAAGAATCGCTAAAAGAATTGCAATTCCAAAAAATAAAATACCTAACACTGTGGTTGCTTTAATTAAGAAAGCCTCGAATCCACGTGCTTTAGTTTTAACCGTTCCGTCGTCGCCGCCACCAGTTAATGAGCTTGCAGCATTACTTTTAGATGGTTGCATTACTACTGATATGATTAATAAAATTGAAACTATAATTAACGCGATTAATAGTGCATTATACAAAGGACATCCTCCTTAAAAATCTCTACAATTAATCGTAACATAAAAACCGTTGCAATGCTATGCTTTCGATCAAAATAATGTTACTTAAATTATAGAGATTGTATCTTTAAGCTATTCTATAACGTCAATCCACCGTTAACGCCAAAAATTTAGCCATTTACAAATGATGCTTCATCGCTTGCTAAGAATAAAGCAGCATTCGAAATTTCAATTGGTTCGCTTAGTCTTTTCAATGGGGTATTATCTTTCATACTGTTCAGAATTATCTCTGGAACGGTCTGCATCATTTCTTTATTAATATCTCCCGTTGCGATTGCATTTGTTCTAACCGCTGCACCTTTTCGAGAAAATTCTTTAGCCCAAGTGTAAGTTAGTCCAATCACTCCAGCTTTAGTTGCAGCACTAACATGACGGGTTACATTGAAAATTCCGGTTAAATTAACAGCAATGACTTTATCCCATTGCTGATCTGTCATTTTATTTACTAAAGCATCTTGAGTAATTCCGGACAAATTGATAAGTGCATCAATTTATCCGTATTCTTCTAACACTTTGGCAACCACTCCAGCTACTTGTTCTGAATTTGTTAAATCCTTTTTGAAGAATGGGATCGTCTCGTCCTTTGGTGAATGAATATCAAAAGAAATTCCGATTGCGGCCTCTTCCACAAAACGTTGAATCCTCGATAAACCTGATCCTTTATTTGATTGGTTTGGACTACTTGCAACTCCTTGGTTTTAAACATTAATAATATACCTATTGTAATTAGTCATCCGCCCCCAAAAATGCTATTTGTACTTCGTGGTAGTTCTGAATATCCGCTGGTGTACCTCGGCAAGTTTCTTTCCAAAAACTATCACGCAGATCCGGTTACAATTCCTCATTACGAGACGTAAAATGTGTTCAATCAGGAGAATAGTACAGTCGTACTGTTTAAGACTATCTTTGTTTAGATATGTAGACTTGTCTGTTTCAACATCATTTTAGCCCGTTGGTGCTCCATCTAAGATAACTCATTTTCGATCATACATCAAATCCCTTATAAATTCTAAATTCTTTTGAATTCCATATGCTTGATATCCTTTTGGTTTATTGTTCAAAGGCAGAATATTATATGCTCATTATAGTAAGTATTATCGTAAAATCCTGAAAATTTAGCGAAATATCCAATTTATTCTTCAAATACTAAACCGAAAATTTCAAGTTTAAGTTAGCCACTTTATTTTTTAGTGTGTTACCAACTAACTTAACTTATTTTATTGCCCGTCAGTGCTTGATAACAAGCTGAGGTAGAGCAGTCCCTTGGTCGATCGTGCACTTGCCGGCTACTCAGCAATCAAGTCATG
>Ga0194138_10000223_pt1 | contig 27609 bp, 23 predicted proteins | sample TARM_MetaG_T2_14_FD_134022 | JGI IMG/M metagenome (GOLD analysis project Ga0194138, IMG submission 134022) | Freshwater microbial communities from Pennsylvania, USA, analyzing microbe dynamics in response to fracking - TARM_MetaG_T2_14 (version 2) | ecosystem: Environmental > Aquatic >...
GTATAATAAAAATGTATATAAAAGTAAAATTATTTCTGTTTTAAAAATTGTAATAAGAAGGTGTTTTAATGGAACATGCAGTAATCAATCGAATAAACAAGGTGCTAGCCGATAGTATAGGCAATGAAATGGGTATTGAAGTCGGGGATATCCTCTTAAATATTAATGGGCAACCAATCAGCGATATTATTGAATACCGCTATTATATTACAGATGAATATTTGGAAATGGATATACAAAAAAATAGTGGAGAAATATGGACTTTAGAAATCGAGAAAGAATATGATGAAGATTTGGGCTTGGAATTCGAGAATCCCATTATTGATCAGTCAAAGAACTGTCAAAATCAATGTATCTTCTGTTTTATCGATCAACTCCCTAAGGATATGCGAAAAACCTTATATTTCAAGGATGATGATTCCAGATTATCTTTTTTACAAGGAAATTACATTACCCTTACGAATATGAAGGAAGAAGAGATTCAGCGGATTATTGATTATCGGATCAGTCCCATTAATCTTTCAGTCCATACAACGGATCCTGCCCTACGAACGCAAATGCTTAACAATAAAAAGGCAGCAAGTATTTTAAAGATTATGAAGGATTTTAATGATCATAATATCAAAATGAACTGCCAAATCGTTCTTTGTCCCGGTGTAAATGACGGGGAGAATTTAAATCAAACCATCATGGACTTAAAAGAGCTGGAAAATGTTCAAAGTACAGCCATTGTACCAGTGGGACTTACAAAGTATCGAGAGGGTCTTTTCCTAATGAAACCCTATGATCAACATACTGCAGTAAAGGTTATTGATCAAGTAGAAGCATGGCAAAGGAGTATATTACAGGAAAAAGGTAGACGGTTTGTTCATTTATCCGATGAGTTTTATATCTTAGCGAATCATAAATTTCCTGAAGTAGAAGATTATGAAGGATTCCCACAAATAGAAAATGGAGTAGGGCTTATAACAAAGTTTTATTCGGAAGTTGAACAGGAACTTGCCCAAGGGAAAAATAATCATCCTGAGATTTTTCATACGAAGGACATAATACCAGCGAAGATGATCAAAAAAGTCAAAATACAGCTTATTACCGGAACCTTAGCTAAGGATTTTATGGAAAACATTGCAAATTTAATTCATAAAAATATACCTTCTGTTGAAATTGAGGTAATCCCGGTTATAAATCGTTTCTTTGGAGAAACCATAACCGTAAGTGGTTTAGTTACCGGTGGTGATATCCTTGAAACTGTAAAAAATATAGAAATAAACAGAGACGGAAAAAAAGATTGTAAAACCGTAACAATGATTCCGAAAGCTATGTTAAAGGCTGAGGAAAATGTATTCCTGGACGATCTTACATTAAAAGATCTGGAACATGGGCTCGAACGAGAAGTTGTAGTTTCTCAAGTAGAGGGTAAGGATTTTGTAAACAAAGTAATGGAAATTTCAAAAATAACTTAAGGGGTGATAGAATGGGAAAACCAATTGTAGCGATCGTAGGTCGGCCAAATGTGGGAAAGTCCACTTTATTTAATAAAATATCCGGAAAAAGAATTGCGATTGTGGAAGATAGCCCCGGAGTTACCAGAGATCGAATATATATTGAAACTGAATGGTTGAATCATCAGTTTCATTTAATTGATACTGGCGGGATTGAGCCGAAGTCCAAAGAGATTATTCCGGAACAAATGAAACGTCAAGCGGAATTGGCCATTGAAACAGCCAATGTAATTGTCTTTTTACTCGATGGCAGAGAAGGATTAACCGCCAATGATCGTGAAATTGCAAATATGTTAAGAAAATCCGGTAAACCAATACTTTTAGTACTAAACAAAGTAGATACGAGGGATTCTTCCCCTTTTTACTACGAATTTTTTGAATTAGGTTTGGGAGAACCTGTGGAAATATCATCGGCATTAGGATTAAATATCGGAAATTTACTTGATGAAATTGTTGCTTTATTCCCGAAGGGAGATGATGAAGACTATGGAGAAGATGTTGTAAAAGTAGCAGTCATCGGGAAACCTAATGTGGGCAAATCCTCTCTTGTAAATAAAATTCTTGGTGAAGAGAGGGTAATTGTCAGCGAAATTGCAGGAACAACACGGGATGCAATTGATACTCCCTTCATCCTTGGCGACGATCATTATGTTTTAATTGATACAGCCGGTATTCGAAGAAAAAGCAAAGTATATGATAATATCGAGCGATACAGCGTTATTCGTTCCGTTACTGCAGTAGAACGGGCAGATGTCTGTCTGTTGCTTATTGATGCCATGGAAGGGGTAACAGAGCAGGATAAAAAGATCGCGGGATATAGCCATGAGGCGGGCAAAGCCTTGGTCATTGTTATTAACAAATGGGATTTGGTAGAAAAAGATACCAAAACCATGAACACTTTTATAAAGGATATTCGCAATGAGCTTTCCTTTTGTTACTATGCTCCGATTTTATTTATCTCGGCTCTAACGGGACAGAGAACGAATAAAATTCTGGAAACCGTTAAAGCGGTAGCGAATCAAAATGCCATGCGATTAAAAACCGGAGTTTTAAACGAAATTATTGGAGAAGCCGTACTGCTGAACCAACCACCGTCGGATAAGGGTAAAAAATTAAAGATTTATTATGGTACCCAGGGAGGGGTTAAACCGCCGACTTTCATATTGTTTGTAAACGATAAGAAATTGGCTCACTTTTCTTATATCCGATACTTAACTAATAAAATCCGTGAAAACTTTGGATTTGAAGGCAGTCCGATCCGATTTATCTTAAAAGAAAAAGCGAAAGGGGATTAACTGTGGAATTAGCGCTTACCATCATTGTTGCTTATCTAATTGGAAATTTATCTCCTTCCTATTTGATAGGAAAGCTTGCAAAAAATATTGATATTCGGGAACATGGTAGTGGTAATGCAGGCGCTACTAATGTACTGAGAGTAATGGGGAAAAAATTTGCAGCGCTGACTTTTATTGTGGATGCCTTAAAAGGGGTGTTAGCGGTTGTGGCTGTTCGATATTTTTTCGGAGAAGACTATGCTATGGTCGCCGGTATTTTTGTTGTGGTAGGTCATAACTGGCCTTTTATTCTAAAATTTAAAGGGGGTAAGGGGGTAGCGACCTCCATCGGATTAATTCTTGTTATTCACCCTTTTTACGGACTTATGGCTATGCTAATCGGCATTGCTACTATAGTGAAATCTAAAATCGTATCCCTGGGTTCTATTGTGGGGATGATTTCTTTTACTTTACTGGTTTTAATTTTCAGCAGAGACTATGCTATTTTCGCAGTAGTACTGGCTACGATGAGTCTGTTTAGACACAAAGAAAATATTCGTCGATTAATACGTGGAGAAGAAAAAACCATCTCCAAGAAACGAGATTCTTAAGGGAGGTTAAATCATGAAACCATTGTCTGTCGCTGTTATCGGAGCCGGTAGTTGGGGAAGTGCGTTAAGTATTGTGCTAAATAGTAACGGTCATAACGTCCGGCTCTGGATGAGAAGTTCAAAACAACTGGAAGAAATTAAGAATACAAGAAAAAACCAAAAGTATTTAAAGGATGTAAAAATTCCTGAAAATATTAACTTATCCAATGATTTGGAAACTACCATAGAGGGTAGTAAAGTAGTATTGTTATCGGTGCCAACGCAATCTGTGCGGGTGGTTTTAAAAAAAATAAAACCGCTGCTAAATAAAGAGCAAATCGTGATAAACGTTGCCAAGGGTTTGGAGGTCCAGTCGAAGCTTCGAATTTCCCAGATCATTGAGCAAGAACTAGGGGATCAACCCTGTGTAGTACTCTCGGGACCATCACATGCAGAAGAGGCTTCAAAAGGTATGCCGACTACAGTGGTTTCTACATCCAAGCAAAAAAAATGGGCTGAATTTGTTCAGGATCTTTTCTCGAATGATTATTTTCGAGTTTATACAAATCCTGATATCATAGGGGTTGAACTGGGAGGCTCATTAAAAAATGTAATTGCTTTTGGAGCCGGTATTTCTGATGGCCTCGGTTATGGAGATAATGCGAAAGCCGCTTTGATGACTCGGGGAATTAGAGAAATCGCTCGTCTGGGTGTTGCCATGGGAGCGGATATGTCTACCTTTTCCGGCCTTTCGGGAATCGGAGACTTAATTGTAACCTGTACAAGTATTCACAGCCGTAATAGAAGAGCAGGAATTTTAATTGGGAAAGGAAAGTCATTTGAGGCTACCTTAGAAGAAGTAGGAATGGTGGTGGAAGGAATAAAAACCACGGAATCCGCTTATGAGCTTTCTAAGTCTTATAACATTGAAATGCCTATTACAGAGCAGATATACAATGTCATTTATAAAGGACTCGAGCCAAAAGAAGCGGTCGTACAATTGATGAGTCGGCGAATGAAAAATGAAATGGAAGAAATTGTAGAAAGCAAAGAGCTGGATTGGTAGGATGTTTCTGACCGTAGAAGATAACTGAAAGATTCTTCGGAAAGCTCTTGACTTTTACTGATAAAAAGATTACAATATTTTTTGTAGCTTAATCGGGATGTAGTTCAGTTGGTAGAACGCACGTCTGGGGGGCGTGAGGCCGGCGGTTCAAGTCCGCCCATTCCGACCATTTTAAAACAAGATATCTTACATGAAGCTGTATACCAAATAGGTATACAGTTTTTTTATTGTGTTTTTTGAAACATTAAGAATGAAACATACGTCTAAAGGGTATAGGTTAAATAAGACTATAAAGGGGTGTTTCAAGTGAATAATATTGGAAAAGTTTTAAGTATACTTTTGTTAAGCACGGTACTAATTCTTGGAATAACAGCTTGCGGGGGAGAAATCGATGATCAGGAAGAGGCTCTTGAGGAGGATCGCTCTTCACCAGATGATGCGCAGGATGATAGTAATGACGATGTAGATGAATCGATTGATGAGAAAGAAGAGGAGGAATCATCGAAGGAGGAAGAAATTGTGGATCCCATTGAGATTCAAGGAGAGTATTTTACCGGCAACGTAGAGGAAGACGAAACATTAAGCAATTGGATAGAAAGTAAGAAGTATGATTCCGGTGTTTATCAATATCCTGATGATGAAAAGGTGTACTTGATTGCTGCCGGAGAGAAAAACACCGGTGGTTATTTTGTGCATATTACAAAAGAAAATCTAGATGATGAAGAGCTAAATCTATATTATAAAATTCAGGCTCCAGGTCCTGATGAGATGGTTACCCAGGCAATTACCTATCCTTATTTGCTAATAAGAATTACCGAAGAAGTAGAGGAGGTAAACTTTATAGAACAGTAACAAAGTTTTCCTTGATAAATAAATGATAGATTCATTTCAAGCTGCGATCCGATCGCAGCTTTCTTGTTTATTCTCAAGTTATTAACTTTATTTAATAGTACCGTAAATCTCTTCTATTACACAACACCTGATTGTTACAAAGGCACGTGATTGTAAGAACGCTGTTAATTATGTTACACTTATGAAAAATATAATTTATAGTAAAGAAGGGAATAGTATGAAAAAAAAGCGAGTTTTATTGTTATTTATTGACGGTTTGGGATTGGGAAAAGAAGAAAAATGGGATTACAATCCTATAGAAAATGGAAATTTACCGGTCCTACAAAGTCTTTTGAAAAACCGGGAAACGGTTCCTGTGGATGCTACATTAGGAGTAGCGGGTATCCCGCAAAGTGCAACGGGACAAACTACGATATTAACAGGAGTCAATGCACCAAAGTCCATTGGTAAACATTTAAACGGATTTCCGAATAAGGAACTTCGCAGGATTATTGAAAAAGAGAATATTTTCATAAAGTTGCAGAAGTTAGGTTTGAAAGTAACCAATGCTAATGCTTATAATGAGATTTTTTTATCCGGTTTATTAAGAAAAAATAGTACCCGGGTGGAAATGTCTGTATCAACAGTAGCTACCCTTTCTGCGGGACTTACCTTAAATACCGAGGAAAATTTAAGAAATGGAACTGCGGTTTACCAGGATTTAACGAATCGAATAATGTCGGAAAAATGGAAAACGAAAGTACCTCTACGAACGCCTAAAGAAGCAGGGAGGGTTCTGGGGGAAATTGTAAAAAACTACGATTTTACGTTTTTCGAATATTTTCAAACCGATTTAGTAGGTCATAAAAGGGATTTTGACCATGCTTATCGAGTATTGGAAGAATTGGATGAGTTTATTGGAAGTGTATTAGAATCCCTATCAATGGATAACACGTTGTTTATTATTATCAGTGACCATGGTAACATTGAAGATTTATCAACAGCAGATCACACCTTGAATAAGGTTCCGCTTATCGCTCTAGGCAATGGATCTGAAGAATTCCGTAGAAATATACAAAATATCCAGAACATTACTCCCGGCATTATACAATATTTTTTAGAAAAGTAACAGACATCTCAATCAAAAATCCGTATATCATTAGTAAAGAAGCAAGAATTTATGTGCAATGTAGCTAAAGAAATAGGAGTTAAGTCCAAACAAATTATAGAAAGAGGGGAGAAAAGAGTGGATAAAAAACTATATCTATCAGAAGAGAATAAAATGCTTGCAGGTGTTTGTGGAGGAATTGCAGAATACTTCGACTTAGATCCAACACTGGTACGCTTAGGCTGGGTAATCTTCAGTGCTATGGGAGGAGCCGGGGTTCTTGCTTATATTATAGCAATGTTTGTGATCCCGAAACGAGTATAATTAATCAGAAAATAATTATTATAGGAAGAAGGTGTTTTTTATGAGTAAACAATTAACCATTTCAAATAAGGATAAAAAGATAGCCGGTGTTTGCGGAGGAATTGCGGAGTATTTTGACATTGATTCAACGTTAGTTCGCTTAGCATGGATCCTATTTATTTTTGCCGGAGGCGCGGGTTTTATCGGATACATTATTGCCGCATTGATAATGCCAAAGCCTCCTGTTGATTATGGGTTAAATAAATCTTCTGAGGAGATGTCCGAGACTATGGACGAGGGTTATATTGATTTAGAGGAAGTAGAAGAAGATCCGTCTTCGGATCGTGATGATTTTGAAACCGAAGAGGGTCAATTTAAGAAAAATTCAGAAGATAGAAAAGAAAGCACTAGAAAAAACAGCAACGCATCACAATATATTTTAGGTTTTATTCTTTTGTTTCTAGGAATTAGCCTACTCAGTAATCAGTTTTTCTTTTGGAATATTTTCAGCTTGCGACACATGGCTTCTTTAAGCTTAATTGCCATTGGAGTTGCAGTTCTTTTAAAAGAATTTAAAAAACCGTAGGCCGATTTTGATTATTATTGTAAAATTTCATTTCTAATACAAATAATATGTAGTAAAATGAAACTCTGGAGGTAATAAGAACCCCAGAGTTTTTTTATAGTGAATTTTGGGTATTAAATAAGTGTTATGTAATTGTAAATATCTCATAATATGGAGGGATCACAGATGAAAAAAATATTAATTACCGGAGCCCTAGGTCAAATAGGGACAGACCTGACTCGCTACATGCGTAATATTTACGGGGAAGAGAATGTTTTGCCTTCGAGTCGCAAAAGAAAAGAAGACCACCCCTTAATGAATGAAGGAGATTTTGTGACTTTGGATGTACTTAATTACGAAGTTATCGAAGAGGTTGTTAAAAAACATCAAATCACTCACATTGTACATTTAGCCGCTATTCTATCAGGGACAGGAGAAAAGAATCCTCAAGTTGCCTGGGACATTAACATGAACGGTTTATATAATGTATTGGAAGTAGCTAGAATTTATGATATATCTGTACTTATACCCAGCTCAATTGCTGTGTTTGGAGAGAGTACTCCGAAGGATCAAACGCCTCAGGATACCATTATGAGACCGTCTACGATTTACGGGGTCAGTAAAGTATCCGGAGAATTACTTGCGGACTATTATCATTCCAAGTTTGGTGTGGACACCCGTGGCGTTCGATTCCCTGGACTAATTTCCAGCGATGCTCTACCCGGGGGAGGAACAACGGATTATGCTGTTCATATTTTTTATGAGGCCATAAAAAACAAAAAATATGCAAGCTTTATCGATAAAGGAACCTTTATGGATATGATGTATATGCCCGATGCATTAAAGGCCATCGTTGAACTCATGGAAGCCGATGAATCAAAACTCAAGCATCGAAATGCATTTAATATTTCTGCCATGAGTTTTGATCCGGAAATGCTGGCGGAGGAAATTAAAAAACACATTCCGGACTTTGAGCTTAGTTATGATGTGGACGAAGATCTTCAGAAGATCGCGAATTCATGGCCAAATAGTTTGGATGATTCCGAAGCCAGATCTCAATGGGGATGGGAACCGGAATTTGATATAGCCTCAATGACGAAAGACATGTTGGAGAAACTGAAAAAGAAGCTGAATAAATAAACTGAATAAATAAACTGGTTAAAAACCTTTAATTAAGGAGACTTCATGTACACCTATATACTTCAATGTAGCGATGATACTTACTACACCGGTTGGACAACGGATCTAATCAAAAGGCTAAATGCTCATAATAATAAAAAGGGTGCGAAATACACAAAACCCAGACTACCGGTACGCCTGGTGTATTGGGAGTACTTCAAAACCCAGTCCCGGGCTCAAGGAAGAGAATGGGAAATTAAACAACTCAGCAGAAAAGAAAAAGTGCGCTTAATCAGTATGAATTTAAAGAATGAAGGAGATGTGTTTATGGAAAAATCCCTACGATATACCATTGACCAATTGGAAAAAATATTAAATATCCCCAGTCCCAGTGGTCATACAGAGTATGCCAAAGATCATATAATCAAAGAGTTGAAATCACTGAAAATACCCTGCCAAGAAACTCATAAAGGAGCGATTATAGCAACCCTGAAGGGTGAGGAAACCGAAGAACACCGCACCGTATCGGCACATATGGACACCTTGGGAGCCATGGTAAAAGAAATCAAATCCAATGGACGGCTAAAAATTGATCCGATTGGTGGATACATGATGAATTCAGTGGAAGGGGAGGATTGTATAATCGAGACAGTGGATCAAAAGCAGTATACCGGAACCATTTTTACAACAAAACCATCAGTACACATTCATAGTGATGCTAAGAGCACCGACCGAAGCGTAGAAAATATGGAAGTTATAATTGATGAGAAGGTATTCAGTGAGGAAGACATAAAGAAGCTTGGGATTTCTATAGGAGACTTTATCTTCCTTGAGCCTAGAACTAAAATATTGGAAGGGGGATTTATCAAATCTCGTCATATTGATGATAAAGCAGGAGTTGCCGTAATGCTAGGCATGATTTATGACCTGAAAAAGAATAAGAAAAAACCCTTTTATACTACTCATTTCTTCTTTAGTAATTATGAAGAGGTTGGCCACGGAGCCAGTGCCTCCATTCCTGAAGAAACGAAAGAGTTTTTGGCCATTGATATGAGTACGCCGGGGGATGGACAAAGCTCTACGGAATTTCTCGTAACTATTTGTGCAAAAGATTCAACCGGTCCCTATGACTACAATTTAAGAAAAAAACTAGTGGAAATCGCGAAGAAACATAAGATTAACTATACAGTGGATCTATATCCTCATTATGGTTCTGATGCAAGCGCCGCCCTTCGATCAGGAAACGATTTTAAAGCGGCACTAATTGGTCCCGGAGTTTATGCCTCCCATGGCTACGAAAGAACCCATGAAGAAGCTATTGCCAACACCTTAAAATTGGGAACAGAGTATTTATTATCAAAATAGAAAACCATTAACAGGCGGGAGAGATTACTAGACATATAGATAATCTCTCCCTTTATTCGATCAGAGGAGGAGGGGCAATGGACAGGAATAACAAACGAGTGAACTGTCTTAAATGTCGGTATTATTTCATAACTTGGGATCATAGAAAAAGCAGAGGGTGTAGAGCCTTTGGATTTAAAAGTCAAGAGTTACCTTCCTTGGTGGTTTTTCGAACTTCAGGACAAAAATGTATGAAGTTTTCAATGAAAGCTTCTGGGAAAAAGCCGTAAGGGAAGGCATCGTCTTAGAAAATAATAATTGCGCAACCATTGAAAATATGCTAAAATGGACGTTATGAGTTAATAGAGAATTGAAGAGAGGCAGATGAGTAATGAAAAAAGAAAATTTAAGGAATATTGCCATTATTGCCCATGTAGACCATGGGAAAACCACTTTAGTGGATGAAATGCTAAAGCAAAGCGGAACCTTCCGCGCAAATGAAAGTGTTCAAGAACGGGTCATGGACTCCAATTCATTAGAACGGGAACGAGGAATCACCATTTTATCGAAAAACACTTCGATCATGGTTGAGGATACAAAAATAAACATTATTGATACCCCGGGTCATGCGGATTTCGGTGGAGAAGTAGAACGAATTATGAAAATGGTGGACGGAGTTTTATTGTTAGTGGATGCCTATGAAGGACCCATGCCTCAAACCCGATTTGTACTTAAAAAAGCCTTTGAATCCGGTGTAAAACCCATTGTGGTAATTAATAAAATTGATCGGCCGGAAGCTCGTGTAGAGCATGTACAGGATGAAGTATTGGACTTATTTATTGATCTTGGTGCCGATGAAGAACAACTCGATTTTCCGGTGATTTATTCTTCAGCAAAAAATGGTGTAGCAAAAATAGATATGGACCATGAAGCGAAGGATTTTATGCCTTTATTTAAGATGATTATAGAAAATATCGAGCATCCTAAAGGGAACGAGGAAGATTCCCTTCAGTTATTGATTTCTTCTATTGATTATGACAAATATACGGGAAGAATCGGTATTGGAAAGATTACCAAAGGAAAAATTGAAAAGAATCAAAGCGCAATAGTTGTTGATAAAGATCTAAAGGAAACCAAAGTTCGAGTGACCAGCCTTTATAACTATGAGGGACTTCATAAAACGGAAGTTGACTCTGCCGGTGTAGGAGAGATTGTTGCGGTATCAGGAATGGAAAACATTAATATCGGGAATACCATCTGCAACATTGACAAGCCGGATCCCCTTCCAATTCTCGAAGTTGACGAACCTACGATGTCTATGAATATTATCGTGAATGACAGTCCTTTTGCAGGACGGGACGGACGATTTGTTACAAGCCGTAACTTAAAAAGACGTTTAGAGCGGGAAATGCTTTCGAATGTTGCAATGCGTTTAGAGGAAGTCAGTGAGGATACCTTCAAGGTCTTTGGTCGAGGAGAACTTCATGTATCCATACTTATTGAAACCATGCGTCGAGAAGGATTTGAATTTGCCGTTTCCAGACCGGAAGTATTAATGAAAGAAACCGATGAAGGACTCAAAGAACCCATCGAATATGTATATGTGGAAGTTCCTGAAGAGTACGCCAGTTCAGTAATTGATAAACTGAACCGTAGAAAAGGGGAAATGGTCAATATGGTTCCTGCAATGGGCGGTATGACCAAACTAGAGTTTAGAGTTCCTGCAAGGGGAATTTTCGGATATCGTTCAGAATTACTAACGGATACTAAAGGATACGGAGTTATGCATCATGTTTTTGACGGATATAGTAAATATTTAGGTGAAGTACCAACAAGAACCAAAGGGTCTCTAATTGCCTATGAACAAGGACAGGCTTCCGCTTACGGTCTCAGTTCAGCTCAAGAGCGAGGGGTACTATTTATTGCTCCCGGTTTAGATGTCTATGAAGGAATGGTTATTGGAGAAAATTCCCGAGTAGATGATATGGTTCTGAATGTATGCAAACGAAAACAAATGACCAATGTTCGAGCTTCGGGTTCCGATGATGCTTATAAATTAGCACCACCACGGGTTTTAAGTTTGGAACAATCCTTAGAATTTATTAAAGATGATGAATTAGTAGAAGTGACGCCGAAAGAGATTCGACTTCGAAAGAAAGTTCTTAATCGAAGTCTGCGTGATAAGGCAGGAAAGGATAAAAAATAAGTACTCGAAAAAGCAGGAGATTCACACTGCTGCATCGAATAGTTATATAGATTAGCCACTTAAAACTCTCACTCTTTAGTGGGAGTTTTAGACTTAAATAATCTAATTGGAGGGATTCGATGAATTATCATGATTTGCAGTATAAATACCCGTCAACACGTACTTTGGTCTATGGGAAAAAAGGAATGGTTGCTACATCCCAACCATTAGCAGCCCAAGCTGGGCTGGATATAATCAAAAAAGGGGGTAACGCCGTGGATGCGGCAATTGCAACCGCTGCTTGTTTAACCGTTGTGGAGCCTACTTCCAATGGTATTGGTGGTGATGCCTTTGCCATTGTTTGGATGAAAGATAAGATTTATGGACTGAATAGTAGTGGAAAATCCCCTAAAAATATATCTATTGAAAAGTTAAAAGATGAAGGTTTTGATACGATGCCGAAACATGGAATGATTCCTGTAACCGTGCCGGGAGCACCGGGAGCATGGGCTGCGCTTTCAGATAAGTTCGGGAAGCTTACACTTAAAGAGTGTTTAGAGCCGGCAATTGACTATGCAAGGGAAGGCTTTCCTGTATCCTCAATTACTGCGAAATATTGGGAACGGGCATTTAATGTTTATCAAAAGGCCTTCAAAGGAGAAGAATTTAAAGGATGGTTCAGTACCTTTGCTCCGAATAATCGTGCACCGAAACCGGGAGAAATATGGGCCTCTCCGGATCATGCTAAAACTTTAACTCTGATCGGGGACACCAATGCAAAAGCCTTTTACCAAGGAAGCTTAGCGGATAAAATCCATGATTTTTCCAAACTGCATAAAGGATTTATAGAAAAATCGGATCTTGAAAACTTTGCGCCGGAATGGACAGAACCGGTTAAGGTAAGCTATAAAGGGTACGATGTATGGGAACTGCCACCGAATGGACAGGGCATAATTGCCTTAATGGCACTAAATATTCTACAACATCAAACTGTAGAGAATCGGGATTCGGAAAGCACGGTTCATAACCAAATAGAAGCCATAAAACTTGCCTTTGAAGACGGGAAAAAATATATTACAGATCCTGAATTTATGAAGGTATCCAATGAGGACTTACTTTCTTATGAGTATGGTGTAAAAAGAAGTGAAGAAATAACGGAGGAGGCAATGCTTCCGAAAGCTGGAAAACCGGACAGCGGTGGTACGGTCTATTTGGCAACTGCCGATGGCGAAGGAAATATGGTATCCTTTATTCAAAGTAATTATATGGGCTTTGGTTCGGGAGTTGTAATTCCGGGAACCGGCATAGGACTCCAAAACCGAGGGCATAACTTCAGCTTAAATCCTGAGGACTTCAATGCTCTGGAACCGGAAAAACGCACATACCATACGATTATTCCCGGATTTTTATCAAAAGCCGGCAAAGCTCTCGGTCCTTTTGGAGTAATGGGAGGATTTATGCAACCACAAGGCCATATGCAAGTGATAAACAATTTAATTGATTTTAATCTTAACCCCCAGGAAGCTTTGGACGCTCCCAGATGGCAGTGGATCCAAGAAAAAACGGTGGAAATCGAAATTGGGATGCCTAAGTTTATCTTTGAGCATTTACAAAGACGAGGACATCAAGTAGAGTGGGCGAAAGATTCGGGATCCTTTGGACGGGGCCAAATCATTTTAAAAAATGGAGAAACCCTGATTGGAGCTACGGAACCTCGAACCGATGGAATGGTAGCAGCCTGGTAAAAAACGAACACAGAGGTGACATATATGAATGAAAAAAGTTTAAGAGCCTTAGAGTATACAAAAATAATAGAACAGTTGTCATCCCATGGAATCTCACCCATGGGTAAAAGCTTATCGAAAAAGTTAAGACCCACAACAGATTTTGAAGAGGTTCGACAACGTCAAAAAGAAACGGAAGAAGCGGTACAGGTTTTACTGAAAAACAGTGGAATACCCTTAGAAGGTCTTGGAGACGTGGAAAGACTGGTAAAGAAAACGACCATCGGTTCTTTTCTAGACCCCGGTGAATTGTTAGTAGTACTGGAATTTTTACGGGTATCCAAACGAATGAAAGTTTTTATTAAAAGAGAAAAGGAGGATGCGGATTTAACCGCTCCGATTTTAAGCGCATTAATTCGGGAAATTGAGACGATACCCGATGTAGAACAAAGGATTAACCGATCCATCCTTAATGAAAACGAAGTTTCCGATGAAGCCAGTGTGGAACTGAAACAAATCCGGAGACAACTTAGCCAGGCCAATGATAAAATACGTTCTACGTTACAAAATTTTATCACTTCCACTCGAAATCAAACTTATTTGCAGGATCAAATCATCACTATACGACAGAATCGTTATGTAGTGCCCGTAAAGCAGGAATATCGAAATCAAGTTAAAGGGATGATTCATGATCAATCCACCAGTGGAGCCACTTTGTTTATTGAACCTATGGCAGTGGTTGATCTGAATAATAAACTTAAACAGTTAAAATTAGAGGAAGAACATGAAATTGAGCGGATTCTTCGAGAGATTTCCAATGAAATCGCATTAAAAGGCAATGAAATCCTAAGAAACCAGGACCTTTTAGGAAGGGTGGACTTTATTTTTGCCAAAGGGAAACTGGCTTTGGCAATGGAAGCCTCCAGTCCGAAGGTAAACAACCGTGGGTACGTAAATCTGAAAAAAGCACGGCACCCACTCCTGGATCCAAAGGAAGTAGTTCCGACGAATATTTGGATCGGGAAGGATTTTAACATTCTTGTGATCACCGGACCAAATACCGGTGGGAAAACGGTTTCTTTAAAAACACTGGGGTTACTATCCTTAATGGGGCAAAGTGGTCTTCAAATTCCTGCGGAATCCGGAACGGAAATTACAATTTTCGATCATATCTTTGCGGACATTGGAGATGAACAAAGCATCGAGCAAAGTTTAAGTACCTTTTCTTCTCATATGACGAATATTGTGGAAATTTTTAAGAACTTGACAAGAAATTCCCTGGTCTTATTCGACGAGCTTGGAGCGGGAACGGATCCGACGGAGGGTGCAGCGCTAGCCATGGCAATTTTAGAAGACCTTAAAAGTACCGGTACAAAGGTGGTAGCAACTACTCATTACAGCGAGTTGAAGCAATATGCGTTAGTACATCCCGAAGTGGAAAATGCTTCCGTGGAATTTGATGTTCAAACCCTGCGACCAACATATCGTCTTTCCATTGGGATCCCCGGGAAATCCAATGCCTTTGAAATTTCCAGAAAGCTTGGGCTTTCTCCGGAAGTAATCGATTTGGCAAAATCCCTGATTACGCAAGAAAATCTTCAGTTCGAAGATGTGCTGCAAAATATCGAAAGCAATAAAAGTAAAATCGAGTCTGAAAAAATTGAGATTGAACGTTTAAAAAGAGAAATGGAAGAATTGAAACAAAAGTATAAGGAAAAACTTCAAAAAGTAGAAAATCAAAAACAGATGATGGTCTCCCGGGCGAAAAAAGAAGCCCAGACTTTAGTCAAGAAAGCCAAGGCTGAAACGGAGGAGATTATTGAACATCTTCGGAGCCTTGAACAAGAAATGGACCGTAAGAAAGTGAACCAGGAAATCGAGAAAGCTCGGATTAAGCTTGGAAATAAAACGTTGGAATATAAAGATTCCAAGGAAGCGATGAAAGAACCGATAAACCATGAAGCGCCGAAAAACCTTAAACCCGGGGAACCTGTGAAGATTTTATCCCTAAATCAAGAAGGGCATGTACTGAGTCCGGAAGATGACAAGGGGGAAGTGCAGGTACAAGCAGGCATTATGAAGGTCAATATCAAAACTTCAAACTTAAAGCGCTTAGCTTCACAAGAAAACAAGGATACCGCTAAGACCTCTAAAATGATCAAGTCCAAGAGTCAAAATATCAAAACCGATGTGGATGTTCGGGGTAAGAGTTTAGAGGAAGCCTTATATGAAGTTGATAAATATTTGGACGACTCCTATATCGCAGGTCTTCCCCAGGTAATGATTATTCATGGTGTTGGGACCGGAGTCTTAAAATCAGGACTCAATCAAATGCTAAAATCCCATCGTCATGTTCAGTCCTTCAGGGGCGGGAAATATGGAGAAGGTGGAGCCGGAGTTACTATAGTTGAATTAAAATAAACTATGCAGTAAAATCTTAAGTAAGACTATTGAAAACAAGGAGGTTTATTATGGATTATAAAGTTATATTAACCGACCATTTAAAACAATACATCGATGATCTCTCCCTTGGAGAAATCGAAGAAATGTTAGAGGTACCACCGGACCGTTCGATGGGAGATTATGCTTTTCCCTGTTTTCGTTTAGCGAAGACCTTTCGAAAAGCACCCAATATGATAGCTGAAGACTTAAAAAAGGGGATGGATCTCCCTGAAGGTTTTGAAAAAGTTAAAGCGACAGGCCCTTATGTAAACTTCTTTATTGATCGAAAAGAACTGATTCTTTCCGTGTTAAATTTGGTTTTTCAAAAGAAAGACACTTATGGGAAAAGGAATCTGGGGCAAGGGGCAACGATTTGTATTGATTTTTCTGCCCCAAACATTGCCAAGCCCTTTCATGTAGGTCATCTTCGTTCCACGGTAATTGGTAATGCCTTATATCGAATTTATGAAGCCTTAGGATATAATTGTGAAGGGATTAATCACTTAGGGGATTGGGGAACCCAATTCGGGAAGGTTATTGTTGCCTATCGTAATTGGGGTTCGGAAAAAGCTGTAAAGGAAAATCCTATAGAAACTTTATTGGATCTATATGTTAAATTCCATGAAGAAGCAGAGGACCGTCCGGAACTCGAGGACGAAGCAAGAAACTGGTTTACCAGAATGGAACAGGGAGACCAGGAAGCGTATAACCTGTGGAAATGGTTTAGTTCTGAAACCATTAAAGAGCTAAAGAAAGTGTATAAAACCTTAAATGTGGAGTTTGACCATTATACCGGTGAGAGTTTTTATAACGATAAGATGGATAGTGTAATCAAAGAGTTAAAAGACAAAAACTTGTTAAAAGAAAGTAAAGGTGCTCATTTAGTAGATTTAGAGGATTATAATATGCCACCTTGTCTGGTAATGAAAAATGATGGTAGTACCCTTTATGCTACCAGGGATATTGCAGCGGCTATTTACCGCAAGAAAAACTTTAAGTTCGAAAAATGTTTATATGTAACGGACTATTCTCAAAACCTACATTTTGCCCAATGGATGAAGGTAATTGATTTAATGGGTTATGAGTGGGCTCAGGATCTGGAACATATTCCTTTTGGTCGTGTAACCCATGAAGGCAGAAGAATTCAAACCAGAAAAGGAAATGTGGTATTACTTCAGGACGTCTTAGACGGTGCGATCACTCGAGTTCAAGAGATCATCGAAGAGAAAAATCCTGATTTGGAAAATAAAGAAAAAGTGGCAAAGGATATTGGTGTGGGAGCTATCATATTTAATGATTTAAGCCACAGCAGAATCAAGGATGTATCTTTTTCTTGGGAAACCGCTTTTAATTTTGAAGGAGAAACCGGACCTTATGTACAATATACCCATGCAAGAGCCGCAAGCATTCTTCGTAAAGCAAACACGGAAATTAATACGGAAATTAACTGGGAAGTTTTAGATGAAAAGAGTTCAATGGATGTACTGATGGGGATTCATGGATTTAGTGATGCGATTCTGCAGGCAAAGGAGAAAAATGAACCCTCCATTGTTACCCGCTATGTAGTAAATCTCGCTCAAAACTTCAATAAGTTCTATAATGAATGCCCTATTTTGAATCAAGAAGATGAAGTGAAAAAAGCGAGACTCGCATTAGTTAGTGCTACAAAACAAACCATAAAAAATGCACTGTATATATTAGGGATCGAAGCTCCAGAAAAAATGTAGCATGGAGAAATGAGGGATAAGATGGGACCGAAACAACACTTATTTTCCTTAGTAGGGAGTTATGATAAACGGCTTAACAAAAAATCTATGAATAGTGAAGAAGGATACAGTGATCTTACAGAGTTAATGATCATTATCGGAAAATCTCTTATCAACGATAAAAAAACAGAAAAACTGGGAATTGATGTACTCCGTTTAAAAGAAGAGCTGATCTTATGGAGGTATTACCGGGAAGGCAGTGTGGAATGTTTCTTACTAAAGGATGGTAAGGGTGAGGGTTCTCTTATAAATACTGGAATAACGAGTTTATTTCCTTTAATATTAGGGAATTACCACATAGAAAACTTAGAGCAGGAGCTAGGATATTTTGCTTGTCAAACGAAGCAAGAGTCTGACAATTTAGTGTTATTTCTGTTGATGGGAAAAGTAGTTCATGGAGTAATGAACCAAGAGGTTAACAGTGTCGATTCTTGTATTAAGATCTTGAAAGAGTACTTGATTCATTTGAATTATAATCGGATTTTCCAAGAGGTTACAAAGGAAAAACGAATGAATAAAATCTCTTTTGAAAAGGAAAAAATTCGATGGATTATGGGAATTGACCGGATATCGGAAGAAAAGCTTCCGGAGAAAAAAGACAGTGAAGGTAATAATCAAATACTGTTTATTCAAAGTATCCACTTGTTTTTAAAGTATGATGAAAAAGAGCACTTCTTTGAAAATATGGAAAACCTAGAAGTTCCCACGGAGGCGAAGCTTTTTAGTTTACTATTGATGGATCTAAACAAAAGGAAAAAAGAATCTTCATCCTATCAGGAGAGCCTGGGGAAGGATTTTAGTTTCGGAACTAATTACTTTTTAAATGAAATGGACCGATACTTTACCAAACTTAAAAAATTTGAGATTATAAAAAACTCCTATAGTGGGGAAAAATTGGCGGGGAAAGAGTATACGGATACTAAAAAACTTTTTACAATGAAGGATGGAGAAAAGGGTAAACATCCTATATTAAAGGATTTTGAAATCACAAGAAAAGAAGTTGCGGCGAGAGGTATACGTTTGGAAGTGAAAACGAAATCTAGGAACTACACATTAAAAAAACCATTAGCGGCGCGCTAATGGTTTTTGGCTTTTAATCAGTTTATGCTGATTTATGCTATTTGTGGAGTAAACCGAGAGGTTGTTTTCCAGCTTGCTTCCATACTGGAGTTATGTACCATATTTGTCATAATCAGCACGGAAACCATTGAAGACACATTGATCGAGTATTCAATATCATTAAGCATGGATTCTTTATTAGTAGAGTACTTTTGATGATGATCCTCAATGATCTTTTCAATTTCATCAATAGAAAGGTTTAGAAGGTCTGTGGAGACGCTGGGTGCTATAATTTCGTTATCATATTTCTTAATCATTTTATGCAAGGTATTTTCATAAGCCATATGTTCCATAAAATTATTTTTATAGGTTTTCCGGTCGTTATGGGGAACACAAAAGAAGTCTGAAATAAAATGACTGATGATACCGATTTGTTGGGAAATAAATTTGATATAGCTTAGGTCATCGGCATAAGCATATTCTGTTAGATCTTTAATCTCCTTACAGATTAGAGTTAGGGACTGCGGTTTGAAATGAGAAAGTTTTAGTAACTTTGGAGCAATATCCGGCTTGACACTTCCATACATTAAACTACTCTTATTTAGTTTTATGCCAAGGGATCTTTCCGTATTTTGATAAATGTGGTCTGCGATAACCATATGGGTTTGTGGTAACAAAATTTTTCCGCCTTTCTATAAATAGAAATAATAATGACTGCAATTTTTTATTATTATATGATAAATAAATTATTTTTACAAGAAAATTTAAAAGTATCACCGTGAATTGTTAGATCCAGTTTTTTCTGAATTTGTCTTCTTTTGCAACATGACCTAATCATGCAAAAACAAAGGAAATATGCTATAATAACAAGGAAAATAACAGGAAGGATAGGGTTACAATATGAAAATTATGTTGACGGCAATCAATTCGAAATATATTCATACGAATCTGGCTATACGATACTTATACCAAAGTTTAAAAAAACTGGATGAAGAAATATTGCTAAAGGAATATACAATAAATCAGCATCTAGACGATCTGTTAAAAAGTATTTATGAAGAACAACCGGATGTGATCGGGTTTTCCTGTTATATCTGGAATATCTCATTAGTGCATCAATTAGGTAGAGAGTTGAAAAAAGTTCTACCGGATACCAGAATTATCCTCGGAGGCCCTGAAGTGGGTTTTGATACTCGAGAAATAATGGAACAAGAAGACTATATCGATATGATCGTCAAAGGGGAAGGAGAGGCTGTTTTCTATGACTTGCTCAAGCGAATTAAAGCCGATGAAAGTTATCATGATATAGAAAACATCGCTTTTCGTGTTCGAGGTCGCATCATCGAGAATCCAAGCAAATCTTCCAATACTTTTCATGATCATGCCCCTTTTCCCTACGATGGGTTACGGATAGACCCAAATAAAATTTATTATTACGAAAGTGCTAGAGGATGCCCATATAATTGTGAATACTGCTTATCTTCTGCTATTAGTGGTGTGAGTTTTTTAGCTATGGAGAAGATTCATCGGGAACTGGATTTCTTTTTAAGAAACAATGTAAAACAAGTTAAATTTGTGGACCGTACCTTTAATGCGAATAAAAAGCATGCTTTGGAAATTATGAAGTATCTTTTGAAAAATAATAATCACCATACGAATTTTCATTTTGAGATTACCGCAGAACTTATTGATGATGATATTATCGAATTTTTAAAAACGGTACCTAAGGGATTGTTTCAGTTTGAAGTAGGTGTACAGTCCACAAATCCCGAAACCCTATCAGCAATCAACCGTAGAATGAGTTTTGATAGCATAAAATCTGCCTTAGAGGCCTTGGTGAAATTAGATAATATTCACATCCATTTAGATTTAATTGCGGGGCTCCCTTACGAAGATTATTTCACTTTCCGAAAATCTTTCAATGAAGTTTTCTCCCTGAGAGCTGATAAACTCCAATTGGGATTTTTAAAATTATTAAAGGGTTCGGCGTTAAGGAGGAAATCTGAAGACTATGGGTACGTTCATACCGAAGGACCACCCTACGAAATACTTGAAAATTTCTGGATAAACTATACGGAAATACTTAAGCTCAAAGATGTTGAAAACCTCTTGGAAAAATACTGGAATGATCATGGTTTCCCCCGGACATTAGACTATGTAATTAATACCCGGTACCAGGCCAATGCTTTTAAATTTTTTGAGGATTTCAGTGGATATTGGAAAGATAAGGGCCTTAATGAACAGTCTCAGAGTAAGGAGTCTTTATATGTTATCCTTTTTGAATTCTGTAAGAATCGGAACTTCGAAGAAACTCTTTATATCCAAAACCTGCTTAGATTTGATTACCTGAAGGAAAATGGTAAAAGGAAAATACCCAAGGCCTTAGAAGCAAAATCAAAAGAAGATCAAGAAAAGATATGGTCAAAGGAAGAAGCCCACGAATTTTTACAAAATCGTGAAAATCGAGAAAGATTTTTACCCGACTCCCTGGATACTTCCACGAAAAAACTGATTAAAAAAGTACATTTTGAAGTATTTGAATATCCGATTACCGAAAAACTGGAATATGATTTGGGCACCATACCGAAGGAACGAGACTGTGTAATTTTATTCGATTATGAGCAAGATCGTGCTTACCTGATAAAATAATGATGTGTCAAACATCTGAGGAGGGACTGTAATGAGTATACTGCAAGATCTTTATTATATGAATCTGAAAACTGCAAAAAATGCTTTTAGAAGCTTAATGAAAAACTGGTTAATTATTTTCACGGGACTCGTGTACTCCACAATTTTATTTATCGGCACAATAGTTTCCCCATTGTTTTGGATATTAAGTCGTATGTTCCTTTTGATTCTCAGTAGTGCTATGGTTTCGAACTACCTGTACCTGTTGCAACAAATAATTGAAAAGGATCGTTTTTCTTTCCAGGACTTTAAAGACGGATTTATCATTTACCTACGGAAAGTATGGTCTGTGTACTTTATCGGGTTTGTGGCTTTATTGGGCTTGGATATTTTCCTACGTCCGATCATCGTCGGATTCGTAGGCCCCTTTGTTTATCAGTTCGGCTTGATATTTTTAATCGTTTTCCTTCTGAATGCACTACCGGAAACCATTTACCAAAAGCCTTATAATGGTTGGGAAAGCATTAAATCCTCCGTGGATTTTATTAAGGAAAATTGGATCGAATGGTACTTACCCAATATAGTCTTAATAGGGATTTTAGCTTTTATTACAGGAAGTGCCCTTATTAATGTGTTTGATAGTGTAACATCCCTACGCACCATTTCCCAGGGACCCTTTGGGATTATTCTTTATTTATTGGGTCAATTATGGTTTTCCTACATGATGATTTATCGTGGATATTTGTTTAAGTTATTAAATACCAGTAGTAGAAGGAAAAGGCTCTTTATGCGAAATATGTAAGTTTCGTTTAGTAAGTGAAAAACCAAGAAAATGTATAGCACTGGAGGGAATAGTTATGATGATAGAGTACCGAGTTGCCATAAAAGAAGACATTTCGGAGATGTTTCGTTTGTTTCAGGAGTTAAAAGCGGAAAAAGCGCAAGTGGGATTTACACGGATAAACAGTGTGGAGGATATACAAGAATGGATGGAAGATGATAACATCGCTCTATACTTGGCTGTAAATACTGAAAAAGAAAATGTTGTTGGGGTTTTACGGGGTATAAGAGGGAATACCTATAAGCATCACAGCGCTTTTATGACCGCTGCGGTTGCTAAAGACTATCGAGGTAAAAGTATAGCAAAGGAACTGACCAACTATGGGTTAAATGAACTAGCGCAACAAGGTGTAAAAATTGCAAGAACTTATGTTTACAGCAACAATAAAGCTTCACTGAATACTTTGTTATCCTGCGGCTTTACGATTTCCGGAACGGTACATATGCATCATTTTTCCGAAGAGACCGGTCAATGGGTAGACGATGTCATTGTGCATAAGATTCTTTAATAAAAAAGTAAGAATTACAAAAAATAATTAGAGGTGATCAACATGGCTAAATCAATGGAAGAATTTTTACTGGAGCAAACAAAGGAGTTAACTTTTTTATCCCTGGATATTCGGGAATTATTAAAAAATAAAAATATTGGTGTCAATAAAGAAGCGGTTGAACTTCCCATTCTATTAGAGGATTTAAGTGAAAAGCTGCAAAAAAGTGATGAGGAGTTTGTGATTACCACGGAAATTCTAGTGAAAGGGATTGCCTACCTTTTAGGGGTGGATCCAAACTTTAAATACCGAGAAGAATACATTCACATATTAGAGAATCTAAGTCCGGATATTGTAAAGGCCCTATTGGTTTTGGGAAATAATACCTTTGATCAGAATGAGAAAATTAAAGGAATGATTTTTTTAAAGGGAGCCACTACACTAAACCCAAATGAACCGAAGGCTTTATTTAATTATGCACTTGCCTTACTAACGATAATAGAAGAACTTAGAAAGGAAGAAGATCCTGAGAGTCTAAAGGCTTCACGGGAAAGAAAGGGTATATTTGAAGAGGAAGCGAGAAAAAAGCTGGAAAAATTAATCGAAATAGATCCGAAACATGCTTTAGCTCACTATCATTTAGGGTTCCTATATAAGAGAGACAGCCTTTTTCAAAAGGCGGAAATTATTTGGAAAAAGGCAATAGAATTCGGATTAGAGGAACATTTAGAAGAACATGTGAATACACTACTGCGAGAAATCGAGGATTTGGTACAGTATGAAAAAGGATATCAGAATATACTGCAAGGAGAACTTGTCTCCGGACTTAAAGAACTACAGGAGCTGGAAGAACGTTATCCTGAATGGTGGAACCTTTACTTTTTTATAGGGCTTGCTTACCGGCAACAGGAAGAGTATGCCAAGGCAATTACTTATTTCCAACGGGTTTTAGAAATAGAAGACCGAATTGCAGAGCCTTATGCAGAAATAGGGATTTCTTTTGCGGCCATGGAGAAATATCAAAAGGCTATTGAATATTTTGAAAAAGCACTGCAAAAAGATCCAAATAACAGTGAAATTCTTTCAAATTTGGGTATGGTTAATTTAGAAATCGGAGATTTGAAAAACGCGAATAAGTATATCGAAGCTTCACTCCGAATCAATCCTTCTGACGAAATTACGCTAGCGTGTAAAAAACAGTTGGATCTATTTAAGAATAATAATGAAAAGTGAAAATTTTATAATAAATTATAAATAAGGGTGGAAACTTCATGAAAAAAGAGGTAGAATAGGATTAAGGCTTGTTAAAAAATTTTAAAGCTTAAACAAAATTATTACAAAATTACAAAGAGGTGAGAAAACTTGATAAAATCATTAAAAGACTTAAAAGCTCAAGCAAAGAATCAAAGCAAAATGACTTTAGTCGTTGCAGCAGCTGAAGATGAAGATGTTTTATCTGCCGTTATGGAAGCGAAAACCTCAAATATTATTGATGCAGTTTTGGTAGGTGAACAATCATCCATTGAAGCGATTGCTAAAAAAATTGAATTTGATCTTCAAGATGTAACAGTAGTGGAAGCTAGCGGATTAGAAAATATTGCGGAAACATCTGTTAAACTAATTTCTGAAGGGAAAGCAGATTTTCTAATGAAGGGAAAAATTGACACATCCATTTTACTGAAAGCAGTTCTTAATAAGGATTATGGCCTTCGGACTGATCGATTGTTGAGTCACGTAATGGTATATGAAGTGCCCGCTTATCACAAATTATTATTGATGAGTGACGGCGGAATGAACATTGCGCCGAACTTTGAGCAAAAAGAAGATATCCTTCGTAACGCGATTTTGGTATCCCGGGCCTTGGGTAATCAGAAAACTTATGTATCCTGTTTAGCAGCTAAAGAGAAGGCAAGTGATAAAATGCCAGCCACTATGGACGGACAAAAGCTTAAAGACCAATCTTTGGATACAGCTTATGGGCAAGATGTTTATGTAGAAGGACCTATAGCTTTTGACTTAGCGGTTTCAAAAGAAGCTGCAACGATTAAAGGTTATGAAAGCCCCGTGGTTGGAGAAACCGATATTTTATTAGTGCCTACTATTGAAGTGGGAAATGGTATTGGGAAGACGATGACCTACATGGCCGGTGCTGAGTCGGCAGGCGTAATCATGGGAGCAAAAGTACCGATTGTATTGGTATCACGGGCAGATTCTGCGGAAACTAAGTTTTACTCAATAGCCTTGGGAAGTGTAATTTCTGCAGCAACTAAATAATAATAAATCGAAGGAGTGAGTTTAAATGAAACAATTAATGACTGGTAACGAAGCCATTGCAAGAGGTTGTTATGAAGCTGGTGTAACGCTTACAGCCGCATATCCGGGAACTCCAAGTACGGAGATACTTGAGAATATGGCACAGTACAAGGACGATATTTATAGCGAGTGGTCCCCTAATGAAAAAGTAGCTATGGAAGTAGCCATCGGCGGATCCATAGCCGGAGCAAGAAGTTTAGCTGCAATGAAGCACGTTGGAGTAAACGTGGCTGCGGATCCTATCTTCACTTATGCTTACACTGGAGTTAACGGAGGGTTCGTATTTGTATCTGCAGATGATCCTGGCCTTCATAGTTCACAAAATGAACAAGACAATCGATATTACGGTAAAGCAGCAAAACTTCCGGTAATCGAACCAAGCAACTCTCAAGAAGCAAAAGACTTTACGAAAGAAGCCTTTGAAATCAGCGAGAAATTTGATGTTCCAGTTATGCTTCGAGTGACTACACGGATTTGCCATAGTAAGACGCCTGTAGAAACTGCAGAACGTAAAGAAGTGGGAATCAAGCCTTATGAGAAAAACATCAGTAAATTTGTTGCAACTCCTGCAAATGGACGGATCATGCATGTTTTGCTAGAGAAAAAACTAAAAGAACTTGAAAAATTCAGCAATGAAACCCATTTGAATCGAATTGAATGGAATGATAAAAAAATCGGTATTGTAACTGCTGGTGTTGCCTATCAATATGCTAAGGAAGTATTTGGGGAAAAAGCTTCCTACTTAAAGATTGGATTAAGTTACCCAATGCCTATGGATAAAATCAAAAGTTTTGCAAAAGAAGTGGATACCCTTTATGTAATTGAAGAGCTAGAGCCTTTTATGGAAGAACAAATGAAAGCTCATGGTATCGAGTGTATCGGTAAAGAAAAAATATCCAACATTGGAGAATTAAGCCCTCACGTATTGGAAGAAGCACTGTTGGGTACAACTCCTGAAGTATTAGAATTGGATGAGAACAAGGCTGTTGGAAGACCTCCTACAATGTGTGCAGGATGTCCCCACAGAGGATTTTTCTATGAATTATCCAGAAAGAAAAATATTATGGTTACCGGTGATATTGGATGTTACACCTTAGGTTCTGCAGAACCGTTAAATGCAATGGATACATGTATCTGCATGGGTGCCAGTATCAGTGCAGGTCATGGTGCACAAATGGCTTTCAACAAAAATGGTGTGGATAAAAAAGTAGTCGGAGTAATCGGAGACTCAACCTTCTTCCACTCAGGAATTACCGGTTTGTTAGATATCGTATACAATAAAGGAAATGCGGTTACCGTAATTTTAGATAATAGGATCACAGGAATGACCGGACATCAGCAAAATCCTGGAACTGGATACACTTTAATGGGTGAAAAAGCACCAATCATTGATATTGAGAAAATGGTACGAGCCTGTGGTGTTGAGGATGTACAAACCATTAACCCGTTAACGTTAAAGGAAAGCAAGGATGCCATTGATAAAGCCTTAGCTACCGATGAACCCTCTGTAATTATTACAAAATGGCCTTGTGTTCTTAAGGAATTTACACAAGAGGATTATGAAGAATTTGATCTGACCAAGTCCATTTGTCAAGTGGATGAAGAAAAGTGTACAACCTGTAAAGTATGTGGAAAAGTAGGATGTCCTGCGATCTCCTTTGGTGAGAAAGCACAAATTGATCCAACCATGTGTGTAGGTTGTGAAGTTTGTTTACAAGTATGTCCATTTAAAGCTATTGAAAAGGTGGGAGAATAATATGAAAAAAACAAAAAACGTATTATTAGTCGGCGTAGGTGGGCAAGGAATCATCCTCGCCAGTAAAATACTATCTCAAGGCTTAATCAATGCGGGATATGATGTGAAGATGTCTGAAGTACATGGAATGGCCCAAAGAGGGGGAAGTGTTACCACCCAAGTACGGTTTGGTGAAGATGTACATTCGCCGATTATTGGAATAGGACAAGCGGATATTATTGTAGCCTTTGAAAAGATGGAAGCTTATCGGTGGTTGAAGTATTTAAAGCCTGACGGTATTGCTGTAGTGAATGACTACGCTATTCCTTCCGCACCAACCTTATCCGGAAATGTACCATACCCGGAATCTATTTTAGATGATATAGCAGCAGTTGTTAAAAATCTTACAGTAGTTAAAGCTGCGGATCTTGCAGTAGAGCTGGGTAACATTAAAGCGCAAAATATTGTTCTTTTAGGAGCACTGCTTAAAGCGATGGCAATTGATGATATCAACTGGGAAGATGTCCTGGTAGAAAACATTAAAGAAAAGTTTGTACCTCTTAACAAAAAAGCTTTAGCTGAGGGTATGAAGCACGTATAATGAAAAAGTAGCAATCTCAATTACAAGAAAAGAAATCCATGAATTTGGATTTCTTTTCTATTGACACAAAAAAGTTAAGATGATATATTAGTTGAGTCGCTAAAAACGGGAACACAAAACCGAGAC
>Ga0194138_10000227_pt1 | contig 27451 bp, 20 predicted proteins | sample TARM_MetaG_T2_14_FD_134022 | JGI IMG/M metagenome (GOLD analysis project Ga0194138, IMG submission 134022) | Freshwater microbial communities from Pennsylvania, USA, analyzing microbe dynamics in response to fracking - TARM_MetaG_T2_14 (version 2) | ecosystem: Environmental > Aquatic >...
TCACATGACTACTTTCACTCTTAAGAAATACGAAATACAAAAACCAGATGAACAAAAGAAAGAAGAAATACCAAACGAACCTCAGCAAGAAAAACAAGTAACAATTAAGATAGAAGGTTCTATTTCAGAGATAATAGCAAACTCCCTCAATAAGCTTCTTCAACAAAACAATTCAGAACTCACTGAAACGAAAGATGAAACTCCTTCTACTTCCGTTAAAGCAATCACTACTGAAGACATTAACACAGATCCAGTAACTTGCTATAAGAATATAGAAGATAACGATGTACTCTATATAGCTTCCAATGGTTTTAAAACAGCAGCAGAAAGCTGGTTTCTCTATAACGTATCAGCAAGAAACATTAAAACCTTCTACACTCAAGAAGCTCTTCTTTCTTACTTAGAACAGAAAGTACTATCTTGAAAGTCCTAGAAGCCCTCAACACTCATTTCAGTAAAGTAGATTTCGATACAGCTCTCTATAAGAAGATAGTCAGAAACAACATAGAGTTCATCACTAAAAACGAAGAGCACAAATACCTCTTCGGATCAAGACTTATAGGTTGTTTCCATATCAAGTACACTATGTTCGATAAGAACATCTTCTACGAGAATATCTTCAACATGAACTATGAAGAGGTAGAAGAAGTAGTCTCACAAATAAGCTCTATACCAGCTAACTTCAAAATAGCAAGAGATGACATAAACCTCATCTGCTTCTATATAGCACATAAGTTCCTAACTAACGATAAACTACCTAAAGCTAAACAACTTGAATATGCTACAGAGATACTTAACTATTTCTCCTATAGAACACTTGTACTTATATCCTCTATGTACTTCATATATCCTATCTCTGAAGAGAAAGCAGTTTCTCTTACAGAAAGACTCAGTAATCGTTACCTCATTAAGAGAGTAAAGAACTGGAATGAATACTGCGAATATAGGTCGAAAGAATATCTCAATAACAAATTCCTACCTCTGCTTAAAGACTTCACTAACGATAAAGATCTACCTAACGCCATCAATGACCTCTATAACAGAACTAAAGATACTCTTAAGAACATCTATAGCGAATTCATCTCCATGATGGAGAAAGATGAACTCATCAAGTCTAAGAAAAGCACTGGTAGTGATATGACTGGTAAAGAGATCATCATAGACAAAGTAGACACTCCTTATAACTACTTTCAGAGAGTAGAAGCGTCTTTAAACGACAGGAGTACTTTTATACGAGAAGAGTATAAGAATGTTACTGTAGATATAGTTAAGAGTGTAAGTAACTCTCAGCTTCATGAAGCTCTTGAACTCATATGTGACTCTTACTTCAACGACAGAGATAAGCATAAAGAGATACGCAGAATAACGGAAGAGATCTTCATTAACTCTATAGAGTACTTACAGTCTCAAGAGGTGTATATCACTAACTCGAATGTTGTTTCTGTTATGAACTATCTAGTAGGTAATTTGCTTCAGGCTAGAGGAACTGAACTGAAGATTAATAAGCTTAAAGAAGACATCGACAAGCTGCTTAATAGCCTCTACAAGAAGAGTAAAAAGAATATAGCACCCAGAGTACTCAAAAACGTAAGAAACGCTCTATACGTCTATATACTGCTTCTAGGACTAGTTGCTTAAAGATACATCTCCACCTTCCTGCTTATTTCAGCAGGAAGGTGGAGTTATTTAAGTTGCTGTACTTCTTCTAGCCATGTCTACTGTAGTAGGAGTAACGTTACTAGCTTGTTGCTGAGGTGCTTGTCTAGGAGCACTAGGTTGTGGTGTATTACCTAAATGGTTCTTGAGTGAATTAGAGATAGTTTCACCTAGCTTAGTCATATCTAGATTAGAGTTCATAGTTTTGAGTAGTCCTGATATGGTCACTAGTGTAGTGAGTTGTTCGTTGAGTATGCCTGATATGTCTTTATTCATGAGTTCTGTAGAGTTTTGTCTTGTAGTAGATGCAGTAGGTGGTGTAGTCACTGGTGGTGGTGCTATAGTTACTCTATTTGCTTGTGTAGGAGCATTAGGAGTCGATTGAGAAGGATTAGTGAATAGATTTGTGTTAGCGGATGTGTTATTTACTGCTGTTGAAGAAGCTCTAGCAGCTGTTGCTTCTCTTGTAGGTCCTGGTCTAGGAGCTGTAGGAGTAGAAGCTGAACCTTCTGTCATCTGTCTAGCTCTTTCTACTGTAGGACCACTTCTACCTGTTCTCCAATTAGCAGCAAAAGCTTCTACTGGTTTATTTCTAGCTGTATTGATTCTATTTCTTAATCCGTCTAAGAACTGTCTACCTGTTCTGCCACCCATGCTTGGTCTATTGCTAGCATATGAACTAGAAGAAACCATAGTACTCATAGGCGCATCTGGATTTGATCTATAGGCGTTAATGAACCTTCTTGCTCCACCTGGACCAAGAAAGTGAGCTAAATAAGTAGCTAATGTATCGTCTATACCTAAAGACCTATGCTCAGGCAGAAGTCTTAAATTAGACTTTATGTATTCTGCACCCATAAGTGAATTATGATAAGCATCGAATCTATTCGAGCTACTAGTTATGCCATATTTAGCTCCGTGTCTAGTAGCAAGTTCATTCCATGTACCATTTACTATCTGAAATAACCCAGAAGCTGAACTTGTAGAAGCTCTTGCATTTGGATTAAGACTTGATTCCATTTTAGCTACAGTCATCATTACGTCTTGATTTACACCTACTACAGAACTTGCTTGCGCTATAGCCTCTGGTGGATTTAATTGTCCAGTTCTACTTATATCGGTATTTGCTCCAACTCCTGAAGCTACTGTATTGTTATTATTGAGAGCTGTATTGTTTCTGACTACTGTGTCGCTTGTAGAAGGAGGAGTAAGTTGTTGTCCAATTCTTGGTGGAGCTGGTTCTCCTTCTGCGTCTGGAGGTAAAGTTCTTTGCGGAGTAGTTGTTCCAGTAACTATAGGAGTAGTTGGTGTATTATTTAAAGTTCTTTGCGGAGTAGTTGTTCCAGTAGCTATAGGAGTAGTTGGTCTATTATTGACAGAAGTAGAGTTCTGCGCTATAGAGTTCTGTGCGCTAACTAAAGCAGTTTGACTATTTGCTTTGAGTTTCTCTAAGTCTATAGGGTTGTTTGAGTTGGTGTTATAGATGCTTAGTTGATAAGGAATGTTTCTTCTCTTTAGTCTACTGTCTGATCTAAAACCATAACCACCACCACCTTTACCAGGTGAACTTGCTATAGCATCAGCTCTAAACTTAGGATCTCTTCTAGCTAGTTGTGGATTTAAAGAAACACCTATAGGCTCTAGATGCCATTGTTCTCCACCTATAGCTGCAGTAAATCCATATTTCCTTAATAAACCCATTCTATCTAGTTCTCTAGCGTGTTCGCTATTAATATCTACTGCTAAACCAAACTCATGTACTGAGTTACCTGGTCTAGCTGCTCTATCAGGAAATCTTCTAAATAGATCAGCTTGTTGTTCATATGTTCTAAATCCTTCAGTTATAGGTATATTCTTACCAGTGAGACTATGGTACTCTCTAGCCATACCAGTAAATAGTTCTCTCATATTTGGATCTAGATTCTCTATCTGAGATCTTTCTATATTGTGTAATTGTAGACCAGTTAGATCTAGTCCACCTGGCATTAGAGAACCTGATGCTAGGTTTATTTTACCTGATAGTTTAGCGGAAGTTTGACCTAAGTCATTACCATGTGCTTTTATGTTAGGCGGTGCTGGTTCTCCTTCAGTATCAGGAGGCAGAGTTCTTTCTCTATTAACTGGTTGTGGTCTAGGAGCCGGTGGATCAGGTGGTCTTACTACAGGTGGCGGAACTACTGGAGCAGGAGTAGGAGTAGGGTTAGGGCTAGTAGCAGTTGTAGCTTCAAGCTTAGGTCTTAAATAAGCCATGATAACTTCTATCATTCTATCTACTTGTTCTTTACCGACTGGTATAGTCGGGTTAGAGAATACAGGTATTTGTGTAGTGTTGTATATAACAGTAGGCACCGAGAACCTAGTCATTAAGTCATGTATATCACCTACTTTAAGGTTTTCTATCTTATCTAGGTATACTGCACTATTGACAGAATAAAGAGCCTGCATGAAAGCTCTATAAGCTGGTAAGAACCTTCTGCTTAACCATTCGTTAAGTATTCTGAACTTCTCTGTTTCTTGTTTAGAGATATTGAATAAGTCCATAATCTTAGTAACTGCTTCTGGAGTAAAGTTCTTAATCTCTACTTTACCATTCTGAAAGACTACAAAGTCCTTCATAAACATCTCTAGGTCAAATATGCGGTTGTAGTAGTCTTTGTTCTGATCACCGTAACCGTACATAAGTAATCTTAGTCTAGTAAGTTTACCGTATATAGTATCGCCAGCTGCACCACGAGTAAGGTGTCTGTATAACAGATATCCACCTCCTGCTATGGCTACTACAGCTATAACTGGTGCCAGAACTTTAGCACTTAGAACAGTGCCTACTGCAGTTGCTCCTACTTTAGCTGCAGTAAGGGCTCCTTTACCTAAGACACTACCGGCAGTAGCAACTCCTCTGGCTATCTGACCTAAGTTTCTAACTCCTCTTCCAACTACACCCGGCTTACCTCTTCTACCTCTACCTTCTGGTAGTTCTACTCCATCTGCTAATTCATCAGCAGCACCTACTGCTGCTTTAGCTGTTAAAGCTGCTATAATTTTACCACCTACATACTTAAACACAGTACCTAAACCACTCACTACCGCAGTAGCCACTGTACCTATTGCCGTTGCTACTGCGCCTATACCTGAAACTAATAGTGTTCCTACTGAACCTATTTTACCAAGTATATCGCTTAGCCATCCTGGTTTCTTATCCTTTTTACCTGCTTCTTTAACTCTATCTTTTTCTTCAGCTATTTCTTTTCTTCTTTTAGCCATTCTATCGTATTTATCCCTTAACCAGCCTTTCTTAGGTTTCTCTTCTACTTCTTCTTTAACATCTTCCTTCGCTTCTTCAACAGTAGATTCTTCAGGAGTAGTTTCTTCTTTAGTTTCTTCTTTAGCTTCTTCTGTAGTCTTTTTCTTACTGAAGATATTGGTAGGGAATTTGCTTATGTGATTTGCTGCGAAGCTTTTAACCTTACCTAAAAGAGAACCTTCTTTAGGTATAGGTTTACCGTCAGCATCTAGTTCTTCACCTGTACCACCTAGTTTATTAACTAGAAAGCCTTTAAGTCTGTCTAACTTACCTTCTACTGTTTCTCCAGGAGGTCCTGTAGCTACTTCCGAAAAAGCTTTGTATTTTTCCTTTAGAGTGTTTATGCCGTCAGTTACTGAAACTCTAACACCTTTTTCCTTTACATTAGTTCCTACTTCTATAAGTTTTTCATAAGCATTTTTAGCGGACTCTCTTCCCTTATCGTACATATCCTTAACATCTACTCCGTGTGATTTGAGAAAGATATCGAGAGTCTTTGTTACTGCTTGAAATGTGTCTGCTGTTTTCTCTAGTAACTTAATGACTGAAGAGTCTTTGTGTCTTTCTATTTGGTTATTTGTTACTTGTTTAAACTGAGCATAAAGTGCTTTTGCTTGATTCTTTGCTTTATCTATCATAGCTAAGTTACTCCTGAGAAGAAAGAAGAGAAGCTCTAGACCTAGCTGTTTTTGCAGTTAGGTCTAGAGTTAGGTTTAATTAAGCTTTTGCTTCTGTATCGAGTTTTTCTCTTTCTTGTTTATAGGTGTTTATTAAGGTTCTTACTTCTTCTAAGCAGGTATTTGCTGTGTTTCTTAGAGTAGTGACTAAGTTAACGTCTATTTCAGCTGATCCTGAAGACAGCATATTCTCCATATTTGTCTTCTGTTTATTGACTGTTGCTTCTAAACTCTTAAGAGCTTTAATAGTTGTGTCGTAGTACTTACCTACTGATGTTATTTGTTTCTCTATTTCTTTCTTAGCTTTACCATCGTCTGTAATAGTTGAGACTTTGCTAAGAGCTTCGTTGAGATCTGATAGTTCTTTTGCTTTAGCTTGTTCTTCTTCTACTATCATGCCTTGTATATTCTTGATTGAGTTATCTACTAGACCTACAACTCGAATTAATGCTTCTTTTGTTAGACTGCCTTTACCGTCACCTACTGCCTTTTGAAGCTGGGTAGATATTTCGGATACTGATTCAGAAGCTTTTTCGTAGCCTTTATTTATTTGTTCTCGAGCGCTTACTATAGCTTTTTTAGTATGCGCTAGAACAGCTCTTGATATGGCTAATGGGTTACCTTTAGCTTCTAGTATGTCCTTCTTAAAGGCTTCTGATTTAGCTGCTAGACCTGAGAACAGACTAGTAGTAGTCTTTGTTTGCCTCATGTTTTCTATTTCTATTTTAGGCGTACGTATGATGTCTCTTATAGTTTCTTGTGAAACTGTTTCTTCATCTTCTTCTGTTTCTATCTTTATCTTATTCTCGAATATGTTCTTAGCGGTTAAACTACCTTTACCTACTAAACCTGGATAAAGATCTTGAAGTGTTTGAAATACTCCTGGATCTAGTTCTGCGTTCTCTTTAAGCGACTTGTTCATGAGTCCTAGTAATACTTCTAATTTAGATGTAACTTCAGGGTTATTAGTAGCTTTAACCTTTGCTATATCGTATACAAAAATGGAGTATAGATCTTTAATTTTATCTGTCTTTTTTTGAGTTAAAGTTTTAATAGGTAAGCCTTTGACTATCTCGTCTAGAGTGATGTCGTTAAGTCCTTTGCTGTATATGTACTTAGAGAACGCTTCTGCAAGTATAGATGCTTCCTCTTTAGAGACTTGAGTAGTAAGCTTATTGTTACCAGATAAATTAGAAGCTCCTTGTATAAGTTTAATTAAGGCTAATGTAGGGTAAGTAGAGCTACTGTCCTCAAGTCTAAGATCTATGTCTTTCTTAAGCTTATCGTCTGCTTTATGTCTCTGTATGACTGATATTACTGAAGCAAGAGTTTTATCATTAGAAATCATACTCAGTAGTTCTCTTTCTGCTTTAGTGAGATCTTCAAATCTCTTATCTTTGATACCTGTGATCTTTCCTGTGATTGTGTTTACTTCTAAGTTATTCACGAGTGTATCTTGAGATAGATTTAATCCTTCTATCTTAGCTGCTCTCTTTACGTAATTACTCATAGCTGTTTGTGACTGTTTTTTATCTAGAAGAGCTATATCTGCTTTATTGGCTTTCTTATCTTTTTCAGCTGTACTTTTAGAGGAACTAAGGATAGTATTGCCTATAGACTCTAAAGCTCTGTCTGAAGATCTTTTCGGCATAACGTTCTCTTCTATGTTCTTTACTATAGTTTCTCTTGTAACTAGTTTTTTACTATAGAAATCAAACTCTAAACCTTCTGATAGTTTAAAGTCTTTACCTAATTTAGGACCATTAATGCGATGGTACATGTTTGTTAGATCTGTATTTTGTCTAAGTATATTGCTTAGGTAAAGTGGTATGATTTCCGTTATGCTTCTATGTACTCTGTTATCGAAGATAGCTGGATTAGCGTGAGACATGAGTATGTTACTATCTTTTACTTCTAAAGGCCCTACATTGTTCTCTGTAGTTCTTAGAAAGTCAGCTAAACCTCCAAAGAAGCCTTTCTTGATACTTCCTGAAATACCTACATCTGAATCAGCTTCTTCTCTAGCTTTACCTACTTTTTCTCTAATTATACTAAAGAAAGTGCTTGGTGAACTTGCTAGCATTTCTAAGTAATTAGCACCTGTATTGATAGTATTATTGTCTTTAATCATATCTTTTATCTTAGGTGATATTCTGTTAGAGACAGCTTCACCTATACTACCACCGAAAGTTCCACTAAGCGCAGAACCTACTAGTCCTAGTCCACCTCCACTTCCTTCACCACCCATGGAGTTCATCATACTTAGCTGATCACTTATGGTATTTACCTTCTCTAGTTGTTCATCTATTTTAGTGTTCACATATCCAGACATGCGTTTCTTTATGTCTGCTACGTATTTGTTATTAGTGTAAAGAGAACCGTAGATATTCTGTACTGTCTGAGTTCTTATGATCTCACTAAGTCTTTCTGTATTTTTTAGCTTAACGAACTCTGGTAGTCCAGTGTTCTTAGCTATACTATCAAACTGCAAGGAAAAAGCCTTATAGCTATCCTTCATAGTCTTAAGCATATCTGCTTGTATGAAGTAAGTCTTAAATTGCAGTTCAAGAGACTTACGATAATATTCTTTACTTATTTGTAGTGTAAAGGCAGTCAGATTAGATAAGCTGTTGTCTATGCTTGTAAGCTTATCTATGTTGAGCTTATTTGCTACGAGTCTTTCTTTTCTCTCTACTTCGTCTTTAGCTTCAGATCTTGCTTCTAGATCTTTTTGTATTTCTAGTTGTTTGTCAAATATGCCAGTGAGAGAACTCTCTATGGAAGCATTTCTAGCTGCTTCCTCTGACATAGCGGCGTCTGTCTCTTGTTCAGCTTTCTTTTTCTCTATATAGTTATCCATTGCCTTAAGTTTAAAAGGCAATATTTTCTGCACTTCTTTAGTAAGTTTAAAGAGAGAGGCATTAATTTTCTCTCTGTTTCTTTCGTAGGTTTCCTTAGTGAAATCAACATACTCCATAGCTTCGCTATAGTTATGCTCGTATTCACTTGGAAGAGACTTCTTAGCTGTATTAGTAACAAGACTATTCAAGAAACCTTTACCTGCTTCTTTACCGAGTTCTTTAGCTACACCAGCTTTAGATGGCTTTCTGTCGTCTGGTATGTCTTCAAACTCACCAAAGTCCATCTCTTCAAAGTCTAAGTCATCTAAGTTTAAATCATCTTCACTACTACCTTTACCTTTAGAGTCTAGTTTTACCTTCTTACTCTTTTGTTTGTCATCCATGTGAAAACTCCTTCAATTTCAAGTATTCGAGCTCAAACCATGAACTTATGACAAGAAAAAAACCTTCAGACAAATTCCTTGAACAAATAGGAGAACACCTTGAACATAAACGCAATCGATAAACTACCTTTCAACATAGACTTACTACAAGTACAAGAATCAGATCTCAGCAAAGTAGGTAAAATCTCCGAAAGCAAGATATTCGACAACATGAATAACTTTCATTCAGAAGGTTTATTTAGTACGACTATATTCGGTGCTGTGGGGTCTGAATACAGAGCCCAGATGTTTGGTTATATAGATCTTAAGATCACTATCTTTCATCCTCTTGTATATTACGCCATCATTAACCTTAAAGCCTTCTATAAACAAATAGCAGAAGGAAAGGTAACAGCTATCTTTAACCCTAAAACAGGAGAGTTTGAGAAGTCTAACTCAGAAGAAGCTTCTACAGGTATACACTTTCTGTATTCTTACACTAAGCAACTTAAGTTCGAAAAGAATCAGTCTGATAAAAGAAACTTTCTTATAGATATGTTCAATGAAGCAGTAAGAAAGAATAACTATTCGCTAAGGTATCTGTTAGTCATACCAGCTGGTATAAGAGACTATATCGTAGACGAAAATGGTAAACCACAGGAAGATGAAATCAATTCCTTCTATCGCAGACTTATCTCTCAGTCTACTTTAGTGAATGAAATAACAGCTAAAAAAGCTCCTGAAGTGTACGATAGTTTAGCTATAGGTATGCAGAACACTACTCTAGAACTATTTGAATACCTTAAGTCTCTGCTAGAAGGTAAAAACAAGCTTATACTCGGTAAATGGTTATCCAGAAAGATCTTTAACTCTACACGTAACGTTCTATCGAGCTCTATAGACAAAAGCTCTAACGTCAATGATCAAAACAGATTAGGTTATAATCAATGTTTAGTTGGTCTACATCAGTTCATAAGAGCTGCTGTACCTAAGTCTACCTACGAAATCAAGAACAAATACATCAAGAATGTTTTTATAGAGAACTCCTCTAGAGCTATACTTGTAAATACAAAGACTCTGCTTAAAGAAGAAGTAGAGAACAGTTCCATACAGAAGGAATATGATCTATGGACTTCTTCTGAAGAACTACTAAAGACTATCTCTATGCTAGAGAACTTAACAAACAGAAATGACCCTATAGTTCTCAACAAGGGTAAACACTATCTTGGGTTACTGTATAGAGACGATAAGTACTTTAAGTTCTTTTCATCTATAGACGAACTACCAGATACTTTCAGTAAGGATAAGGTAACGCCTGTAAGTTTAGGTGAACTCATGTACATGTCTGTATACGATATGAATGGCAAGTATCCTGGTTTCGTTACTCGTTATCCTATTACTGGATACGGTAGCGTTTATCCTGCTTATGTAAAGTTTATTACCACTACTGAGTCTGACACTTTAGAAGAATTAGATGAAAACTGGTTTCCTTCTGGTAAAATAGCAAGTAGTTTTCCTAGAAAGAACTCTAACTATTTTAACACATGTGCAGTGCATCCTTCTCATCTAGGTGCTCTTGGCGGTGACTATGACGGTGATACTGTTTCTTTAACTATGCTTCTTTCCGATGAAGCTATAGAGGAAGTGAATAAATTCACTTCTAGAAGAGAGTACTATGTAAACAATGAGAACGAATTTGTGTTTAGTTGCGATACTGATATATTATCAGCTGTTTTTGCTTTCATGACATAACTTCTAGCCTGGGAGAGCATCCCAGGCTAGAAGCTTTTTGTTTAACGATTTGCTAAGTCTTGAAACGCTGCTTGGTTACTTCTTAGTATAAGTCTAGCCAGTCCAGATCCCATAGAACTAGTAGCATTAGCAGCGAACGCAGTCATAGCAGCTGGATCTCTTACAGAACTCAATACCATCAATCTTTCAGCTAGCTTAAGTCTTATCTGTGGTATACGATATATCTGTGTATAAACGTCTACACCTGTAATGGTATTAATGTAAGAGGTAAATGGATCGTCACTAAAGTTAGGACTAAACTGCTTAAGTAGTCTTGTCAAAACTCCATTACCTTGTACATCTACAGATATGACTTCATCCATATTTGCTATAGATAGATCTATGTCTATAGCGTTAGGTTGACCGTTTCTTGAGAAAGGTAAGTTACTTGTACCTCTCGTTATAGAAACAGAATCTATCATACCTAGGTTAATGTTTACTCTACCTCTATCAAATAGCTGACATACAAAAGGAGAAGTATAAGTACTTAAACCAGTGCTTCTTGGTAAGCTACCAGCAAGTATCATAGCTAAAGGTAAGTATATATTAAAGAGTTGTGAATAAGCGTTACCATAAGGAGATATGAGTTTGATCTTATAAGAAGCTCTAGGAAGAGTAGCAGCACTACCTTCCCATTGTTTAGGCATAGTGATATTTACACCATAAGCAAGAGCAAGTAAAGGATTAGCAAGACCAAATGTGGCATTACTAACGAACGTAGCACCTGCTGCACCTATGAATCTAGTTATATCTCCTACTATAGGTATTTCTGTAGCTGATTGAAGAAAAGCTCCTATGTTTCTAGCTTTACTCGATATAGCGTTAAACATAGGTTCTATTGGATTAGGTTCAAATGAGTTAGTGAACGACTCACCTACAGATCCAGTATTGTCTACGTTAAATACAGCAAAAGCTGCACCGTCACTTAGCTCAGCCATCATATATTCACCAGCTCTTTCAAAGAAACCAGCTTTATTAGTGACGTTAGCTCTTTCTCTTGCTTCTATGTTATCGTTAGGGTTATTTGGATCTAAACTCAAAGCTAAAGGTTGACCATTTGGATCAGTGGTCAGTGAGTCAAATTGCATAAGAGAACTTCTCGTAGCAGTACTTCCTTCTGAAGTCATTTCCACTATTCTAGCATCAGGATTGTCTTTTGTAAGTAGTCTATGAGCAAAGTTAAATAACCTTTGTGTGAACATTTTGTTATCGCCATCTGCTGTGGTGAAAAAGCCATCAACACTCGTAGGTCCGTCTAACTGGTAACCTGACATATCTCTATTAGGTCCAAATGCTACTGGTTCATCTCTACCTTCAGCGTTAGTAGTAAAGTCAGTTCTTCTTATTCTATTAAAGGCAGCTTGGCTTCTTAGAGCTATAGCAAATACACTTATACGACCTGTCTCATTAACTATATCAGGTATAAGAGCATTTAAAGCGTCTACATATTCTCTACTTATAGTCTGTTCTCTTTGCATAGGGTTGTTTGACTTTGTCATACCGTAATCTTGAAGTATATAAGGTACCATAGTCCTTCTGGCTACCATCTGGTTAAGTATATTCTCTACAGTAGCCCAATAGTTATACATAGTAGGTTTAACTGAATAGAATCTAGTGTTCTGTACCACTACACTAAAGGCAAACATACCTAAAGACATAAGAGGCATAGTCTTTATAGCCCAGAACTTACCTAGTAAACCTATAGCTTCCAGTAAAGCACTACTGATAACACCTCTAGTCTGAAGTATAACTTTATCTACGTCAAAAGACTTCGCTAACCATGTTAACAAAGGAGCATAATTAGGCACACCAAATCTAAGAAAGATTCTCTGTTGGTTATCGTCTATAGCTTCAGAGTAGTAATGTCCCATACCTAAACCGTTCTTATGCCCCATAGTACCTATACTTATATCTTGCCTAGAAGATATTCTTCCTTTGCTTCTTATATCGCAGTATCTAGTAAACTGAGGTTTAGGATTTACAGCCATACTCATACCGGGAGAAGTAGAAGTATACTTATAGTCAGCTGTACTGTAGTACCTATTCTTTCTTATGAAGTTAGCGTAATAAGCACCACCTTCTATGTCTCTATCAGGCACAATAAACGTCGATTTCATCCATTCAGAATCTTTAATCTGTGAAAGCTCACTTGTTCTTTTTGAAGTATCCGTTTTTGCAGTAATGAATTGCGCTAAGCCTACCATAAGAAACTCCTTAAAAATCAAAAAATCTGAATCTTAAGCAAAAAAAGAACTCACTCTGCAGGTGTAATCCTGCAGAGTGAGTCTATTCATCAGTGAAACATTTCTTGCTGAGAAGCAGCTTTAGACGCTTCTTCTTGAGCAATTCTTGCTCGAGCAATATGCAGTAGATCTTGATAGCTAATCTTACCAAGTAGACTATTGCACAGAGTCCTTAGTACATAAGTGAAGATACGAAGTGACCAATCTTCTAAGCTATTTTGTTCTTTCAGTTGTTTAGTGATTTGATCAATGGTATAAGTAAGGTCTAGTTGTTCTAGAATAGCGTCCATGTTGACACCTAGAACATCTAGTTTCTCAATCTCTTCTGGATTAAAAATACATTTATCTTTGAACTCTTCAAAGCGTTCAAATGGTAACTGAACCTGAATAGAGAAACCTAGATGAACTTGATTAACTTCATCTGCTTGATCACCAACAAAGAAAGCAGTGTTTGCTTTGTTGAAATCAATGTCAAAGTCAGCTAGATCAATACCGATCTCTTCTTTAATTTCACGCTCAGCGCAGTTAAAGCAAGTCTGAGCCATATCAGAAATGTTCATGGCATAAGCCACTGTACCGTCTTCTTTATGAATAACTTCCGAAGAAACAATATCGCTAGCAGTGTCAATGTGACCTCCAAAACCGATACTTGTCATACCAGCTAGGCGCTCTTCTGAACCTTCTTCTACCTTACCCTTACGCTGGTACTGAATAAAGACAAGTTTACCTGTGTCTTGATTTACAGCGAAAAAAGTAACATAAGGAATAACCTGTAAATAACGATTTACTGGATCTTCACAGATCTCACGGTCAATAAGACTAACTTCAATTGTTTTCTCTTTGTCTTCAATAATTTCTTTTGCTTGTTCAAAACTGTCAATGCAGAGTGCGACTTTCATGTTGTTTCCTTTGAATGAAAAAAAGACAGAACCCTTGTGAGAGTTCTGTCGTATTTAAACCTTAGCCAGCTTTTGCTTCTTCGGTTTGTTCCTGAGTTTGTTGGTTCTCTGAATCATTTTTAGATTCTTCAGTTTCACCAACCATCGCCGCAATGATTTCAGCGATATTTTCTTCTAGACCAGGAAAATGTTTTTCCCAGTCGTACGCAGTTTTACTACCGCGATTCGGATCGAGAATGTGTTCGATCATGCTCTTAACTTCAGTTGGATACTCTTTCCAGCGATCAAACTCTTTGATACCGGATTGATGTTGTTTATACGCAACAAAAGGTAAATGAGTCAATTCTTTCTCAGACTCCAGTACACCTTTCAAAGCGCATAGTTGATAGAATTTAGCGTAAAATACATACTGCAGATAACCTCTTACAGTATGAGTTACGCGGAATTTAGGATTATGACGAGCGTCATCATCACCGGTAGAAAGCCAATTCGCAAAACAAGTAGGAGAAGCGAATTCACCCACGTGAGGAACGAAGAACTTGTGACGCCAATCCTTAGAGACGATTTTACCGAGTTTAGTCTCGGCAAAAGGACTGATGCGAATATGGTCCAAGCCGTCTTTCTTGAAACGGTTAACGAAGCGGTCAATCATCATGTTGCTCATAGAAACTCCTGTTGCGTGCTTAGCACATTAAAACGTCTTATTCAGACAGAAAGGGATTTTTACACAGAAAGAAACTTTCTACATAAGGATAGACTGTTTTACCGTCCAGTCCAATTACATATCCAACACAGTGGATTTTGTTTTCATATACATCCAGGTCTAGTCCAAGCAAATGAACGTCACAGCTATCTGAGTACATATAGTACAGCTTAGATATGACGTCATTGCGTGTATCTAGTTCACCGAACACCGGGTCGTTCTTACCGTTTACTCTATCGTACCCTACGAAAAAGATAGATTGCTTTTTTGTCAAAGAACTTGTGACATAAAAGTCTTTTCCGGCCATAAACCGAGAAATATCTTTATCGTACTTAACAAGAGGTTCATGTATGGTAAGAACGTCGTGAAGTATTTCAAACTTTCGTGTTTCTCCTTCTACAGCTGTAACTCCTGAGTAGACTGTATCTCCTGAGTTATTTACCACAGGACGAAAAAAGTGCATACTGCTTTCAAATTCAAACTCGTTAGGAGTGAAAACTATTTCAGCAGACTGCACTTCCAGATATTTGTCACAAATGATTCGATATAGCCTTTTGTCCTGTTCAGCTAGAAAAAACACGTAAATGTTGTGTTTATCAGAACTGATAGAAACGTATTTACCTTTGTCTGTGAACCTTTCTAATCTCAATCTACTATCTTCCATATGAGTTCCTTTAGCCCATATTTCAGGGCACGTATATTACTTCTTGAAGAGATCAGAGAACTCTTCAGACATGGAAGCTCGAACTGATTTCAGACCGTAACCTTTTGCTGATTGAGTGGTTACAGTCGTTTTCATCACTAGAGCTTTAGTGATTTCTTCGCTGGCACCATTTTCAGCTAGATGGTTAGTGTAAGTCTTTTCGCGAGCAACATTAACTGCTACGCTATCAGTCTTACCAAAGAAACCGATTTCAGCATTCACTTCTTCGGCTTTCTTGTTCGTAGAGAAAATATCAGCAGCAATCTCACCGATAGCTACGTGAGCAGCTGTAATGAACTTGCCGTTATACTTACTGATTTCTTCCACTGACTTTTTGTCTACACCTTCCGGTAGATTATCAAAGTAAGCCGAATGGCTTTCTTTTTCCTTGATACTGGTATCTTCTACCAGCAAGCTTTCCTTGATCTTATCGCTAAGATCTTTGTGTTTTTGAACAGTCGCGCTTTTAAAGTTTACCACGATGCTTCCTTTCGTTGATGAAGGTTACTTGACTATAGCAAAAAGAATGCAGCCTAAACTACAGTCATTCTGCTACAGCCAATATATAAGTAACCTTATTTTTTTCCAATACTTAGCAATCTATATATTTTTTGAGGGAAAAGCATAAGAAGTATTTCCTTAAACAACATTCATCAGCGTCGTTGCTCAAATCCGGAGTTTAACATGTTCAACTTTCTTCAAGTCCAGTACAATAGACTAACCATTAGTTTGTGCAAAACTTTCACTATTGGTTTATTCTTTGTGTTGCCTAAAAGAGTTACTTCAACCTTTGTGAATCTTTCTATTTTGGCTCTTATATTTAGTATACGAAAAAACGATCTTAAAGAAACTGTAGTATGTGAACAAAGATTTAAGGAACTCATCAGTGTGAGTTTTAGTGAAGACGTTCTTTTGCTTCCTCAACATACCGTTAACTGGTTCTGGAGTGAAAGTTTCTTAAATGAAACTATAGTTGCTGAAAACAATAATCTTTTCACTCTGAAGGAAGTTATTCTTGACGATGCTTTATTGCACAAACATCTCAGAGTAGTTACTCGTAAGCTCATAAACAACATTCCTAGTTTACTAAAACGTAAACTAAAACTAAATTCACCGTCCGAGAAGATGAAGTTTAGACATGACGTAATTTATCTTCTTTCTCATAGCTAATTTGAAGTTCACTCCACTCTCAGCTTTTTACAGCTGAGAGTGGAGTTTAGGTTTCTAAAACTCAAAGTCTACTTCCAGAAAAAAACCTTTCGTGAGAGTATAAGTTTTACCAGGCTGACGATGGTTGTTATAAGACTCTATAGTCGGTTGAGGAACTGAACTCAGAAGAAAATTGTCATAGTAAGCGTCTGAAGTGTATACGTTAAACTTAGTGTCGTTCGTTCTCTGTTTAATGTACTCGAGTATTTTGCCTTGACCACCTAAAAGAGGGTAGACTGGATCTACTTCAGTTCTAAAGGTGTTTGGTAATTTACTATGCTCAAGAAAGATCTTTCTTGTAGTAATTCTTTCGCACGGTATTTCTACTAAAAAGGTATTGTCTAGTGTCATGAAGTTAGTGATTGTGGTGTTTGACCTTACTGTAAGGCCATCTAACATATTAGGGTTCACTGGTGAAACTTGAAGAGAAAGTCTTTCATAGATGTTAGTGTATCTTGATAGCTCGTATAACTTATTGACGAAATTCAATCTGTCTAATCTCAATACAAAGCTTCTGTCAGATACTCTGTAGAAGTACTCTGGGTGTTCAAATACCATATACCCACCCATGATGAGTAAAGAGTGGCTCATCTCTCTTTCGAAAGTAATGATAAGTTTATCGTAGAACTGTAGAGGTGCTTCTGTTGAAAGCATGCTTGCTGATATAGGAGTTTTAACTAATTCACCTCGCATACCTTGTATAGACAGTATACCTACATTGTTCTGTCTAGATTTAAGCATGGCTTCTGTAGCATTTCTTACGAAAAGTCTATCGTTGATAAGTGTAGTTGGATATACGTATCCGTTAACAGAAATAAGATGTTTAGTGTGTAGAAGACTTAAGTCGGTGTCTACTCCTGGTCTAGTTATTTCTAGATCAGGAAAGTTTGTTTTATCGAAGAAGGAGAGATAGTCGTAAGGGTTACTGTCTATGCTTTCTATATTGAACTTATAACCTGAAATATTACCGAGTTGATATGTAAGCTTAGGCATGCATTTTTCTCCTTAAAGACCTAGAAGACGAAAACCGTTTTGAAGAACAGAAACAAAGTTCATTAGTGATTGATTAGTGCTAAAAAGCATAGCTGCTATAACTAGAATAAAAATTATCATAAGGAATACATAGGTAACATTTTTCATTCGTATGGTGTGTAAAGTAAGAACGTTATCAGGATCTGTCACTATGTTTTTATAGTGAAGGTTTTCGTAGACTATCTTCAGTAGTATAAGCTGTTCTTCTTCTGTAAGTCTTCTTTTAAAGAACACTAAAGCTCTTTTAAGGCTTGCTCTATTTAAGTCTTCGTTGTTAGACGATTTAATGCTTTCATCAGCTAGAGTAGTTAGAAATTTAGTTAAGTCTTTATTTACCAGCATTTGTATATATTAGCTCGATGGAGCTAATTTCCTTATTTGATTAAGTCTTGAATTGCACTCGGAAATAGTTCCAAAGAGAGATATGACGTAATCGGTTAAATGCTGCTCTCTTTCATGTGGAAGTAAACGCATGTAGTTTTCAGGAGAGATGGGTGGTGATGGTCTGCATGGTTCAGTAAGTTCAAGAGGAACTCCTATACGAACTACTTCTTTAGGCTGTATCTGTACGTCTTGTCTAGAGAGAGTACCACAGCCCGCAAGAACAAGAATTGAAGCTATAAGAAGAAAACGAGTGAACATAGTTTATTTCCTTTAAGAAGAGAGATTGAGGGACTGAAATGCTGCGTGTATAGAAGTAATGTTCTGCTTTGAGAGTTGATCGTATTCTGATCTAGGCAAAGTTATGGTAGTTTCTGTTAGTATAGTTTTAGCTTCTACTACTTTTTCTACTGGTTCAGCTTCTACTTTTCTTTCTTCTATGACTCTAGTTACTTGTCTTTGTATAGTCTGTCTTTCTTGTGCTACTGCTCTTACTGCTACTCTTTCTTCTCTATGAACTTGTTGTATTTGTTCTATAGCTACGTTGAGTTCTTCTGTCACTCTTACTGCAGTTTGAAGATCTGCTTGAGTTTGTGCTAACTCTATAACTGCAGCTGTTCTTGTTTGAAAACCGAGCTTAGTAAGTATCTGTTCTGAATTAAAGACTAAGAAAACTGCTATGAAAGCTAGTAAACCAAGAACAAATACTCCGTTGCGTGTAAAGAGGTTAGACTTAAGGAAGGTGAGAATGGTAGTGAACATGAGAGACTCCAAAAAGAAGGAAGAATTAGGTTAGTTGCTGTTTAAGTATAGCTTCATGTACGAAACCTATTGCTATGGCGTCTATTTCGTGCTCAGAGAGGTTTTCTACGTCAGTTGATAGTAAGATACTACCATCCTCTTTTTTTTGCTTTAGGAACTGTTTAATCACGTCCTTAGCAGCTAAACTTTTATTCGCAAATATCTTCTTCACTAACAAAGGTTCTATAAGCTTAAATTCTAAGTTATACTTATAAGCAAACATGTACTTCACTACAGTTATGACTTCAAGTAGACTTCCATAGGCTACAGGAGTTAGAGCATTGTAGAAAGGTGCTTCAAGCACTATACCTTCTATAATGTATTTAGACTTTATGTCTTCTAGAATTTCAAGTATGCTATTTACCTTTACCACTCTTGCTCCGTATTTAACTTCTATAAGCTTTTCTTCTTCTGTGAATTTTCTGTTACCTTTTACAAGTTTAGTCTCTATGATGGAAAAGTTATTCTGGTTATCGTAAACGCATAGACCAAAATTGTTTATACCAGGATCGACAGAAAGAAACATAAGAAACCCCAACTTAAAAGTGTAGACAACCACAGAATTTTTATGCTCCTGAGCTTCTGCAGTAGAAGCTCAGGAGTTGTTTGACGTTAGACTAAAAGAGCTTGAACGTTACCTATGTCTAGAGTGATATTTACTTCAGTTGTAGTAGTTGTTAGTGCATGATACTGAGATATGAAAGCAGCGACTTGAGTGCATATGCTGTCAGTATAATTACTTGCTACTGCACCAAACTGACCTTGTACTATTCTATCTATACCAGTACAGAGAGCTATTTCATTTATAACAGCGTATCTTTCATCACCAAAAAGTATAGCACAAGCATCAAGTATACCAGCTATATCGTTCTGATTTAAAGTAAAGCTTACTTTAGCTGTAGAGACTAAATAATCTCCATTAGGATTATTTAAGTCTATATTACTTACTGAAGGAGGAGTAGGAGATAGGTCAGAAAGAACAGGTGAAAATGGATTAGTTACTATGTTTCCATTGCTAACGTTTCTTAACTCTACAGAAGGCATTACGTCTTGTATATTTAAAGTTCTTAAGTAGTAGGCTACATAGTTGGTGTTATTAACAGTCACAGGAACTCTTAGTCTATACTTTAATCTCTCTGTAGCTGAGAGATCATTAGAGATAGGTCTCACTATAAATGGAATAAAGTTATACAAGCTAGCATGTCTTGCTAACTGTGTAAGAGGATTGGTAAGAACGAAACCAGAGGTAGTTACTTCATAAGAAGCACCCTTATTGCCTATTCCTATGTAACCTAGAACAGGATATTCGTTCATAATAGGAGTTTCAGTTGCATGTATATTAAACTTCTGATTTAATGTACTGTTTGGTAGAACTGTAAATGGCCTATTAAGCATCTTACAAGTACTCAAATGACCAGAGTAAATGGTTCTTGTGATCTTTGACATGAAGAGAACTCCTAAGTATTGAGAGAAAGAAAGAGAAGCTGGGATTGGTCAGTGCTAACTAACCAGTCATTATTGTTTAGTTCTATTAAGTTACTTTCTTTTAGATCTACTTGTAACTCTATGTGTTTATGAGCTATTAAATCACTATCCATATCTATAGCTATAGGTAATGATTCAGTTGTTTTTTGCGTTGCTTCGTAGTCTGTTCCTACTTCTAGATTCAGTACTTTCTGGTGTATACCATAACCTATTTCTACGTCTACGTCAAACAGATCATGAAAGAATAACCTTCTGTTAACGTTACCGGAAATAGTAAGTCTTGGAGCATCTATGCCAGTAAGAAGTGTGTCTTGTTTACTATAGTTGTCTAATAAAGAAACTGTATAGCTCTTAAACCTGCTAATAACTTCATTTAAAGCTTTCTGTATGTACTCATACTTATCCAGAAAGTCTAACCTGCTATTAAAGATTCTGTTCAGTATAAAGAACGTCATATCGTCGACTGTTTCTCTAGAGTAACTAGGTAGATCCATTAGACCTGTTCTTCTAAGAAAATGCTCAGGAGACTCATCGTTAATCTCTAGTGTATCGGTCATGTGTAAATTCTCTATAGCGTTACAGAGTTGAGAGTTATCTAAGCTATCCCCTAAACTTTCAGTATAAAGCCATAGTCCTATATTAGTAGTGTATATGTTGCGTATAAAAACTTCGTAATCAGAAGAAGTGATGACGTTTCTGTAAGAAGGTATAGCTTGTAATATTTCCTGTAGTTTTCTATCTCTGAATCTATTTCTGTTGAAGAAATGTGAAAGTAACTCTTCTTTCGTAAGTCTATCTGGATTAAGTACTCTGGTTATGGTGTATATAGGAAATGCTTGAGTTAGTTGAATGTTGTTTGCTTGATAAAGAAGTATGATAAAAAGCTTAAACGCATCTGTAAGAGGAAGTACTATCTCGTCATTGTTTACTGGGTTAAAGAACTGGACAAGAAAGTTTACTCTGTTTGTTTTTAACATGTAGGCTGTGTAGTCTATAAGAGTAGGTAGAAACTTATGTCTTACGTTGTCTGAGTTATCAGTTATGATGGATTCTATATCTTTCGTGAAGAAAAGACTATATAAGCTATTCTGAAACATTTCATTAGTTTGTTTCGTATTTAGCTCTATTTCTCTTATGTTATTCTTAGCTAAGTTTCTTTCTTTATGTAAAAGCTCTTGTAGGCTGTATTCTTTATCAGAGTAAACAAGAGGTTTATTATTAAGCAGCCTTTGTTTAAAACTATAATCCATGAAGTTATCTTCAGTAAGAGTACTAGCCTGCGTAAACTGATAGTTAACTACTGAAATATTTCTGTCTGTAAATAGTTCGTCTATCAGAGTTCTAAATACTTCTTCAGTACCAGAATGGTTGTTTAAGTACAGTAAGTTTCTATACAGAAAGAGAGACTGAGATTTAGTAAGCAAATAGAAGTATCTATCTAAACCGTGATGAGAAGAGAGATAGTTCAGTATGTGGTAAGAGTGTGCTTTATTAGTTTTAGTGTTCTTAAGTCGTATAGCTAGTATAGACTTAAATATGAAGGTATAGAGTATGTGGTATTGTGAAGCTAAAAAGAGACCATCAGAGACAGAGTAATAGGGAAGTAGTTTACTTTCTTTAAAGCGATTAATTCTGTCCTGTAGTTGCGATATAAGATCTTGTTCATTCTCTTCTACTAAAGCAGAGTTATAGTGAGTTATAGTGAAGTTAGGTAAGTCATAAGCTTCTTTAGGAAAAGCTATAGGATCAGTTATGATGGTCTTGATAAGTAGTTCTTGTTCTCTATACTGAGCTACAAGTTCATTGTAGAAATTACCGAAGTTAAGTAGTTCGTGCCTAGTAAGTTTGTGTATACTCATGCTTTCTCTGGAGAGAGTAATTCTTTCTCCGTTGTCTATGGAAGTCAGTATCATCGGTATGTCAAAAACGTAGTACTCCGCTTTAAGGTGTTTATAGTATCTCCAGGTGTCCTTATCTACTTTCGATATACCGTATACGCTATAAATAGTCTCTAGATATTCATTGTACTTAGTCGCTTCTGTACTATGTGTTATGACTATAGACTTAGTAAGGTTAAGAGTATCGAGTAAGTACTGGTCAGTATAGAATCGGTTTGCACCAAGTATTCGTTCTGTTATAGGTTTAGACATACCTTAACTCCTTAAGAGAAAACCATTTCAGACAATTTTGAGCTTTTTTAAGTCTTAATAAAAGCAAATAGATTGTTTCTTTCTAAGTGACTATAGTCAGGTATACGAAAATGTGTAGCATGTGAACCTATATTATACAGACCTTCGTTTAGTGCTGAATAATCAGCTACTCCACCTGTAGTAGGAAAGGTTCGAATAACGTTAGTAGCAGCAGTGTTACTAGTAGCACCTCCTAGAACTGTTAGACCTACGTCTGTTCCTACGATACCTGCACCAGAAATAGCGGCACCATATGGACCAGCAAATTCCCAGCTACCTAGACTGTTGTCTGGATATATCTTAGCTGTATAGATGTCCGACACTCTAGCGCCACCTATAGCTGTTCGTCCACCTATAGAGTAAATATTATTTTTACTCACATAAACAGAGTTATCTATCAAAGCTAAAGGAAACCTATGTATATCTACCCAGTTACCTAATCTACCTGTACCATCTATGATAGACATAAACACTCTGTTGGAGTATATATTACCAGTTGTCTGACCGCCTATGACATAGACTCTGTTACCTACTACAGCCACACTGTGAGTGTTAAGAGGTATAGGCAAAGAAGGACCATCTAACCAAGCACCTAAAGTTCTATTAGCTTGTATTTGACTAAATATGACTCTATCACTTATAGCAGAACCAAATGTTCCACCTATGATATAGAGAAGATCTGAAGTAACTATAGCTTGACCTCTGGCTATAGAGAAAGGTAAGTTAGCTAAACTTCCCCAGCTACCTATGATACCAGAAGTATTAATATCCGTAAAGAATACGGTATTCTGAGTGACAGCAGTTGAGTTTTCTCCACCTAGTAAATAGAAGCGATTATTTGTCACTACAGACTGACAGAACGTTACCTGTGCCGGTAAGTTATTATGAGTACTCCAAGCACCAAATACTCCACCAGCATTAAAGGTTGTTGTTCTTACGCTATTCTCAGGAGCAGTAGCGGTTCTGTTTCCTATTAAATATATTCTAGAGATAGTAGCAAGTAAACATGTTTTCGATAGACTTAAAGGAAGGTTAGTTCCGTTTACATTCCACTGTCTTATGTTACCAGTTAAGCCATTATTGATATCATGCTGAAACTGGTGAGGATTACCTGAACCCTGTAGTAGTCTCTGATTAAAACTCTGTCCTATAACGTTGAACAAAGGTAGAAAAGAATTGATAAGCAAAGAACTTCCATTGCATCTTAGAAAACCTGGTATATTTGCTGAAGAAGATGAGAACTTGATATCACCAGGAGAAAAACCAGCTGTAGTCGCAATAGCGTCTACATAAGCTCTATTTACCATAGACGTAGGACTAGCAAGCACATTTAACAAAGCACCTGATTCCAATGTCATAGACTGTGAATTAACATCACCTACACTCTGATTTCCCTCTGCTGATCTTATCTTAACCTTCATCACTTTCCCCTTGAAAAAAAGAATAAACACGCTTTAACTCTAAGCTAAATTTAAATCCATATCTCTTCGAATGCTGTGATTTTCCAATCAAGGAGTATAGCTCATGCCAGTTTCTACCAATAACCTCATCAGTATAATTAAGCAAAATAAGAACAAAAAGGTTCTTGCTTCTAAAATCATAGACACTAATCCACATGTAATTTCAGTAGTACCTAAACTCATACAAGACAGAACAGCTTCTTCTTTCATAGAGAAGAATGACTTCAATATTAACAGAACAGCTCTAGAAAGCCTCTATAACCGCATAAGAGTCACTAAGCAAAATAACGAACACATCATTAAACTATTTCCAGACATAGAACTAGCCATACAGATACTCGTAAGCAGCATACTATCCCCTAAGAAGATGACAGATATACAGCTTAACTACAAGATCAACAAAAGCTTAAATATATCTCCAACTATCTCAGGTAAATTCATTACCACAGTCAAAGAACATATAAACTCAGAGTACGAGCTAGAAGATAAACTATCAGAGATAGTGAGAGAAGCACTTTTTACTTCAGGAGCCTATATACAAGCTATCATACCAGAGTCTTCGGTAGATGATCTCATCAACACAGACATATCTACTAACTACTCTGCTGAAGATTTCAAAACTAGAGTAGACTTAGCCATAGAGACACTCACTAAACCAATTAACCTTATACCTGCTAACAACGGTCCAGATACAGAACTAACAGGAAAAGTAGACAAAAACACTCTTGTCCAGCATATGGTCTCGCGTAGTTTCGTGAACATAACAGATAATCCACGCATACTTTCCTTCAGCGATTTCAAAGACAAAATAACCTCTAACCTAGTAAGAAGTTCCTTCAAAAGCAATACAAGCATCTCTACAGAAAACCTCAACAAAGTAAGCTATATAGACATATTCCGTAAAAGAGACTTTACCTCTAACAAAGGCTTAGAGTTCATCAAAAAGAAAACAGAAACAAACAGAAAAAGCTTAGGTAAACCTCTTACAGTTAAACTACCCACTCACTCAGTCATACCAGTGTTCATACCAGGTAATGAAAGTGAGCATATAGGTTATTTCGTTCTTCTAGATCAAGCAGGTAAACCGCTTAACAACGATATCAACGATGGAGTACTTGATCAAGTCTCTACAGTTATATCGCAACCAAACACAGGTAACGCAAGTCCTATACAAAAGGCTTACAATAACCTAGTACATGACTCTACACAAGGTTTTAACGCTACTGAGCTATTTGATCTCTATAAGACTATACTTGAAAAACAGATCTATGATTCCGTTAAATCATCTCTTTATGGTAAGAGCTGTGAAATAGCAGAAAAGAACGATATATACTTTCTAATGTTCACAAGAGCACTATCGAATCAAAAGACTAATCTACTTTTCATACCTAAAGACCTTATAGTCTATTTTGCCTTTCAGTATAACGAAGTAGGAGTAGGTAAAACTCTACTAGAGAACTTAACTATACTATCAAGCATAAGAGCTATACTTCTTTTCAGCAAAGTTATGGCCTTCGCTAAACAGTCTATAGATGTAACTAAAGTAAACGTATCTCTAGATCCGAATGATCCTGATCCAGAGAAGACTATAGAGCAAATTCAGGATTCTGTTCTGAAGATGCGACAGAACTTCTTTCCGTTAGGTATGAACAATCCAGTAGATCTTCTCAACTGGATACAGAGAGCAGGTTTACAATTCGCATATGACAATAACCCTATGCTACCTAACGTTAAGATAGACTTCGAAAACGCTAATCTTTCACACACCATACCTGATTCAGCTTTCGATGAAGAACTACGTAAACAGTCTATCATTTCTCTAGGACTTTCACCAGAGTCAGTAGACAATGGCTTTAACCCAGAGTTCGCTACTTCAGTAGTGAATAACAACATACTTCTATCTAAACGCATCAGCGTCTATCAGAAAACACTCACTAAGCATATGTCGAAGTTTGTAGACTTAGTCGTCTATAACGATGAGATTCTTAGAGCCGAACTACGTAAACTCGTCTTAGAAAGTTTATCGTCTATAGAAGAACATTTAACTGAAGAAGAGAAACAAGAGCTCAATAAAGACAAAGAAGCTTTTATAGAGAACTATATAGACAACATCTCTTCCAATATAGAAGTGTTTCTACCTAAACCAGACAACACTAACATAACTACTCTCTCTGCTGAGTTTGATATCTACAAGGACAACTTAGATAAGGTAATAGAGTCAGTGATTTCTCCTGAGATATTTGCTGAGGATATAACTGGTGATATGAGTGCTCATGTTGATACCATCAAGAACGTATATAGAAATTATCTACTGCGTAAATGGATGAGCGAAAATAACTTCTATCCTGAAGTGCTTGAGTTCAGTACAGATAATGCAGAAGAGATAGAGAAAACACTTGGCAACATAACTGATCACTTGGTCTTTACATCTAAGAACACTTCTCAGTTGTTTAAGTCTATGGAGAAATTTAAGCAAGCTATTAATCTGAAGTTTAGTCAAGTAGAAGGTTCTGCTGCTAGTCCTTATGCTTCTTCGCCTAGTCCTTCTTATGATTCTGGATCAGAGACTGGAGATGAAAGTGGAGAAGAAGAAGGTGGTGGAGATGATATAGATGTGGATAAAGAATCAGACTTAGATCTATAAACAAAGAAAAAAAGAACACGGCTTTAGGGCTGTGTTCTTTTTTTGCTCGGACTTCACAGTCGGAGTCTTATGGTGTTTCTGTTCCCAAGTCACCACACTCGGATGTACTTTCTACATCAGGTGCACCCGATCCACTTGGTTCAGGCCGCTACGAGGCGGGTCACATACACGATGTGACCTTTCTCGTTGCGGACAGCCGTGGGACCGGAATCAGGAGCATACACCCCTTTCCGGCCCTTAACAGCTTCCAGAACCATCGTGCTAACGAGGCATGGTTCGCCTTCTTCAGGCAAACCAGTGACCTCGCCAAGCGACCGGGAGACAACGGTCATGCCGTTGATCTCACCGATCACCTGTTCGACGGTGGAAACTCGTGCTATCTCGCCCGAAGGCGGGAAGACACGAATTTTGCCATCGACGGCGACGTGGATCGAATGCGGAGTCAAATTCCGCATTCAGATTCCTCCACACAAACAGTCATAAAAGCACAACGCTGCTACATACTTGTCTGCTCAATAGTTATATATGTAACCATAACTTTTTCAGTTACCAAAAAGAAAAACCACCAGTAGCTTGTTAGGCTACTGTTGGTTTCAGTTACTCAACGAGATACTCTATAGCTAGTTTCTCGCAAACAGCTACAAACATAGCTTCGTCTCTGATCTGCTCAACAGCTTTTTGATTTTGTTTCACAGCTTCCAAACAAACTGATTCTGTCTGGTCTTTTACGTACTGAAGATTAAGACCGTTCTGTTTCACAGCCTTTAAGCATATAGCTTCAGTTTGCTCATGTACAAACTGAAGCATGTGGCCGTTCTGTTTCACAGCTTCCAGACAAATAGCTTCTGTTTGCTCATGTACAAATCGAAGAACATAGCCGTTCTGCTTCACAGCTTCCAGACAAATAGCTTCTGTTTGCTCTTTCACAAACTGAAGAGCAAGACCATTTTGCTTCACGGCTTCTAAACAGATAGCTTCTGTTTGTTTTTCAACCCACATGAGAGCGTAGCCGTCTTGTTTGACAGCTTCTAAGCAAATAGCTTCAGTTTGCTCA